>JAESFR010000079.1_pt1 | contig 154808 bp, 142 predicted proteins | sample 9266191 | NCBI WGS metagenome assembly JAESFR01 (sample SAMN14503063, study PRJNA617104) | algae metagenome | isolation source: Pleurocapsa minor HA4230-MV1 and co-occurring heterotrophs from cement on... | place: USA: Nuuanu Pali Lookout, Hawaii | collected 2009-07-20 | reverse complement strand
GAGTAGCTCCTCGTTAGAAAGCCAGAACCCGAATCGGGCCGGCAGGCACTTCGTGAGCTACCTCGACCAGGACCTCTCGAACGCTACGGAACGTCCGCAACGCCCTGCCGAACTCTCAAGCAGGCACTTATGCCACGGTGCCGCTCGACGTTCTACAGCCGGTCCCGGTCACGCAGCTCGTCGATGACAGCGGCCCAGCGTCGGGCGAGCACAGTGCTTGGGCTGTCCGGGTGCGACTCGGCCTCCGTCGCCCAAGTGAGATGGACCACTGCCCATTGGTCTAGCGATGGAACCCAGTAGATGACCTGCTTGGGCTGCTGCCCCGTGAACGCAGAGGCCATCTCGATCGCCCCGGACGACAGATCCAGTCGTGGGTCCGCTGCATAGCCTCGCACCGCTACCGCCGTGAATTCAGCTCCCTTGAGTACGTGTGCCGGGGACACCTCGCGCTCCAGCTCGCTGGTGAGATGACCACCCTCATCGGATCCCTGGACGTCCCGCCACGCCGATGAGAGCAACTGGGGGTCGTAGTCCGCCGGTGGAACAGCGTTGGCCATTCGCCAAGGGTGCCCGGACCCGGACCCGCAGGCAACGATCGAAGCGCCCCAGATCGCCGGGAGCGTGATGTTCGCGATCGAGGCTGATCGGCACCGAGCCGAGAGCACCTCAGGCTCGGCGCCGCTGTTCACTCTCGGGTTGTGGCTCCGGTCGTGCGACCCGCAGTGGCCCGGTCTAGCGCCTCCCGCTGGCGACTCGTCGCGTAGTCGTAGGCCGTCTTCCCGTACGCGTCCCGAGCAGTGAGGTCCGCTCCAAACTCAACCAGCAACGTCAGGACCTCTTCACTGGTGTCCGGCGAGAAGAGGCAACAGAACATCGGGGTGACGCCGTTCGACGCCCGTGCATTCACGTCAGCGCCCGCCTCAACCAGGAGCCGCACGGTGCTCGCACCGACATCTGACGTCGCTGCCGCCATAAGGGGAGTTGCTCCGCTTGGGTTGGTGCCCTCCACTGCGGCGCCGTTGGCCAGTAGATACCTCACCAGCTCGGAGTGTGCGTAGGCGGCACAGACCTTCAGCAGGCAGCCGCCCCGATCGTTGACCTCGTCGACACTGACGAGCGACGGCACCAACTGCGAGAGCCCTTCGAGATCGCCTGCTCTTGCAGCATCGAATGCTGCGACGCTGAATCGGCTCGGTTCGTTCACGTTCCTCCAGAAACGAGTTCGCTCGCCCTCCACCGACCTAGGCGACCGAGGCGTAGGAGACGCTATCGAACGGCGCGACCGACTGTCCCCGATCGCCGGGACTGAGCGCGTCAGGAGTTACGGCGGCGATAGCCCTGAGAGGGACCCGACGGCGTTCAGTCGTCGAGGATGTCGGTCTCGAATCGTGCTGCCTGCAGACGAATAGCCGCTCCAGCGGCCGCCAGCAGCCCAGCGGGAAGCAAGCAGCTCAACAGAATCGACGCCACTTGTGCCGCAGTTGCCCAGTCCTGCGAAGGCATCGTCAAGCCTTCGCCGAACCCGGGAGTATCCGACGCAGCGACGTAGGACGCCACCGCAGCGAAGACTCCCAAGGCCACCGCGATCCCCGCACCCACGAACAGTGCCGTGGACACGCGACTGGCGAGACCCAGTGAACTCACCACAACTTTCACCCATCGGTCCGACTCGGGTTCCGCACGTTCTTCAGATTCCTCATCCACGTCAGGCGACACTACGTGGACCGCCCCCGAACGCCGGACATGCGACAAGCCATCCCCCTTCCGGCGACCTACGAGAGCGGCGACCGACTGAGGCTTGGCCACCGCTGGCGTCCCAGACCGGTCGTGGACCACCGAAGAGCAGCTGCGGCTGCGTCCCGCTCACTGTGGTGACGTTCCCGAACGATGGGGATGCGTAGCCCCGCTCGATACACGTTCAGCCAGTACGAGGCGTCTCCGCTGAGCCAAGTCCAAAGACGCCAGGGGCCGTGCATCCAGAACGTGACGTCCTTTGCCGGGCCGTAGGCGATCACGAGCGGTTCAGGCTCCTCGACGACGAACTCGACCCAGGACCCGCATCCCACATCGCCAAGGCTGTCACGATTCCGTGCTGTCAGCTCGAGCCCGGTGACCGTCCCCGAACGCCGGCTACGTAGCAGTCGCCAATCAAGCTGATCGGCCTTCGATGTCATTCGACGGGGCATGCGCGACTTGATCAGACCGTCCGGGCCGGACTCAGCGTCCTGGACCGGACGAACGTGCGACCGCTACCCACTCGAGATCGCCCAGCCGAACTCCCAAGCGGTCCGCTCGTACCTTGCGATGTTCAACGGAGTGAAGGACATCTTCGACAGCGACCCGTCAGCGAGCTGCAACCGGTAGAGGTCCCGAAAGCGCCTCGCCTCGCTCACGATGCCCGCACCAGCGTCACGTTCCATCCGGGCCGGGGGCAGACCCAGCGCCATCCATTGCGGAAGAATCGACGTGACCTCCACCGAGTCCCCGTCGAAGACGAACCTCCCAAACGGCCAAGTCGCCATAACCCCCCATGGTCCGTCCACTCGTCCCGTGAGCACGACCCGATCCCTTCGAACCGGGACTGGCGGCTCGACCACGAATCCCGGTAGGTCTGATCGCCCGGCTCCCTCTTGGAATGCGACGCCGCCCGGCCCGGAGGACCCCTTCTCCCAGGCGTTCTCCGCCGACGGTGAGCCACCGCCCCCAGGTGGAACCCAAGGATCCTCTGCAGGACGAGACGCCCTAGAGATGGGCCGCCGTGTCAACGCATCCTCCAGTCACACGAGCTTGATTTGCACAGTACTTCGGCCTCTCCTGCTCCTGAACGCCGGGTGCGTGACGCTCGCGACCGAGGCCGATCGGGCCTTGCGGGGCGCCGTCCTACTTGAGGAACCTCGACATCCCACCTTGCCTCAGCACGTCGAGCAGCGAGGTGCGGGACATGCACTGAAGTGCGCAGTCGTAGCGGCGGCCCTCGCGGTCGTCGATCGTGGGTGCACATCCGACTCCGGCGGACTTGATGTGAAGCGCCGAAATGTCCGCAATCGGGATGACGACTGGGCCTGTCATGTACCTGACGATGGCGAGGCACCCGACCACATCGAGGCTGGTGATGTTGCGGTAGAGCTTCAGTGTCGCGAGCGGGTAGCTAAGGTTCATGCCGCCAATGCGGGCTCCACCCCTCATCTCGGCTGCTGGTGGGTGCTCCGGGAGGGACGCACGGCGCACCGGCGTGAGCCCCTGGACCACTGGCCGCCTCGATCGTCGCATCCCTCTGGAGACGACAATTGCCAGGATCTGGAAGACGAACAGCACTGCAAGGGCTGTCAGCATCCCTCTCACCATCGGGACAGGCTCTCACAGACGCTCAAGGTGGCCAGAAGCCTCAGGCCTGTCACCTATCGCCGGTCAGGACACGTTCGCTTGGCCTGGGGTGAGATGGTCGCCTGGCCGGGTGGGGTTCCAGCGGGGCCAGAGTCTGGTCCCCGATTCCGGATGCTCGACGCAGGCAAGACTCGCTGCCCGCCAACGCAGTTTCAGCTGATCCGTTGGCACGATGTCCTCTCGGCTTGATCTGCCTGCGAAGGTCACGAACCGGGACGCTTCGGGACCGATCTCCACCACGACCATCGGTAAGCCGACCCTGAGGCCGAACTCTCGCGATCGACATGCACCCAGAACTCGCACGATGCAGTCTGATTCGGCGGCAGCAAAGCGCCGAGCGGCCAAGACCCCATGGGCGAAGTGGGCGAACACAAACACCAGAAATGCTGGGACCAACACTCCGAAGAAGATCGTCTCCATGATCAGCTCGTCGATTGTTCGCGACCGGGGCTCAGCGCACCGGAATCGAGGAGCGGCTGATTCGCCGATGGGTCATCGGGGGATTCTTGTCGATCAAGATCGGGCGAGGCTGATCGAGGTCGCCCCTAACGCCGGAACTGCGCCCATACTGGTGGCGTGGGTGAGGAAGATCGCGACAAGCAGTTCTGGGCGGAGTACCGCGCATCCTGGCGGCGCCCGGAGGTCGTCATCGCGACGGTGGTGCTTCTCGTGGCGGGCACGTTCGCTGCGGTGAAGGGTTCCGTCTCGACCGTGGCGTGGTGCGTGATCCTCTGGTCGATCTCTGTTGCCGTGAGCCAGGTCGTTCGTCGGGCGCTGAACTCCCGGATCTCGATCGATGAGCGCTCGGCGAGTAGTTGACGTCCGATAGCGCGAGCGCCCACTGCCTGCCCCCGAACGCCGGCTCAAGGTCACGCTGGCACGCAGTGCACTCTCCCCGCTCTACCGATCAGAAGCGTTGTGTTCGGGCCGCGCTGAGTACTTGCTGATTACGCAGAGCACGGTGAGCGGCCCTCGCCGGCCGCTCACCCTGTCGCGCCCTGACTGCGGAGAAGCGAGGAGATCGACCGAGGATCGGGCGCGACCGATCCGCTCGGCAGATCCCCGGCGATGTACATCGACAGGAGTCCCTGGACCCACTGATCCTCCACACCTGCCGCCGCGAAGCGACTGATCAGGCCGAGGTCATCTGACACGTTCGCCGCGATGTCGGGGTTCTCGGTGGAGCGGTAGACCTCCAGGTACGCAATCCGTCGCACTTCAGCGATCCACGGCTCCTCGACTTCCGGAGCTGAGCTGTGCGCTGAAAGCCAGTGATCCTCGAAGATCGGCGCGTCTCGATAGTCAAGCCATGTATCGGGGTCGCTGGGTGCGTCAGCACTGCCGAGGGACCGTGCGAGATCGATGAGACCTCGCTCTATCTGCTGCCCAGACTCGCTCACGGCGCCGAGGCTACGGGGTGTCCCGAAACGCCGGATCTGCGCACGCTTGGGTCAGCGTGCCTTTGTCAGCGGCCCATATGTGAGGTGAGTCCAGGAGTCGCTCTGAGGTCAGGACAGCTCGGGCTCGTGCGAGGCAAAGACGCCGATGACAGAGTCGAGCAGCTCGCCCGGACCGGAATCCTCCTCTGCACGGACCGCCAATCCGTGAAGGATGCCAAGTGCCTCGGCCAGATGGCGCTGGACGAGGGTTCGCATCCCGGCAACTCCTTGGTCGATCAGGACGCGGACACCGTCGCCCACTACGGCGTCGACCTCGTGGTGGTCGTCGGACTCGGCTTCGGCCAGGGCGGGGAACAAGAGCGATGACGAGAAGACCATCGCGAGCGTCCAGTGTTCGTCGTCGGCGGGACTGAGCTCGGGCCGGTCGCGCGAAAGGTACGCCGCCTCGACCGCATCAAACGCCGCTGGGCCAGCGAGGTCGACGATCCCTCGGGCGGTGCGATCAACGAGACGCGCCGCCCCAGTGCGAAGGGCGACCTTCTCTGGTTCCGGCACGATACGCACCGTACATCGCTCGATTGGGCGCTGATCTGCAAGCCGTTCGACGAGGGCTCGGCGGAGCGGACTGCCCCTGATCGCCGGGACTGCGGCGCTCGCGATCGAGGCAGATCGGCAACTTGGGTGCACCCGGTCAATGCAGCGAGCATGTGACAGCATCCTCAGATGACGGGCCACCCCTTACGGCTTCGCGTGCCCCAGCCATTTGGAGACGGTCGGTTTCCGGCGGACCTCGGGGCGTTCATCTCGCCGTCCGTTCTCGAAGGAGCCAAGCCCGTTCTTTACGCCGCCCACAACGAGGACGACACCTGGGTCTTCTTCGACAACGTGGGTGACCCGAACGAGGAGGGTGCGCTCATCGTTGCCTGCGTCTGGGACGCAATTGCACATGATGACTCGCTGGGCGACATCGCCCGTTGGCCGCCCGGCGTTGAGGCCGTGCGAGATGGGCCTGGCGAGGAGTGGCAGATTCGTCCGTTCGTCGAGCCGTACGAGTAACTGAGCACCACCGGCTGCCTGCCCCCGAACGCCGGGAGCGGGCCACCAAGCCCATCTGGATGTGGCTCTACGGCCGGGGCCAAGGATCGACGCTTTCGACGTCTCGAATGGAGGCCACTGCGGTGCTGGCGAAACTGGGGTCGACATCGAAGATCAGGAACCGGACGAACGGAAACGGGTCGTCGCCGCTCGGAGTCACTGAGCACTCGACAGCGAGGAGGCCGCCCGTCACGCCGTTCTGCCACTCCGTAGCAAGGCGAACCTCGCACGCACGCCCGCCACCAAGGACCGCCTCGCCTTCCGGGCCCAGTCCTTCAAGCTGTTCGGCGAACTGCTTGAGGTCTTCGTCCGTGAAGATGGTCTCCACTGTGCCGGAGAAGGGGTGGGCACCGACGCGGACGCGTGTGTCGAACCATCGGTCGGAGAACGATGGCCGCGGGCTTGCATCGATGACGAGAGTCCCGATGTCGAGAATTGGGATGTCGGCGGGCATACCAGAATCATCGTCGATTGCCGACCGGGCAGCCGTCCGCAGCGAGGCCGTGGCCCCGCTTGGCCTATCCCCGAACGCCGGATCGCGGCGTTCTCACTCGTTGTCTCAACCTGTGCTGCCGCTTCAGCCGTCCATGTAGCGTGTTAAGTCCAGTTGGACCTCGAGCTCAAGGACGATTGGGTCCAGGTGGCGCAACAGCGCGCTGATACTGATCTCGAGGGCGCCCTCCGAACCCTGGCCCAACTCAGCAGGCCACCCAGGTCCTCCCGATCGAGCCATGCTGACTCTCCGCCGACCACGTATACCCAGCCCTGCTCGAACTCCGAAGCAACGACACAGGCCTGGTCTTGTGCATCGGACGACAGTTGGAGCCACCGAAGTGCCACGTCGCTGGCCCAGCGGTGCAAGTCCGCCAAGCTGCCTTGAAACAGCTCCTCTGAGCTGGTGGTCGAGCGCCTTCTCGACGATCGACCGAATCGACTGAACAGCGCCACGTCCAGAACCTACGACTCGAATCTCGCGACGTCGACCGCCACCTAGCGCCGGCTGAGGGGCGCCTGCAAGGGCGCACCGCGGGACGTCCGGTCAGTCGGTCATCCACATCTCGTGCTCGTCTTCGGGGACGAGCACAGAGCTGCGGGGCACCAGTGACACGTCGTAGTAGTCAGGCCCGAGATTGGCGGCAGCTCCGGCACGTCGAGCGGTGTCCAACGCAGTCAGCGCGGCACTGCCGAGGTCGTCTGCGCGAACCCAGAAGACGAAGCCGATGACCGGTTGTCCCTCCACGCCAATGCCCTGGTCCACGCCAGCGCCCCAGCCAGTACCGGCGTGGGTCCCATGCAGCTGCCTGCGGAGGGCTTCCGCTGCGACGCCAACACGGGCCTTGTCGTTGTCAGGGGCGATCAGGTCGACTCTGGCGTGCCATGAATCGGTCCCGTCGCCAGCGTGCAGCATGTGGTGATCATCGCGAACCTGCTGCTACCCCGCATCTGGGTTGAGGGCGCTCACATGGGCGCGGACCGTCCCCGAACGCCGGGACCGAGACGTTCCCGCGGGCCGGGCGTGGAGAGCGTCCGAGGGGACGTGTGTTCTGGATCATCGGAGCGCAACACTGCCACCTATCGCCGGCTGTGGGCGTAGAGCGAGTTCAGTGGATCGGGTCGGTTCGACCCATTTGGGTGTCCCACCAAGATCGCTCGATGTCCCAGCGAGCATCTGCTGGGGCGAGTACCTCGAGGAGCTTCTTCGGATCGATCGGGAGGGGAAGCGGATCGGTGAGCACGGGTGCGAGCCATGCCGTTCGTTCGGCACCCCAGCTGCGCATCAGCGTCATGTCGCTGTCCCCGAGCGAGATCGGCTGGGCGTCGACTCTGATGAAGCCGGCCCAGCTGAGATGCACCCCGTCGTAGACCTCGGCGAGAGCTGCCCAGTCCGGCACGAGGCATCTCTGCCAGTCGCCCAGATCGGTGCAACCCACCGATGTCAGGTCGTCTCTGACCTCAACGTCGATCGCCGAGACCCTCGGGAACTCCTCGACGAGTCGAACCCAGTCCTCGGTCTCGTTGATCTCATAGACCCTCGCATCCCGCTTCACTTGGACCGCCCAGCGGCTCAGCGGCCCGAAGCACAGGTCCCACTCGTCCTCGACCGGCGCGTCGAACGATGGCCAGGCCGATTCGTCGGGGAACGGCGAGCAGGTCGCGATGGTGCCGGTGTGCGGAAACCGGTTGGAGGACTTGTTGACGTCGAGCCACTCGCCGATCTGTCCGTGCTCCCAGCTGCGATCGTTCCAGAACCATTGCGTGGCGGCAGCGGGCAGGAACAGCTGATCGATATCGGAGCGGGCAGCGATCGCCTCGGCAATCGGGAGTCGCCGTCGAGCGAGTGCGAAGACCGGTTTGGGTCGGTCAGCGTCGTACCACGGCGAGATCGAGTCGGTGCCGAGCGAAGCGATGTGCAGCAGTGGCCCGAGTGGCATCGTGGCGGCCAGCTCGGCCGCTCGCTCGACACCGGCCGGGGTGGAGTTCGCCAACGGCTCGACCGTTCCGGCGCGAGGCAACCCGCTGGTCGCCAACAACTCCAGCGTTGCGATCCAGGCCAGCCCAGTCGGACAGGCCATGACGTCCTCAGCGAATCCCGACACCGAGCGATTGTACGAACACGAACGCTGCCAACCGATCGAGATTGGCCTGCACCAGCGCCGCCATCCCAGATCGCCGGGTAGCGGGCGTGCGAACCGCGTCGAACGGAGGCAGTGTCAGACTGTCGGTCGTGGCAGCAGGAACGAGGGGGCGGCTGGTGTCGAGAGTCCGCCGCTCGGTGCCGGGCTTCTATCGCCCGACGTCAAGAGCCGACGCCGCTTACCTCACCTTCGCCATGTCGATCCTGGGCTTCGCGGGCGCAGGCCTCTTGTCCGTCTACGAGAGCGGCTTTGGCGCAGGGGTCGTCATGTTCCTCTTCGGTGTCTTCGTCCTTGGCCCACTGGCGTTCGTCAGGGGGGGGTGTGGCACGTGACCCCGGGGACAGTCAGCGCCATGCTGGGATTCGTGGCGATCCGCGCCATCGAGGCTGGACGTGACGATGTCGCGCTGGGCAGCGTGCTGGTGGCACTCTGCTGGACCGCAGCCGCTACTGCTCTGGCCGTTCGCTCGGTCGATGAGTCAGTGGTCGAGCCCGACGCTTCACCGGAGTGAAGACTGCGGCAACGCGCCTGGAGCGGGGGCGCCCTGCCCCAGAACGCCGGGTTGATGCCAGCCTGCCATGCGAGAAGTTGAGCTCAGCCGCGATGCGGCAACCGGTTCAGCAGTCGTCGATCACCCAGCTGCCGTTCTCAAGGACGAGTCTCATCGGAAGCTGGTTGTTGATGCCCGTGAAGATCACCTCGGCTGAGTTGCCCTTCACCGACTGGATCCGAATCTCTCCCTGCAGGTTGGCCGCATCGTTCAGGGCCCCCTCGGGTGCGGCTGCAATCTGCTCCGCCATGCTCGCCCAGTCTTCCGCCTGGATGCATCGTTGGCTGGAGACCGCCTTGATGCTCACTACGTCCAGCGATCGCAACGCGTCGACGTACGCCTGCATCCCTGCGGTGACAGCTTCGATGGTCTGCGGGTCGGCGTCGAGTGGTTCGGGCGCGAACTGGTCTGACCAAGCTCGGGCGGCAGCGTCGAGGCTCGTGTGGCCGAGCCGCAGAGCGACGAGCTGACCGTTGGCTAAGCCTGCGTATGCCCAGCCGTCGACAACGAAGATCTCGGTGGGATCCACCAAGCTCTCGCGGTCGAGGAACTCCCACGTTCGGCTGTGCCCGTCTTGCACCACGAGACCTTGATCCACTGCTTCGAGCACGTAGTCGCCGGCAGTGAGCTTGTGGCCAAACTCGACTTGCGGGACCTCCTCGCCGTCGTCGACCACCACATGGTCCTCGACTCGCACATCGAGAACTGCCGAGTCCAACGTGACACTGACGACAGGCTCCCCGGGCTGACGATCGAGTACACCGTCCGGATCATTCTCGCCCGAATCGAGCACGGCGCCGGTGAACCGGTCCAACAGCTGCGACCATCCCGAACCGTCGGTGAGAACCGTTCCATCGCCGAACGCGATCAGGTCGACGCCGTCAGTCAGGACGAACCAGTACCCGTCGCCCTGGTTGTCACTCGCTTCCGAGCTGCCAGTTGAGTCATCACCGCACCCGACAACGAAGAGCCCGATTGCGGCCATCGCGACGACAGCAGCCTGGCGTCGCACCGTCATGGCCGGTCCCCCGACTTGCCGAGATCGCTGCACGTTGCCTCAGCAATCGCCAAGACGGAGACCAGGCTCATGCCCCGGGTATCGAGTCTTTCGGCCAACCCGACGGTGTGCATGCTCCTCATCGTCGCAGTCTCGTCGAAACGCCCGCTGTCCGCGTCCCCAGCTGCCCCCTACCGCCGGCTCCGTGACGTTCGCGTTTGAGGCTGATCGGTACTTCGAGGAGCGGCGTTCGGGATTCGGCCCGTGCTCGTTCGCTGTGAGGTCGCGGTCGTTGGACCCTGGTGCGTCCCCTCCGGGATGGAACACGGTTGGGTGGGCCGCCATGAGGGGGGATCCCATGAGCACCCAGTCGACCGACTCGCCGAAACTGCCACCGGTGTGGTTCAAGCACCTGTTCTGGCGCGTGCACCGCATGCTGTACCGGCTGGTCGATGGCCGCGTTCTGTGGACCCCGGCGAGCAAACGGGGATGGGGAGCAATGCACCTCACGACCGTCGGTCGAAGGTCCGGCGAGAACCGCAGCGTCATCGTCGGCTACATCGAAGACGGCACGACGCCCGTCGTGATGGCGATGAACGGCTGGGATGAAGGCCATCCCGCTTGGTGGCTCAACCTCGAAGCGAACCCGGAAGCCGTCATCCGACTGAAGGGCCAGACTGAGCGCCGGGTACGCGCCCGCCAGGCCGAGGGTGAGGAGCGCGAGCGGCTGTGGAGGCAGTGGGCCGCGATCGACAACGACCTGGATGCCTACGCGGCTCCCCGTTCGGTCGCCACACCCGTCATCGTCTTCGAACCCCATGAACCGGCCGCCTGAGAGGCGAGCTTGAAGGGTGCCCCTGAACGCCGGCACTGCGACGCGCGATCGAGGTTGCGGTGCGTCCGAGGCAGCAGTCGTTCGACGCCAACGTCACCACCTGCAGGAGGACGGCTACAGCGCCCCGCTGGGAACGATCAGGACCCGGTAGCCGTCGGGATCGACGAACACACGCGCACCCGCTCGCCACCAGTACGGATTGACGCTCGGAGAGCCGATCTCCACCTCGCTCACCCCGTGCTCGATGAACCGGCGAACCACCTCGCCAGTCGTCGCCTCGTCGAGCGACAGCACGAGGAGGTCCTCCACCGTCGGCGCGGGAATGTGTCCAGCAGGGTCCTTGACGAGCTCGAACTGCACACCATCGGAGAGCGAGAAGACGACCCCATCGAAGCCGTCGTGATCGGCGAAGTCCGCCACCACGGGAAGGCCGAGCAGGTGCTCGTAGAAGCTCCGGGTGGCGGCAAGGTCGGCGGTGCAACGGGCGATCCGCGCCCGCCCGATCGCGATGGAGGGCATCTGTGCAGCGTACGACCCCGCGTTGACCAGCGTTGCGACGTGCACCCAACCGCCGGGGGGGGGTGGCGGTTGGCCTCCCGAACGTCACACCTCGGCGATCGAGACCCGTGCTTCGAGCCCCAGGTACTCCCCGTACGCGCCAGCCGCCCGCTCCAAACCGCGCTGCGCGGCGCGCCGGAGCGTCCGGAACGGCCCCACGACGACCTCGACGTGCGCCGAGCGCACCTTTCGGGACCAGGTGCCCGCGACCCGGCCGTCCACCACGACCGTCGGCTTGAACACGCCGTTGCGGCCCGGCACCACCATCTCGAACTGCTCGTCGGTGAGCATCGCTGCACGGTCCTTGTAGCCGAGCATGTATTCGTCGAACCCGGGCAGCAGCAGCACGTCAGGCGACGGGCGCGCCTCGTCGTCGAGGACTCCGGCCGCCACGACCATCTCGGTCCCGCCGACGTCGACCGGCTCCAGCTCGTCGCCCGCGAGGGCGATCGCCCGGGTGGTGTCCCCCATGGTGAGCCCGGTCCAGCGGGCCAGGTCGTGCCGCGTGACGGGCCCGTGGCTGCGCACGTAGCGCAGCGCCAGGACTGCCAGCGCCTCGTCGCGGTCCAGCACCCTCGGGTCCGGCACCCCCTCGTCGAGCAGCACGAAGGTCTGCTCCTTGCCCCGCTGCGGGCCGATGCAGGTGACGCCGATCTGCGAGGCGTACCAGAGCAGGTGATAGCCGTGCTCGGACGCCGTGTGCAGGCCGGCCTCGACCAGGTGCTCCACGCACTCCGCCCGGGTCAGGCACCCACCACCTCGCAACGCCTGGCGCAGCACCTCGGCGGCGGCATCCACCGTCGCATCGCTCAGGCCCAGCTGCTCCCTGCGCCTGGCAGCGCCTGCGAGCGCCCGCACGCCGGTGACCTCGAGCATCCAATGGGCGTCTCGGGGAGGCACGAAGTGCACCGTGCCGCGCATGGGCCACGTGCGCAGGATCTCCCGGTCGACGGTCGCCTGGTGCACCTGGGCCTGGGTGAGTCCGGAGCTGCGCACGCCGAAGGACCACTCGCCGCTCGCCAGGTCCTGGGCCTGCATGGCGCCGAACCACTCCACCACGTCGCCGGGACGGCGGGCGATGCGCTCGCTGAGCAGCAGGCTCGCGAGCCGGCGGTCCAGCAGTTCGGAGGGATCGAGATGCCGAGCGGCCACGACCGGGACCCTACTGAGCGAGGTCGTAGCCTCGGGTCGTGCCCTGGTCCGACCTGTTCGCCACCGCGGGCGGGCTGCTCCTGGTCGGCATCCCGCTCGCCATCAGCGTGATCGCCCTGCTCGACGCGGCCCGTCGGCCCCAGTGGGCCTGGTCGCTCGCGGACCGCAACCAGCTCATGTGGCTGGCGATGATCCTGGTCGGCGTGCTGTCGGTCGTGCTCGGCCTGGGCATCTCGGGCTGGTACCTGCTGAAGGTGCGTCCGGCGGTGGCTGCGGCCGAGCGTGGCGAGGTGCCGGAACGCCGCGGCCGCTCAGACGCCTGAGCGGCCGTGCTGGGCCGGGTCGAACTGGCTCGGCGGGCGCATCATCGACGCCGGCGGCGGCCCGAAGCGGCGCAGCACGAAGTCGCGCAGCCCCAACATCCGTGCGCGGGCGTCGAAGATCAGCGCTCGGGTCTCGGGCCGGCGCACTCCGCGCCAGGTCTGCACGATCGTGAACCAGGCCCGGATGAACGCGTGGTACCAGCCGCTCATCTCCTGCACCAGCAGCAGTGTGTTGCGGGTCTGCAGGTAGTCCACGATCGCCATGCCCGAGCCGATGTGGATGTTCTGCACCCGAGCTCCGCGGATCAGCCCGACATTCCACCCGGCGGCTCGCGCCCGCAGCGCCAGATCGGCCTCTTCGCAGTAGGAGAAGTACCGCTCGTCGAACACGCCGACCTCGTCCAGGCAGGCCCGACGCAGCATCATCAGCGTGCCGTGCGGGTAGTCGACGGTCTCCCACCGGGGCGACGTCGCCACGTCGGCCGGGATGGGTTCGGTCGGCAGCACCGCCATGCCCCCGAAGTACGGGTCGATGACCGGCACCATGCCGTCACCGACGTCGGCACACATCAGCCCCGCCATCGGCTCGTCCTGCGCTGCGTCGAGCATCGCAGCGAGGCAGCCGGGGAACGGGTCGACGTCATGCGGGGCCAGCACGCACCACTCACCGTCGTCGGCGCGGTCCAGGAAGCGACGCAGCCCGACGTTCGCCCCGGGCCCGAACCCGGCGTTGTGGTCGACCTCGACCAGCTCCACCTGCTCGTCGGCGAAGACCTCGAGCCCCCGACGCAGCTCGGCGCGCGCCGCGGGCGCCGACGCGTTGTCGACCACCGTCACGCGCACCGGCACCTCCCGGTCCAGGAACCGGGCGACCGTGTCGATGCAGGCGCCCACCTGGTTCCAGTGGACGATGACCACCCGGAGGGGCGTCACGCCAGGGGACGGTCCGTGGGACGCACCGGCGACGGCAGCGCCGTCTCGCCCATCAGGAACTTGTCGACCGCCGCGGCGCAGGAACGACCTTCCGCGATCGCCCAGACGATCAGGCTCTGGCCGCGGCCCGCGTCGCCGGCGACGAACACCCCGGTCTCCGACGCCGCCCACTCGTCGCTGCGCGCCACGTTGCCGCGAGCGTCGAGCTCGACGCCGAGCGAGTCGAGCAGGCCGTTGCGCTCCGGACCGGTGAAGCCCATCGCCAGGAACACCAGGTCGACCTGGAGCTCGGTCTCGGAGCCCTCGACCGGCACGAACTGCGGCCGCCCGTCGACGAGCTGCTGCTCGACCTCGACGTAGCGCAGCGCCCGCACGTTGCCGTCGTCGTCGCCGAGGAACTCGACGGTGTTGACCGAGAAGACCCGCTCGCCACCCTCTTCGTGGGCCGACGAGGTGCGGTACACGAACGGCCAGGTCGGCCAGGGGTTGGCGCCGGGCCGCTCCTCGGGCGGCTGCGGCATGATCTCGAACTGGTACACGACCTCGGCGCCCTGACGGTGCGACGTGCCGAGGCAGTCGGCGCCGGTGTCGCCGCCGCCGATGATCACGACCTTCTTGCCACCGGCGTGGATCGGTACCTCGTCCACCGCCATGTCGCCCTCCTGGGCGCGGTTGGCGTAGGGCAGGTACTCCATCGCCTGGTGGATGCCCGCCAGCTCACGGCCGGGGATGGGCAGGTCACGGGCCTGGGTGGCGCCGGTGGCCACGACCACGGCGTCGAACTCCGAGCGCAGCTCCTCGACGGTCAGGTCGACACCGACGTCCACGTTGACGCGGAACTCGGTGCCCTCGGCGCGCATCTGCGCCAGACGGCGGTCGAGGACCCGCTTCTCCATCTTGAACTCGGGGATGCCGTAGCGCAGCAGGCCGCCGATGCGATCGGCGCGCTCGAACACGATCACGTGGTGACCGGCACGGGTCAGCTGCTGGGCGGCGGCCAGCCCGGCGGGCCCGGAGCCGATCACCGCGACGCGCTTGTCGGTCTGGCGGCTGGGACGCACGGCGGTGACCCAGCCCTCGGACCACGCGTGGTCGATGATCGACACCTCGACCTGCTTGATGGTCACCGGGTCCTGGTTGATGCCGAGCACGCAGGCGGCCTCGCACGGGGCCGGGCAGAGGCGTCCGGTGAACTCCGGGAAGTTGTTCGTGGCGTGCAGGCGCTCGATGGCATCACGCCAACGGTCCTTGTACACCAGGTCGTTCCAGTCCGGGATGATGTTGCCCAGCGGACAGCCGTTGTTGCAGAACGGGATGCCGCAGTCCATGCAGCGGCTCGCCTGCGCCTGCAGCTCCCCGGTCGGGAACTCCTCGTAGACCTCGTTCCAGTCGAGGATGCGCACCGGCACCGGCCGGCGCGTCGGGAGCTTGCGCTCGTGCTTCAGGAACCCTCGTACGTCACCCACGGCTCGCCTCCATGACGGCTTCGATCACGTCGCGCCCCTCGGCCTCGGCGCGACGGGTGGCATCCAGCACCCGCTGGTAGTCGTTCGGCATGATCTTGCGGAAGTTCCGCAGCTCCGAGCTCCAGTCGCCGAGCAGGTCCTCGGCGACGGCGGAGTCGGTCTCCTGGGCGTGGCGCTGCACGATGGTGTGCAGGAACTCGACGTCGTCGTCGTCGAGCTCGGAGAACGAGACCATGTCGAAGTTCACCCGGGAGGGGAACTCGCCCTCGGGGTCGTGCACGTAGGCGATGCCGCCCGACATGCCGGCGCCGAAGTTGCGTCCGGTCGGTCCGAGCACCACGACCCGGCCGCCGGTCATGTACTCGCAGCCGTGGTCGCCCACGCCCTCGACCACGGCGACGGCGCCCGAGTTGCGCACGCAGAAGCGCTCGCCCACCTCGCCGCGCAGGAAGACCTCGCCACCCGTCGCCCCGTACAGGATGACGTTGCCGGCGATGATGCTCTGCTCGGCGACGAACTCGGGATGCGTGCGAACCGGCGGACGCACGATGATCCGACCGCCCGACAGGCCCTTGCCGACGTAGTCGTTGGCGTCGCCGTGCAGGCGCAAGGTGATGCCGCGGGGCACGAAGGCACCGAAGCTGTTGCCGGCGGAGCCCTCGAAGTCGATCACGATCGTGTCGTCGGGCAACCCGGCGCCGCCGTGGCGCTTGGTGAGCTCGTGGCCGAGCATCGTGCCGACGGTGCGGTTCACGTTGCGGATGTCCATGCGCAGGTGCACGGGGGTGCCGTGCTCGAGCGTGTCGCTGCACGCCTCGATGAGCGACTGGTCGAGCGCGTCGGCCAGGCCGTGGTCCTGGTGGCGGTGCCACGACAGGTGGTCGTCCTCGCGGGGCTGCACCACGTGCAGGATCGGGCTCAGGTCGAGACCCGACGCCTTCCAGTGGTCGATCGCGTCGCGCACGTCGAGGCACGCGGCGTGACCGATCGCCTCGGCGATCGAGCGGAAGCCGAGCTCGGCGAGCAGCTCGCGGACCTCTTCGGCGATGAACAGCATGAAGTTCTCGACGAACTCGGGCTTGCCCGAGTAGCGCTCGCGCAGCTCGGGGTTCTGGGTGGCGATGCCGACCGGGCACGTGTCGAGGTGGCAGACGCGCATCATGATGCAGCCCGACACGACCAGCGGTGCGGTGGCGAAGCCGAACTCCTCGGCGCCGAGCAGCGCCGCCACGACCACGTCGCGACCGGTCTTCATCTGGCCGTCGGCCTGCACCACGATGCGGTCACGCAGGCCGTTGAGCACCAACGTCTGCTGGGTCTCGGCGAGGCCCAGCTCCCAGGGAGCACCCGCGTGCTTGAGCGAGGTCAGTGGGCTGGCGCCGGTACCGCCGTCGTGGCCCGAGATGAGCACCACGTCGGACTTCGCCTTGGCGACACCGGCGGCGACCGTGCCGACGCCGACCTCGGCGACCAGCTTGACGTGCACGCGCGCCGACGGGTTGGAGTTCTTCAGGTCGTGGATCAGCTGCGCCAGATCCTCGATCGAGTAGATGTCGTGGTGCGGCGGGGGCGAGATCAGGCCCACACCCGGCGTCGAGTGCCGGGTGCTCGCCACCCACGGGTACACCTTGTGCCCGGGCAGCTGGCCACCCTCGCCGGGCTTGGCGCCCTGGGCCATCTTGATCTGGATGTCATCGGCGTTGGTCAGGTAGTCCGACGTCACCCCGAAGCGTCCGGACGCCACCTGCTTGATGGCCGAGCGCTTGGAGTCGCCGTTCTCCATGGGCACGAAGCGCACCGGGTCCTCGCCGCCCTCGCCCGTGTTGGACTTGCCGCCCAGGCGGTTCATGGCGATGGCGAGCGTCTCGTGGCTCTCCGCCGAGATCGATCCGTAGCTCATGGCACCGGTCGAGAAGCGCTTGACGATCTCCGACGCAGGCTCGACCTCGTCGATCGGGATCGACGGGCGGTCCGAGCTCAGCTTGAACAGCCCGCGCAGCGTGGCGAGGTGCTCGGACTGGTCGTCCACCAGCTGGGTGTACTCCTTGAAGACCTCGTACTGACCGCTGCGGGTGGCGTGCTGCAGCTTGAACACCGTCTTGGGGTTGAACAGGTGGTACTCGCCCTCGCGGCGCCACTGGTACTCGCCGCCGTAGTCGAGCGCGCGGTGGGCGCGCTCCTCGGGACGCAGTGGGTAGGCCGTCGCGTGACGGCGGCGGACCTCTTCGGCGATCTCGTCCAGCCCGATGCCGCCCAGGCGCGACACGGTGCCGGTGAAGTACTCGTCGACCAGCTCTTCGCCCAGGCCGATGGCCTCGAAGATCTGCGCACCGGTGTACGAGGCGACCGTCGAGATGCCCATCTTGGACATGACCTTGAGCACACCCTTGCCGGCGGCCTTGGCGTAGTTCTTGGTCGCCTGGTCGAAGTCGGTCAGCGTGCTGCCGCCCTCTCGCACCATCTGCTCGATCGTGTCGAAGGCCAGGTAGGGGTTGATCGCCGCGGCGCCGTATCCCATGAGCAGGCAGAAGTGATGCACCTCGCGTGCCTCGCCGGTCTCGACGATGAGGCCGACCTTCGTGCGCGACTTCTCACGGATCAGGTGGTGGTGCACCGCTGCGGTGGCGAGCAGCATCGGGATCGGTGCCAGGTCCTCGTTCGAGTGCCAGTCCGACAGCACGATGATGTTCACGCCGTCCGCGATCGCCTCGGACACCTCCTTGCGGATGCGGTCGAGCGCTCGGCGCAGGCCGTCGCCGCCCGAGAAGGCGGGGAACAGCGTGCGCACCGTGTGAGCCTTGAAGCGCGGGTCGGCCTCCTCGATGTGCAGGATCTTGTCGAGGCTGACGTTGTCGAGGATCGGGTGCGGCAGCTCGAGCAGGTGGCACGACTCGGCGGTCGGCTCCAACAGGTTGCCCTCGGGGCCGATCATGCGACCGACCGAGGTGACCAGCTCCTCGCGGATCGCGTCGAGCGGCGGGTTGGTCACCTGCGCGAACAGCTGCGTGAAGTAGTCGTAGAGCAGCCGCGAGCGGTCCGACAGCACCGCGATCGGGGTGTCGGTGCCCATCGAGCCCAGCGCCTCGACGCCGGTGCGCGCCATCGGCTCGATGAGGATCTTGATCTCCTCGTGGGTGTAGCCGAAGGTCTGCTGCTCGCGCAGCACGTCACGCGAGGACTCGGTGATGTGGAACACCTCGGGCAGGTCGTCGAGGTGCTTGAGCCCCTCGTCGAGCCACTCGCCGTAGGGGTGTTCGGACGCCAGCTGCGCCTTGATCTCCTCGTCGTCGATGATGCGGCCCTGCGACGTGTCGATGAGGAACATGCGACCGGGGCGCAGGCGACCCTTCTTGACCACGCGGGCGGGGTCGATGTCGAGCGTGCCGACCTCGGAGGCCATGACGACCAGGCCGTCGTCGCAGACCCAGAAGCGTGACGGGCGCAGGCCGTTGCGGTCGAGCACCGCGCCCACGACCGTGCCGTCGGTGAAGGTCACCGAGGCGGGACCGTCCCAGGGCTCCATCATGCAGGCGTGGAACCGGTAGAAGTCCCGCACGGCGGGATCCATGTGCTGGTGGTTCTCCCACGCCTCGGGGATCATCATCAGCATGGCGTGGGGCAGCGAGTAGCCGCCCAGGTGCAGCAGCTCGAGCGCCTCGTCCATGCGGGCGGTGTCGGAGGCCCCGGGGGTGCAGATCGGGAACACCCGCTCGAGCGCCTCGCGGCCGCCGGGGAACAGGTCCGACGACAGCAGCGACTCGCGGGCGCGCATCCAGTTCTGGTTGCCCTGCACGGTGTTGATCTCGCCGTTGTGGGCGACGTAGCGGTACGGGTGCGCCAGCGGCCACGACGGGAAGGTGTTGGTCGAGAAGCGCGAGTGCACCAGTGCGAGCGCCGAGTCGAGGCGCTCGTCACGCAGGTCGGCGAAGAACTCGCCGAGCTGCGGGGTGGTGAGCATGCCCTTGTAGACCATCGTGCGCGACGACAGCGACGGCACGTACACGCACGCCTCGCCGTCGGGATCGAGGATCTCGTGCTCGATGCGCTTGCGGGCCAGGAACGCCCGGCGGTCGAGCACGATGCCGGACTCGTCGCCCTCGGTCGCGGCGATCACCAGCTGGCGGAAGATCGGCATGACCTCGAGTGCGGTGGCACCGATCATCGAGGCGTCGGTGGGCACGTCGCGCCAGGCCAGGACGTCGAGGCCCTCCTCGGCGCAGATCTTGTCGATCGAGGCGACCGCAGCCTCGGCCGCAGCGGTGTCGCCGGGCAGGAACACGATGCCGGTCGCGTAGTGGCCGGCCGGCGGCAGCTCGACGTCGAGCACGGCGCGCAGGAAGGCGTCGGGGACCTGGATGAGGATGCCGGCGCCGTCGCCGGTGTTCTGCTCGGCGCCCGTGGCGCCGCGGTGCTCCAGGTTGCACAGCGAGGTGAGGCCCTTGGTGACCAGGTCGTGCGAACGGCGTCCGTGCAGGTCGACCACGAACGAGACACCACAGGCGTCGTGTTCGAACTCGGGGCGGTACAGGCCCTGGGACTGCGGGTGATCGTGTGACATCGAGGCTCTCTGTGGGTGTCCGATGCGGGCGTGCGGCGGCGCGAAGCACCACGCGGGGCGCAGCGACGTTGCTGCGGGGCTGGGCGGCAGCGCCGTTGCTGCCTGCAGCGACACTGCTGCGGAAGGGGGACCGGACCCGGCGGCTGCACTGCGGCTCGGGTTCAGCGGTCAGGAGAAGTTAGCCGAGCCGTCAGGGGGTCCCAAAGCGCGTTCGGTCCTTCGGTAGCATCACCCGGTGCCCCTCCGCCGGTCCCCCATCCGCCCACGCCGCCGCCTGGTGCTCGGCGTGGCGCTGTCGGTGGCGGTCCTGGCAACGGCATGCGGTGGCTCCGAGGACGCGTCCGACAACGACGAGGCGGGCGGAACTGCGCCCACGAGCGCTGCCGAGGCCACGGCGACGAGCGAGGACGCCACCACGACCACCGAGGCCAGGGGCCCGCTGGGCAACGGTGAGACGGTCACGCTGGCCTTCGCGGGCGACGCCAGCTTCGAAGGGCTGGTCGGCTCGCTGCAGGCCGACCCGGAGGGTCTGCTGAGCGCCATCGCCCCGACGCTCGGCGCAGCGGACGTGACCGTGGTGAACCTCGAAGCCGCGCTCGGCATCGCCGGCGGCGCACCCGAGCCCAAGACCTTCGCCTTCCGGGTCCCGGCCGAGGCGCTCGTGGCGCTCGACGCCGCCGGCGTCGACGCGGTGACCATGGCCAACAACCACGGCATGGACTACGGCCCGGAGGGCCTGGCCGAGTCGTTGCGCATCGAGGCCGACACAGGGTTCCCCATCATCGGGATCGGCGCCGACGCCGACGCCGCCTACGAGCCGTGGATCACCGAGGTGCGCGGCCAGCGCATCGGGGTGATCGCCGCCAACGACATCTTCGACTCCAACCTGGTGAGCAGCTGGACCGCCACCGACGACCAGGCCGGCATCGCCAGCGCCGAGGAGGCCCACCAGGACCGCCTCGCCGGCGTCGTCGAGGCCACCCGACCCCTGGTCGACACCCTGGTCGTGTACCTGCACTACGGCGTCGAGAAGGAGACCTGCCCCAATGCCCGCCAGCAGGAGCTGGCCGAGCTGCTGACCGGCGCCGGCGCCGACATCGTGGTGGGCTCCCACGCCCACCGCCTGCAGGGCATGGGCTACATGGGCGATCAGTTCGTCGCCTACGGCCTGTCGAACTTCGTGTTCAAGGCACCCTCGGAGCCGGGTCGTCGCTCCGGGGTGCTGACCGTGTCGGCCACGGGTCGGCGCATCGACGGCTACCAGTGGGACCCGGCGGTGCTGCAGGGCAACGTGCCGTACCCCCTCAGCGGTGCCGCGGCCGACGCCGAGCGGGCGGCGATGGACGAGCTCCAGGGCTGCACCGGATTGACGCCCGACCCGACCGGCCCCGGGATCGAGGGCTGATCGGTGCCGTCTCCCGTCGCCGACCTCATCGGCTTCATCGACGCCTCCCCCACCCCGTACCACGCGGTGCACAACGCGGCTGCCCGACTCGTCGACGCCGGCTTCGAGGAGTTCGAGCCCGGGTCGACCCCTGGTCACGGGGCGCGCTTCGTCGTGCGTGACGGCGCCCTGATCGCCTGGGTCGACGGCGCGACCCCCGACGCGCCGCTGCGCCTGATCGGGGCGCACACCGACTCGCCGAACCTCCGGGTGCGCCCTCGCCCCGACCTGTCGGTGGCCGGGGTGCAGCAGCTGCGCATCGAGGTCTACGGCGGGGCTCTGCTCAACTCGTGGCTCGACCGCGACCTGGGTCTGGCGGGGCGGGTCGCCGTGCGCGAGGGCGACACGGTCGTCGAGCGCCTCTACCGCAGCGCACAGCCGTTGCTGCGGGTACCGCAGCTGGCGATCCACCTCGATCGAGAGATCGGCGAACGTGGCCTGCAGCTGGACCGACAGCAGCACCTGACCCCCGTCTGGGGGCTCGGCGACGCTGGCGAAGGCGACTTCCGACGCTGGCTGGCCGACGAGCTCGGCGTCGCCGCCGACCGGGTGCTCGGCTGGGACCTCGCCTGCTTCGACCACCAACCCTCGGCGGTCATCGGGCGCGACGGCGAGCTGCTCGCCGCGCCTCGCCTCGACAACCTCTGCTCGAGCTTCGGCGCGCTCGAGGCGCTGCTCGCCCTGCGCTGGGCACCCGAGGCGACGGGCCCCGCGGCGATCGTGCTGTTCGACCACGAGGAGGTCGGGTCCGCCAGCGCGACCGGCGCCGACTCCACCTGGTTGGCCTCGACGCTCGAGCAGCGAGCCCTCTCGCTGGGCATGGACCGTGCGGCGCACCTGGCGGCGCTCGACGCGTCGCTGCTGCTGTCCGCCGACATGGCGCACGCGACCCACCCCAACCACCCGGGTCGACACGAGCCCGGCCATTGGGTCCGCCTGGGCGGCGGCCCGGTGATCAAGCACAACGTCAACCAGCGCTACGCCACCGAGGCGCTCGGTGCGGCCGAGTTCCGTCGCTGCTGCGACGCGGTGGGCGTCGAGGTCCAGGAGTACTCGCACCGCGGCGACCTGCCGTGCGGCTCGACGATCGGTCCGCTCGCGTCGGCACAGCTGGCGGTGCGCACCGTGGATGTGGGCATGGCGCAGCTGTCGATGCACTCGGTGCGAGAGATGATGGCGGTCGACGACGTCGACGCGATGGTGCGCTCCTTCACCTCGTGGATGCGGCGAGGTGCGATATGAGCCAGCCCGACCTCGAACCGACCCCCGAGGTGCACCGCCCCCGGCGCACCCAGCTGGCGCACCAACGTCGTCGACGGCGAGCGATGTGGGCCGTCTCGGTCGTCGCGCTGGCCCTGGTCGTCGCGACGGCGCTGGTGGTGGGCACCGGCCGTGCCGAGCGCGTCGATGCGGCGTCCGCCGGCGACGACGCCGACCGCACCACGTCGTCGACCTCGACCACGTCCACGGCGAGCACCACCACCGTGCCGCCGGCACCCACGACCCCACCCGAGGAGGTCCTGCCCGAGTCCGGCGCCGGCCGCCGGGTGGTGTTCTCGGTCGGACGCCAACGCATGTGGTGGGTCGACGAGGCAGGGACCGTGCTGCGCACCTCACCGGTGTCGGGTCGGGCCAACACGCCCGCCACGGGCACGTTCCAGGTGTACTCCAAGACGCTGAACGCCACCGGACTGGACGGGTCCCGGATGGACTACTTCGTGCGCTTCACCAAGGGCCCGAACGGCTGGGCCATCGGCTTCCACGACATCCCCGAGGTGGACGGCGTGCCCGTGCAGACCGAGGAGCAGCTCGGCCAGCCGTTGTCGCACGGCTGCATCCGCCAGCGTGAGGCCGACGCGCAGTTCACCTGGGACTACCTGCAGGTGGGCGACACCGTGGTCGTCGTCGCCTGAGTGATCCCCTCGGGGCGCACTACCGTGCTCCCATGACCGTGCTGGACCCCTCCGAAGCGTTCACCTACGACCCGTGGGACCCCGAGGTCCTGGCCGACCCGTACCCGCACTACGCACGCCTGCGCGAGCACGCACCCGTGCACCACGTCGCCGAGCACGACATCTGGGTGGTGTCGCGCTACGAGGACCTGGTCGCGGCGGCGCGCAACGTCGAGGTCTTCTCGTCCAACCAGGGCAACAGCTACGAACGACGGCCGGTGCCGATGCTGGTGGGGCTCGATCCGCCGGAGCACACCCGGGTGCGCCGCCTGGTCGCCCGCCACTGGACCCCCAGGGTGATCAACCAGCTCGCACCCCGCATCGAACGGCTCTGCGAGGAGATCCTGAACGCGGCGCTCGGCGGGTCCGTCTCGGGTGACACCGTCGAGCTGGACTTCCTGGTCGACGTCGCCGAGCCGCTGCCGGTGACGCTCATCGCCGAGATCATGGGCGTGCCCGTCGAGGACTGGGCGAACTTCCGGCGCTGGTCCGACGCCACCGTCGACCAGATGGCCGGCCCTCCGACCGAGGAGAACGAGCTGCTGATCGCGGAGTTCGCGCTCTACTTCCTGGACCTGGTGGTCCGGCGCCAGGCCGAGTTCGACGCCGGCACCGTCGACATCGACGATCCGAACGACATGGTCGGCATCCTCTTCGGGCGCACCCCCGACGGCGACCGGCTGGCGCCCGAGGAGATCATCGCCATGTGCGTGCTGCTCGTGGTCGCCGGCAACGAGACCACGACGAACCTGATGGCGAACATGGCCCCGCTGCTGGCCGAGCGCACCGACGTGTGGGACGCCGTCGCCGAGGACCCGTCGCTGCTGGCGCCCATGGTCGAGGAGTCGATCCGCTACTTCTCGCCGGTCCAGGGCCTGTTCCGCAACACGCTGGTCGAGGCCGAGCTGGGCGGGACCACGATCCCCGCCGACGCCAAGGTGTTCCTCTGCTACGCGTCGGCCAACCGCGACGTCGACAAGTGGCCCGACGCGGACGTGTTCCGTCTCGATCGCTACCCCGAGGCCCCCAACGACGCCGACCACGTCGCCTTCGCCCCCGGCATCCACCACTGCCTGGGAGCCCACCTGGCCCGCCTCGAGGCGTCGATCATGTACCGCCGGCTCATCGAACGTGTCGCTCGGATGGAGGTCACGGGACCGATCACCCGCGGCACCAACCCCTCGATCCGTGGCATCAAGGCCCTCCCGATGCGGGTGACCGTGCGATGAGCATCGACATGCGCATCGGCATCAACGGCACCGGCAGCCTCCGCACCCTCGACCAGCTGGTAGAGGCGGTGCGCCGCGCCGAGGCCGACGGCTTCGACTCGTTCTGGATCGCCCAGATCTTCGGACTGGACGCGCTCACCGCTCTGGCCGTCGCCGGGCAGCAGGTGGGGCGCATCGAGCTCGGCACTGCGGTCGTGCCCACCTATCCGCGCCACCCGATGATGCTGGCGGGACAGGCGCTGACCGTGCAGTCCGCGGTCGGCGACCGCCTGGCGCTGGGCATCGGCCTGTCCCACAAGGTGGTGATCGAGGACCTCTGGGGCTACAGCTACGCCAAGCCCGTGCGGCACATGCGCGAGTACCTCGACGCCCTCCTGCCGCTGCTGCGCGGCGAGTCGGTCGCCGTGACCGGCGAGGACGTGACCTGCATCGGCTCGCTCGACATCGCGGAGGCTGCGGCGCCCGACGTGATCGTCGCGGCGCTCGGCGCACAGATGCTCAAGCTCGCCGGCTCGACCGGGTGCGGCACCATCACCTGGTGCACCGGCGAGCGTGCGCTGCTCGACCACGTCGTGCCGCGCATCACCGCAGCGGCCGAGGCGGCGGGGCATCCTCGGCCCCGGGTGGTCGCCGGCCTGCCGATCTGCGTCACCGCCGATCCCGATGCCGCCCGCGCGCTGGTCGCCGAGCAGCTGGCGCTCTACGGCGGCCTGCCGTCCTATCGGGCCATGCTCGACCTCGAGGGCGCCGAGGGACCGGCCGACGTGGCGATCATCGGCGACGAGGAGCAGGTCGTCGCCCAGCTCACCCGGCTGGCCGAGGGCGGCGTCACCGAGTTCTCCGCGGTCATCGCGGCGCCGAGCAGCGAGGACCACGACCGCACGTGGCAGGTCCTGCGCTCGCTGCGGTGAGACGCTGCGCATGAACACCGTCGAGCGCACCGAGCTGGAGCTCCCGACCCGCTCGGGACTCGTCCTGCGCGCCGACGCGTACGGCGATCCCGAACGGCCGACCGTGGTGCTGGTGCACGGCGGCGGCCAGACCCGCCACAGCTGGGGCGGCACGGCGAGCGCGCTCGCCCGCGCCGGCTGGTACGCGGTCGCGTACGACCAGCGGGGTCACGGGGCGTCGGACCGCGCTGCGGACCAGGACTACTCCAACCTGGCCTTCGCCACCGACTGCATCGACGTCTGCGCCGCGCTGACGGGCCAGGACGGCGTGGCGCCCGTCGTGGTCGGCGCCTCGCTCGGCGGCCTGTCGGGCCTGCTGGCCGAGGGCACGCTGTCGCCGGGGTGCACCTCGGCGCTGGTGCTTGTCGACATCACGCCACGCATGGAGCGAGCGGGCGTCGACCGCATCGTCGGGTTCATGCTCGACCGCGTCGAGACCGGCTTCGCCGACCTGGACGAGGCAGCCGACGCGATCGCCGCCTACCAACCCCACCGGCCGCGCCCGACCGACCTCAGCGGGTTGTCCAAGAACCTGCGACTCGACCCCGACGGGCGCTGGCGCTGGCACTGGGACCCCGACATGTTCCTGGGCCCCACCCCCCTGGGCACGAACGCGGCGGCTCACCAGTTCGACGAGGCCGCCCGGCACCTGCGTGTGCCGACGCTGCTGGTGAGGGGCCGCATGTCGGACCTGGTCAGCGAGGAGACGGCGCAGCACTTCCTCGAGCTGTGCCCCTCCGCTCGCTACGTCGACGTGTCGGGTGCGGGGCACATGGTGGCCGGCGACCGCAACGACGCGTTCACCGACGCGGTCACCGGGTTCCTGGCCGAACTGGGCTGAGCCGGTGCCGGACCCTCGTGCGTCGATGCCGCTCGCGGAGGCGCTGGCCGTGCTCGGGCTGGCCGCGCCGAGCGACGAGTCGGCGATCCGTCGAGCCTTCCGCTCCCGCCTGCGCGACACCCACCCCGACCTGAACACGGCGGCGGACGCCACGGACCGGACCGTGACGTTGACCGTCGCCTACCAGGTGGCGCTCGCAGGGGTGATGGACCCGCCGTCGACCGCACCGGCCGCGACCGCAGCGGCCGCCGAACCACCCCCCAGGGTGGAACCGCAGGAGCCCCGCAGCGAGGTCCACCTGCTCGACGACGACACCATCGCCATCGCCGCACCGGCCATCGAGGTGGTGCCGATGCTGATCGAGGCCGCCCACCAGCTCGGCGACATCACCTACCTGGATCCTACCGCGGGCCTGCTCGAGGTGGTGGTGGAGTTCGTCGGTGCACCGACCAGCTCGGTGGTGGTGTCGCTGCAGGGACGAGCGACGGGTGTGACCGAGGTGTTCTGCACCGTCGAACCCCTCAGCGGTGGTGAGGCCCCGTCGGACGAGGCGGTCACGCACCTGCTGTGGCGAACATTGCGCGGCGACGACCCGACGGCCTGACGACCTAACGGCCTCGACGCAGGCCGCCGGCACGCGCCGCCAAGGTGCTGCCGAAGCGCAGTCGCATCGAGGCGATGCCGAGGCGGTCCAGGCCCTTGGGCACCGGGAACCACCAGAGCTCACGGGCGCCGTCGACGCGGCCCGACATGACCGACTTGGTCGCGACGAACTCGCGCAGTCCTTCCACGCCGTGGACCCGACCGATGCCGGAGTCCTTGACCCCGCCGAAGGGCAGGCCCGTGATGGCGTACGACACGATCGTGTCGTTGATGCACACGTTGCCCGCCTGGAGGCGGTTGGCGATGGACACCCCGAGCTCACGGTCGCGTGTCCACACCGAGCTGTTCAGCCCGTAGCGGCTGTCGTTGGCCATCTGCACGGCGTGGTCGGTGTCGTCGACCACCATGATCGCCAGCACGGGGCCGAAGGTCTCGTCGGTCATCACGTCCATGGAGTGGTCCACGTCGACCAGCACGGTGGGCTCGAACCAGAGCCCGTCGCGCTCCAGGCGTTTGCCCCCGGCGAGCACCTTGGCGCCCTTGGCGACCGCGTCGGCCAGGTGCTGCTCCACCTTCTCGAGCTGCGGCGCGAAGGTCATCGAGCCGATGTCGCCGCCGCCCGAGCTGCCGTCGTCCTGGCGGATGCGGCTCGTCTCGATGAGCACCCGGTCGAGGAACGCCTCGGCGACGCTGCGCTCCACGTAGACCCGCTCGACCGACATGCAGGTCTGGCCGGAGTTCTGGAACGCACCCCACACCGCGCCGCGCGCTGCTCGGTCCAGGTCCGCGTCCGCGCACACGATCATCGGGTCCTTGCCACCCAGCTCCAGCAGGACCGGCGTGAGCGTGTCGGCCGCGGCTGACATGACGCGCTTGCCCGTCGCGACCGAGCCGGTGAACACGACCTTGTCGACGCCGCTGCGCACGAGCGCCTCGCCGGTGGCGCCGCCGCCGGTCACCACCTGCACGATGTCGCCCCACTGGTCGTGCTCGAACAGCTCGCCGATGGCCAGACCGACGGTGGGGGTCACCTCGGACGGCTTGAGCACCACCGTGTTGCCCGCGAACAGGGCGGTCACCAGCGGCGTCATCGACAAGGTGAACGGGTAGTTCCACGGACTGATCACCCCGACGACGCCGAGCGACTCGTAGCGGATCCAGGCCTTCTTGTGCGCCATCGTGCCGGGCGCGACGGTGCGCGGGCGCAGCAGTCGCTCGCCGTGGCGGGCGTACCACTCCATGGTCTCGCAGACCGCCATCAGCTCGGTGGTGACCGCCTCGGCGCGCTGCTTGCCGGTCTCGGCGCAGATCACCTCGACCAGCTCCTCGGCCCGCTCGAGCATCCGGTCGCGCACCCGCAGCAGGTGCGCCGCCCGCTCGGCGAAGCGCAGCGACGACCACCCCGTCGACGCGCAACGTGCCCGTGCCACCGCGGCGCGCACCCCGTCGCCGTCGACGTCGGGCACCACCGCGAGCAGCGTGTTGGTGCGGGGGTCCAGTGTCTCGATGACCGCCCCGGAGGTCACGGGGGTGGGATCGAGCGCGTCCGGAAGGGAGGGTTCCGTGGAGAGCGCCATGTGCGAACGCTACACCCGCCTTCCCAGCCCCATCCGGGTGGGGTGTGACAGGCGTTACATGGCTTGAACGAACGTTCAATCAACCCTACGTTGCGGGTCGTGGGCGCTGCCCCTCCGCTGCGCCACCGACCGACAGGGGGATTTCCCGATGAGCCTCGTGGACGACAGCCGTCGCACCGACTTCGCGAACACCGACTTCACCGACCCGCGCGTCTACGACGACCCATGGGAGCTCTACGCCTGGCTCCGTGACCTCGACGAGCTGCACTACGACGCCGCGAACGACCTCTACATCGCGGCGCGCCACGAGGACATCTTCCACATCAGCCGCGACGAGGAGACCTACTGCAGCCGCTTCGGGGTCCGCCCGAAGATCGCCGGCGACATGTCGATCATCACCCTCGACGGCGACGAGCACGTCCGTCAGCGCCGCCTGATCAACAAGGGCTTCACGCCCCAGCGCGTGCGAGAGATGATCCCGCACGTCCGCGAGCTGACCAACCAGATCATCGACGAGTTCGAGGCGAAGGCCGACGCCGGCGAGGTCCCGCTGGACTTCGTGGAGAACTTCGCGATCCACGTGCCGCTGATCATCATCTGCGAGCTGATGGGCCTGCCGGCCGAGCAGCGCATGCACATGTACGGCTGGTCCGACGCGATGATGGCCGGCGACGGCCACGTCGAAGCGGACTCTCCGCAGCTGCTCGCCGCGGCCGAGGCCTTCGGCGAGTTCGCGGTCATGGCGATCCAGCTCATCGCCGAGCGGCGCGAGGACCCCCAGAACGACCTGATCAGCATCCTGACCCAGGCCTTCGACGACGGTGCGCTGACCAAGGAGCACAAGGCGATCCAGGGTGTCTCCGACGAGGACCTCGTCAAGATGCGCGAGCGCAACGGTGCGCTCAACGACGACGAGCTGCTCGCGTTCCTGACCGTGCTCATGGTCGCCGGCAACGAGACCACCCGCAATGCGATCACCGGCGGCGTGCTGGCGCTCAGCCGCTTCCCCGACCAGCGTCAGCTGCTGCTCGACCACCTCACCGACGAGGCGTTCATGGCCACGGCGGCCGACGAGATCGTCCGCTACGTCACGCCCGTGCTGGGCTTCGTGCGCACCGTCACCACCGACCACGTGTATCGCAACACCAAGCTGTCCGAGGGCGACCGCGTGCTGATGCTGTACGGCGGCGCCAACCGCGATCCCCGCGTGTTCAGCGACCCCGACGTGTTGGACCTGACCCGTTCGCCCAACCCCCACCTGGGCTTCGGCATCGGGCCCCACTTCTGCCTGGGCGCCAACCTGGCCCGCATGGAGATCACCACGGTCTTCCAGGAGCTCTACGCCCGCCTCCCCGACATCGTCGTGCCCGAGGGCATCACCCCCGACCGCGGCGACTCGAGCCTGGTCCTGGCGCTGCAGCACATGCCGTCGACGTTCACACCGGGCGGATGCCCGGTGGCGCACTGACGGACCTCGTGCCCACCGCCACCGCACCCCGCGCCAACCAGCGCGAGCACATCCTGGACGTCGCGCTGCAGCTCATGTCCGAGCGCGGTTCGTCGGGGATGAGCATGCGCCAGCTCGCCCAGGCGTGCGGGGTGCAGGTGGCAGCGATCTACCACTACTTCCCGTCCAAGGACGAGCTGCTGCGCAGCGTCGTGGAGGAGCGCCGCTACTCGGCGCGCCTCGTCGAGCTGCCGGTCGGCCTGGACCGCGACGCCCCGATCGAGACACGTCTGCGCGCCATCTACCTGGTGTTCTGGGAGGGTGCGCTCGAGGAGGAGCCCGTGCTGCGGCTGCTGCTCGGCGAGGGTCTTCGCAGCCAGCCGGCTGCGCTGCCGACCGGCGCAGCCCTGCTCGAGGTGTTCCGCTCGGGTGTGACCGACCTGATCGAGGCGGTGGCGCCCGAGCTGCAGCCCCACGACCTGGTCGCCCAGGTCGTGGTGTCGCAGGTGTTCAGCGGCTTCATCCGACACATCTTCGAACCCGACGTGGCGGTCGAGCGCATCGCGGACGATCAGGTGGCGGTGCTGCTGGGCACCCTGCTCGGCGCAGGATCAGCCCGGAGCTGACCGGATCGCCTCGGCGACCACGTCGCGCATGCGCCGGCCAACCTGGGTGCCGACGAGCTGCAGCGCCATGTGCACCGCTCCGTCGAAGCGCTCCAGCTGCACCGCGACCCCTGCGTCGGTCAGCGCTGCGGCGAGCGCCTCACCCTCGTCGCGCAACGGGTCGTACTCGGCGGTGACCACGAGGGTCGGCGGCAGGCCCGCCAGATCGTCGGCTCGAAGTGGGCTCGCATCGGCTCCGAAGCGGTGGGCGACGTCGGGCAGGTAGCTGTCGACGAAGAACGTCATCGTCTCCGCGGTGAGCAGGTAGCCCTCGCCGTTGGCGACGTACGACGGATGCGAGGCGGGGTCGGCGACGTCGGCCACCGGGTAGACGAGTGCAGCCAGCACGACCCGGAGGCCCGGCTCGGGTTGGTCGCGCAGGCGACGGGCGGTGGCGATCGCCAGGTTCGCGCCCGCAGAGTCGCCCGCGAGCACCACCCGGTCAGGGTCGAGGTCCAGCTGGGCGGCATGCGCGGCGAGCCACCGCAGCGCCGCCTCGGCGTCGTCGTGCGCCGCCGGATACGGGTGCTCGGGTGCCAGGCGGTAGTCGATCGCGAGCACCGGCCACGCCGATGCCGCGGCCAGGTCACGGCAGATGGCGTCGTGGGTGTCGAGCGAGCCGATGACGAAGCCGCCCCCGTGGAACCACACCACCGTGCCGGCCTGCGGGTCCACCGTGGCGGGGCGGTAGCTGCGAGCGCGCAGCGTGCGCTCCCCCAGGTCCACCACGAGCTCCTCGGCGGCCACCGATTCGTCGCCGTCACCGAGCATGGTGGCCAGCAGGTTGAACGCCTCACGCAGGCCTTGCGCACCCTGCTCCGACGCGGGCGGCGCCGGTGCGGCGTTGACCATGTCGACCAGGACCTGCAGCTCGGGATCCAGGGACATCTGCTCCTCCTCCAGGGCTGCGCATCGCGCAGGGCCCTCAGCTCGTGACACAAATAGGTCTCGCGGCCTAAAGACACCGAGCCGGTGCGCCGACACCGTACGTGGTGATGGCACGAGAGCGCTTCCTCCAACGACGACGACGGCACCGCGACCAACGGGGCGCGGTGATGGTCGAGGCCGCGCTCGTGCTGCCGGTGATCGTCCTGCTGGTGCTCGGCATCATGGAGTTCGGCCTGCTCTTCACGAGCTACTCGACGACCACCGCCTCGAGCCGGAGCGGCGCCCGCCTGGCCGCCACCGCCTACTCCCAGGCCGGTGCCAGCGGGAACGGCAGCGAGACCTCCAACCAGCAGATGGCGGCCGAGCAGATCGCCCTGGCCGTCGCCGCCGACCTGGAGGTTCTGAACAACGCCGAGCCGGTCGGCATGGCGATCTACCGGGTGAACCCGTCGTCCACCGACGGCTCGCCAGTGGGCGGCTTCCCCGGCCCCGACATGTCCGGCGGCTGCACCAGCCGTTGCATCCGCTTCACCTGGAACCCCTCGACCCAGGAGTTCGACCGTGGTTCCGGCAGCTGGACCGACGCCGACGCGTGCGGCACCGCAGTGGACTCGATCGGCGTGTACGTGCAGACCGAGCACTCCTACATCTCCGGCATCCTCGGCAGCACCCGTGGCGTCGAGGGCCACACCGTGATGCGCCTCGAGCCCTTGCCGGCGGACCAGTGCTCATGAGGTCCCGACGGCTCCGGGAGCTGCGCCGCCGCTGGCGCGACGAACGCGGTGTCGTGCTGGTCTGGTTCGCGCTCATGCTCGTGGTCCTGATCGGCTTCGCCGGCTTCGCCGTCGACCTGTCGAACTGGTGGCTCCAGGCCGAGCGGCTCCAGCGAGCCGCGGACGCGGGCGCCCACGCCGGCGTGGTGTACCTGCCCGCCGACATGGGCTCGGCCACGACCACGGCCCGTGCCGAGGTCGCCAAGAACGGGTACCGGGTCACGGGCGCGGGAGCGAACGCGTCAGCGGCCATCACCCAGGAGCCGAACCCCAACCGCCTGAGGGTCCGCCTCACCACCCAAGTGCCGTCCTACTTCGTGCAGCTGCTCGGCGTCGACGAGGTGGAGCTGACCCGCGAGGCGGTCGCGGAGTACGTCGCGCCGGTGCCCATGGGCTCACCCGAGAACAAGCTCGGCAACGACCCGGCTCGCAACAACATCGCGGCGCAGCTGTGGGTGAACATCGCGGGGCCCAACGGCAACAAGGGATCCGGCGACCGCTACCAGTCGAAGAACTGCCCGAGCTCGGTCGCGCGCTGCACCGGCACGGCCATGTCCGGCATCCAGAACGACGACTACTCCACCGACGGCTACTTCTTCGCGCTGAAGGTGGCGAACCGGGTGTCCGGTCAGCCGCTGAACGTCGAGGTGTACGACCCCGGCATGGTCTACGTGGGTGACACGTGCACCAACGCGACCTTCCCGGACGCGACGCAGCTGAACACGCTGCGGACCTGGTACCCGGACGCACCGCAGCGCTTCGCCGGCGGGCTGACGTCGTGGTGCACCGGCGACCAGGACATCGGTGGACGCACCACCCAGACGACGTTCATCGTGCGCGCCCCCGACGAGACGCCCTGGTCCTTCACCGACAACCCGGTCGTCGCGGGTTGCACCACCACGATGCCCGCTTACAACCCGGGGGCGTCGGGCAACCCGACGATCTACCAGTACCTGCACCCCGGTGACGGCGTGCAGGACACCCAGGCGGTGCGCGACGGCGTCGCCCCGTGGACCTTCGCCGAGGTGTTCCGACAGAACGTCAACATCTGCAGGATCCCGGCGGCACAGGTGGTCGAGGGCGACTACATCCTGCAGGTCCGCTCCAACGCGACTGCTGCGGCGCCGACGGTGTACAGCACGACCATGAACCAGGGCGGTCACAACCGCATGTCGCTGCAGGTCGGCTTCGGCACGGCGGTGGGCACCCTCGACGGCGACGACGTCTCCATCAACGCACTCGGTCGGCTGCCGATCTACGCCAACGCCAACTCGGCGAACACGAACTTCTACCTGGCCCGCGTGCTGCCCTACGACGCGGGCAGGACCTTGCGGGTGAACCTCTACGACATCTCCGACGTCGGTGACTCCGGCACGATGCAGATCCTGCCGCCTGCGGAGATCGGCGGCACCTTCTCGGGCTGCGGGTTCTCGAACGACACCAACAAGTCGATGTCGGTCAACGCCAACACGTGCACGCTCACCGTCCCGAACGGCTACTACAACGAGCGCATCGTGACCGTCGACGTCCCGATCCCGACCGACTACGACTGCGATCCCAACGTGCCCACCGACTGCTGGATCACCGTGCGCGCGGCGTTCAACGGTCCGGTGACCGACACCACCACCTGGTCTGCCGCGATCCTGGGCAACCCGATCCGCCTGGTCGAGTAGCTCAGGCGGAGCGGCTCGCCTCCCAGGCGGCGATCGCCTCGCCCATGGGCGTCGAGGGTGCAGCGTCGACGAAGGGCCAGAGCTCCTCGGCGATCCGACGCCAGTTGTTGCGGGCCCGCAGGTCGCCGAACAGCGCGTAGAGCCCCAGGTTGATGCGCTGGATGATCACCATCGACGGCGGCAGGTTCGCGGCCTTCATGATCTCGGCGTGCGGGCCGGTCAGGTCGAAGAAGCGCCGGACGGACTCCGAGGAGTACTCGGGGGTGATCTCCTCGACACGGTCGTGCAGCACGAACTCGTAGAAGTGCGTGAAGTACTCCGCCAGCTCCTCGTCGTCGACCACGAGCGTGGGATCGAGGATGCCGATGCGCTCCACCACCGCCCGGAACGCGGCGATGTCGTGGTCGAGCACGATCGCCCGGATCATCTCCTCGAACACCTTGACCTCGTCCGGGCTGAACCGCTTGCACAACCCGAAGTCCAGGAAGGTGATCCTTCCGTCGGGGTGGAACACGTAGTTGCCGGGGTGCGGGTCACCGTTGAAGGCGTGCAGGGCGTAGATGCCTCCGAACGCGAACCGGTAGAGGCACTCCGCAGTCAGCTGGCGCTGCTCGTCGGGCCAGTCGAGCACCTCGGAGAAGCGAGCTCCGTCGGCGAACTCGGTCGTGAGCACCCGGCCGGTCGACAGCTCGTGCAGCACCCGTGGGACGGAGATGAACGGGTGGCCCTCGTAGGCGTCCACGAACAGCTGCTGGTTGGTGGCCTCGTTGCGGTAGTCCAGCTCCTCGAGCAGACGGTCGCGCAGCTCCCCCACGATCGGCGCCGGGTCCAGGCCCGGGAACAGCATGCCCATCAGCTGGAACAGCAGATCGGTGTTCTCCAGGTCGGCGGCCACGGCCCGGTCGACACCGGGGTACTGGACCTTCACCGCCACCTCGAGCCCGTCGTGGGTGCGGGCGCGGTGCACCTGCCCGATCGACGCCGACGCGATCGGCACCCGGTCGAAGCGGGCGAAGACCGACTCGGGGTCGCCGCCGAGCTCGTCGGCGACCACCTGCTGCACCAGCTCGTAGGCCATCGGCGGCGCGTCGCTCTGGAGCTGCGCGAGCGCGTCGCGCACCGGCTCGGGCAGGCCCTGGTCGAGGTAGCTGGCCATCTGGCCCAGCTTCATCAGGGCGCCCTTCATGCCACCCAACGTCGCGGCCACCTGCTCCGCGGTGCGCAGCTCGAACTCGACGCGCAGCTCGTCGCGCCGCTCGTCGGAGGCCAGCGCCCCGCGTGCCTTCATCGACACGTAGTTGGTGCCGGTGGCGGCGCCGATGCGCGCCAGCTCGGCGGTGCGACGAGCACGGTCGGTGCTCAGCAGGCGTCGGCTGCGGGCGCGCCGCACGGCCACGACGGCCACACCCACCAGCGCGATCGCGCCGACCGGGACGAGCGCCGCCCGCAGCCGGGACGACCCGGTCCGGACGCTCACGGCTGAGGTCGCCGTCAGCTCTCGGTGATGGTGATCGACTCGATCACCACGTCGTCCTTGGGACGATCCCCGCGATCGGTCGGCACCTTCTGGATCTCGGCCAGGACCTCCTGGCCCGAGATCAGCTGACCGAACAGCGAGTACTGCGGCGGCAGCTGCACGCCGTGCGCACCGGAGACGATGAAGAACTGGCTGCCGTTGGTGTTGGGGCCGGCGTTGGCCATGGCGAGCGAGCCGATCTTGTAGCGGCCCGGGGCCGGCAGCTCGTCCGCGAAGCGGTAGCCGGGCCCGCCACGACCCGAGCCCTCCGGGCAGCCGCCCTGGATCATGAACTCGCGGATGACGCGGTGGAACACCAGGCCGTCGTAGTAGTGGTGCCGAGCCAGGTTGACGAAGTTGTTGACCGTCTGCGGCGCGTCGTTCGCGGCGAGGTGGGCGACCATCGTGCCGTGGTTGGTGACGATCTCGGCCTGGTAGCTCTTGGCCGGATCGAGCGCCATCTCGAAGGGCTCGGAGAACTTGCGCTGCTGGGGGGAGGAGCCGTCGGCGGCTGCTGCGGGAGTGGGCATGGCGGCGATCCTACCCACCACGACCCTGCGGCACGGAGCCGGTCAGCGGAACGCCGCCAGCACCTGCTCGGCTTCGGGCTGGGCCAGCACGAGCACCGCGGCGTCACCACGCCGGACCCCTTCGGTGGGCAGCACGACCGAGAGCGGGTCGGAGCCGCCCAAGCGGCGCACGAGCGTCAGCGCCTCCCAGAAGCCGAGCCCCGAGTCCACGATCAGCTCCGCGGACATGGCATCGGCGACCTGCACCAGCGTGAAGGGGTTGCGGGTCGCACCGACCTCGCTCAGCGCGGTGCGCAGGAAGTTCTGCTGTCGCTGCTGGCGGCCCAGGTCCGCAGTCGGCTCCTTGACCTCTTCCCCGTCGATGATCTCGGTGTAGTTGCGGGAGCGTGCGTAGGCGAGCGCCTGCTGGCCGTCCAGGGTCACGTCACCCGCGGTCGTGACGTTCAGCCCCGATCCGGGGTCGAACACCGGGTTCGGGAAGTTGATGGTGACACCACCGATCGCGTCGACCAGCCCCACGAAGGAGCCGAAGCCGACCTCGACGTAGTGGTTCACCGGGACGTCCAGGTTGTTCTTGACCGTCTGGACCAGGTTGGCCGGGCCGCGGTTGTACGCCCCGTTGATGCGGCCCATCTCGCCGGTGTCCGCGATCTCGACCCACAGGTCTCGCGGGATCGACATCATCGCGGCACCCTCGGGGGTGATGCGCAACAGGATGATCGTGTCGGAGCGGGTGCCCTCCACCCCCGAGTTGCCCTCCGGGTCGAACTCGCTGCGCGAGTCGGAGCCGACCAGCAGGTAGTTGGTGGCGTCGCCGGTGACCGGGTCGAGCACGTCGGTCAGGTCGATCTTCTCGATGCGAGAGTAGGTGTTGCGCGCCCACAGGAACGTGGCGAGCAGGGCGACCACCAGCAGCACCGGGATGACCAGCAGCCACCGCGCACGACGGCGTCGCCGAGGCGCGCCGTCACCGGGTGCCCGGCGTGGCGGTTTCGGCGGCGTGCGGGGCGGCTGTGCCGGCCGCGACGGCTGGGCCGGACGAGTTGGCTGGGCCGGACGCGCGGGCGTTGCCGGCTGGCGCTGCGCCGGACGCGACGACGGTGCGGGCTGGCGCGGTGCCGGTCGAGCGGGACGCGGCGGCTGCTCGGGCCGAGGGGGGCGCGGCGGGGCCGGGGATGCCGGCGGGGGTGCGCCACCGGGCGACGGGACGAAGAACTGCCGGCCCGGACCCCCGGGCCCGGACGCGGCGGCACCACCGGTGCGTGGCTCGCGACGAGCAGGCGGCTCCTGGGGCGGCATGGCGACATCATGGCCCGAGCGACACCGTCGATCGGTGCTTTCCCCACGGCACCCTCAGGGTCGACCCGACAGCGCCGCAGCGGCGCTCGGACCCCCTAGCGTGGTGGTGATCCGCCGTGACCCACGACCCCGCTGACTCCGCCCTCGAGACCAACGCGTACGCGATCTCGTTCCGCCTCCTGGGCGACCGTCCCGCGGCGCGCGCCGTGGCCGGCATCGCTGCGGAGCGCCTGCGTCAGGTCGGCGGCATGACGCGCCCGGACTGGATGTACCTGCTGGTCGAGTTCACCCTCGACCAGACCGTCGAGCCGGGGGTCATGGCAGTCCAGGCGCACCCCGACGATCCCTACAGCGGGCTGCGCACCGCGCTGCGCCGGCGTCTGGAGCGAGCAGCACCCGACGAGCGTGTCGCCGGGTCGCTGATCCACCTCGCCGGCTACTCGGTGGACTGGGTGGCGACGGTGGTCAACCGCTCGTCGGAGCAGACCGTGCAGCTCGCGGGGATCCTGGCACCGCCGCCGGGCGTCGACTACCGCGACCTGGGGGATCCGGAGCTCACGCGCCGTCCCGCCCCCACCCGTGCGGACACGACCCGTCGTCGGCCCCACTGGACCACGCTCGCGGCGGTGGCGGTGGTGATCGCCGTGATCCTGGCCGCGACCCAGATCACCGGCCCGCGTCCCACGCTCGGCCCACCGCTCGACGAGGGCAGCGCGCCCGCCGCCAGCGCACCCGATGCCGGGTCCGTCAGCGGAACGGCGGGCCGCTGACCCAGCACACCAGCGAGTGGCGCACGCCGCGTTCGAGCGGGGTCACCCGGTGGTACTCGAAGGCGGGGAACACCACTGCGGTGCCCTGCGCCCGCGACGCGGCGCGGATCTCGGCGAGCTCCGCGTCGTCGTGGTCCTCGACCACCTGGAACAGCTCCAGGTCGGCGCCGTCGTACTCGGACGGGTCGGTGAGCTGCACCACGATCGACAGCTTCCGCATCGCCACACCCGTGTCCAGGCCGTCCTGGTGCCACGTGTAGAAGGACCCGGGTGTGCGATAGGTCGTGAACTGCAGGTCCTCGTCGAAGCCGGTGAGGTCGAACCCGTAGACCTCGTTCGCGTCGTCGCAGAGGCGCGCGAGGCGCTCGACGACCCAGCCCAGCTCCTCCCCCGGCGCCATCCAGGCGATCTGGGCGGCGCGCACCTGGCCGTCACCGAGGGGCCCGTCGTCGCCCTCGACCCCGGCTGGCTCCTCGGGCAGCGCCAGCCCCGCCCGCACGATCTGCTCGCACTCCTGCGCGTCGAACACCTCGGCGTAGCGCACGTGGGTGACGTAGGGAGCTCGCTCGACGACGCCGCGCTGCACGGACATGTCCGCACCCTATGGGCGTGGGATGCCGCATCGGTGTCAGACTCGCACCGTGCGCATCTCTGCCAAGGTCGACTACGCCGTGCGAGCCTGCGTCGAGCTGGCCGTGCGCTCGCCCCGACGGGCCGACGGGGCGACCAAGGGCGACCAGCTCGGTGTCGCGCAGGGCATTCCCACCAAGTACCTCGAGAACATCCTCTCGGAGCTCCGCCGGTCCGGCATCGTGGGCAGCCAGCGTGGCGCGGACGGGGGCTACTGGCTGGCCCGTCCCGCGACCGAGGTCTCGGTGGCCGACGTGATCCGCGCGGTCGAGGGCCCGCTCGCCGACGTGCGAGGCGAGGCGCCCGAGCAGCTCGAGTACGACGGGCCGGCCCGATCGCTGGAGCGGGTGTGGCTCGCCACGCGCGCCAGCCTGCGCACGGTGCTGGAGCAGGTCAGCCTGGACGACATCGTCAACGACCGTCTGCCGCCGCACGTCGAGGAGCTGCTGGCCGATCCCGGCGCCTGGTCACGGCGCTGATCGAGCGCCGCCGGTCCGGGCCGGCGTGGGTCAGGGCGACGGCACCCACACGAGCAGCACGTCAGCAGGGCCGGCGAACAACTCGGGCGGCGGCGGGACGGACAGTCGGATGGTGACGGCGTGCTCGCTGCTGTCGACGGTGTCGATCGTCGATGCGCCGAGCAGCTCGGGCACGCCCACCGCGACCCAGCTCCGCTCCCGGAGCTCGGCGGCGCGACTGCCCACGGCGTTGCATCCCAGCGAGAGCACCGAGGACCCAGCGTTGCCGAGCCAGGAGCGGCACTGGGTGAACAGGTTGACCTCGCCGACCAGGGGCGCGGCGGGCGGCGACGGCGCGTCCTCCCAGCGATCGGAGCCGGGCGGCAGCCGACGGGCTGCGGCGGTCCCGCTCCACGGCGGCGCAGCGACGGCCAGCACGGTGCCGTCGACCGCCACGACTGCGGCGCGCACGGGCTGCTCACCGCTGGGCACCTCGCCCAGCGAGCCGTCGTCCGCCGGGGGCAGCTCGCCCAGCAGGCGCCCCAGGGCATCCCACGCGTCGCCGGACTCAGGACCCCAGGTCGCGAGCACGGCGCGGTCCCCGGTCCACACCGTGGTGCCGGACGTCAGGACCAGACGCTCCTCGTCGGGCACCTCGAGCGGCGCCGTCGCTCCGGTGACGGGATCGAGGACCGCCGCGCCCGTGGTGTCCAGCACCCGCTCCCCCGTCCACACCAGGCGCGGGCCGAGATAGCTCCCGCTCGCCCGGGTCGGCTCGGGTCGCACGGTGCCCATCGACCGCCACCCGGATCCGTCCTCGGCCAGCACGACCCAGCCACGCAGCAGCGGCGGCGCAGCGAAGCCGACCTCCCCCACTGCGACGAGCTGGTCACCCGCGGCCACCAGGACCGCCCCCATCAGCTGCACCGGTGGGAGCTCGGACCACCCGCCGTCGTCCCGGTCACGTCGGAACACCCGGGTGGCGTCGAGATCGGGCTCCACAGCGGCGGCCGTCACGTGCAGCTCGCCCCGGAACCAGACCGCGGGACCGCTCAGCGCCGGCAGCGACGGGCCGTCGATCCGGTACCAGCCGGGCGCCCACTGCTCGACCGCACCGGCAGGCGGAGCGGCGACCGGCACCGGTGGCTGCGGCTCCAGCTCCGGCGGCGGTGCCGCCGTGGTGGGACTGGTGATCGTGGTGGTCGACGGCTCGTCGACCACGACGTCGGTTCGAGCATCCCGGTCGGCCTGGGCCCACCCGAGCGCTCCGAGGGTGGTCACGGCCAGCGCGACGAGCGCCGCGACCAGCGCCCTCGGCCGACCCGACGTCCGGGGCGCCGGCGAGCCCGTGGCCGCACGACGCGCCTGCAGGCGCAGTGCCAGCTGGTCGGCCGGGAGCTCCTGGACCGTGTCGGTCGCTCGTCGCAGCCCGTCGCGCAGCAGCTCGTCCAGGTGGCTCATGGCCGCACCTCCGGATCCACGGGATCGGCCACGGCCAGTCGCCGCTCGAGCGTCGCCCGACCGTGGTGCAGGGCGTTCTTGACGCCGCCGACCGAGATGCCCGCGATGTCGGCGATCGTCGCCAGGTCCAGGTCCAGCAGGTAGTGCAGCACCACCACCTGCCGCTGGCGCTCCGGGAGCTCCAGCACCGCTGCCGCGACGTCGTCGGCCAGCGCCTGGGGATCGGACGAGGGCGCATCGGCGTTGCGTCGGCCGAGCCGGTCCACCGCCCGCCGCTCGGCGCCACGGCGACGGAGCTGCGACCTGCTCCAGTTGAGCGCGACGGTGATCGACCACGCTTCGAGCGATCGGAGGTGCTCCCCCCGATCGACCCGCTCCCAGGCACGCACCAAGGCCTCCTGGGCGCTCTCCTCGGCCAGGACGCGATCGCCACAGGTGGCCAGGACCACACGCACGAGGCGGGCGTGCAAGCCGACCGCGTCCGCGGCGAACCGCTCAGCGTCCACCCGACGGTCCACCGCTCGCGCTCATGTCGTGGAGACGCACGGGACCCCCCAGGAGGTTCGATCGTCAGTCGGCGCTGTAGAAGACGGTCTTGGACTCGGTGTAGTGGTCCAGCGCGGTCACACCCAGCTCACGACCGATGCCCGAGCGCTTGAAGCCGCCGAAGGGCATCTCGTAGCGCACGCTGCGGTTGGTGTTGACCGACATCACACCCGTACGCACCGCCGCACTGACGCGCATCGCACGACCCAGGTCGCGGGTCCACAACGTGCCCGACAGGCCGTACTCGCTGTCGTTCGCGATGCGCACCGCATCGGCCTCGTCGTCGAAGGGGATCACCGTGAGCACCGGCCCGAAGATCTCCTCACGGGCGATGCGCATGGAGTTGTCGACGTTGGCGACGACTGCAGGGCTCAGGTACCACCCGGGCCCGTCGGTCTCGCCGCCGCACACGACCTCGCCGCCCTCGGCGGTGCCGATCGACAGGTACTCGAGTGCGGTCGCCCGCTGGCCCTCGGAGATCATCGGTCCGATCTCGGTCGTCTCGTCGGTCGGGTCGCCGACGCGCAGGCGGCCGGTCCGCTCGGCGACCCGCGCCACGACGTCGTCGTACACCGACCGCTCGACCAGCAGCCGGCTGCGAGCGCAGCAGTCCTGGCCCGCGTTGGCGAACACCGAGTACGGGATCGCGTCGGTCGCCGCGTCCAGGTCGGCATCTGCGAACACGATCGCGGCGGACTTGCCGCCGAGCTCCAGCGACACCCGGGTCATGTTGTCGGCCACTCGGCGCAGGATGCCGGCGCCGGTGCTGGAATCACCCGTGAACGAGATCTTGTCGACGCGCGGGTCGCCGACCAGCGCATCACCGACGGTGGCGCCGGGGCCGGGCAGCACCGAGACCGCGCCGGCGGGCACGCCGGCCTCGACCAGCAGGGCGCCGAGCGCCAGGGCCGACAGCGGTGTGAGCGACGCCGGCTTGAGCACGACCGGGTTGCCGGCGGCCAACGCCGGGGCGAGCTTCCAGGTGGCGATCAGCATCGGGAAGTTCCACGGCACGATCAGCCCGCACACGCCGACGGGCACCTTCATGACCACCCCCAGGCCCGTGTCCTGGGTGGGCACGACCGAACCCAGGTGCTTGTTGGCGGCACCTGCGTAGTACTCGAACACGTCGGCCATGGCGCCGGCTTCCCAGCGGGCGTCGTCGATGGTGTGGCCGGCGTCGGCGACCTCGAGCTGTGCGAACTGCTCCTGGCGCTCGCGCAGCAGCGCGGCCACCCGCAGCAGCACGTGGCCGCGCTCGGTGGCGCTGACCGACGACCACACGGCGGTGTCGAACGCCGTACGAGCGGCGCGCAGGGCGGCGTCGAGGTCCTCGGGGCCCGCTTTGGCGACGTCGCAGATCTGCTCGCCGGTCGCCGGGTTCCAGGTCGTGAAGGTGGCGCCGTCGGCGGCGTCGCGCAGCTCACCGCCGATGAGCAGCTGGGTGATGGGGGGAGTCGGATCGGCCATGGGCGCCGAGTGTAGGAGTCGTCGCGCCGCACCCTCTACGCTGCGGCGAACCCGATTCGGAAACGGAGTGGCAACGATGGGACGTCTGGACGGCAAGGTCAGCCTGATCACCGGTGCGAGCGCAGGGCTCGGACGGGTGGCCGCCGAGCTGTTCGCCCGTGAGGGCTCCCAGGTCGTCATCGCCGATCTGTCCGACGGGGCCGAGGCGGTCGAGGCCATCACCGCCGCCGGTGGCAGCGCCAGCTACGTGCACTGCGACGTGAGCGACGAGGCCTCGGTGCAGGCCGCGGTCGCCCACGCCGTCGCCACCTTCGGCGGGCTGCACGTGCTCTACAACAACGCCGGCGTGTCGCTCGGCGACGACGACGGCCCGGAGAACACCTCGGTCGACGTCTGGGACACCACGCTCAAGGTGAACGTCACCGGCCTGGCCATGTGCTGCAAGCACGGCATCCCCGCCATGTTGGACTCGGGCGGCGGCTCGATCGTCAACGTCGCCAGCTTCGTGGCGCACCTGGGTGCCGCCACCCCGCAGATCGCCTATACGGCGTCGAAGGGCGCGGTGCTCTCGATGACCCGGGAGATCGCCGTCATCTACGCCCGCCAGGGCATCCGGGCCAACGCACTGTGCCCCGGTCCGGTGCTCACCCCGCTGCTGGCCAAGTACCTCTCCGACGAGGAGAAGCGTCAGCGGCGCCTGGTCCACATCCCGATGGGACGCTTCGGCGAGGCCATCGAGATCGCCAACGGTGCGCTGTTCCTGGCCTCCGACGAGAGCTCGTTCATGACCGGCCAGTCGCTGCTGGTCGACGGCGGCATCACCGCCGCCTACACCACACCCGAGTGACCCCACAGGAGACGACGTGAGCACCACCGGACGGATCGACCTCCCCACCCTGGCGTCGCTGGTCGACGCCGACGAGATCGACACCGTCGTGGTCGCGTTCGTCGACCTCCAGGGCCGGCTCATGGGCAAGCGCGTCACCGGTCGCTTCTTCGTCGACCACGTCGCGGGCAGCGACGGCACCGACGGCGAGGGCATCGAGGCCTGCGACTACCTGCTGACCGTCGACGTGGACATGAACGTGCTCGAGGGCTTCGAGTACTCGAGCTGGGAGGGTGGCTACGGCGACTTCCGCGGCCGGCCCGATCTGTCGACGCTGCGGGTCACGCCGTGGCTCGAGAAGACCGCGATCGTGCTGTGCGACATCGTCGACCACCACGGCGAGCCGGTGCGGGTGTCCCCGCGTCAGATGCTCCAGCACCAGCTGGACCGTGCCGCGGAGCGCGGGTTGACGGTGAAGTTCGGCTCCGAGCTCGAGTTCTTCGCCTACGAGCGCCACTTCGACGACCTGGCCCGCGAGCACTACCGGACCATCACCGAGCACACCTCGTCCTGGTACAACCTCGACTACCACGTGTTCCAGACCACCAAGGACGAGCCGCTCATCCGGGCGATCCGCAACGGCATGGTCGGCGCCGGGCTGCCGGTCGAGTTCTCCAAGGGCGAAGCGGCCCCCGGCCAGCACGAGCTCAACCTGCGCTACTCCGACGCCCTGTCGATGGCCGACCACCACACCGTCTACAAGAACGGTGCGAAGGAGATCGCCCACCTCCAGGGCAAGGCGCTCACCTTCATGGCCAAGCCGACCATCGACGAGCCCGGATCCAGCTGCCACATCCACTCCTCGATCTGGAGCCTCGCCGACGACCGGCCGCTGTGCCCCGACCCGTCCGACCCGAGCACCATGAGCCCCACGTTCCGGCACTGGATGGGCGGCATCCTGGCGCACTCCCGCGAGCTCTCCCTGTGCTTCGCGCCCTTCGTGAACAGCTACAAGCGCTACCAGCCCGACTCCTGGGCGCCGACCGCCGTCGTCTGGTCGCCCGACAACCGCACCTGCGGGCTGCGGTTGGTCGGACAGGGTCCCGCCATGCGCGTCGAGTCGCGCATCCCGGGCGCGGACTGCAACCCGTACGTGGCCTTCGCCGCGATCATCGCCGCCGGCCTGGACGGCATCGACCGCCAGCTCGACTGCGGTGATCCCTACGTCGGCAACGGCTACACCGCCACCGACGTCGAGCGCATTCCCTGGAACCTGCCCGAGGCCATCGCGCTGTTCCGCGACTCCACGTTCGCGGCCGAGTCGCTCGGCCCCGATGTGCACTTCCACCTGCTGCACGCGGCGGAGGAAGAATGGAAGGCGTTCAACAACGTCGTCACCGAGTGGGAGCTGCGCCGGAACTTCGAGCGCATCTGAGCGACACCCGGTAGTTGCAGTTAGACTGCATCTACATGGAGTTCGTCCGCACCCCCGACGACCGCTTCCAGGGACTTCCCGGGTGGCCGTTCCCCCCCGAGTACGTCGACGTCGACGCCGGCGACGGCTCGAACACACGACTCAGGATCGCCTACGTCGACCAGGGCCCCACGGCGGCGGCACCGGTGCTGCTGCTGCACGGCGAGCCGTCGTGGTCGTACCTGTACCGGCACATGATCCCGCCGCTGGTCGCCGCAGGGCACCGCGTCGTCGCGCCCGACCTGGTCGGCTTCGGTCGGTCCGACAAGCCCGTCGAGCAGTCCGACTACACCTATGAACGTCACGTCGCCTGGATGCAGCAGTGGCTCGACGCCGTGGCGCTGCACGACATCACCCTGGTGTGCCAGGACTGGGGTGGCCTCATCGGCCTGCGCCTCCTGGCCGCGCACCCCGAGCGCTTCGCCCGCGTCGTGGTGGCCAACACGTTCCTGCCCACCGGCGACCGGGACCCCGGCGACGCATTCCGCCGCTGGCAGCGCTTCTCCCAGGAGGTCGAGGTCTTCGACTGCGGCTTCATCGTCAGCACCGGCTGCACCTCGGACCTGCCCGACGACGTCGTCGCGGCCTACAACGCACCCTTCCCCGACGACCGCGCCTGCGCCGGGGCGCGCCGGTTCCCGATGCTGGTGCCCACCACACCTGACGACCCGAGTGCCGCACCGAACCGCGCGGCATGGCAGACCCTGGAGTCCTTCGATCGACCGTTCCTGACCGCCTTCTCCGACGAGGACCCGGTCACGGCCGGCGCCGACAAGCCCTTCCGCGAGCGGGTGCCGGGGGCTGCCGACCAGCCGCACACGGTCATCGAGGGCGGCGGCCACTTCCTGCAGGAGGACCGTGGGCCCGAGCTCGCCGCCGTCGTGATCGACTTCATCCGGAGCACCTCGTGACGGCGACGACCGCACCGGTGACCGACGGGCGGGTGCTGCGGGGCGCCCGGACCAGATCGCGGATCGTGCAGGCGCTGCTCGACCTGCTCAACGACGGCGAGATGGCGCCCACCGCGGCCCAGATCGCCGACCGGGCAGAAGTCTCGGTCCGGTCGGTGTTCCAGCACTTCAGCGACATGGAGGCGCTCTACGCCGACCTGGCCGCGGGGCAGGCCGACCGGGTGGCTCCCCTGCTGGCCGGCCTGGAGCGTCCGACCGCGCTGGCGGCCCGCATCGACGCCCTGGTCGCGCAGCGCAGCGAGCTGTTCGAGACGATCGCGCCGGTGCGCCACGCCATCGGCACCCGTGCGTTCGAGTCCGCCGCGCTGCGCGCCCGCCTGGAGGACCTCTCGTCGGCGTTGCGCACGCAGGTGGCGGAGCAGTTCGATCCCGAGCTGTCGGCCCTCGCCGCCGCGAACCGCGCCACCTTGCTCGACACCATCGATCTGCTCTGCTCGTTCGAGGCGTGGGACCGCATGCGGGAGTTCCAGGGGCTCGACCGTGCCGGCGCCGAACGCACCGTGCGCAGCGCGCTGCGGGCCCTGCTCAGCTGAGCGGCACCACCGAGCCGGCTGCGCCGTCGCAGCGCACCTCGACCTGCTGGCCGTGTGCGAGCCGGCGCGTGGCATCACCGCAGCCGACGACGGCGAGCAGCCCCAGCTCACGACAGACGATCGCCGCGTGCGAGGTGAGCCCACCGTGGTCGGTCACCACCGCACCCAACTCCGACAGCAACGGGAGCCACCCGGGGTCGGTGGAGGACGTGACGAGCACCCCACCCGGCTCCAGCAGCTCCATCTGCTCCGGACCGTCGAGGCGGCACACTGCACCGCGGACGCTCCCGGTGCCCACCGAGAGCCCGTTCACGCTGCCCGCGGGGCTGTGCCAGCGGTCGGACCCTGTGGTCTGGGGCACCGACGGGCGGTGCGGTCGCAACTGCAGCACCACCGGCACGGACTCGTCGGGGCGCACGGCGAACTCCACCTCGATCGCGTGCCCCTGGTGACGCTCCGCCCGGCGCACCCAGTCGACGATCGCCCGCACGAACACGCCGTCCGCCTGCTCGTGAGCGCTCACCGCCCAACGGAGCGGATCGGCGCGACCCGACATCAGGTCGTCGCCGAGCCCCCGCACGGCCTCCACGATGACCCCACCGGCCCCGTCGGACAGTGCCGCACCCGCCCAACCCGCGCCCCGGTGCACCATCGGCTGGAGCGCGACCGCCATGGCCGGCTCGTCGGCGCCGGCACCACCGTTGGTGTTCCGGTACGCCTGGGTGCCGGCGCGCCAGGCCGAGGCCAGGCACTCGCGGTACGCCTGGACCGCCGAGTCCAGGTCGGTGATCGACAAGCGGGTCACGTACTGGCCGGCGAAGCTGCGGCCCGCCAGGTCCTCAGCCACGGCGCTGGAGCGCACGGCCAGCGCCACGCGGCCGCCGTCGCCCAGCCGTTCGACGACCTCGGCGAGCGCCGCGTGCACCTCGTCGGGCAGGCGCGCCTCGCCCAGCGCGATGCCGAGCTCGTGGGAGGCCGCACCGTCGCCGGCACGTGCGCGGGTGAGGGTCGACTCCGCCCCCAGCTGGCGCACGACGCGGTACCAGGCCTCGGTGGTCAGCGCCGCACCGGGCACCAGTCGTGGACGGTCCTCGGCCGGCCACCTGGCGATCCGTGCGAGCGTGGCGAACTTGGTGCCGACCAGCGCCGGGTCCAGCGCCGCCTCGTCGTCGGACCACACCAGGATCGCCATCCGGACAGTCTCGCCCACCGTGTCGCGTCGGTGCGGGCCGGGGTCCCGGATCTGCCACACTGTTGCCCGACCGTGTCGAGAACGGGGGACGAGACGATGGCCGATGTGGTCGAACAGCTCGCGGGCGTGCTGCCCGGTGACCGGATCCTCTCCGGCGAGCAGATCGCCGAGGACTACACCCACGACGAGTGCCTGACCGTGGCGCCGGTGGCGCCGGCGGTGGTCGTGTGCCCCGAGAGCACCGCCGAGGTCGCCGAGGTGCTGCGCTACGCCGATGCCGAGCGTATCCCGGTCACCGCCCGCGGCTCGGGCACCGGCCTCTCGGGCGCCGCCACGCCTCACGAGACGTCGATCCTCGTCTCGTTCGAACGCATGAACAAGGTGCTCGAGCTCGACACCGACAACCACATGGCCGTCGTGCAGCCCGGTGTGCGGCTGAACGAGCTGGACGAGGTCACCAAGGCCCACGGGCTCGTGTACCCGGTCTACCCGGGCGAGTACTCGGCCAGCCTGGGCGGCAACATCGCCACGAACGCGGGCGGCATGCGCGCGGTGAAGTACGGCGTCACCCGCCACCAGGTGCTCGGCATCGAGGCGGTCCTGCCGGGCGGCGAGGTCCTGCGCAGCGGCGGCAAGTTCGTCAAGGCCTCGACCGGCTACGACCTGACCCAGCTGGTGATCGGCAGCGAGGGCACCCTCGCCCTGGTGACCGAGGCGACGCTGCGGCTCTACCCGCGCACCGAGCACCAGACCACCGTGCTCGCGCCGTTCACGACCCTCGAACAGGTCACCGACGCGGTGCCCCGCATCATCGACTCGGGCGTCGGTCCGCTCATCCTCGAGTACATCGACCTGCTCACTATGTCCGCCACGCAGTCGTTCTGCGGCCTCGAGCTGGGCATCCCCCAGGAGATCAAGGACACCGCGCTCGCATACCTGGTGGTGATGATGGAGAACAGCATCGAGGAGCGCCTCGACCAGGACACCGAGCGCCTCTCCGAGATGCTGTTCGAGCTGGGCGCGATCGACGTGTTCGTGCTGCCCTCGCACTCGGCGGGCGAGCTGATCGACGCCCGCGAGAAGGCGTTCTGGATGGCCAAGGCGAACGGCGCCGACGACATCATCGACATCGTCGTGCCACGCGCCTCGATCCCCGCCTTCATGGACAAGGTCTCGGCACTCGCCGGCGAGTACGAGGCGTGGATCGCGGGTTGCGGGCACGCGGGGGACGGCAACGTGCACCTCGGCATCTTCTGTGCGGACCCCGACCGGCGCAGCGCGCTGCTCAACGCGCTCTTCAGCGCCGGCATGGCGCTCGGCGGCGCGATCTCGGGCGAGCACGGCATCGGCGTCGCCAAGAAGAAGTACTTCAACGACCTGGAGGACCCCGCCAAGATCGCGCTGATGCGTCGGATCAAGTCGGCGTTCGACCCTCACGGCATCCTCAACCCCGGCATCCTCTTCGACGGAGACTGAACGACATGACCAGCCCCACCGACAGCCCGATGAACGGCGCGCAGGCGCTCATCCGCACCCTGGTCGACGCCGGGGTCGACACCTGCTTCATGAACCCGGGCACCTCCGAGATGCACTTCGTCGCTGCGCTCGACGCGGTGCCCGAGATGCACTCGGTGCTGGCCCTCTTCGAGGGCGTCGCGACCGGCGCCGCCGACGGCTACGCGCGCATGTCGGGTCGCCCGGCCGCGGTGCTGCTGCACCTGGGTCCGGGCCTCGGCAACGGGCTCGCGAACCTGCATAACGCTCGTCGGGCGCGCACGCCCCTGGTCAACATCGTCGGTGACCACGCCACCTACCACGCCAAGTACGACGCACCGCTGCAGAGCGACATCGCGGCCATCGCATCGGGCGTGTCGACGTGGATCCGCAGCTCGTCGGACCCGGCCTCGGTGGCCCAGGACGCAGCCGACGCGGTCGCCGCCGCCATGGGACCGCCCGGACAGGTGGCCACGCTGATCCTCCCTGCGGATGTGTCCTGGATGGAGTCCCCCGGACCGGTCGCGCCGGTCACGGCGACCCCTCGGCACCGCGTGGCCACCTCCACCATCGACGAGATCGCCGCCGTGTTGGGCTCGGGCGAGCCCGCAGCGCTGCTCATGGGTGGCTCCACGATGATGGAGCCGGGACTCATCGCCGCATCCCGCGTGTCGACGGCGAGCGGCGCCAAGCTGCTCGCCGAGACGTTCCCTGCCCGCCAGGAGCGCGGAGCCGGCCTGCCCGCGGCCGAGCGCCTCGGGTACCTCGCCGAGTTCGCCCAGGCCCAGCTCGACGGCCTGTCCCACCTGGTGCTGGTCGACGCGCTGTCGCCCGTGTCCTTCTTCGCCTACCCCGAGAAGGCCTCCGATCTGGTGCCCGAGGGGTGCACCGTGCACGTGCTCGCATCGCCCGGCGACGACGCGACCGCGGCGCTCGAGGAGCTGGCCGAGCGGCTCGGCGCCGCCCCCGACGCCGCGACGCTCGCTCCCGCGTTCCGCCCCGAGCGGCCCACCGGCGCCCTCAACGCCGAGACCTTCGCCGCGGCAGTCGGCGCGTTGCTCCCCGAAGGGGCCATCGTCGCCGACGAGGGCAACACCGGCGGGCTCTTCGTGTCGGGCTTCACCGCCGGCGCCCCCCGCCACGACTGGCTCTGCCTCACCGGCGGCTCGATCGGCTACGGCATGCCGGTGGCGACGGGCGCCGCGTTGGCGTGCCCCGACCGCAAGGTCGTGAACCTGCAGGCCGACGGCTCGGCGATGTACACGCTCCAGTCCCTGTGGACCCAGGTGCGCGAGGGCCTCGACGTCACCACGATCATCCTCAACAACCGCTCCTACGCGATCCTCAACCTGGAGCTGTCGCGGGTCGGCGCCGACCCCGGCCCGAAGGCGCTCGAGATGCTGGACCTCACCAACCCCGAGCTCGACTTCGTCTCGCTCGCCCAGGGCATGGGGGTGCACGCCACGCGTGCGACGACCGCCGAAGAGTTCACCACGCAGCTCGAGGCTGCGCTCGCCACGCCGGGCCCCGCCCTGGTCGAGGCGATGCTGCCGCCCACCCTCTGAGGGTGCCCGACTCCCCCACTCGTGGGCCCGACGCGGTCGAGCTGCTCACGCAGGTCACCGCGGCCATCCCCGACGGCGAGGACCGGCCCGCACAGGTCGAGATGACCCGCGCGGTGCAGACCGCGTTCCGCACGAAGCGCCACCTCGCGGTGCAGGGCCCGACCGGCGTCGGCAAGTCGCTCGCCTATCTGCTGCCGGCCATCGCCGCGGCCGGCCCCGATGACCGCACCGTGGTGGTCACCTCGTCCAAGGCGCTCCAGGACCAGCTGGCCAAGGTCGACCTGCCGTTCCTGGAGGCGACCCTGGACCGGCCGTTCTCCTACGCCGTGCTCAAGGGACGCTCCAACTACCTGTGCGCGGCCGCGCTCGACGAAGTGCGCGTCCAGCTGCGCCGGGGCACCCAGCAGCAGCACCTGGACCTGGGTTCGACCGACGCCGGGGTCGCAGGCACCGACCTGTCCGACGAGGAGCTGCGGGCACAGGTCGAGGAGCTCGTCGACTGGGCCGAGACGACCGACAGCGGCGACATGGCCGAGTTGGAGGACGCGCCGAACTGGCAGGCGTGGTCGGCGGTCTCGGTCGGCCCCGGCGAGTGCGTGGGCGCCGCCAGCTGCTCCTTCGCGGAGGACTGCTGGTCGGAGCAGGCCCGCGCCGCGGCCGACGAGGCCGACGTCGTCGTGGTCAACGCCCACCTGTACGGCGCGCACATCCAGACCGGGCGCACGCTGCTGCCCGAGCACACCCGGCTGGTCATCGACGAGGCGCACGAGTTCGAGGACTCGATCGTCGGCTCGCTCAGCGTCGAGCTCACCGAGGGCCGCCTCGCCAACCTGGCACGGGTGCACGAGCGTTGCGTCGCGGACGAGTCCAAGGTCGGCACCTCGCTGCGCTCCGCCGGCCAGATGCTCGAGGCGATCCTCACGGGCATGAGCGCGGACGCCACGGGCCCGACCGCCCAGGTGCGCCTCCGTGACGGGCTCGGCACCGAGCTGTCCGCGGTGGTGTCGACCGTCGCGGCCGCGGCCGACCGTGCGCTCAACAGCCTGCGGCGCGCCGCCAAGCACGCGGGGCAGACGAACGCCCGGCACCGCATCGACCGTGCCGTGCGCGTGGCCGAGGGCGTGCTGAGCGACGCGCAGTCGCTGCTCGGCTCCCAGGGCGCGGGGACCGTCTGCTGGATCGAGTCGACCCGCAACGGCCGCCACGCGCTGCGGCTCACCCGCATCGACATCGCCGCGACGCTCAAGGTCCGGGCCTGGGAGGACTCCGGGCTGACCGTGGTGTGCTGCTCGGCCACCTTGGACCGGGGCACCGCCCGACGCTTGGGCCTGGATGCCGAGTACCTGGCGGTGCCCTCGCCGTTCGACTTCCGTGAGCAGGCGGTGCTGTACGTGCCCAAGCTGGTGCGGCCGAACCACCCCGACTGGCCGGAGCAGGTGGCCGGGGTCATCACCCACCTCATCGAGCAGCTCGACGGTCGCACGCTTGCGCTGTTCACCTCGAACCGGATGCTGCGCGCCACCGTCGAGGCCTGCCGCGACGCGCTGCCGGAGCACAAGATCCTGGCCCAGGGCGACGCACCGAACCCCGTGCTGCAGCGCCGCTTCCTGGCCGAGGAGCACGCCTGCCTGTTCGCCACGGCCAGCTTCTGGACCGGGATCTCGAGTCCCGGCACGACGTGCTCGGCGGTGATCCTGGACAAGATCCCGTTCCCGGTCCCCTCCGACCCGATCATCGAGGCGCGCTCCGAGCTGGTCGGCGACCAGCGTGCGTTCATGGAGGTCTCGGTGCCCGCCGCGGCGATGCAGCTGGCGCAGGGCGTCGGCCGTCTCATCCGCACCGCGACCGACCGCGGCGTGGTCGCGATCTGCGACCCCCGTCTGGCCGAGGCCCGCTACCGCGAGCAGATCCTGGAGCTGCTCCCGCCGATGCGTCGGGTGCGCAACGCCGACTTCGTCGACCGCTTCATCGCGTCGTTGGCGCTGGCGTCCGAGTCGGCGCCGGACGAGAACGTCGAGGCGTCAGCCTGAGGTCGCTGTCCACCCGGTGCCGCAACCGACGGCGGTAGCGCACCGTGTAGTCGGGCCAGTTGTTGGTGATGCGTCCAGCGTCGGTCTTGTACCAGGAGTGGCAGTCCTCGGCCCACACCGTGCGCCGCGCCGCGGCCATGATCTCGGCGTCGTAGCGCTCCATCGCGGCCGGGGTCACCTCGACCGCGGCCAGGTCACGGCGGACCATGTCGACCAGGAGCGAGCGGATGTAGCCCACCTGCTGCTCGATCATGAACAGGATCGAGTTGTGCCCCAGGTTCGTGTTGGGTCCGTACAGCATGAACAGGTTGGGGAACTCGGGCACGGCGACGCCGAGGTACGCCCGGGCGCCGTCCTGCCAGACGTCGTCGAGCGCCGCCCCGCCCCTTCCGGTGATGCGCAGCGGCGCCAGGAACTCGGTGCTGCGGAAGCCGGTGCCGAAGATGATGGTGTCGACGTCGAACTCACGGCCGTCGTCGGTGCGCACCGAGTGGTCGGTGATCTCGGCCACTCCGTCGGTGACGACCTCGACGTTCGGTCGCAGCAGCGTCGGGTACCAGTCGTTGGCGATCAGGATCCGACGACAGCCGGGGGTGTAGTCGGGCACCAGCGCCTCGGCGGGCAGGCGCTCGGAGACGAGCGGGGCGATCTCCTTGCCGAAGCGCTCCTGCAGCATGCGCCCCAGCCGGTTGCCCTTGCGCATGAGCGCGAAGCGTGCCTCGAAGCGCCAGTAGATCGACGCGCGGTAGCCCTTCCGCACGGCCGGCACGTGGCGCAGCACCCAGCGCTCCCACGGCTTGTAGGGCCGGTCCGGCTTGGGGGCCACGTAGTTGACGCTGCGCTGGAACAGGGTCAGCTGCCCCGCATCCTTGGCGACCTGTGGCACGAACTGGATGGCGCTCGCACCGATGCCGATGACCGCGACCCGCTCACCCGCCAGGTCGTGGTCGTGGTCCCAGCGCGCCGAGTGGAACACGGTGCCCTCGAAGCGTTCGAGGCCCTCGATGTCGGGGATGTGGGGCAGGTTGAGCTGGCCCAGACCCGACACGACCACATCGGCCGTGACGTGCTCGCCGTTCGAGAGCTCCAGGTCCCAGGTGGCGTCGTCGTCGTTCCAGGTGGCGGCGGTCACCGCCGTGTGCAGCCGCAGGTGCGGGCCGAGTCCGTGGGAGTCCACCAGCGACTCGAAGTACGCCAGGATCTCGGGCTGCTCGGGGAACTTGCGGGTCCAGTCGGTCTTGGGTGCGAACGAGAAGCTGTACAGGTGCGAGGGCACGTCACAGGCGGCACCCGGATAGGTGTTGTCCCGCCACGTGCCACCGACCCCGTCGGACTTCTCGTACAGGGTGAACGAGTGGATGCCCGCGTCCTGGAGCTGCATCGCCATGCACAGCCCGGCAGCGCCGGCGCCCAGGATGGCCACCCGAGGTGTCGGCACGCCCACCGCGTCGACGGAACCGTTGCTCATGTGCACCCCCGTACTTGACCGAGCGGTCAAGAGCGTACCGCACCCCTGACCGGCCGGGAATTGTCCGGACCAACGACGGGTTGAGGACCGTGACGAACAAGGAGAGCAGACCCCATGAGCACCGTCGACCTGACCCTCGCCGACTTCGAACCCACCGTGACCGCAGAAGGCACCGTGCTGGTCGACTTCTGGGCGTCGTGGTGCGGACCCTGCCGGGCGTTCGCCCCGGTCTTCGAGGCCGCCGCCGAGGAGCACCCCGACATCACCTTCGCCAAGGTCGACACCGAGGCCGAGCAGGAGCTGGCCGGAGGACTGGGCATCCAGTCGATCCCGACGCTGATGATCTTCCGCGACGGCATCCTCATGTTCTCCCAGCCGGGTGCGCTGCCCAAGGCCACCCTCGACGACCTGATCGGTCAGGTCGAAGCGCTCGACATGGACGAGGTGCGCAAGGAGCTCGGCGTCGAGCAGGCCTGACGCACCCCAGGTTTCACGGGATCCCGACCACCACCACCGGCACCGAGGAGCCGGTGGTGGTGCCGTTGCCGAGCTGACCGGTGAGGTTGATCCCCCAACACCGGACGGAGCCGTCATCGCGCACGGCGCACGAGTGCTCCCTCCCTGCCGAGACGCGTAGAGATCCGGTGAGCCCTGTCACCGCGGTCGGCAGCGTTGACTGGGAGTTGGAGCCGTTTCCGAGCCCGCCATTGAAGTTGTAACCCCAGCATCGGGCGGTGCCGTCATCGCGCACGGCGCACGAGTGTCCACCTCCAGCGGCGATCGACACGACGTCGGTCAATCCCGACACCGCAACGGGCACCCTCGAATCGCTGAGCGTGCCGGTGCCGAGCTGGCCCCAGATGTTCCAGCCCCAGCAGCGTGCAGTGCCATCAGTTCGTACCGCGCACGAGTGCTCCCGCCCGGTCGAGATCGCAACGGCGTCGGTGAGCCCGGACACGGCGACGGGGACGGTGGAGTTGGTCGTGGTGCCGTTGCCCAACTGTCCGAAGGCGTTCTTGCCCCAGCACCGAACCGAACCGCTGCCGAGCACCGCACAGGTGTGCGTGGGCGAGCTTTCGCCGTCTCCGCCCGCGGAGATCGATTCCACGTCTGTCAACCCCGACACGACCACAGGGACGTTGGAGCCGAGCGTCGTGCCGTTGCCGAGCTGGCCCGAGCTGTTGTTGCCCCAGCAGCGGGCAGTGGCATCGGCCAGCACGGCGCATGTGTGGAAGTCGCCGACGGACAGCGCCACCGCTCCGGTGAGTCCCGTCACGGTCACGGGGACGTTGGAGCCGAGCGTCGTGCCATTGCCGAGCTGGCCCGAGCTGTTGTTGCCCCAGCAGCGGACGGTGCCATCGGCTCGCAGCGCACAGCTGTGCGACCTGCCGGCGTCGATCGTGGTGGCATCGGTGAGCCCGGACACGGTGACGGGGAGGTTGGATCCAACGGTGGTTCCGTTGCCGAGCTCACCTCCGCTGTTGGCGCCCCAGCATCGGGCGGTGCCGTCGCCCAGAACGGCGCATGAGTGGCCGAACCCGGCTGAGACGTCGACAGCGCCGTCGATCTGGTCGGGCAGGCAGTCGTCGGCGGAGTCCGAGCCGCTGGTCACAGTGCTGGTGCCATCAGGGCAGGCAGTCGCGGTGGCTGACCCGGTCACCGCGACGTACGAGCCGATCGGAGCCTCCAGACACGATGTTGACCCGATGTTCGGCTGGTACGAGCCGAGCGCACACGGCGTGGCCGAGGCCGCACCGACGGCGCCGACGAACGAGCCCGCAGGCGCAGGAGTGGCCACTGCCGAACCTGCGACGTCGACGTAGGAGCCGGCGGGGGCGGCCAAGCATGACGACTGGCCGGTGTTCGGCTGGTAGGAACCGACGGCGCACGGCGTGGCCGAAGCTGCCCCGCTGCTCGCCACGAAGGAACCCGCCGGGGCGAGCAGACACGACGGCTCGCCGGCGTTCGGCTGATAGGTGCCGACCGGACACGGCGTCGCTGCTCCTGCACCTTCGACATCCACGAACGACCCCGCAGGAGCGGGTGTGGCTGCGATCGACCCGCTGAGGTCGACGAAGAAGCCGAGCGGGGCGAGCAGGCACGACGACTGGCCGCTGTTCGGCTGATAGCTGCCGACCGCACACTGCGTCGCGGCAGATGCCCCTGTGGTTGCCACGAACGAGCCCGCACCAGCCGGTGTGGCTGAAGCCGCACCGGTCACCTCGACATAGGACCCGACAGGTGCCGCCAGACACGACTGCGAGCCGGTGTTCGGCTGGTAGGTCCCGACCGCACACGGTGTCGCCGACACGGCCCCGGTGACGTCGACGAACCTGCCCGCGGGTGCGGGTGTCGCCGAGGTGGCGCCAGCGCCGGGTACGTAGAAGCCCAACGGTGCGTCCAGGCACTGGATCTGGCCGGTGGCGGGCTGGTACCTGCCTGCCGGGCACAGCGTGGATGTCACCGCCCCTGCAGCGGCGACGAACGACCCTGCGGGTGCCGGGGTGCACGGCTCGTTGCCCGTCGCAGAATAGGTGCCGGGTGAGCAGAGGGCGGGTGGCACCTCGTCGTCGTTCACGATGAGCGAATCGACCGACATCCCGAGCTCCTCGACCGGTGAGCCGCCGGTGACCGTCACGTTCAACGACAAGAATCGATCAGCGTCGGCGGCCGTGTTCGAGTTCACCAGGACGTCGATCGTCTTGGAGATCTGACCAGGTGCGAACACCACCGTGCCCGGCAACTTCGCCGTGTAGTCACCCGGAGCGACCGCCGTCCCGTCTGCGGTCACGTAGGTGATCGTCACGTTCGACGCAGGCGCACGCGACAGATGCACATGGAATTGCGCCCTGCGCTGTCCACTGTCACCCTCGACCACCGTGCCAGACGACACCGTGATCGCCGGGTTCGCCGTCGACACGGCGTCCACATCGACGATCGTCGCGACACCCGTGTCATCCCCGACCGTCGCGTCGCCACCTGACACCGACAAGATCTGCACGGAGAACGACTCATCCGGTTCAGTGAGGCTGTCGGCGAGGACGGGCACGTTGATCGTCGACTGCAACGAGCCCGCCGGGATCGTCACCGACCGAGGAACCATCGGCGTACCCCACCGGGTGTAGTCCTGACCCGACGTCGCGGTGTCCGCGGCAGTGAAGAACGACACCGTCACCGGCGCTGCAGCCGGTTCCGACAGGAACACCGGCACGAACACCGAGCCCGTCACCGTGTCGCGTTCCAGGCCCGACGCGTTGCCCAGCGACACCTCCGGACCATCCGCAGCGCCCGCCTGCGGTCCAGCGGCCGCACCAGCCAGCCCCAACATCAATAGCGACACCACAAGACCGGCAATGCCAGCCCTGGCTCGGGTCTTCGACAGCATCAAAAGGTCCCTCTCCCCAACAACCCGACGGCCCCAACCCGCGGGTCAACCTGCCTGAACGCTATGGGCGAACGAGCCGCAAGTCCACAGTGACTTCCGGCCTCGTCACTCTCGTTCTCGCGCCTCGCCCGCAACCATTGACACGTCCGACGTGATCTCGACGAGCGATGTCCGTCCGTGCTGATCCATGAAGCCGTCGCTCCGTTGAGTGTCACACCCGGTTTGTAGGGTCAGGGGCATGGACGTGTTCGACACGCTGGTCGACGAACGACCCGCCGACACCACCGGCACTGGCCCGGTCGAGCTCACCGAGCTCCTCCGCGTCCTCGTCGGCAGCGCCGGGCACGCCATGGCCACCGCCGCACTCATCGACGTCACCGACATGGACGCCGACACGCTCCAACAGGTCACCGTCGGCATCGAACAGCTCCGCCGCGCCCTCGACGCCACCCAAGCCCACATGCTCGCCGAACTCGTCGACCGAGACACCACCGACCGCACCCACGGCACCTCGACCTCACGCTGGCTGGCGCGCGAGGCGCAGCTGCCGGCCGGTCTCGCCCGCCAGCGCGTCACCCTCGCCACCGCCCTGCGACACCACCTCCCCGACGCCGTCGACCGAGCCCTCACCGACGGCCACATCGGCATCGACCACACCCGCGTCATCGCGGAGGCCACCAACGAACGCAACACCCAACAGCTCGCCGCCGAGATCGACCACCACCTCCAGTCCGCCGCCCAGTCCACCGGCTTCCACGCCTGGCGACGCAACTTCCAAGCCCGCGCCGCGCTCCTCGACGACGACGGCACCTACAACCCCGCCAGCGACCTCGCACGCAACCGACTGCGCCTCTCCCCCACCACTGAGTTCATGGAACTCCGAGGTGAGCTCGTCGGCGACCACGCCCTCATCGTGCGCGACACCATCGAAGCCCTCGCCGACGAGCTCTTCGCCGAGTTCACCCGCGACCACACCCACAACCCCGACATCGAGATCCCCAATCGCGCCACACTCCGCGCACTCGCCCTCGAAGAAGCCTGCCGGCGGGCGCTCGCCCGCGACCCCGACGACACCCGACCCGCCCGCACCCAGGTCCACCTCGTCCTCCACGGCCGCCCACTCCCCGCCGGCCGGCTCGCTCTCGACCCCATCGGCCACGACCGAGACGGCTGCCCCTGGCTCCTGCGCGACACCGCCGTACTCCTCTGCGACGCCAGCGTCGCGGCCACCGTGCTCGACCACCTCGGCCTCCCCACCGACAGCGGACACAACACCCGAGTACCCGGCCCACGCCTCCGCCGAGCGCTCGACGCACGCGACGGCGGCTGCACCCACCCCGGCTGCGACCGCCCACCACGCCACTGCGACGCTCACCACCTCATCGCCTGGCAACACGGCGGCGAAACCGTCCTGTCCAACCTCGTGCTGCTCTGCCGACGTCACCACCGCGTGGCACATCGCCACGGCTGGACCCTCACCCTCACCCACGACGGCTGGACCCACTGGACCACCCCCACCGGACACACCTTCTGGGGCCAGCGCCACCAACGCACACGACGGCACGACAGAGCCGGCCCCGCACCACCCACCTGAGTGAGCGGCGCAGGGCCGGTGAGGACTGCGTCAGTTCGGTTGCGAGTCAGTTCAGCGCGAGCCGACCAGCTCGGGCTCGGGTGTGCCCTGCGCGTCGTCCGCTGCACCATCGGTGCCAGCGGGCGGCTCCGGCGCGTGTCCGTCCACGTCCAGGTGCGGCAGCCACTCGAGCCAGCTCGGGAAGGCCCACGCCCGACGACCGAACAGCTCCATCGCCGCCGGCACCAGGATCATCCGCACCAGCGTCGAGTCGATCAGCACCGCCACGGCCATGCCGAAGCCGATCAGCTTCACCGTCGGGCTGGGGTTCGACACGAACGACATGAACACCACCATCATGATCAGCGCAGCGGTGGTGATCACCCGAGCGGTGTTGGCCACACCCAGCACGACCGAGGTGCGGGCGTCGCCGGTGCGGGTCCACTCCTCCTTCATGCGGCTCATGAGGAATACCTCGTAGTCCATGGACAATCCGAACAGGATCACGAACATCACCAGCGGCACGAACGACACGATCGGGATCGTCTCGGAGATGCCCACCAGCTGACGGGCCCAGCCCCACTGGAACACTGCGACGACCACGCCGTAGGCGGCGCCGATCGACAGCAGGTTCATGATCGCCGCCTTGAGCGGCACCAGGATCGAGCGGAACACCAGCATCAACAGGATGAACGCCCCGATCACCACGGCGCCGATCACCAGCGGCAGGTACTTCTCGACCCGGTGCGTCAGGTCGATCAGCGTCGCGGTGGCGCCGCCGACGTGGGCCTCCAGCTTCGTGCCGTCGGTGGCCCGTGCCAGGTCCGAGCGCAGGCGCTCGACCAGCTGGTTGGTGGCTGCGGCATCCGGTCCGCTCGAGGGCGTCACCTGGTAGATGACCGCCGTGGTCTTCTCGAGCGAGTTCGGGATCGGGCCGATCGCCGCTTCGACACCACGCACCGTGCCGGCCGGCTGCTCGGCACCGAGCGCGTCGCTCACGGGCTTCAGCTGCTCGAGCGCGGCCGCGAAGTCGACCGGCTTCGACTCGTCGAGCGCCACGGCGACCACGAGCGGTGCGTTCACGCCCGGACCGAAGCCCTCTTCCATCAGGTCGTACGCCTGGCGCTGCGACAGCGTCGTCGGCATGGAACCGTCGTCGGGCATGCCGAAGCGGATGCCCAGGAAGGGCACCGCCAACACCAGCAGCACGGCGCCTCCGGCGAGCAGGCTCACCCACGGCCGACCGGCGATCCGCTGCGCGAACCGGCCCCAGAAGCTGGTCATCGGGTCCGCATCCGCGCTGCGACGGTTCGGCAGCCCCAGCGCGTCGATCTTGCGCCCGGCGAAGCCGAGCCACGCCGGCAGCAGCGTGGTCGCGGCGAGCACCATGACGGCCACGCCGATCGCTGCCGACAGACCCAGGGTCCGAACCAGCGGGATGGGCACCACCAGCAGGCCCAGCAGCGCGATGCACACGGTGATGCCGGCGAAGATCGCCGCACGACCCGAGGTCTGCACGGCGTACCCGACGGCGTTCACGGGGTCGTGGCCGTCCGCGACGAACTGGCGGTACCGGGTGACGATCAGCAGCGAGTAGTCGAGGCCCACTCCGAGGGCGATCATCAACGTGACCGGCGGCGCCGCGGACGACACCGTGGTCATGCTCGCCAACAGGAACACCAGACCGCTCGCCGTCACGGCGCCGAACAGGGCGGTCGCGATCGGGATCGCCATGCCCCACAACGAGCCGAACGCCACCAGCAACAGCACTGCGCCGATGGCCAGGCCGACCTCGTCCGCGTGGCTGGCCCACCAGCTCACCGGGTTGTTCCAGGTGTCGGCGACGGCGCCGCCGATCGCAGTGCTCACACCGGCGGCGCGGGTGTCCTCGAGCGCTCGGTGCAGCTGCGACCAGGGGTTGGTGTAGTCCGCCGCGTCCTTGTCGGCGCTCACCGGGTACTGCTCGAGCAGGGCCACGGCGCTGCGGTCGTAGGTGACTGTCGCGTAGGCGATCCGGCCGTCCTTCGCGATCGGCTCCGGGATGGCGTCGGCGAGACGCTCCACCTGGGCGGCCTCCGCAGCCGGCAGCTTGGCCGCCACCTGCTCCAGGTCCTCGCTCGGGTTGGTGCTGATCGGGTTCGACACCGAGGTGACACCCGGCAGCTTCTCCATGGCGGCGACGGCCTGGTCGATCGTCGTCGATGCCTGCCCGTCCGACAGCGACTCGCCCTTCGGCACGGCGAACACGACCGTGGCCGTCGCACCGTTCTGCGACGAGAACCGCTGGTCCAACATGTCGTACGCAGCCTGCGAGTCGGTCCCGGGGATGCGGAAGTCGTCCGACACCCGCTGCTGGAACACGCCGCTCAGGTAGCCGCCGCCGATCACGATCGCCAGCCACACCACTGCCACCAGGCGGTGCTGCCGTGCGATGCCTGCGCCGATGCGCCCGAGCAGGCTCAGGTCCGACGGGAGCGGGGCGTGGTGGCGATCTCGCGAGTGGCGGTGTGCTCGGGACATGGGATGTAGATCGGCTCGATCGCTCGCTTCCTGAACGTTCGCCGTTACCGTGGCGCCCATGTCCTCGACCGTGCCCGAGGTGCTCGCACAGGTGATGCCCCTGGCATTGGGTGCGGCCATCAGCCCGGTGATCCTGCTGGTGCAGATGGCGACGCTGACCACGGGACAGCAGCGGATGGCGCGTGCGTGGGCGGTCGCTGCGGGCACGGCGGTCGCGCTCGTGGGCTGGGGCGTCGCCGGGTGGGCGCTGGTGAACCGACTGCCCACACCACGCTCCGGCCCCGACGCCGCTGCCGCAGCTGTCGACCTGGCCCTCGCATTGGTCCTCGTGGCGTTGGGTCTGCGCTCGCTCACCCAACGCCACGACCCACCACCCGCGCCGCGGTCGGGATCCGAGCACTCCGCTCGCCTGGCGGCCTCGTTCGCGATCGGGCTCGTCGCGATGGCCACGAACGTGACCACCGTGGTGCTGTTCCTGCCCGCCGTGCGCGACGTCGCACGATCGCAGCTGTCCGTCGCCGACTCGGCGCTGGTGCTGGTGGTGGTGCTGGCCGTCGTGACGGTGCCGGCCTGGTTGCCCGTGCTGGCCGTCGCGCTCGGGGGTGCGGCGGGACGCAGACTGCTCGACCGGGTCGGCGCCGTCGCATCCAGCCACCACGCCATGATCGCCGCCGTGGTCTCGTTCGGCTTCGCCCTCTACCTGGGCTGGAACGGTCTGCGCCGCCTCTGAGGCCCACGCCCCCTAGATTCGCTGACGTGTGCGACACCATGGTGAGCCGCAGCCAGCACGGCTGGCTCTTCGCCAAGAACAGCGACCGCGACCCCAACGAGGCGCAGCTGCTCGACTGGCGCGTCGCGCAGGACCACGAGCCAGGTGAGCGCCTGCGCTGCACCTGGATCGAGATCGACCAGGTGCCACGCACCCGGGCCGTGCTGCTGTCACGCCCCTGGTGGCTCTGGGGCGCCGAGATGGGCGCCAACGACGCCGGCGTGGTGATCGGCAACGAGGCGGTGTTCACCGACGCGCACGAGGACGAGCCCGGTCTGCTCGGCATGGACCTGCTGCGCCTGGCGCTCGAACGAGCCGGCACCGCGGCCGACGCCGCACAGGTGATCGTCTCGCTGCTGGAGCAGCACGGCCAGGGTGGTCGGTGCAGCTTCGAGCACCCGAGCTTCTCCTACGACAACAGCTTCCTGATCGCCGATGCCGAGACCGCGATCGTGCTGGAGACCGCCGGGCGGTCCTGGGCCACCGAGACGGTCACCGGCCGGGCACGCAGCATCTCGAACGGGCTCACCATCGACGGCTTCGCCCAGGCGCACCGGGACCGTCTGCGCGGCGCCGTGGCCGCCTGCGATGCCCGTCGGGCCGTGACCACCGCCGGGGCCGCTGCGGCCAGCGGCGTCGGCGATCTTGCGGAGGTGCTGCGCAGCCACGGCGACCGCGCCACCCCGCACTACGCGGTCCACCACGGCGCCATGGCTGCGCCGTGCATGCACGCCGGTGGGCTGCTCACGTCGTCGCAGACGACCGCCTCGTGGATCTCGGACCGTCGCGACGGCAGCCCCCGGCACTGGGCCACGGGCACCGCAGCGCCGTGCACCTCGATCTTCAAGCCCGTCGACGTGGACCGGCCGGTCGAGCTGGGCCCGCGCCCCACCAATGTCGACGACACCCGCTCGCTGTGGTGGCGCCACGAACGGCTGCACCGCACCACGATGCGCGACCCCGGGGCGCTGCTCGCACGGTTCGCCGCCGAGCGGGACCGCACCGAGGCCGCCTGGTTCGCCGAACGACCCGACAGCGCGACGGCGTTCGCACTCGCCGACGAGTTGGAGACCCGCTGGACCGCCGACGTCGCCGCAGCACGCCGCACCGACGTGCGCCCCGCGCTGGTGCGACGCATGTGGCGTCGCTGGGACCGCGTCGCCGGGCTGGGCGACACGGTGGGTGCCGCGTGAGCCGGGTCGTCGTCATCGGCGCCGGGTTGTCCGGGCTCTCCGCCGCTCGTCGACTGGTCGCTGCCGGCATCGACACGGTCGTGGTCGAGGCGCGCGACCGCGTCGGTGGGCGCACCGAGGGCGGCACCACCGCCGACGGCACCCCGATCGAGCTGGGCGGCCAGTGGCTCGGGCCCACCCAGAACCGCATGTACGAGCTGGTCGACGAGCTCGGCCTGGAGACCTTCCCCACCTACAACCAGGGACGCCACGTGGTCGACCTGGGTGGGCGGCGCTCGCTGCTGGGCGCGAGTCGCGGCGCCGTGCCGAAGCTCGGCCCCTTCGTGTTGGCCGACCTGTTCCGCGGGCTGCGACGCTTCGACCGCCTGGCGAACGACGTGCCGCTCGACCGCCCGTGGGATGCACCGGACGCACGCGCGCTCGACGGCCAGACCTTCGAGACGTGGATCCGGGCGAACCTGCACACCGAGCTCGGACGCGCCTACTTCCGCATCGCGACCGAGGCGGTGTTCTCCGCGGAGAGCACCGACCTGTCGGCGCTGCACGCCGCGTTCTACGCCCACTCCGGCGCCGATCTGGAGACGTTGCTGTCGGTGGACCGCGGCGCCCAGCAGGACCGGGTGGTCGGCGGCACCATCCGGATCAGCGAGCAGATGGCGTCGCAGCTGGGCGACCGCGTCCGTCTGGGGTGCCCCGTGCGCCGCGTCGAGCACGGCGACGCCGGCGTCGCCGTCGAGCTGCGCAGCGGGGAGCGTGTTGAGGCCGACCGGGCGATCGTCACCCTGCCGCCGACGCTGGCCGGACGTCTCGAGTACGCGCCGGTCCTCCCGGCGTGGCGGGACCAGCTGACCCAACGCCTTCCCGCCGGCTCGGTCATCAAGCTGCACGTCGTGTACGACGAGCCGTTCTGGCGCGACGACGGCCTGACCGGCCAGGCCGCGTCGGACACCGGCCCGGTGAAGGTCACCTTCGACAACACGCCGCCCGGCGGCCGGCCCGGCATCATCGTCGGGTTCATGGAGGCCAACGACGGACGCATATGGGGGCGTCGCAGCGAGGCGGAACGACGAGAGGCCGCCGTGGGGTGTCTGGTCCGCTACTTCGGGCCGCGGGCCGCCAAGCCGATCGAGTACGTCGAGCGGGACTGGATGGCCGAGGAGTTCAGCCGCGGCTGCTACGGCGCGCACTTCACCCCCGGGGTCTGGACGGCGTACGGCCCGGCGCTGCGTGCGCCCGTGGGCCGGCTCCACTGGGCCGGCGCCGAATGCGCCCCGGTGTGGAACGGGTACATGGAGGGCGCGGTGCGCTCCGGCGAGGCCACCGCGGACGACGTCATCGCCGCGCTGGGAGCCACCACGTGAGCGAGTTCCGCACCGAGCACGACGCACTCGGCGAGGTCCAGGTGCCCGTCGAGGCGCTGTGGCAGGCCCAGACCCAGCGAGCGGTCGAGAACTTCCCGATCTCGGGCCGCACGGTGGACCTGGAGCTGATCCGGGCGGTGGCCTCGATCAAGGCCGCCGCAGCCACGGCCAACGCGGACCTGGGGGTGATCGACGCCGAGGTCGCGACGACGATCGTGGACGCCGTCGCCGAGGTGCTCCGGGGCGAGCACGACGACCAGTTCCCCGTCGACGTGTACCAGACCGGTTCGGGCACCTCGACGAACATGAACGTCAACGAGGTGCTCGCCTCGCTCGCGTCGCTCGAGCTGGGTCGGCGGGTGCACCCCAACGACGAGATCAACGCGTCGCAGTCGTCCAACGACGTCATCCCCAGCGCGATCCGGGTGGCGGCCCTGCAGGGCGTGCAGCGACACCTGATCCCGTCGCTCGAGCACCTGGCGGCGTCGCTGCGCAACGCCCAGGCCCGCTTCGACCACGTCGTGAAGGTGGGACGCACCCACCTGATGGACGCGGTGCCGGTCACGCTCGGACAGGAGTTCGGCGGCTACGCGACGTCGATCGAGCTGGGGATCGACCGCCTGCGCGGCACCATCGGTCGGCTGGGCGCGCTGCCGCTGGGCGGCACTGCGGTGGGCACCGGGCTGAACGCCCCCGAAGGCTTCGCTGCACGCACCATCGCGCTGCTGGCCGACGAGCTCGCGCTGCCGCTGCACGAGGCCCAGGACCACTTCGAGGCCCAGGGCGGCCAGGACGTGCTGGTCGAGCTGAGCGGCGCCATGCGCGTCGTCGCCGTCAGCCTGAACAAGCTGGCCACGGACCTGCGCTGGATGTCGTCGGGGCCCTCGGCGGGCCTGGCCGAGATCCACCTGCCGGACCTGCAGCCGGGCAGCTCGATCATGCCGGGCAAGGTCAACCCGGTGCTGCCCGAGGCGGTGCACCAGGTGGTCGCCCAGGTGTTCGGCAACGACGCCGCGGTGGCCATGTCGGGTGCGTCGGGCGCGTTCGAGCTGAACGTGATGCTGCCCGTCATGGCCCACAACGTGCTGGGCTCGATCCGTCTGCTGGGCAACGTGACGCGCCTGCTGGCCGATCGCTGCATCGACGGCATCGAGGCCGACGAGGCGACGTGTCGACGCTACGCCGAGTCCTCACCGTCGCTGGTGACCGCGCTCGTGCCGCTCATCGGCTACGAGGCGGCTGCGGCGGCGGCGCACCGAGCGGTGCACGAGCGCCGCACCGTGCGGGAGGTCGTGCTGGAGTCGGGCCTGGCCACCGAGGAGCAGCTCGACCGAGCGCTCGACCCGATGGCGATGACCCGTGGCGGCCTCCGGGCCGACCACGGGTGACCGCACTCGTCGTTCAGTCCACCGACAGGAGCGCGAACAGCTCCGTCTTGCGGTCCTCGAACTCCTCGAAGGAGATCTCGTCGTCCTCGAACTGCTGGTGCAGCTCGGCGACCATCTTGAGCAGCTGGTCCGCGGGGATCTCCTGCCCGGGGGTCAGCTCGGTGGGGTCGAGCACCTCGTCCTCGACGGGGGCGTCCTTGTCCAGCCGCTTCTCACGCTTCGCTGCGGCCTTCGCCTTCTTGGCCCGGTCACGCTGCAGCTTCTCGAAACTCGTCCGACTTGCACCCATCGTGATCCTCCTTACCTCTGGTCCGGGCGTGGGAACTGCCCGGTGACATGGGAGAGCCGCCGGCACAGTGCCGGCGGCCCCCCTCGACACGGTTCGGGATCAGACGACCCGAACGTTCTGGGCCTCTTCGCCCTTACGGCCGGGGGCGACGTCGAACTCGACCCGCTGACCCTCTTCGAGCGACTTGTAGCCCGAGCCCTGGATGTTGGAGTAGTGGACGAAAACGTCCTCTGCACCCTCGCGGGAGATGAAACCGAAGCCCTTCTCCGAGTTGAAGAACTTCACGGTACCTGTTGCCAACTTCTTCTCTTCTCTATCCCTGATGCGACCCGTCTGGCCACACCAGTGCCACCATCGTAGACCCCGGGAGGCCCGGAGCGTGGATCGCGGCCGGATCCGCTGCTCAGGCGACGGTGATCTGGAAGCTCGCCGTCTCCGCCGGCGGGGCGTCGGACTCCCACGGCCGCACGTAGCGAAGCTCCATGGTGGTGCTGCCCGCAGCGACGCCCTCGATGATGATCCGCTGCGTGCCCGGCGCACCCATCGCGCCGGAGTCGCCCGCCACGTAGGTGTCCGAGACGACCTTCACGACCGCGGCGTCCGGCTCGGCCGAGGGCTCCCACTGGTAGCCGGTGGTGGGGTTGGCCTCGAGCTCCAGGGTGGCCCGCTCCCCCACGCTCAGCTCGACCGCTCCGGGGCTGGTGATCACGGTGCCCTCCGAGGCGGTCGTGGACGTGACGGCGCTGGTCGTGGTGCTCGTGTCGCTCGAGGTGTCGTCGTCGGAGCTGCAGCCGCCCAGCAGGGCGAGCGCGACGACGGCCGAGGCGGCAGCGCAACGGGCGAACGGACGGTGACGGAGCTCGTGGTTCATGCGACTCCCGTCGGCACCCATCGGCGCCGCTCCAAGGATTCGCTCAGAGGGTGATCAGCAACCAGCCGACGAGCCCGACCAGGAGGATGGCGCCGACGAGCCAGATGGGCCAGCCGCCGAAGGCCTCCTTGCGCTTCTGGCGCATCTCGTAGGCACGGTTGTCGGGGGTGCCCACCTTCGGCAGGTGGTGCTGTTCGGGCTTCCTTGGCTTGCTGCCTTTGCTTCCCACGACGGTCACCCTATCGCCACGTGCTACAGTGGGCGCCACACATAGCCGATCAGGGTCCGACCGCCACCGAGCACCCGGAACCTGCCCGGGCCCCGACACCTCCCTGGGGAGGGTCGCAGCACGGATCGGTTCAGCAGCCGTCGCGCGTCGTCACCCCCGTCGACGTGCCTGCCCCGGTGGGCCCGACGCTGCAGGAGAACGCCGAGGAGCACATGCAGCAGGTGTCCGACATCACCGAACGCCCCGACGACGAGGTGCGCGCACGCAGCGGCGCCCTGCCGCCGGGCTTCGAGTTCGCGGTCGAAGCCGCTGCGGCGGCCGAGGCCACCGCCGCGCAGCTCGAGATGCTCGCGGAGCACCGCGAGGCATGGCGGTGGACGCTCGAGCGCCTGCTGCACCGCACCGACGAGGACCTCGAGTCGGTGCGCACCCTCGACTCCCCCGTGCGCGACCAGATCGTGTCCGACTTCGAAGAGGAGCGGGACCGCCTCGAAGCGGCGCTGCGGCGCCTCGTGGGCACCAACGGCGACGAGCCTGCCCCCATCCTGTTGGAGTCCGCCGGAGAGGTGCGCCTGCAGGCGTCGTGGGCGGCCGGGCGCCTGGTCGTCTGGGCGGCGGGCCCGGGCACCGAACCGGCCTCGTCGGAGGAGCTCGAGCAACGCCTCGGCGACCAGGGTGTGCTCGAGAGCGGCTGGACCAACCATCCGCCGGTGCGCCTGCCCAACGGCGGCGCGGCCCCGGCGCTCGCGTTGCCGGTCGGCGACGCGCTCGGCTGGCTCGCCGCGGTCGGCGGTGGGCACGACGACGACACCCTGGGCAGCAGCGTCACCTGGCTCGGCCGTGTGGCGGTCCGGGCGATCCGCCTAGTCGCCGACGGATCCATCGTGCCGACGGTGCGCACCCGCCGCCGTGGTCGCCAGAACGACGACGATGCCCTGGAGCTGTCGGTGCGCTGGGCGCCCGCGATGCCGGGCGCGACCGAGATCGACGAGCTGGCCTCGGCCATGCCCGGCCCGGTCACGGCGCTCGAACGCACCGACGCCCGCCCGCTGACGCTGTCGGTGCTGGGCGCCATCGTCAACGCGATCGCCAGCGACGCCGCAGCGCGACTCACGTTGCCGGCACCGCCGCCGGACCCCCGCGACCCGGTCACCATCGCCGAGACGCTGCTCACCCGCCTCGACGGGTCCTCGTTCGAGGTGCCCACCCGGGCCGGCACCGAGGTGGCCAAGCGCGTCGACCGCTGGTCGAACCCCGTGACCACGCCGTCGGACGCACGCCTGGTCGTGCAGCTCGACCCTCCTGACAAGGACAACGCGTGGTTCCTGTCGGTCTCGGGACCCGATCCCGACGGCCAGCTGGTCCCACTCGAGGTGGCCCTGATCGAGAGCCGTCCCAAGCGGCACCTGGCCGACGAGCTCGCCCGACTCGAGCGGCTCATGCCGGTGCTCAAGCGCCCCGGCGAGGCACGCCGGGGCCAGGTGGTGCTCAGCCAGGACGAGGCATGGGAGCTGATGACCGTCACCGGTCCGCTCGCCAAGGCCGCCGGGTTCGACGTCCGGGTCCCGGCGCTGTCGCGCCGCAAGCCGTCGCCCGCGTTGCGCCTCGAGACCATCGCCAGCGACCCGTCCGTCGTCGGCGCCCACCAACTGGCGCAGGTCCGCTGGTCCGCGGTGTTCGACGATGTCGAGCTGACCGCTGCGGAGATCTCGCAGCTGGCCAGCCAGGCACGTCCACTCATCCGCTCCCACGGCAAGTGGGTCGAGGTGGACCGGGCCGATCTGGCCGAGGCGGCGGCCGCGCTCGCCGAGCGGGCCAAGCAGACCCAGCTCACCGGCGCCGAGGTGCTGCGCTTCGCGATCGGCCTCGAGGAGTCGCCGCTCGCCGGCGGCTTCAGCGTCGCCGGCACCGGCTGGGCCGCCGACCTGCTGTCGCGTGCCGAGCAGCTCTCGACCGAGCCGATCACCTCACCCGACGGCTTCGAGGGCGAGCTGCGCTCCTACCAGGGCGAGGCCGTGGCCTGGCTCGGGTTCCTGGACTCCGTCGAGCTGGGCGGCTGCCTGGCACTCGACATGGGCCTCGGCAAGACGCCGACCATGCTCGCCCACATCGCTCGCACCGCCGGCTCCGGTCCGGCGCTCGTCGTGGCGCCGCCGGCGGTCGTCGGCAACTGGGCCGCCGAGGCGGCCCGGTTCACCCCCGGACTCAAGGTGGTCGTGCACCACGGCGCGTCGAGGGCGTCGGCCGACGAGCTCGGCGCCGAGGTCGCCGACGCGGACGTCGTCATCACCACCTACGGCACCGCCGTGCGCGACGTCGAGGCCATCTCGTCGCTGCAGTGGGACCGACTGGTGCTCGACGAGGCGCAGGCCATCAAGAACTCGGCCAACGAGACCACCCAGCAGCTCAAGCGGATCCCGGCCCGGGTGCGCATCGCGCTGACCGGCACACCGATCGAGAACGGCCTGGGCGACCTGTGGTCGATCCTCGACTTCACCAACCCCGGTCTCGTCGGGTCCAGGGCGTCGTTCGTGAACGCCCTCTCGGCCGGCTCGTCGCACTCGCGCCAGGGCGCCGAGTCGGCGCTGCGGGCGCTCAACGGCATCCTCGTGTTCCGCCGCACCAAGTCCGAGCCGGTGGTGGCCGCCGAGCTGCCCGAGCGCATCGACCAGCTCGACCACTGCACCATGACACCTGAGCAGATCGGCCTGTACCAGGCGGTGCTCGACAGCCTGGTGGCCGACTCCGACGCCGAGGAGCTGGGAGCCGAACCCCGCAAGGGCGCCATCCTGGCGGCGATCACCGCGCTCAAGCAGATCTGCAACCACCCGGCGGCCTACCAGAGCGACGACCGCCCCCTGGCGGGGCGCTCCGGCAAGCTCACCCGTCTCGAGGAGATCGTCGACGCGGTCTTCGCCGCCGGCGAACGTGTGCTGGTCTTCACCCACTTCGCCAGCTGGGGCGTGCGCCTGGCCGAGCATCTGAGCGAGCACACCGGCACCCCGGTCGCCTGCTACCACGGCGGCCTGGCGCGAGGCGTGCGTGACCAGATCGTCACCGACTTCCAGAACGGCGAAGGTCCCGGTGCGCTGGTCCTGTCGCTCAAGGCCGGCGGGACCGGGCTCAACCTGACCGCCGCCAGCCATGTCGTGCTCTACGACCGCTGGTGGAACCCGGCGGTCGAGGACCAGGCACGTGACCGCGCCTGGCGCATCGGCCAGACCCGGACCGTCGTGTCGCACCGCCTGGTCTGCCCCGGCACCGTCGACGAGCGCGTCGAAGAGGTGGTCGCCGGCAAGCGCCACATCGCCGATCTGGTCCTTCCCAAGTCGTCCTCGCTGGCCGACCTGGACACCGAGCAGCTGCGCAGCGCCCTCGGTCTGCGCTCCGACACGTTGCTCACCGAGAACGCAGCCGATTTGGCCCGCGACGTCGAAGCGTCCGAGGCAGCTGCCGCAGCGGACCACGAGCTGGCGGAGGTGGGATCGTGAGCGGTCCACGACGCAAGTCCAAGCAGCGCCGCGGTGGCGGCGGTCGCAACTCGAACAACAAGACCGCACCGCCCGCAGAGTTCTGGCGCGCCGCGCCGGAGCCGCCGGAGCCGCCCGACATCGTGCCGGCGCAGGATCCGACGGCGCTGCTGCGCTCCATGGGTCCGCCGCCGCTGCCCGGACAGCAGAACGTGGCGCTGCCCTACCTCGAGGCCGTCGTGCAGCGTGCCGCCATCCTGGCGACCGCCCTGGCGGCGTCGGCCGATCTGCTCGAGGACGAGCCGGAGTCCTGACTCAGACCGTGGTGCGCGACACCGCGGTGGCGGGCACCACCGCGGTGTCCTCGGGCCCGAAGCCCTTGGTCCAGCAGGCGAACTCCAACAGGATGCCGTCGGGGTCCTGGAAGTAGATCGAGCGCACGAACACCCCGGGATGCACGTCCGCGCTGATGCCCCACTCGCTGTCGTCGTGGTTGGCGATCTCGGTGCAGTCGATGCCGGCGGCGAGCAGGCGCTCTCGGTACTGCTCGATCTTCTCGGGCGGCACGGCGAAGGCCACGTGGTTCATCGACCCGATGGCGCTGGTGAGCGAGCCGCGGTCGGGACGATCGACCGGCGCGGAGATGCCGGGGGCCGGCTCGGGCGCGTCGGGGAACCAGAAGAACGCCAGGCAGTCGCCGCCGCCGCAGTCGAAGAAGAAGTGCTGGCCCATCCCGGCGGGCAGCTCGATCGTCTTGATCAGCGGCATGCCGAGCACACCCGAGTAGAAGTCGACCGTGCGCTGCATGTCCCGGCACACCAGCGCCAGGTGGTTGATGCCGCCGAACTCGAACCCCTCGGAACCTGACCCGTCAGCCATGGGCCGAGCGTAGGTCAGCCGAGCAGCGTCAGGTCGGGCCCGTCGACGTCCTCGTGGTCGACGCCGGCTGCGCCGGCGGAGCGCAGCAGCGCCCGACGCTGGGCCGGCACGTGGGTGGCGGCCTCGGTGCGCTGCACGAACTCGGTGACGAGCTGCACGAACCGCTCGGGGTCGCTGTGGTGCGGGAAGTGACCCGCCTCGTCGAAGATCTCGAGCTGCGCGGAGGGCATGGCGGCCGCCGCCAGCTCGGCGTGGTGCACCGGGATGACCGCGTCGTGGGCGCCCCAGACCAGCAGGACCGGGACCTCGTCGGTCAGGTAGGCACGGTCGCGCATCGTGACCACCTGCCCCCGCCAGTCGACGACCGAGCGCAGCGTGCGGGAGAACGCACCGCGAGCCGCGGCGTCGGGCATGCCGTCGATCACCCTGGTCAGCTCCTCCGCGTCGCGACCCAGGTCGGCGCCCGTGCGCTTCAGCGCTTCCATGACCAGGCGCGTGGCCAGCCTCGAGGTGGGCAGCTGCATGGTCATCAGCGCCAGGTCGGCGCCGGGCAACGACACCAGTCGCAGCACCGGATTGACCTCAGGGCCGACACCGCCGGCCGCCACCAGCACCAGGCGCTCGCACCGCTCGGGGTACTGGTAGGCGAACTGCGCCGCCACGCCGCCGCCGAGCGAGTGGCCGACCACGGTCGCCGAGTCGACGTCCAACACGTCGAGCAGGTCACGCATGCCGTTCGCGTAGGCCGCCACCGAGTAGTCGGCGCGAGGCTTCGCCGAGCGGCCGTGGCCCAGCAGGTCGGGGGCGATCACGGTGAAGTGCGGGGCCAGCTCGGCCATGAGCGGCTCCCAGCCGTCGGAGCTGTCGCCGATGCCGTGCAGGAGCAGCAGCGCCGGGCCGTCGCCCGCCATGCGGTACGCACGGTCGTAGCCGTGGATCGTGACCACCTTGATCGCGGTGTCGACGGGCTCGGGCACGACTCGCATGCCCGCGACCCTAACCCCGAGCACCGAACGTGCCGAGGGTATGGGGATGAACGCTGTGTCAACGACGCCTCGGGCGCCCATGGTCCGGGCCGTGCAGCTGGAGTTGCCAGAGCGCCTCGACACGGCGTGGAACCCGGTGTTCCCCGAGTTCGCGGCCGCGGCGAACGCCGTGTCGCTGCTCATGCCCCACGTCGAGCCGTACGTGGCGCGTTCGGTCCGCTCGGTGCAGGGCCAGCTCGACGAGCCGCTCGCCGGCGAGGTCCGGGCGTTCGTCGCCCAGGAGCTGCAGCACCAGGCCCAGCACCGCCGACTCAACCAGGCGATGGTCGCGGCCACGCCGGGTCTTGCTCGGATCGACCGCTGGGCCGGGCGCACCTACGAGTGGCTGGAGCGGCGGGGCTCCACACCATGGTCGCTGGCCTTCGCCGCGGGATTCGAGACCTCGGCGTTCGCTCTGGCCCGTTGGAGCGAGGCGCACCTGCGACTGCTCTTCGACGACGCCGATCCCGCGGTGCGCACGTTGTTCCTGTGGCACCTCGCCGAAGAGGTCGAGCACAAGACGGTCGCGTTCGACGTGCACCAGCGCATCGACGGCTCCCGTCTGCGCTACTTGCTCGCCGGACTCCTGTCGCTGCTGCTGCTCGCCGGGTTCACGTGGATGGGCACGGTGGTGCAGCTCTGGTCGACGCGGCGGCTCTTCTCGCCGGTCGCCTGGTTCCGCCTGGTGCGCTGGGGGCTGAGCCTGGCCTTCGAGGTCCTGCCCGATCTGTTCGCAGCCGCGATGCCAGGGCACCACCCGTCGCAGTTCAGCGACCCGGTGCTGCTGGTGACGTGGTTGGCGAACTTCGACCCGGCGACAGGTCGGGATCCGCTCACACGAGCGTGATGGCGTACTCCGGGCAGTTGTCCGCGCAGAGCTGCGCCTTGGCCTGCAGCTCCTCGGGCACCTCGCCCTCGACGCGCAGCACGGCGTAGCCCTCGTCGTCCACGTCGAACAGCTCGGGGGCGAGCAGGTAGCAGCGGTTGTGGCCCTGACATGCCGAACGGTCGTACTGGATCTTCATCGGTCGACCTCGGTCTCGAGCACGCGGATCGGCAGCTGTCGGGGTCCTCGCACCTGTCCCGTGGACCAGCGCACCGCGTCGGGGTCGGCCAGCTCGAACTCGGGCACGGCCCGCAACCACTCCTCGAGCGCCACGGTCAGCTCCATGCGCGCCAGGTTGGAGCCGAGGCATCGGTGGATGCCCAGCCCGAACGCGGCGTGGCGGTTCTTGGCGCGGTCCAGGATCACCTGGTCGGCGTCCTCGAAGAACTCCGGGTCGCGGTTGGCCGACGGGAACGGCAGCAGCACCCAGTCCCCCACGCCCATGGTGCGACCGCCGAGCTCGACCTCCTTCGCGACCTTGCGGGCCATGGTGACCGGCGCGTAGGCACGCAGCAGCTCCTCGACCGCCATCGGCATGGCGTCGGGGTGCTCGCGCAGGTACCGACGGTGCTCGGGGTGCTGGGCCAGGTGCCAGATGCTGGCGCCGATCGCCGACCAGGTGGTGTCGATGCCGGCCAGCAGCAGCAGGGCGATGGTGCCCACGATGTGGCGCTCGTCGAGCGGCTCCCCTTCGAGCTCCGCCGAGAGCAGGAAGTCGATCAGGTCGCCGCTGCCGGGCTGGGCCCGATGGTCCTCGATGGCCTGGAGCAGGTAGGCGATGAGCGTGTCGCCGGGGTCGACGGGCTCGTTCTGCCCGCCGGTCTCGAGGATGCGGTGGATGAAGACTCGGAAGCGGTCGCCGTGCTCGGGTGGCACGCCGAGCATCGCGGCGATGACGTGCACGGGGATGTGCTGCGCGTAGTCCGTGGCGGCGTCGACGACCCCGTCGGGCCCACGCTCGGCGAGCACGTCGGCGAGCATGCCGGCGCAGAACTCGCGGGTGGGCTGCTCGAGCGGTCGGATCGCCTTGGGCGAGAACGCCGGCAGCAGCAGGCGGCGCGCCTGCTCGTGGAACGGCGGGTCCGACGTGATCGGCGGCGCGTAGCCCACCGGTGCGGTGTCGTCCGGCTCGAAGACCGACACGATCACCCCGACCGAGCTGAAGTGCTCGGTGTCGTGTGCGATCGCCGCCACGTCCTCGTGGCGCGTGGGCAACCAGGTGCCGCCGAAGCGCGGCGAATGCGCGACCGGGCAGCCGTCGCGCAGCTCATCCCAGATCTCCGGAGCACGCGCCGCGTACTCGGGGTCGGTGTGGTCGAAGTCCGTCGACCAGTCGGTCACCGGGCAGCGCGTCGGTGCGGTCGGTGTGTCGGTCATGCATCCCCCGTCAGGTCGTCGCGACCTGATCCTAGGACGGTCGTGACCACTGGTCATGTCATGATCGACCGGAGCCGGGGGTACTGTCGGAGACCTGCCTCCCGCAACCACTCCCGACTCCCCCGCGGTGCACCTCAGCGGCGCCGCGGCCGACTGCGCCGCACCGCCCGCAGCCTCGTCCATGGCAGCCGCGCGGGAGCTGCACGCAGCTCGTCGGCGGCGCCGCATGGGCGACGTCCACTGGGGTGACCTGGCCTACCGCGTGTACACCACCGCACTCGCCGTGCTCGTGCTGGTGGTGTTCGCCTCGGGCCTGGTGGGCGACGAGCGACTGAGCCCCGCACAGACCCGCGACGTGCTCGAGGTCGGGCCGATCTGGGCCGGGATCCTGGTGGGCGTGGTGCTGCTCGTGGGCGTGCGCTCCGGCGTCCGCAGCGGACCGCTGGCGATGGAGGCGGCCGACGTCCACCACCTGCTGCTGGCACCGCTGGATCGCTCCAAGGTCCTGCGCACCCCGGCGGTCAGCATGCTGGCCTACACCGCGGCCGGCGCTGCCGCGGTGGGCGCGCTGGCGGGCGAGCTGCTCTCGCAGCGTCTGTCCGGCTCGGGCGCAGCCTGGCTGGCGTCGGGTGCGCTCTTCGGCGCCACCACCGTCACGCTGGCGATGGGCGCCGCCATGCTCACCGCGTCACGTCGGCTGCCCCGACCGGTGCCCGAGCTCGTGGCCGTGGCTCTGCTGGCCTGGTCCGTCGCCGACCTGTTCGACGTGGCGCCGACCGCTCCGCTCACCTGGCTGGGTCGCATGGCGTTCTGGCCCGTGGAGTTCACCGCCGTCGCCGCGGTCGGTGCGGTGGTCGCCGTCGTGCTCGCCGTGGCGGGCATCAGCCTGGTGGGCGGTCTGTCGATCGAGGCGGCCCGCCGACGCACGGTGCTGGTCGGACAGCTCCGCTTCGCGGTGACCCAGCAGGACCTGCGCTCGGTGCTGCTGTTGCGCCGCCAGCTGGCCGCGGAGATCCCCCGGCATCGCAGCCTGATCCGTCACCTGCCCACGGGGCTGGGACGCCGGTTCCCCGTGTTCACCCGCGACCTGCAGAGCCTGCTGCGCTGGCCCACGGTGCGCATCGTGCGCGTCCTGGTGCTGGTGGTCGCTGCCGCCTTCGCGCTGCGGGGCACCTTCGCCGGCACCACGCCGCTGCTGCTCGTCGCCGGAGTGCTCACCTTCGTCGCCGCGCTCGATGCGATCGAGCCGCTCGCCCAGGAGGTCGACCACCCCACCATGTTGGGCTCGTACCCGCGACCCGCGGGCTCGGTGCTGGTGCAGCACCTGGCGGCGCCGGTGCTGCTGATGCTGCTCGTCGGCGGCGTGGCCCTCGCAGTCACCGAGGCTGTCTCGCCGGCCAACGAGGTGCTCCAGGTCGGCATCATCACACTCGTGAGCGGATCGTTCGCCGCAGTGGCCGGAGCGGCGGTCAGCGTCGTGAGCGAGATCAAGCTCGACCAGGGCGAGGCCGCCATGTTCAACCCCGAGGTGGCCGGACCGACGGTCGTCATCCGCACCCTCTGGCCACCGGCGGTCGCCGTGATCGGGTTGCTGCCGGTGCTGCTCGCCCAGCGTGCCTCGCGACTCGGCAACCCCGAGGTGGGGCCCGCGGTCACAGGTGCGGTGGTGTCGTTGGTGCTGAGCGGGCTGGTGTTCCTGTGGGTGCGCTACCGGGCCGAGATGCACGAGGCCGCGGGACTGTCGACGAAGGGAGCCGGGACATGAGCAAGCGACGCAGCGGCGGCGCGAAGGCGGCGAAGGCAGCGAAGCCGGCGGTCGAGGTGAGCGACCTGGTGAAGTCCTACGGCGACGTGGTGGCGCTCGAGGTCGAGCACCTCGAGGTGCCCGCAGGGCAGGCCGTGGTGCTGGTCGGTCACAACGGCTCGGGCAAGTCGACGCTGCTCAACCTGATCGCCGGCACCCTCGAGCCCAGCGAGGGCGCCGTGCGCGTCCGCGGACGCGAGCCCGACTCGGTCGAGGCCCGGGCCCAGCGCGCCTGGCTGCCCGACACTCCCGTGCTCTACGACGACCTGAGCGTGCAGGAGCACCTGGAGTACACGGTGCGCATGCACGGCGGCGCCGGCGACGAGGACGTGATCGACGAGCTGATCGATCACCTGGGCCTGCGGGGCCGCGAGGACGACCTGCCGAGCCAGTTCAGCCGCGGGCTGCGCCAGAAGACCGCGGCCGCGGTGGCGCTGTGCCGGCCGTTCTCGCTGCTGTTGGTGGACGAGCCGTTCGTCGGCCTGGACGCGTCGGGTCGCGGGGCGTTCCTGGAGCTGCTCGACGACGCCCGTGAGCGTGGGGCGACCCTGATGGTCGCCACCCACGACCCGGCCGTGCTGAGCCGCTTCGAGCGCGGGCTGGTGCTGGACAACGGCGAGATCGTGTTCGATGGTGCGGCCTCGGAGCTCGACGAGTACCTCTCGGCCGACACCGCACATCACGAGACCTGAGCACCACGACACCTGAGCACCACGAGACCTGAGGGGGACCGTTGACCGAGCGGCTGCACCTGGAGATCGACGGCGCCGTCGCCACGATCACCAACGACAACCCGGACAAGCACAACGCGTTCGACGACGAGATGGACGCCCGCCTGTTCGAGATCCTGGGCGAGCTGCGCCACCGCAGCGACGTCCGGGTCGTGATCTGGCGCGGCGAGGGACGCTCGTTCTCGTCGGGACGCGACGTCGGCTCGATCGGCACACAGAAGACCGAGCTCACCCACCACGAGCTGATGCGACGCGGCCACCGCGGCATCCAGCAGCTCTGGGAGCTGGACCAGCCGGTGCTGGTGGCCTGCAAGGGCTGGGTCATGGGCGGGTCGTTCCAGCGGGCGTTGCTGTGCGACGTGCGTGTGGCCGCCGAGGGCACACGGTTCCGCCTGCCCGAGCTGACCCACGGGGTCATCCCCGACACCGGCGGCATGGCGGTGCTGCACCAGATGTGCGGCCACGGCGTGGTCAGCGACATGGTGCTGACCGGGCGCATCATGGAGGCCGACGAGGCGCTGTCGCACGGCATCGTCAGCCGGGTCGTGCCCGCCGACGAGCTCGACGGCGTCGTGCGCGACATGGCCGACCAGATCGCCGCGACGCCGACCGTCGCTGTGAAGCTGGCCCGCGAGGTGCTGCGTCAGCTGACCGTGCCCGACGTGCGGGCGTCGATGCGCGACGAGATGATCTACCAGACGTTCCTGAACCGCTCGGACGACTTCGCCGAGTTCCGGGCCGCTCGGGCCGAGGGGCGCGAGCCCCGCTACACGGGGAGCTGAGCATGGCCGAGCTGCAAGGACTGCCCCGCCCGCCCGCGCCGGGTGTCACCGCGCTGGTGCCTGGCACCTTCGACGGCGCCACCGTGGTGGTGACCGGCGGGGGCACCGGACTCGGCAAGGCGATCGCTGCGGAGTTCGCGCGCCTGGGTGCGTCGCTCGCGATCCTGAGCCGCAAGCCCGAGCACCTCGAGGCCGCAGAAGCGGCGCTGACCGAACTGGGTGCCCCGGTCGAGTGCGTGGGCTGCGACATCCGCGACGCCGACGCGATCGCCGCCGCGTTCGATCGGGTCGAGCAGCGCTTCGGCCTGCCGGGTGTCCTGATCAACAACGCCGCGGCCAACTTCCCGTCGCCCACCGAAGACCTCTCCCCCAACGCGTGGCGGACCGTGATCGACATCACGCTCAACGGCACCTACCTGATGTGCCGCGAGTACGGACGGCGACTGCTGGCCGCCGAGCAGCCCGGTTCGATCGTCAACATCGGCGCGTCCTACGCCTGGACCGGCGGCCCGGGCTTCGCCCACTCGTCCGCCGCCAAGGCCGGGGTCAAGAACCTGACCGAGACCCTCGCGGTCGAGTGGGGCCCCTACGGCATCCAGGTGAACTGCCTGGTGCCGGGGCTGATGCCGCATGAGGACATGACTGCCGACATCAAGGGCAACCTGGCGTCGACCAGCGACAAGGACGTCTGCCAGCCCGCGCTGCGGGTGGGTGAACGTCAGGAGCTCGGCTGGGCGGCGACGTTCCTGGCGTCGCCGTACGCACGGTTCATCTCGGGCCACACGTTGGTGGTCGACGGCGCCAACTGGCAGCGCCGCAACCTGGTGTCACCACCGGTGGTACCCATCCGCGAGCAGATGGGCCGCCCGCCCTTCGGCGAGGACGTCTGAGCGCATGGGCGTGCGCATCGACAACATGGGCATCGTCGTCGAGGACCTCGATTCGGCGGTCGCGTTCTTCGAGGTCCTTGGCCTGGAGCTCGAGGGCAAGGGGCTCATCGAGGGCGAGTGGGCCGGGCGAGTCACAGGGTTGCGCGACCAGCGAGTCGAGATCGCCATGATGCGCACTCCCGACGGCCACAGCCGCTTGGAGCTGTCGCGCTTCTTGGCGCCCTCGGTGGTTGCCGACCACCGCACAGCGCCCGTGAACTCGCTCGGCTACCTGCGGGTGATGTTCGCGGTGGACGACATCGACGACACGCTCGAGCAGTTGCTCGGCCACGGTGCCGAGCTCGTCAGCGACGAGGTCGTGCAGTACGAAGACTCCTACCGGCTCTGCTACATCCGCGGCCCGGAGGGCCTGCTGATCGGGCTCGCCGAGGCGCTGGGCTGAGGACTGCGCTGATGACCAAGGATCGAGTCGTGCGACTGCCTGACGACGAGGTCGACGGCCTACAGGAGTGGGTGCGCGAGACCGACGACGACGATCTGCGCGGCGTCGGGGCACTCCAGATGCGGCCTGCGAACGACCGATGGTCGTGGCAGGTGTTCGTCGCCGTGGCGGAGTTCCTCCGCGACGAGCCGTTGGAGGGTGAGATGCGCCTGGCGGTCGGCCATGCGATCGGCTCGGTCGCAGGCGTGACGGAGGTAGCAGAGGAGGACCGGGAGGTCTGGATCCTCTCGGGCGACCCGAGCGGCGAGGAGCTCGTCCGATCCGTCGGCGGGGCCATCGACCGACTGGCTGCTCGGGCCCGCGACTACCTCGAGCAGCTCTGAGCCTCGGCTGGCGCTCGAGCCCTCGCTCCGTGCGTGGATTCACAGCAGACCCTTCCGGCGATCATGGGCAGATGGCACCGCAGGGTCTGCAGCTAGGGGCCCGAGCGTGCCGACCACCCGCCGTCGGGTCGCCTGTCCGTCTGAGCTGACAGGCCGGTCTACGAGGGGGGAGCTGGAGCCTCAAGCACACGCTTCAGCGCCGAGAGGCCTTGGGCGATCTGCTCGTCGACGACCTTGCGCGGGCTGCGCAGGTGGGCCCGGTAACGCAGGAACGGAGCCTCGAGCTCAAGGGTTGCAAGTGTGCCGCCCGCCGGGGTGGTCTGCAGCTCCCAGGTCTCGCTCGTTGGTGGACCGCTGACGCCACGAGCTCTGATACGTCCATTGGCCGCCTCGATGATCTCAGACACGTGCGCGTACGGAGCTCCGTCTGGGCCCTCGACGATCATGGCAACCTGCTCACCCACTCCTCGCGGCGTCCCTTCCAGCCGATTCTCTTGGAGGACTCTTGGGTTGATGAGGGTGCTCGTGCCTGGGGCCATGAGGAAGTTCCAGACGACGTCAGGCGCCTCGTCGATGCCGATCGAGCTGCTGCTGCGCAGAGTGCGGTACACCGGCGGGTGCTTCGCAGCCGCTTGGGCGGTCGCGCCGACGAAGATGCCCAAGACCACGACGACGACGATGAGCGGCGAGATCAGCCAGTCGAACCCCGTCGACCCTGATGGGGTTCTCGTCAGCGCCAGGCACGCCGCCAGGGTGAAGGCGGCCAGTCCCAGCACGTTGCTGGCCCTGTTGAGCAAACGGATCGGATGTGGGAACACCGGTCACCCTCCCTCTGCCCACCGTCGGCGACAGTCTGCTCCACCGTCGTCGGCCACATCGCGGAATTGCGCCTTGTCGTCATGACCATGACCGGCGATCTGGGAGGCCTCCGCGCAAGCACTGCGACGGCCGATCTACCGGCGCTTCGCGTCGCCGAGCCACACGAGACGCAAGGATTTCGGTAGGGGCGCTTCGAAGTGCCGATCAGGCTGGACTTCGGAATCCCTGGAGTCAGCAGTCTGGTGCGCATCGGAGAGGTCAGGCACGACAGTGACACGGGCGGTCACTCCTGCGCGAGACCTCGTGACGACGGCACCACGACCGTGGCGGATGTGCCCGGCTCGGGGGTTGTGGGCTCCTGGGCGACGCCCCAGCTCAGACGAGCACGCCTTCTTCCTCGAGCTCTTCCTCGACGGTCTCGGCGGGGCCCTCGACGTTCAGGTTCGGCAGGATGCGGTCGAGCCAGCGGGGGATCCACCAGTTCTTGTCGCCCAGCAGCTCCATGGTGGCGGGCACCAGCAGCATGCGGATCACCGTGGCGTCCAGCAGCACGGCGAAGGCCAGGCCGAAGCCGAACAGCTTGATCGCACGGTCGTCCTCGAGCAGGAACGACCCGAACACGAACACCATGATCGCCGCGGCCGCGGTGATGACCCGGGCCGTGGCGGCGACGCCGTCGGCCACCGAGGTGCCCGAGTCGCCCGTGCGGCTCCACTCCTCACGGATCCGTGACAGCAGGAACACCTCGTAGTCCATGGAGAGGCCGAACACGATGGCGAACAGCATCATCGGGATGAACGGCTCGATCGGCGCAGGCTCCACCCCGAAGATGTCGCTGAACCAGCCCCACTGGAAGATGGCCACCACTGCGCCGTAGGCGGCGCCGATGGACAGCAGGTTCATGATCACGGCCTTGAGCGGTACCAGCAGCGACCGGAACACCGCCATGAGCAGCAGGAACGACAGGCCCAGCACCACACCGAAGAACAGCACCATGCGCCCGGCCAGGTAGTCGGAGAAGTCGACCGCGATGCCGACGCTGCCGGTGACGAGCACGTCCAGGCCGCTGCCGTCGGTCAACGTGGGCAGCACCTCGGTGCGAAGCCGGTCGACCAGGTCGTAGGTGGCCTCGTCCTGGGGCGAGGTGGTCGGCACGACCGTCCAGAGCATCGCCGTCGACGACGCCGGGTCCTCGAAGTTCGACGGCACCGGCGGCGACACCGACTGCACGCCCGGCACATCGAGCAGCGCCTGGCTGATCGCCATGAACTCCGCCGAGGTCGACAGGTCGGCACCCTCGGGCACCTCGGTGACGAGCAGCAGCGGACCGTTGGAGCCGGGCCCGAAGCCGTCGGACAGCAGGTCGTAGGCCTGACGGCCCGAGCTGTCCTCGGGCAGGTTGCCGGCGTCGGAGAAGCCCAGACGCAACGAGAACAGCGGGATGGTCAGCACCATCAGCAGCGCCACGGCGCCGAGGGCCAGCGACCACGGGTGGGCCTGGACGAACCGGCTCCAGCGGTAGGCCGAGGTCTCGCGGATCGGCTTGGGTGGCCGGCGCACCAGCTCCTTCTTGAGCGGGGCGAAGGCGAAGCCGGCGACCAGCACCACCAACGCCAATGGGAAGGCAACGAGCAGCGGGCTGATCTTCAGCCCGGCGCCGACCAGGCCGAGCGCCACCAGGCCGGCCGCGATCAGCCCCCGCCAACGGGTCACCTCGACGCGAGGACCGACGTAGCTCAGCAACGCCGGCAGGAGGGTCAGCGAGGCGATCATCGTGATGGTCACGACGGTGGCGGCGCCGATGCCCAGACCCGACACGAACGACACGCCCATGAGCAGCATGCCGAGCAGCGAGATGACCACGGTGATGCCCGCGAAGGTGACCGCTCGACCGGAGGTGTCGATCGCGATGGCGACCGACTCCTCGACGCTGTGGCCGGCGTGGAGCTGCTCTCGGAAGCGGGTCACGATGAACAGCGCGTAGTCGATGCCGACGCCGAGGCCGATCATGATGCCGAGCGTGGTGGCGAAGTCCGGCATCGTGTAGAGGTTCGAGATCAGCATCAGCGAGATGCTGCCGACGCCGATGCCCGCGAGCGCCACGCCGATCGGCAGGCCCATGGCCAGCACCGAGCCGAACGCAGCGATCAGGATGATGATGGCGAAGGCGAGGCCCAGCAGCTCGGACTCGGGGGCCTCGAACTCCTGGAAGAGGTCGCCGCCGTACTCGAAGCGCACGCCGTCGAGCTCGGGCGCCATGTCGACGATCTCCTCGCCGACCTTCTGGATCTCCTCGAGGTCACGGTCGGAGGGCACCTCGATCGTGGCGTAGGCGATGGTGCCGGCGGCGTCGCCCTGCGTAGCGATGCGCTCGTTGCCCGCGGAGAGCTCGAGCAGCGACGCGGGGTCCTCGGTGCCGCTCAGCAGCCACTGCACGAGCGGCGAGCTGGGATCGGTCTCCTCGGCGGCGAACGGGCTGGTGACGGTGACGTCGGGCAGCTCCTGGATCTCGGCGAGGTAGGCGTCGATGCCGTCGCGCACCGCAGGGTCCTCGAACCCCTCGGGTGACTCGATGACGAGGTTGCCCTCGATGCCGGTACCGGCGCCGCCCATCTCGGCTTCGAGCACGTCGAAGCCCCGCTTCGACTCGACGTCGGGCAGGCTCAGCTCGGTCGAGAAGTTGGAGCCGATCGCACCGGAGAGCGCGCCGCCGGCGACCAGCACGACGAGCCAGATGATGACGACGGTGCCGCGACGGCGCGCGCACCACGCACCCAGACGATGGAACATGAGGGGGGTCCTCCACACAAGTGAGTCGAGGCTCAATATGGCGCAGCGGCGCACAGGATCGCAATCGATGTGTCAACGGACACATGGCGAGGCCGCTTGCCCTCGTTGGGGTCGCGGTCGCTACGCTGTAGTGAGTGGAGGCTCAACAGTCACGGACGAGAGCAACACGACTCTCCCCCGACGAGCGGCGCGCGGCGCTGCTCGACGCCGCGACGCGCCTGTTCGCCGAGCGTGGCCCGGACTTCACCACCGCAGATCTGGCCGCGGCCGCCGGCGTGTCCGAGGGCACGATCTTCCGCTACTTCCCCGACAAGGCGGCGCTCGTCACCGCCACCCGGGACGCCGCCATGGATCTCGAAGGGCTGGCACCGCAGCTCGCCGTGGCGTCCGAGCTGCCCACCCTGGCCCAACGCCTGCTCGCCGCCGCACGAGCGCTGCAGCCCCGCATCGAGCAGATGGCACGGGCGGTGGAGCACATGGAGCACCACCATCACCACGACGGCGAGGACGAGACGCTGCAGCTGCTGCTCGAGCAGCTCGCTCCCCTCTTCGTCGACGGCGCCGACGTGACCGCGTCGCCCGAACAGCTCGCCACGTTGTTCCTGGGCACGCTGCTGACCAACACCGTGCTGGCCGGCAAGGGCGGCACCGAGCCGCTCGACGTCGACCGGACCGTCGACCTGTTCCTGCACGGGGTGCGTCCGCTCTGACACGATCACGCCCATGAGCGATGCCGACGCACACCTGGACGTGACCGACCACGACGGGGTCCGGGTGATCACCTGGACCCGTCCCGATGCGCTCAACGCCATGTCGATCGAGATGTGGCACGGCACCCGCGACGCCCTCGACAGCGCCGACGCCGACGGCGTGCGCTGCATCGTGCTCACCGGTCAGGGCCGGGCGTTCACCGTCGGCCAGGACCTGTCGGAGTTCGGCGACCCCCGCCACGCCGAACCCGACGGCGGCTTCCGCGGCCTCATGCGGGCGCTGTCGCAGGTGCCGGTACCGCTGGTCGCCGCGGTCAACGGCATGGGTGTGGGCTTCGGGCTCACGGTGCTGCCGTGGTGCGAGCTGGTCTACGTCAGCCCCGAAGCCCGACTGAAGGCCCCCTTCGTGGGGCTGGGTGTGGTGACGGAGGCTGCGGCCAGCGTGAGCCTGCCCGAGATCATGGGTCCGCAGGCGGCGGCGCACCACCTGCTCACCGGCGCATGGATCGACGCCGATGCCGCAGTGCGCCACGGTCTGGCAATCGAGGTCGTCCCCGCCGACGAGCTGATGGATCGGGCGATGGCCGCCGCACGGACCCTCGCCGAGCAACCGCCCAAGGCGCTGCGCGCCACGGTCGCGCTGATGCGCGAACGACGCAGGGCCAGCTGGGAGGCCGCAGTGCAGCGCGAGTACGACGACATGGCGCAGCTCGCCGGCGGCGAGGAGAACATCGCCGCCATCACGAAGTTCTTCGAGCGCTGAGCTCGGCGGGTCAGTCCACCCGCACCATGCGGTTGCGGTCGGTGTGGGCGAACTCGCCGGGGATCTCGGCCATGCGCAGCGTCGTCACCTCGTCGTAGGACCAGCTGCCGTCGTCGTGCAGGGTGATGTTGGACTCGTAGCGCACCGTCGACGCGTTGGCCGCCAGGTAGGTGTTCTCGGCGATCCGGTACGGGGCCACCGACTCACCTGCGTGCATCGTGAACGAGGTCGCGTCCGCGGTGGTCGTGCCGCCCGCCACCAGGGCGATGCCTCGGGGCACCACGAAGCAGCGCAGCACCTCGCCGGTCGCCGCGTCCCACAGCCAGTAGCCCAGCTCGGTGTGGAACGGGTTGAGCTCGTCGCCGCGCCACATGGCGGTCTTGTAGTCGAGGCCGAACAGTGTCTGGCGCCCGTTCTGCACGGGGCCGAACGGCTTCATGGTGACCTTCTCGGAGAAGGGCGTCTCCCAGACCTGCTCACGCTCGTGGGAGTAGGCGACGTCGAGCCCGTCGGTGCCCTCCCAGTCGCCGATCAGCGCGGCCAGCGGCCCCCACTCCTCGTACCCCATGTGTCGCCTCCGTCGTCGCCCGACGCACCCCTCGTGCGTCGTTGCGGAGCGAACTCTAACCGGCGAGCAGGTCCCGGTAGTCCGGGTGGGTGTCGATGAACTCGGCGACGTACCAGCAGCTCGGCACGACGGTGCGACCGCTGGCGCGGACGTCGTCGAGCGCCGCAGCGACCAGCACCGCGCCCAGTCCCTGGCCCCGCCGTGCGGGGTCCACCACGGTGTGGGGCATGACCACCACGTCGCCGCGCAGCGTGAAGTCGGCGATGGCGGCACGTTCGCCGTCGACGAGCAGCTCGTAGCGTCCAGCCTCGTCGTTGCGGGTCACCTGTGTGTCCATGGTCTGATCCTTACCCTCCCGACGCCTCGCCCACGCAGACCCTCACCCACGCAGCTCGGCCAGCGGCACCAGCAGCGGGTCCAACAGCTCGTGCAGCGCCCGCCGCGAGGCGTCGTCGTCGCCGACCGGCAGGGCACCGGGTCCCGACACCACGACCGAGACGGCCAGGCGCACCATCACCTCGGCGACCCCCGCGACTCGGGCCCGGTCGGCGTCGCGTCGCACGGGGCCGAAGGCCGTCACCAGGACGCCGGTGGCCGCGGCGATGAGCGGTTCGGCGTCGACGGTGAACAGCGCGCGCAGCTCCGGCTGGGTGCGCACCATCTCGGTGAGCAGCGACGACTGCGCCTCGCGGAGTCCGCCCAGGAAAGCTTCGACGACCAGGTCCTCGAAGACCTCGACCCCGGCGGTGGCTGCGAGGACGCCGGCGAAGAAGCGTCGGGTCTCGCGTGCCAGCACCGCCTGCACGATCTGGTTGCGGTGCTCGAAGCGCCGGTACACGGTGGTGCGCCCCACCCCGCTGCGCTCGGCGATCTCCTCGACCGAGCAGCGGCGCATGCCGCGTGTGACGAACAGCTCGGCCGCCGCGTCCAGGATGCGTTCGGTCGTGTCGTCGGTGGGTGGCCCCACCAGGGCCGTCCGCATGACGTCGTCGACGTCGATGACCGTGCGGGCCATCTCAGCTCACCGACACCGTTCAGCTCACCAGGACCGCGGCGCCGAAGCGGCGCACGAGACGCTCCCGCTCGGCCCGGTCCCGGGCCTCGCGGCGCCAGCCCTCGGCCGCACGGGGTGCCCAGCGCAGCGGCCGCGGCATGAAGCGCCACGTCTCGCGCACCCAGACCTCGAGCAGCTTGAGCTCGGCGGCCTCGACCGCGCCCCACGGGATGCCGAAACGCTCGCGCACGGGTGCCGGCAGCCCGCCGAGGGCGGTCAGGCGGAACAGCGGCGTGACGATCTCTCGCTGGATCGGCACCGACCACCATGGCAGGCCCGGCATGTCGGTGACCTTGTCGTGCAGCGCCATGTCGACCGCTCGCTCGGCGGCGGCGGTCATCTCGAGCACCTCGGCGCAGGAGCGGTCCCAGACGTCGCCCCACTCGGCGCGGGTGGCCGGGACCGGTCGCATGCTCACGCCGTAGCGGCGGTACCACTCGATGCCCTCGCGGTAGAGCTGCTCGCGCTCGTCGTCGCGCAGGCGGTGTGGGTCGAAGCGGTCCGCCACGCCCTCCACTGCGAACTGGAACGTGGCGTGCGCCCACCAGAACGTCTCGGGCGACAGCGCGCTGTAGCGGCGGCCCCGGTCGTCGACGCCCTTGATGCGGCGGTGGTAGTCGCGCACCCGATGGCCGGTGACCTCCGCCTCGGGGCCGTCGTAGACCACACCCAGGATCTCGGGCAGCGAGCGGATGATGCGGTCCCACGGCTCGGTGAAGAACGCCGAGTGCTGCACCACACCTGCGCCCAGGCCAGGGTGCATCAGCTGCAGGATGCCCGCCGACAACCCCGTGAACGACAGCCGGTTGTCGCCGGCCCAGCGCCACAGCAGCGATCCGGGCCCCAGCTCGATCGGGTCGACGCGGTACATGTGCACGAGTTTCGTACCGCCGTACCGATCGGTCAAGAACCTCCTGGCTGGGGTAGTACGGACCCATGGCAGCACCGGCAACGTCGAGCTCGGTCGTGGTGTTCACGAGGGATCTGCGCGTGCGCGACCACCCGGCGCTCGTGGCGGCGGCGACGGCCGAGCACACGGTGCCGCTGTTCGTGTTCGACGATGCCGCGCTCGCTGCGCACGGCTCGGTGAACCGCACCGCCTACCTGCTCGACGCATTGGCCGACCTGCGCTCGTCGCTGCGCGACCTCGGCGGCGACCTGGTGCTGCGCCGTGGCGACTGGGTGGAGCAGGTCGCCACGGTGGTCGACGAGGTGGGCGCGGACCAGGTGCACGTGAGCGCGGATGTGAGCGGTCTCGCGCAGCGACGGCGTGGCCGGCTGCAGGTCGAGCTCGACCGCAGAGGTGTGGAGGTGCGCTTCCACCAGGGCCTCACCGTCGTGCCGCCCGGTGCCACCTCACCCAGCAGCGGCGGCGACTGGAAGGTGTTCACCCCGTTCTGGCGCCGTTGGTCCGCACACGAGTGGCGCCCGGTGCTCGGCGTGCCCGCAGCGCTGACACTGCCCGACGGGCTGGAGCCGGGCGAGCTGCCGTCGCTCGAGGAGCTGGTGGAGGGGACTCCCTCGCCCGACCTGGCACGCGGTGGTGAGAGCCTGGCGCTGGAGCAGCTGCGCTCGTGGGCCGCGGAGCACCTGGTGGAGTACGAGGCACGCCACGACGACCTGGCCGGCGATGCCACCTCGCACATCGCCGCCGCACTGCACTTCGGCTGCCTGTCGCCGCTCGAGGTGGCCACACGGCTGCGGGACCGGCCGGGTGGCGAGGCGTTCGTGCGCCAGCTGTGCTGGCGGGACTTCTACCACCAGGCGCTCGCAGGTCGCCCCGAGACCGCCCACCAGGACTACCGCTCGAGAGGCGACCGCTGGCGCGACGACCCCGAGGACTTCGCCGCCTGGGCCGAGGGCCGCACCGGCTACCCCGTCGTCGACGCAGGCATGCGCCAGCTGCGCGCCGAGGGCTTCATGCACAACCGCGCACGCATGGTCGTCGCCTCCTTCCTGACCAAGGACCTGTACCTGGACTGGCGGCTCGGCGCCGCGCACTTCATGCGCTGGCTCGCCGACGGCGACGTCGCCAACAACCAGCTGAACTGGCAGTGGACCGCCGGCACCGGGACCGACACGAACCCGCACCGGATCTTCAACCCGACCACGCAGTCCAAGCGCTTCGACCCCTCGGGCGACTACATCCGCCGCTACGTGCCCGAGCTGGCCGACGTCACCGCACCCGAGATCCACGAGCCGAGCAGCGAGACCCGGCGTCGGGTCGGGTACCCCGAACCCATCGTCGAGCACCGTGAAGCCATCGAGGCGTACCGGGCTACCCTGGCCCGATGACCGTGACCGAGGACGCACAGGGCTCGCACTGGGGGGAGATCGACGGGGTCTCCATCGACTTCCCGATGGTCGTCGACGACATGCGACAGCTCACCCTGACCTACACCGTGCCGCTCGAGCCGGCCCGGGCGCTGCTGCCCGGCGACGCCTTCGAGGTGGTCGAGATCGCCCCGGGGCAGGCCATGTTCCTGGTGGCGCTCGTCGACTACGTCACCAACCCGTGGGGTGACTACAACGAGGTCAACCTGGGCCTGCTGGCGCACCCGGTCGGCCAGCCCGAGCGGGCCGGCGCCTTCGTGTACCGCATGCCGGTCGACCAGGAGTTCACGATGAAGGCCGGCAACGCCGTGCTGGGCCTGCCCAAGACGGTCGAGGACCTCACCTACACCTACGAGGGCGACACCGTGCTGGTCCGCCTCGCCAGCGGCGGTGAGGAGGCCATGACCGTGCACTTCCCCCGCACCCTCTCCGACGACGCCCCGACCGCCACCGAGACCATCACGTATTCGTACCTCGACGGCGCACCCATGCAGCTGCCGCTCACGATCGAGATGGGTGCAGCCTTCATCGATCCCGCTCAGGTCGAGATGACGCTCGGCTCCGGCGAGATCGCGGACGAGCTGCGCAGCCTCGGGCTGCCGTGCGCACCCGACATGGCCGTGTACGGCGAGGCGCTCTCGGGCACGTTCCTGCACCCCCAGCCCCTCTGAGGACTGGCCCTAGCCGGGCACCTCGACGCTGCCGTCGGGTCGCCGGGCGAAGCGGCCCTGCTCGGCGGGGTTGACCGGCTCGTCGCTGGGCCAGGGCCAACCACCGAACTCCGTGCGGCGGTAGTCCTCGAAGGCCTGGCGGATCTCGGCCTCGGCGTTCATGACGAACGGCCCGTACTGGGCCACCGGCGCACCGATCGGACGCCCCTGCAGGACCAGGCACTCGACGTGTCCTGTGGCGCGCAGCTCGACGGGGACCGTCGACGCCAGCACCGATGCGGTGCTGGCGTCGACCGCGACACCGCCGATCGACAGGCCGTCACCCTCGAAGCAGTACAGCGTGCGCACGCAGTCGGCGTGCAGCGTCGGCGGCATCGTCCACGAGGCACCGGGGTCGAGCACCAGGTGCCAGATCGCGACGTCGCTGTCGGGCCGTGACGCCCACGAGTGCGGCGGCGGCGGAGGCGGCGTGGTGTCGCCGAGCGCGCCGGCGATGACCGTGACCGTGACCCCGTCGGCAGGACGCAGGCTCGGGATGTCCTCGCTCCAGAGCATGGAGAAGTGCGGCTCGGCCAGCTTGTCCTCCGGCGGCAGGTTCAACCAGATCTGGAACAGCTCGGTCGGGTTGGGGCCGTCGCGCTCCACCAGGGGGAACGTCTCGGAGTGCACGATGCCGGACCCCGCGGTGAGCCACTGCACGTCGCCACGTCCGAAGCGAGCAGCGGCGCCGAGCGAGTCGGAGTGGTCGATCAGGCCGTTGCGCACGAACGTCACCGTCTCGAAGCCCCGATGGGGGTGCTGTGGGAAGCCGGGCACCTCCTGGCCGTGGTACATGCGCCAGCCATCGATCCCCTCGAAGTCCTGGCCGAGCTGACGCCCCTCGAGCGACGCCGCGGGGCCCAGGTGGTCGTTGCCGGGCGGGTAGGCGTCGTCGTGGTGCACGCAGAACAGGAACGGGTCGATCGTGGGCCACTGGAACCCGATCGGGACGGTCTGGCGCACGACGTTCGACATGGCGTCAGACTACGGGCGTGGAGCGCACTCGGGTCGACGCGTGGTTGTGGTCGGTGCGCATCTTCAGGACGCGCTCCGCGGCCGCGGACGCCTGTCGGTCGGGGCACGTGCGCGTCAACGGCCAGGCAGCCAAACCCGCCACTCCCGTGGACGTGGGTGATCGTGTGGAGGCCCGGATGGGCCTGCTGCGACGCGAGCTGCAGGTCGTGCAGCCGCTGCGCCGCCGTGTGGGCGCACCGGAGGCGGTGCAGGCGTATCTCGATCTGGCGCCGCCAGCACCTGCGGACCGGGTGGAGCCCACCACCGGGAAGCGCGACAGGGGCGCAGGACGTCCGACCAAACGCGAACGACGCGAGATCGACCGGCTCCGTGGTCGGGAGCGCTGAGCGGGCCGTGCCACCATGGCCCGATCATGAGCCCGCCGCTGCAGCTCCGATTCGTGCGGTCCGCGACCCAGCTGGACCAGATGCCGCCGACCACCGCCGAGGTGGCCTTCGTCGGGCGTTCCAACGTCGGCAAGTCGTCGTTGCTGAACGCGCTCGGCGGACGCAAGGCGCTCGCCCACGTGTCCAAGACCCCCGGCCGCACCCAGCTGCTCAACGTGTTCGCCATCGGGCCCCCACGTCCCGACGACCAGCCGGGTCCGACGCTGATGGACTGCCCGGGCTACGGCTACGCCGCCACATCGAAGGCCGTGCGACAGTCGTGGGGCCCCATGATCGAGCGCTACCTGCTGGGCCGCGACGAGCTGCGCATGGTGATGGTGCTCGTCGACGGCGAGGTGGGGCCCACCAAGCTCGACCTGCAGATGCTCGACTGGCTCCGCGCCGAGCAGGTGCCCCACACGGTGGTCGCGACCAAGCACGACAAGGTGAAGTCCGCGAAGCGGTCGAAGCGCCGCAAGGAGCTGGCCGAGGCGTGCGACCTGGAGCAGGGCGACGTCGTGTGGGTGAGCGCGGCGAAGAACGTCAACATCGACCGGCTGCGAGAGCTGGTCGGCATGTGGTTGGACCTCTGACGCAGCCCGTTCAGATCGGCAGGTCACCGGTGGCGCGCTGGGTGCTGCCGGTGTCGCGGAAGGCGGCGATGGTGCGCTGCGCGATGCGCATCTGGTGGACCTCGTCCGCGCCGTCGGCGAAGCGGGCCCAGCGTGCGTGCTGGTACATGTGCGCGAGCGGGGTGTCGGTCGAGTAGCCGAGCGCGCCGTGCACCTGGATCGAGCGGTCGATGACCCGGTTCAACATGTTGGCCACGAAGTGCTTGGCCATGGACACCTCGCTCTTGAAGTCGAGGCCGTGGTCGATCCGGTAGGCGGCGTGCAGCACCATCAGCTTCGCCTGGTACAGCTCCATGGTGGAATCCGCGATCATCCACTGGATGCCCTGCTTCTCGGCGAGCAGCGAGCCGTGGGCGTAGCGGTGCAGCGACCGGTCCACCATCATGTCGAGCGCGGTCTCGGCCTGGGCGATCCAGCGCATGCAGTGCGCCAGGCGGGCCGGGCCCAGCCGGTACTGGCCGAGCAGGTGCCCCTGTCCCCTGCCGCCGAGCATGTTGGCGGCGGGCACGCGCAGGTCCTCGATGACGATCTCGGAGTGCCCGGTGCTGCCGTGCATGGTCTCGACCTCACGCACGCGGTTCCAGCCCTCGGAGGGGATGTCCACCAGGAACGCCGTGTTGGCCGCCTGGGGCAGGTCCGGGTCGTCCTCGGTGCGTGCGACCAGGATCGCGAAGCTGGCCCGACGGGCGTTCGAGATGAACCACTTGTGGCCGTTGATCACCCACTCGTCGCCGTCCTGGATGGCGGTCGTGCGGATCAGCGTCGGGTCCGACCCGGCCACCTCGGGCTCGGTCATGGCGAAGCAGCTCATGGCCATGCCGTCGCAGAGAGGACGGAGGTACTTCTCCTTCTGCTCGTCGGTGGCCCAGTGCAGCAGCGTGTGCATGTTGCCCTCGTCGGGCGCCTGGCAGTTCATGATGAACGGCCCGTAGTAGGTCTTGGCCGCCTCGGCCTGGACCATGGCCAGCTCGACGTGGCCCAGGCCCATGCCACCCCACTCGACGGGCATGTGCGGCAGCCAGAGCCCGGCCGCCTTGGCCTGGTCGCGCATGCCGAAGAGGATGCGCAGGTACTCGTCGCGCTCGATCTCGTCGGGGTCGCCGATGCGGGCCTCGCCGGGGCGCACGACCTCGTCGATGAAGGTGCGCACCCGGAGGCGGATCTGCTCGAGCTCGGGTGACAGCGTGAAGTCGATCGACATGGCCCTGAAGCTACGGCACGGGCCGTCGGGTGCGCTCAGCTCCTGCGGGCCAGCTCGACCGCCACCGGCGCGACCGCCCGAAGGGCGCGTTCCAGCGGTCGGGTGACGCCGGGGTCGACCCCCTCGCCCACGCGGCGTCGCAGTCCGGGATCGCCGTCGAGCTCGAAGCGCGCTGCGGCCGTCGCGATGTCGGGCTGGTCGACGGGGTCGACACCGCTCGCCGTGAACACGCGGCAGTCGTAGGTGCGACACGTGCGGGGCCGGTGCTCGTAGATGGAGCAGCCACCGTCGACGAGCATCGGGCAGTGGCCCCGCGCGTCGTAGCCCATCAGCAGGTGGCCGTCGGGAAGTCCCGGGGCCGGGACCAGCAGCTCGGCGGGGATCGCCGAGCGCGCCGCCGAATCGGCCGGCTCGACGAGCACGAACTGCGACGACGTGCAGCACGCCACGCAGTCGCCGCACGGCACGTCCATGTCCTGCTCGCCGTCGAGCGCCCGGCCCAGCTGCACCAGCCAGTCGGCCAGCTCAGCCATCGCGGTCGGGCCAGGACCCCAGCGCACGGGTGTGGGTGACCGCGGCGATCGGCAGCGGCCCGTACAGGTGCGGGAACGCCTCACCGTGGTCGTGCAGGTCCTCCACCCGCAGCTCGGCGTCCAGCCGTTGCGGATCGATGCAGAGCAGCACGACGTCGTCGCGCCCGGCGTAGAAGCGACGCCGGGTCGCGGCCACCTGGTGCAGGAACGAGCAGTGGATGAAGCCGACCTCGTCCAGCGTCGAGTCGACCGTGGACCGACGGTACGGGCCGCCCCGCTCGAGCGCCGCGGACCACTCGTCGGCCAGCGCGAGGTGGTACACCTGCTGGTCGAACACGTCCGCGCTCAGCTCGGCGTGGCCCAGGTGCTGGTGCAGCTCCTTGAGCAGGTAGAGCGCCAGATCCTCGTCGGAGCCGTCGCCCACGGCGAAGACACGCAGCTCGCTGGGGTGCCCGCCGCGGCCCGCCTCGATGTCGGCCAGGTCCCGCGCCGCCTGCTCGATCGCTCGGGCGACACGCTCGCGCAGCTCGACCAGCGACGGCGTGGCGACGAACTCGGCGTCGCGGTCGCGGGTGGAGGGACGCCCGAGCGCCAGGTGACCGAGCCAGAACTCGCAGACCTCGGTGCAGTGCAGCACGAGGGCGCCGACCGAGTTGGTGCGCTCGCCGACGGGTCGATCGTGCAGCCGGGGGCCGACCCGCTCGGCGACGCGCAGCAGGTGCTCCAGCGCGTTCTCGACGTACGCGGCGTGCAGATCGGCGTGCATCAGATCAGCGCTCGTCGGGTCAGGTGGTTGAAGCTCAGCCAGCCGGGCAGGATCGGGATCCAGAAGGTCGCCAGTCGGAACGCGAGCACGCTCGGCACGGCGATCTCGTTCGACAGGCCGGACGCGGTGAGCCCGGCGATGAGGGCCGCCTCGACCGCACCCAGACCGCCAGGCGTCGGCGCCGCGCCGGCGACGGCCGCGCCGATCAGGTACACGACGCCGATCGAGGCGATCGAGGTGTCACCGCCGAAGGCGCGGATCGCGGCGACCAGCGAGGCCAGGTAGGCGAGCGGCACCAGCGTGCCGCCGGCGAACAGCGTGGCGAGCTTGGTCGGCTTGGTGGCCACCGTGCGGAGGCCGTCCCAGGCCTTCGACAGCGTGGCGACGACCTTGTCGAGCACGTGCTTGCGCCCCCACGGCGTGAGCAGCACCACGCCGGACGCCACACCGATCACGGCCAGCACGATGAAGATCAGCTGGGTCGACGGAAGGCTGAAGCCCGCCCCTGAGTCGCCGGCCCAGACGACGAACACCAGCGTCACGACCATGTGGCAGACGAAGCCGGCGAACGAGTTGATGCCGAGGGCGGCCACGGCCTGCGTGCCGTCTGCACCGACCCGTGTCAGGTAGCGGGCCTGCACGGCCATGCCCCCCACGCCGGCGGGGGTGATGCGGTTGGTGAACGAACCGGCCATCTGCGCCAGGAACGTCTCGACGAGCGGCAGGCGGACCGGCGCCGCACCGCTGATGCTGAGCGCTGCACCGATGTAGGTCACGAACGAGAACACCACCGACACACCCAGCAGCGCCCAGTTGGCGTCGCCGAGCTGGCGGAACATGCCCGTCACGTCCGCCAGCTGCGGGATCAGCACGTAGATGGCGATGCCGCCGGCCACCAGCATCAGCAGCGTGCGCACGTTGAAGCGCGCCAGCGGCTCGGTGACCAGCTCCTCGATCGCGCACTGCTGCTGCACCTGCTCGCGCACCGAGGGCAGCAGGTCCTTGTCCGCCTTGGCCGCAGCGCGAGTCGCACCCGACAACGCCAAGGGCTGCAGGAATCGCTGGCACTCCCCGACCGCGTCGGCGCCGAGGCCGCGCACCGCCGCCGCGACCGCGCGCTCGGCGCCCACCTTCGTCGACGAGGACACCACCAGCTCGGCGACGTCCTGGGCGAGGCGGGCGTCGGTGACGGCGAGCTCGCTGAAGCCGAAGTCGATCATCCACGCCTGGTCCTCGTCGTCGACGAACACGTTCGCCAGGCGCAGGTCGCGGTGTGCGATGCGCCCGTCGCGCAGCAACCGAACCTGGGCCCAGATGCGATCGAGCACCTCGTCGGTGACGGCCTCGTCGGGCTGCCCGTCGAGCGAGCTGCCCCCGATCGCCTCGTAGGCCAGCAGCATCCCGTCGACGCCGACCGTCGCCACGGTGCGCAGGCGGGGTGTGCGCACCCCGCCGTCCCGTGCCTTGAGCGAGATGAACGCCTCGTGCTCCACCGCCCGTCGCAACGAGCTGAACGGCCGCTCGTCGCCGACGTCTTTCAGCATGAACCAGCGGATCACCCGGAACATCAGGTCCGAGCTGCGCTCGTCACGACCGAGGGTCTTGACGAACAGCGCCTCGCCGTCGACACCGGTGGCGAACCACGGGGTCGAACCCCGGGCGTCCACACCGGCCCGCTTGAGCTGTCGCAGCGGGATGCCGGCGGCACGCATCGCGGTGACGACATCGCCGCCGCGAGGACGCAGGTCGGGCGTGCCCGCCGCGAGCAGCACCACCAACCCGACCAGCCAGCCCAGCGCGACCGGCACGAACAGGTCGACCGGCGGGTCGGTGCCGGCGATCACCCGGAACGCGCAGTAGAGCACCACCAGGCTCCACAGCATCCGCCCCCATCGGCGGCCCAGGTACGCCCTCAGCACCGTGGCGCTCGCCGCGGCGGCCGCGACGCCGGACGCATCGATGTTCAGTGACAGCTCGATCCCGGCGAGCTCGACCGGGTCGACCGCGCGACCGTCGTCGATGGTGCCGAGCGCCTCGGCCAGGCCCCACGCGGCGAGCTGTGCGAGCACACCTGCGGCAGCCATGAGCCCGAAGGCCCGGAACCGCCGCTGCACCAGCAGCGTGAGGAACACTCCGAAGGGGAACACCACGGCGAACAACCCGAAGAACACGAACAGGAACCGGGTGATCCAGTCGGGCAGCTCGTTCCAGAAGCCGAGCAGGTCGTCGGCGAACCCGGCCATGGTGCTGTCGAGCGCCGTGGCGAGCAGGAGCGCGAGGCCAAGGGCCCCCAGGGCGACCGCGGCGCGCAGCACGTCGGCCGGCGAGCGCTCGAAGCGGCTGCCCTCGGGCTCGTCCACGACGACGGCCAGGTCGGTCACACCCGGAGGCTACGTCAGTAGCGTGTCGGCACGAAGGACTGATGCTCCATCGGCGGGCGCATGTGACGCCCCGACGGCTCGGGGCGGGGTGGTAGCTCGGTCGGCGCCGCGGTGACGTCCTCGTAGGGCACCATCGACAGCAGGTGCGCGATGCAGTTCAGCCGCGCGGTGCGCTTGTCCTCGCCGTCCACGACCCACCACGGGCTCTGCTTGGTGTCGGTGTAGGCGAACATCTCGTCCTTCGCGAACGAGTAGTCCTCCCAGCGCTCGCGACTCTCGATGTCCATCGGCGACAGCTTCCAGCGCTTGGTGGGGTCGTCCATGCGCGCCTGGAACCGACGCTCCTGCTCCTCGTCGCTCACCGAGAACCAGTACTTGATCAACGTGATGCCCGAGCGCTGCAGCATGCCCTCGAACTGGGGGCACGAGCGCATGAACTCCTCGACCTCGTCGTCGGTCGCGAAGCCCATCACCCGCTCGACGCCGGCGCGGTTGTACCAGGACCGGTCGAACAGCACGACCTCGCCCGCTGCGGGCAGGTGCTCGACGTAGCGCTGGAAGTACCACTGTGTGCGCTCGCGGTCGCTCGGGGTGCCGAGCGCGACGACCCGCACCACCCGAGGGTTGGTGACCTCGGTGATGCGGGTGATCGCGCCGCCCTTGCCGGCGGCGTCGCGGCCCTCGAAGAGCACCACGACCTTCAGGCCCTGGGCCTTGACCCACTCCTGCAGCTTGACCAGCTCGATCTGGAGCCGCTCGAGCTCGGCCTCGTAGACCTCCCTGCGGAGACGGCCGGAGCCGTTGTAGGCCTCCGGCCCGAGGACCCTGTCGCTCACCTGCGCCTCCCTCAGAGGATGAAGAGCATCTCCTGGTAGGTGGGCAACGGCCACAGGTCGTCGGCCACCAGGGTCTCGAGGGTATCCGCAGCAGCACGCACGTCGGCCATCGCCGGCAGCAGCGACGTGCACGCGTAGACCGCGCCGTCGTACGTGCTGCCCGAGTGCTCGTGCGCGAGCGCCGCACCCAGGGCGGCAGCGGCCGTGGTCAGCTCACCGATCGCCGCGGTCACCGCGCCCAGCAGGGTCGTGTCGCCCTCGATGCCGACCGCAGCCAGGCTGGCCGCGGTGGAGGCGAGCTCGCCCTGGTAGCGGATGGCGGCGGGCAGCACGACGGTGGTCGCCACCTCGACCAGCGACCGGGCCTCGACGTGCACGCTCAGCTCGTACTGCTCCAGGTACACCTCGTAGCGGCTGGCCAGCTCACGCTCGTTGAGCACGCCGTACTTCGCGAACAGCGCCTTGGTCTCGGGGGTGTCGAGCTCGGGCAGGGCGTCGACGGTCGTGCGCAGGTTCTTCAGGCCCCGAGCGGCCGCCTCGACCTGCCAGTCGTCGGAGTAGCCGTCGCCGTTGAACACCACCGCGCCGTGGTCGGTGATGATCTGCTCCAGGACCTTCTGGACCGCAGCGTTGAACTCGATGCCGGCCTCGATCGACGACTCGAGCTCGGTGGCGATGTAGTCGAGCGACTCGGCCATGATCGTGTTGATCGCGACCATCGGACCCGCGATCGACTGCGACGAGCCCGCTGCTCGGAACTCGAAGCGGTTGCCGGTGAACGCGAAGGGGCTGGTCCGGTTGCGGTCGCCCGGGTCGCTCGGCAGGTCCGGCAGCGTGTCGACGCCGATGATCAGGGTGCCCTTCTCCTTGGAGGCGGTGGCGCCGCCCTTGGCGACCTGGTCGAACACGTCGGCGAGCTGCTCGCCGAGGAAGATCGAGATGATCGCCGGGGGCGCCTCGTTGGCGCCCAGTCGATGGTCGTTCGACGCGGACGCGACCACGGCGCGCAGCAGGCCGCCGTGCAGGTGCACCGCACGGATGACCGCGGCGCAGAACACCAGGAACTGGGCGTTCTCGTGCGGCGTGTCCCCGGGGTTGAGCAGGTTGCCCTGGTTGTTGTTGCCGATCGAGAAGTTCACGTGCTTGCCCGAGCCGTTGACCCCGGCGAAGGGCTTCTCGTGCAGCAGGCACTCCATGCCGTACTTCTCGGCGACCCGGCGGAGGGTGACCATGAGCAGCTGCTGGTGGTCCGTCGCGATGTTGGCCTTCTCGAACACCGGCGCGATCTCGAACTGGCCCGGGGCGACCTCGTTGTGGCGCGTCTTGGCGGGGATGCCCAGCTTGAACAGCTCGCGTTCGGCCTCGAGCATGAACGCGAGCACGCGCTCGGGGATGGCGCCGAAGTAGTGGTCGTCGAACTCCTGGCCCTTCGGCGCGGGTGCGCCCAGCAGGGTGCGGGCCGAGGCCATCAGATCGGGGCGGGCGAAGTAGAAGTTGCGGTCGATCAGGAAGTACTCCTGCTCGGCACCGGCGAACGACACGACCGAGTCGATGTCGGTGTGGCCGAACAGCGACAGCACCCGCTGGGCCTGGACGTTCATGGCCTGCTGGGAGCGCAGCAGCGGGGTCTTCTTGTCGAGCGCCTCACCGGTCCAGGAGATGAACACCGTCGGGATGCACAGCGTGTTCCCGTTCGGGTTCTCGAGGATGTAGGCGGGGCTGGTGACGTCCCACGCGGTGTAGCCGCGGGCCTCGAAGGTCTGGCGCAGACCGCCGTTGGGGAAGCTCGACGCGTCGGGCTCGCCCTGGACGAGCGTCTTGCCGGCGAACTCGGCGATGGACGAACCGCTGCCGTCGGGCTCGAGGAAGCTGTCGTGCTTCTCCGCGGTGAGCCCCGTGAGTGGGTAGAACACGTGGGCGTAGTGGCTCGCGCCCTTCTCGATCGCCCAGTCCTTCATGGCCGACGCCACGATGTCGGCGACCGTGGGGTCGAGCGGCTCGCCGTGCTCGATCGTGGCCAACACGCTCTTGAACACACCCTTGGGCAGACGCTTCTGCATCTCGGCGCGGGAGAAGACGTTGAGCCCGAACAGCTCGCCCGGCGCCTCGTCCGCTGCGAACGTGGTGATCGGTGCCGTGTACTTCACCACTGCTTCGATCGCCTGACGACGTGCGCTGTGTCCACCCATGTGTGCTCGACTCCTTCGGCAGTGCCCGGCTCGGTCGCCGAACGCCGCCGAGGACGCTACCGCTGCCGGATCAACGCCCGATTTCGCAGTGTTTCGGGGGCGTGAACTGTCCGACGACGACGCCGATGCCGACTCAGTCGAGCTCGGCGTCGGTCGCGGTGCGGCCGACCAGCTCGCCCTTGCGCAGCACGGTCACCGGTCCGTCCTCGCTCACCACGATCACGGTCGCAGCGGGGTCGTCGAAGCTGTAGCGGCGCCCGGCGGTGTGGCGCATGCCGCCGAGACCGTCCACCTCGGCCTCGGCCCGCGGGCTGGGCACCAGCCGCGCACCCAGCTGCCGCAGGGTCCCGTCACCGTCGAAGACGGCCGCACCGTCGACCTGGGTGAGCGCGTGGGTGAGCGGTGCCAGGTCCGCCGGGCGGCCGATGCGCAGCGGCGGCGGCACCGGCAACCGGGACTCGCGGGTCGGGAACGGGTCGTCGTGGGGCCGGTGCACCAGCAGCGCGCCGATGCCTCGTGCACCCAGGTCGTGCACGGCGAACTCGAGGAGCTGGCCCAGCACGACGGCGTCGTCGCGGTCGCCGCAGGCCGACATGGTGGTGATCCACTCCCCCACGGGCGGCTCGACGTGCCACCCCAGACCGTCGTGGCGCGCCACCCCGAACTCGCCGGCCAGTCGCACGACGCCCTTCGGGTGCCGCTGCACCATCGTGGCGCCCGTCGCCGACGCCAGCACGACCAGGTCGCGCTCGGAGCCCGCCGGACGGTCGAACACGATCGAGGCGTCGTCGTCCGCGACCGAACGGCTCAGCCAGCTCGAGAGCCCGTCCGCGAAGCGGCGCGCCTGGTCCACGGGGTACAGCCCGAACGGCCGGCGCGTGACGCCGAGCTCGGTCACCGCAGCCCACTCCTCGACGGGCCGCCTCGGCTCCACCATGCAGCCGTAGCTGGGCACCCGACGCTCGTGCACCACCGGGTGCATGGCGTAGTCGATCTCGGCCAGCAGCAGGTCCCGCCACTCGTCGGGTCCGTCGAAGGACAGTCCCGACTCGTCCAGCTCGTCGGCCAGGCGGACGATGCGCCGCGGCGGGGCGGCGCTCACGCCGAGCGGTCCTCGGCCTCGCCACGGGGGCGTTTGGCTGCCTCGACGCTCGCCTGCAGCGCGGCCATGAGGTCGACCAGCTGACCAGGTTCCTCGGTCGCGCCCTCGACCTCCTCGACCACCTCGTTGCCGGCCGCCTTCTCGGCGATCAGCGATCGCAGCTCGGCGGTGAACGAGTCGTGGTAGGCCTCTGGCTCCCAGTCGCCGGACAGGCTGGTGATGATCTGGCGTGCCAGGTCCAGCTCCTTGTCCGACGGCTCGACGCGCTCGGGCATGCCCGACACGTCCTGGGCCGGCACGACCTCGTCCGCGAAGCGCATGGTCGACATGGCGAGCACGCCCTGCAACGGACGGATCGCCGCCAGGTACTGCTTGGTGCGCATGACCACCATGCCGATGCCGACCCGCTGCTCGGACTCCATGGCGGCAGCCAGCAGGCCGTAGGCCTTCTCGGCCGACTCGTCCGCAGGGACCAGCCAGTAGGTCTTCTCGTAGTAGATCGGGTCGATCGCCGCCAGGTCGACGAAGTCGGAGATCTCCACGGTCCGGGTCGACTTCGGGCGCAGGGCGGCGACCTCGTCGGGATCGAAGGTCACGTAGCGGCCGGGCTCGACCTCGTAGCCCAGCGCGATGTCGGCCTTGTCGACCTTCTCGCCGGTGGCCTTCGAGACCTTGTCGTAGCCGATGCGGCTGTTGCTGCGGCTGTCGATCTGGTGGAAGTGCACCTTCTGATCACGAGTCGCGCCGAAGGCGCGGACCGCCACGTTGACCAGCCCGAACGAGATCGAGCCGCGCCACACCTGTTGTGCCATGTCCGTCACCTACCCCTGACCGCGGATCGTCCATCGTACGGGCCGTCCGATCAGATGCGCGGCAGCTCCTGGTCCAGGCCGACCAGCGCCGCGAGCGGGTCACCGCTGCGGCTGATGCGCTCCGCGATGTCCGGGATGCGCCAGCGGTCACCCGACAGCTCGGGGTCGTCGAGCTCGTGCCATTCGATCGGGACCGACACGGGAGCACCCGGGGCCGGGCGCACCGACCACGGCGCGACGAGCGTCTTGTGCGGCGCGTTCTGCGTGAAGTCCAGCCGGGCGAGCCCGCCGCGCTCGTCCGTGCGCCAGTTCCAGCTGACCAGCTCGGGAACGAACGAGCCGACCATGCGCGACAACGCCTCGACCCAGTCGCGGGTCTCGTCGTAGGAGTAGCGCTGCTGCACGGGCACCCAGATCTGCAGGCCCCGCTGGCCGGTGGTCTTGGGGCGCCCCTGGACCCCCAGGTGCTCGAGCGCGGTGCGGAACAGCCGCGCCAGCACGATCACGTCGTCGAACGTGGTCGCCGGGCCCGGGTCGATGTCGATCAGCGCCCAGTCCGGGCGGTCGGGTGCCTCGACCCCCGAGGTCCACGGGTGCAGCTCGATCGCCGCCAGGTTGGCCATGAACACCAGCGACGCCGGACGGTCCAGCACCGAGTACCACTCGGTGCGCCCGGGACGCGCGTGCAGGTCGTGGAACCGGGAGAACCACTCGGGGGCGTTCTTGGGCACCTCCTTCTGCCAGAAGCCCTTGGCGTCCACGCCGTTGGGGAAGCGCTGCAGGTTGACCGGTCGCGCAGCCAGGTACGGCAGGATCAGCGGCGCGACCAGCGCGTAGTGCCGCACCAGGTCGCGTTTGGTGATCGGCGCTCCCTCGCCGTGGGCGGGGAACAGCACCTTGTCCAGGTTGCTGAGCGACACGTCGACGCCGTCCACGTGCCAGGTGCCCGCGTTGCCCAGCTGGTCGAGGGCCTCGAACTGCGCCGCCGACGGCGCGTGCCAGCGCAGGTGCGGATCCGGCGGCGACGGCGGAGGTGTGGGTGGGTGCAGCACCTGGTCGTTCGTCCGCCCCGACAGCACCGACCGCAGGTGGTCCTCGGCGTCCCAGCCGGCGACCGCGTGCTCGTCGTCGGCGTGGATCATCAGCCACTGCGGCCCCTCGCCGGTGCGTCGCCCGGTGCGCACCAACGCCACACGCCCCCGCAGCTTCGTGCCGTCGAACTCCACGTGCAGGGAGCCGGCCTCCAGCTCGGCCAGGGCGTCGTCGCCCTTCACCAGGCGATAGGTCCCGGTGTCCCAGACGATGACGTCGCCGGCGCCGTACTCGCCGTGGGGGATGACACCCTCGAAGTCCGCGTAGTCGAGCGGGTGGTCCTCGACGTGCACCGCCAGGCGCCGCACCCCGGGGTCGAGCGTCGGCCCGCGCGGCACGGCCCAGCTCACCAGCACGCCGTCGATCTCCAGCCGGACGTCGTAGTGCAGCCGACGTGCGCGGTGTCGCTGCACCACGAACCGGGGCGCTGCCGCGGTGGCGACCGGCGTCGCCTCGCCGGAGGGTTCGGGGGTCGCGGAGAAGTCGCGCTTGTGGCGGTACTGCTCGAGACGATCCCCGCCGCTGCTGGTCACGGGGGCGATCGTAACGACCGCCGATTCGTCCTGCGCGCTCCCACATGCCACCGTGGCAGGTGATGAACGAGGGATTCGACGCCTTGGGACTGCGGCCCGAACTGCTCGACGCGCTCGCGCAGCTGGGCTATGAGGAGCCCACCCCGATCCAGCGAGCGGCGATCCCGCAGATGATCCAGGGCCACGATCTGCTCGGCAAGGCGGCGACCGGCACGGGCAAGACCGCGGCGTTCGCGCTGCCGATCCTGCAGGCGCTCGAGGGCGACGACCGCCGCCCCGGACCCAGTGCGCTGGTGCTGGTGCCCACCCGCGAGCTGGCCATGCAGGTCTCCGAGGCCGTGCACCGCTACGGCAGGGCGATGGGCGCCCGGGTCCTGCCGATCTACGGCGGCCAGCCCATCTGGCGCCAGCTCCAGGTGCTCGAGCGCGGCGTCGACGTGGTCGTGGCCACACCGGGCCGGGCGATCGACCACCTGCGGCGCGGCTCGCTGCCCATGTCGGCGCTGCGCGTCGTCGTGCTCGACGAGGCCGACGAGATGCTCGACATGGGCTTCGCCGAGGACATCGAGGCCATCCTCGAAGCGACCCCGGAGCACCGCCAGACCGTGCTGTTCTCGGCCACGATGCCGTCGCGCATCGCCAAGCTGGCCAAGCGGCACCTGCGTGAGCCGGTGCGCATCGAGATCCAGTCCGAACAGCCGGAGCCGGGCGACGCACCTCGCGTGCGCCAGACCGCCTACGTCGTGCCCCGCGCCCACAAGCCCGCAGCGCTCGGGCGCATCCTCGACGTCGAGGCACCGACGGCCGCGATCGTGTTCTGCCGCACCCGTGTCGAGGTCGACGCGCTCACCGAGACGCTCAACGGGCGGGGCTACCGCGCCGAGGGGCTGCACGGCGGGATGAGCCAGGAGCAGCGCGACCGGGTGATGGGCCGCCTGCGCGGCGGCACCGCGGACCTGCTGATCGCCACCGACGTGGCCGCCCGCGGCCTCGACGTCGACACGCTCACCCACGTCGTCAACTACGACGTGCCCTCGGCACCCGAGTCCTACGTGCACCGCATCGGGCGCGTCGGCCGCGCCGGGCGCGAAGGCGTGGCGATCACCCTCGCCGAGCCACGAGAGCAGCGGCTGGTGAAGAACATCGAGCGTCTCACCGGCCAGAAGATCCCCGTCCAGAAGGTGCCCAGCGTCGCCGACCTGCGCGCCCGGCGTTTGCAGCTGACCACCGCCGCGCTGCGCCAGGTCGCCGAGGACGACGAGCTGGACCCGTACCGCGTGGTCGTCGACGAGCTGCTCGAGCAGTTCGACCCGGTGACCGTGGCGCTCGCCGCGGTCAAGCTCGCCCACGGCGCCACGGGGCCCGAGGCCGACGAGGAGGAGATCCCCGACGTCGCCGAGCGCCCGTCCAAGAAGCACCGCGATCGTGAACGCGAGCGCGACCGGGACGACCGCCCGCGGCCGAAGCGCAAGGACCGGGGCACCCCGTCGGAGGGCATGACCCGCGTCTACGTCGGTGTCGGACGTGCCAACGGCGTGCGACCCAAGGACCTGGTCGGGGCCATCACCGGCGAGGCGAACCTGACGGGCAAGGAGGTCGGTGCGATCGAGATCACCGAACGGTTCTCGCTCGTCGAGGTCCCCTCCGACAAGGTCGACGAGGTCTGCTGGGCGATGCGCCGCACGACCATCAAGGGCTCGAAGGCCAAGGTGCGGCGCGAGCGCACCGAGCAGCGCTGAGCCCGAGCCGGGTCCCGCCGCCATGACCGACCACCTGATGACGGTGCCCCAGGGCACCTTCGACCTGCGTCGACACCCGCCGCGCGACCGCGAGCAGCTGCGCGCCTGGGACGCTGCCGACGAGCTGCTGCTCGGCCGGCTCGCGGACGACCACCGCAGCGGCCGCGCCCTGGTGCTGCACGACGCCTTCGGCGCCCTGTCGGTGCCGCTCGCCTCGCGCGCCCCGGTGGTCGTGGTGGACTCCTGGTGCTCCGCAGCTGCGGTGCATGACAACGTGGCGCGTGCCGGCCTGGCGGCGGACGCCGTCGAGGTGCGCGACCCGACTGCGGACATGGCCGACCTGGCGGACAGCGTCGACCTGGTGGTCGTGCGACCGCCCCGCAACCTGGCGCTGCTCGAGCACCTGTTGCGTCTCGTTCGGCCGCTCCTGTCGCCCGACGCCGTGGTCGTGGGTGCCGAGATGGTCAAGCACCTGCACACCTCGACCCTCGAGGTGTTCGAACGGGTGCTGGGCCCGACCACCACGTCGCTGGCACAGCGGCGTGCGCGGACCCTCGAGTGCCGACCCGACCCGTCGATCGAGCCCGGCCCGTGGGACTGGCCGCAGGTGCTGACGCTGCAGCCCGGCGATCACCGCGTGGTCAGCTGGCCCGGCGTGTTCGCGGCCGGTCGGCTCGACCACGGCACGGCGCTGCTGCTCGAGCACCTGCCCGAGACCGAGGGCGTCGAGACCGTGGTGGACCTGGGCTGCGGCAACGGGGTGCTGGGCACGTTCGCCGCCCTCGACAACGACCTCGCCGAGCTGGTGTTCGTCGACGACTCGGCGTTGGCGATCGCCTCTGCCCGAGCCACCTTCACCGCCGGCGTCGGCGAGCAGCGCGCTGCGACGTTCGTGCACGGCAACGGACTGTTCGACCCGCCGGCGGTGCCCGAGGGAGCTGCGGGGCTCGTGCTGTGCAACCCGCCGTTCCACGAGCACCGGGCCATGGGCGACGCGCTCGCCTGGGTGATGTTCGCCGATGCGCACCGGGCGCTGCGCCCGGGTGGCGAGCTGTGGGTGGTCGGCAACCGGCACCTGGCGCACCACGCGAAGTTGTCGCGCCGCTTCGGCAACTGCGAGGTGGTGGCCAGCTCACCCAAGTTCGTCGTGCTGCGCGCCGTTCGCTGACGCAGCACGCGCGGCGCACACCGCGGTGGAGAACGTGGCCTGCAGCAGGTAGCCGCCGGTCGGCGCCTCCCAGTCGAGCATCTCGCCCACGACGTAGGTGCCGGGCCGGCGCCGCAGCATGAACTGCTCGTCGACCTCGTCGAACGCCACCCCGCCTGCGGTCGAGATCGCACGGTCGATCGGGGCCGATCCCGTGACGTGCAGCACGACGTCCTTGACCAGGGCGGCCAGCTCGTCGTCATCGGCCGGCAGCAGGTTGTCGGAGGCCTCGCGCAGAATGCCCACCGCTGCCGGGGTCAGTCCCAGGTGGCGACGCAGCGCCGTGGAGCGGGAGTCCTTGGCACGTCGCCGACCCAGGCGGGCACGGACGGCTGCGGGATCCAGGTCGGGGCACAGGTCGACGTGCAGGTCCGCGCCCGCGCCGGCGTCGAGCTGGTCGTGCAGCGAACGGGTCAGCGCGTAGATCGCGCCGCCTTCGAGGCCGTGCTCGGTCACCATCAGCTCGCCGCGAGCCGACTCGCCCTCGCAGCGTACGGCGACGTTCTTGACGGGAGTGCCGGCGAAGCGCTCGACGAACAGCTCGGACCACTCGAGCTCGACTCCGCTGTTCGCCGGGCGCAGCGGCGTGACGGAGATGCCCGCCTCCGCCAGCACCTGCACCCATCCGCCGTCCGAGCCGGTGCTCGGCCAGCTCGCGCCGCCCAGCGCGAGCACCGTGATGTCGGGATGCACGGCGATCGAGCCGTCCGGGCCCTCGAGTCGCAGGGCGCCGTCGTGGGTCCAGCCGGTCCAGCGGTGCGACGGCAGCACACGCACCCCGAGGCTGTCGAGCCGTTCCAGCCAGGCGTCGAGGAGCCGGTTGGCGCGGAAGTCCTCGGGGAAGACCCGACCGCTGGAGCCCACGAAGGTCGGCTGACCGAGACCGGCGCACCAGGCCCGCAGGTCGTCGGGGGTGAAGGCGCGCACGGCCGGGCCGAGCTGCTCGGCTGCGTCGCCGTAGCGGGTCAGGAGCTGTTCGAGGGGCTCCGAGTGGGTCAGGTTCAGCCCACCACGGCCGGCCACCAGCAGCTTGCGGCCCGGCGCGGCCGAGGCGTCGTAGACCGTCACGGCCGCCCCGCCGGCCGCCAGCACCTCGGCGGCCATCAGGCCTCCCGCCCCGGCGCCCACCACCGCCACCGTGGGCGGGGGATGGTCGACGTCGGTCACCCGGCGCTGACCTGCACGCCCTTCCAGAAGGCGATGCGGTCGGTGATCTCGGCCGCCGCGTCCTTGGGGGTCGGGTAGTACCAGGCGGCGTCGGTGTTCTGCTCACCGTCCACGACGAGCGAGTAGTAGCTGGCCGTGCCCTTCCACGGGCACACCGTCGTGGTGTCGCTCGGCACCAGCACCTCGGCGCGCACCGAGTCCTTGGGGAAGTAGTGGTTCCCCTCCACCACCACGGTGTCGTCGCTCTCGGCGATCACCTGGCCGTTCCACGTCGCTCGCACCATGTCGAACCTCCTCGATCCCCTGCCTCAACCCGCTGGAGCGGCCGGTGCTTCCGTGGACGCCATGAGCGCGGGCAGCGTCGCGGCCAGGGCGTCGGCCCAGTAGGGCCAGGCATGGGCTCCCGGACCCCAGTCCTCGAACACGTGGGGGATGCCCAGGTCGTCCAGGCGGCGGTGCATGGTCAGGTTCGTGCGGTGCACGGTGGCCTCGATCAGGTCGACCTCGGTCTCCCCCACCGCCTCGGCGTGGCGGCCACCCGGCGTGCCGTCACCGGTGCGCAGCTGCAGCTCGACGCCCGCGAGGCGTTCGGCCAGGTCCACTGGGTTGTGCGCCCGCCACTGCTGCTCGTGCAGCACCGGATCACCCCAGATCGACCCGGCGCCGCCACCGTTCCACTCGGCCATCGCGTCGGCGAACGGGGCGAGGTACGGGTCGCGGATGTCGAGCGCACCGGAGAAGGCGGCCGCGAAGCCGAACAGCTCCGGATGACGACCTGCGTAGGACAGGGCGCCGAAGCCGCCCATCGACAGACCGACGATCGTGCGGCCGCGGCGGTCGGCGCGCACGGGCAGCGTCGACTCCGCCCAGCCACGCAGCTCCGACAGGTGGAAGCTGGTCCACAGCTGGCGCCCCAGCTCGGTGTCGGGTCGGTGCCAGTCGGAGTACCAGCCGCCACGACCGCAGTCGGGCATCACCACGACCAGCGGCAGCCCTTCGGTCAGCGCCTCGGCGTCGCCAGTGGTGGTCCAGCAGCGCAGGTCGTCGTCGCCGCCGTGCAGCAACCACAGGACCGGGAACGGTCCCGCTCCCGCGCCGGCGCTCGGGGTGAGCACCCGCACGGCCGTCGTGGTCGCCAACGTGGGGCTCCACAGCGTGTGCTCCACCAGCCGGTCCGAGCAGCGCTCGGTGGCCACGAGCTCCAGGGTGCGGGCCGCCATCGGCGGCGAGGCTACAACCGCGGCGAACTAGCGTGACCGCCATGGACGCGACGACCCGATGGACGCTGGTGGGCGAGTTCGCCACGATCGACGGGGGTGACGGCGACGAGCCGGTGCTGGGACCCGCCGAGCTGGCGACGCTCACCGGCTGGACCCCCAAGCCCGAGGGCTGGTGCCGTGGGGCGGAGTGCATCCCCGCGTCGTTCCTTGGCGACGTGGCGCACGCCGAGACGATGACCGCTGCCGAGGCGGCCGCCGCCCTGGGCACCGCCTATGCCGTCGAGCCCGAGCACCGGATCGCGGTGATCGGCGTGCGGGCGGACGCCAGCTCGACGCTGGCCTCGGGTGTGGCACCGGACCTGGAGCTGACCGCGCTCGACGGCTCCACCCGACGGCTCTTCGCCGACGAGCACGACAAGACGCTGCTGGTGGCCTTCTCGAGCTGGTGCGGCTGCCGCTACGACCTGCCCGGCTGGAAGGCGCTCAAGGACGAGCTGGCCGAGCACGACTTCGGTGTCGTCGCCGTGGCGATCGACGAGGCGACCGACGACGTGGCGCCCTTCGCCGAGGGCATCGACTTCCCCGTGCTGGTCGACACCGATCGGCGCTTCGCCGACACCTACGGGCTCATCAACGTGCCGACGATCATCTGGCTCGACGGCGAGCACAACGTGGTGCGACCGCCCTCGCCGGAGTTCTCCGACGATCTGTTCACCGAGGTGCACGGCGTCGAGTCCGGACCGCATCTCGAGGCCGTTCGCCGCTGGGTCACCACCGGCGACGCGGGCGACGACCTGGCGCTGCGCGATCCGTACCCGACCGACCTGAGCGCCGACCAGCGCCAGGCCCGCGCCGAGTTCCGCCTGGCCCTGGAGCTGGCTCGTGCGGGCCACGACGCCGCGGCGGCTCGCCACGTGCAGATCGCGGATGGGCTGGCGCCCGACGACTTCACCATCTGGCGCGCCGGCATGGCGTTGGTCGGCGACGACCCGTTCGGCGCAGAGTTCTTCGAGCGCTATACCGACTGGCAGCAGCGCATGGGCGGCCGCTACTCCAGCCCCGGCTGACCTACAGCGCTGCTGTGGGTGCCCAGGTGGCGTGCGTGCCCGAGCTGATCCGCTCGGGCAGGCGCACACGGGCGATCGGACCGGCCGACGGGTCGGCGGCGTCGAACACGCAGCAGTGCGACTCGTCCGTGTTGACGTCCATGGTGATCGTGATCAGGTAGCCGTCGTCCTCGGCGGTGGAGCCGAGCCGCGGCGCCATCGCCGTCTCGGAGGCGAACACGCCGGGCGGCAGGTCGTAGCGCTGCTCCTCGCCGGTCTCCAGGTCGAACTTGGCCAGACCGGTGAAGCCGAACCAGCCCTCGGCGGGGATCGCGTGGTACGACCAGCGGGCCTTGCGGCCGCCGTGGGTGCCGTTGATCATGCCGAACTCGCGGTACTGGTCGCTGCGCGGCTCCTCGGTGCACGCACCGGTCGCCAGGTTGAAGCGCCAACGGTGCGGCCGCGCCTCGAACGCGGTGACGTCGAGGTACTTGAACAGGTTCTCCTCGAACGTCGCCCGCCGGTCGGGCGCGATGGCCGGGGAGTGCTGGAAGAAGCCGTCGAGCACGATCTCGTCGCCGTCCTCGTACGCGTTCACCCAGTGCAGCACGTAGGTGGGGTCGGCCTCGAACCAGCGGATCTCACCCTCGACGCCGTGACGAGGGATCACCGCGAAGCGCGACGGCAGGTCCTTGCGGAACCTCGGGATGTAGAGCCCGTGCTCCATCATCTGCGGATCCCAGAACATCGGGAAGTCGTTGACGATGGCGTAGTGCTCGGTGAACGCCATGTCGTGGGGAAGACGGGGGCCGGGCATCGGCACCTCGACGTAGCGCTGCAGCTCGCCGTCGGCGGACACCTCGCCGTAGTGGAAGTGCGGCGCGGCCAAGCCGTAGTTGAAGAACAGCAGCTCGCCGGTGCGCTCGTCGACCTTCGGGTGCGCCGAGACGCCTTCGTCGGGGAACCAGCCGCCCCACTCGGTGCGGCCCTTCGCCTCGAGCGTGCGCGGGTCGTGGCGGTACAGGTCACCGCACATCCAGAAGCTCGACAGCGCCTCGCCCCGGTGCACCACCACATCGGTGCTCGACGCGTCCTTCAGGCGGGGCCGGGCGCCCCAGCCGTCCTCACGCAGCGACGTGGCCGGGTCCTCGGCCATGCCGGCCCACAACGACTCCCCCGCCTCGCGCTCGTCCAGGAACGCCTGCGTGCGCACGAAGCGGTTGGCGTAGCGGGCCTCGCCGTCGGCGAAGCTGACCGAGTGCAGCATGCCGTCGCCGTCGAAGGGGTGGTACAGGCTGATCGCCGGCAGCAGCGGGTTCTCGGTGTTGCGCAGGTAGACACCCGCCAGGTCGGTGGGCAGCTCCCCCTCGACCTCCAGGTCCCACGCGTCGTACTCGACCTGCTGGGGTCGCCAGGCGCCGGTGCGATACGGGTGGTCGTCGTCGGCGGGGAGCTGCGACTCGAAGCGGTGGTGGATCTGGGTCTTCACGACGCGACTCCTGTGCCCTCGAGGACGAACGAGACGGTGGTGGCGGTCGAGCCGCCGATGTTGAGCGTGGCAGCCCGCCGCGCCCCTTCCACCTGCGCTGCCCCGGCCCGACCTGCGACCTGAGCAGTGGCGTCGACCAGCATGCGGATGCCGGTCGCACCGACGGGATGGCCCCCGCCGATGAGCCCACCGGAGGGGTTGACCGGCATGGCGCCGTCGCGTTCGAGCAGGCCGTCCTCGACGGCCTGCCAGCTCCGGCCCGGTTCGGTGATGCCGAAGTGGTCGATCGCCATGTACTCCGAGGGCGTCATGCAGTCGTGGGTCTCGATCGCGTCGAGATCGTCCACACCGACGATGCCCGCTCGGGCGAACGCGTCGGTGATGGTGCCGCGAACGTGCGGCATCACGTAGCGGTCGTCGTCACGGGCCAGCTTGGCCGCCAGCGGCAGGCCGACGGTGCGGTGGCCCCACCCGACGATGCGCGACAACGGGGTGCGACCGTGCTCGGCCAACCAGCGGTCCGAGACCAGCACGACCCCGGCGGCGCCGTCGGTGATCTGGCAGCAGTCGTTGCGCCGGAGGCGGCCCGACACCACGGGATTGGCCTCGTCGTCGGCCGCGGTGGACTCGGGCGTGATCGACCAGGCGCGGGTCTGCGCGAGCGGGTTGTCCTTGGCGTTACGAAGGTTGAGCTCGCCGATGGCGCGCAGGTGCACGTCGTCGACGCCGTAGCGACGGTCGTACTCGGCGGCGACCCGGTCGAACATTGCCGGCCAGATCGGATCGGCGTCGTCGGTCTCGTGGCCCACCCAGGTGGCCGCGACCTGCGTGCGGGCGGCCTCGGGTCCGGGCAGGGACTTCTCGACCTCGACGCCCAGCACGAGCGCCACGTCGTAGCGGCCCGACTCCAACTCGGCCGACGCGGCCAGCACAGCGAGCGACCCGGACGCGCACGCCGCCTCGTGGCGCATGGCCGGCACACCCCAGAGCTCGTCGACCACCGTCGCCGGCATCGCGCCCAGGTGTCCTTGGCCGGTGTAGAGCTGCCCGAACGCGTTGCCGACATGCACGGTCTGCACCTGCGCGGCGTCGATCGCTGCGTCCGCGAGCGTGCCGTGCACGCACTCGGCCACCAGGTCCGAGATCTCCAGGCCCTCACGGGTGATGTTGCGGGCGAAGTCGCTCTGGTACCCGCCGATGATCGCGACCACGTCTGAACCCCCCGGTCGGTCGGAGCACCAGTCAACCACCTCGTCGGGGTCGCTCGACCCGACCGGCGGTCAGTTCACCTGGGTGCGACCCCGTTGCATGACCGCCTGGCGTCGCCGCTCGACCTCGGCCGGATCGACCGCGCCGCCGGGCCGCCAGTTCCGGGCCACCTCGCCCTCGAGACGCCAGGCGTCCGCGCCGGTGAGCTCCGCACCCTCGCGGTAGGTCTGCAGCAACCGGGCGACCGCGTCCGCATCGTTGCTCGCGATGTCGGCGGCGAGCTGTCGCGCCGTGGGCAGCAGGTCGTCGTGCGCCACGACCTGGTTCACCAGGCCCCACTCGAGCGCCGTGGCGGCATCGACGTAGTTGCCGGTGACGCTCATCTGCTTGGCCCGTCGCAGCCCGACGGCCTGGGGCAGCAGCACGCTCAGCCCCCAGCCGGGCATGATCCCGACCCGGGCGTGGGTGTCGGCGAACCGAGCCCGTTCGGACGCGACCAGGAAGTCACAGGCGAGCGCCAGCTCCAAGCCACCGGTCACCGCCACGCCGTTGACCGCGCCGATCACCGGCACTCGGGTCGCCGGGAACGGCCCGCGCCACCGCCCGGCGCCCGCTTCGGTCGCCGCACCGCTGTCCTTCGGGGCCACCTCGGCGTTGAGCTTGCCGGCGCCCAGCTCCTTCAGGTCGAGCCCGGCGCAGAACGCCGGATCTGCACCGGTGAGCACGATCGCACGCACCTCCTCGCGGCCATCGCAGTCACGCACCGCACGCGGCAGCGCGCGGAGCAGCTCGAGCGACAGCGCGTTGCGCGACTCGGGTCGGTTCAGCGTGATGGTGGCGACGCCGTCGGACACGTCGACCAGGAGCACCTCGAGCGGGTCGGTCATGGCACCGGACTAGCACAGCGCAGTGGCCCGCCGGGTCGGTGAGCGACCACACTTCTGCGATGCAGATCAGCCGCACCCACGAGCTCGCCGCGCCCCTCGCCGCCTGCTGGGCGATGGTCGCCGATCCCGACAGCCACGTGGCCAAGTTCACCGCCATGGGACACCGTGAGCTGCAGGTCGTCGAGGTGGATTGCGACGACGACCACCTGCGCATCGTGATCGACCGGCTCGTCGACGTCGACGTGCCCTCGTTCGCCCGTCGTGTGTTCCAGCCCACCAACCAGGTGCGCTCGGTCGACGAGTGGGTGCGCAAGGACGACCAGACCTGCGCCGGCACGTTCACGCTGTCGACCAAGGGGGTGCCGGTCGACATCGCCGGCACCACGTCGCTGGTCGCCGACGGCGAGCGCACCACCTACCGCATCGACGTCGAGGTCGACGTGCGGGTGCCGGTCATCGGCCGTCGCGTCGCACCGGTGGCCCGGGGCATCGTCGAGCACCAGCTCGACGACGAGTTCCGCCTGGCCGACGAGTGGCTGGCCCGGGGCTGAGCGCCGGCCCACCGCCACCTGGTCGACTCTCGGACCGTCCCGACCACGGACCGGTCGTCTGGGCCCGAGAACAGTGCCGTACTCTGGAACCAGATGGAGGGTGTTCGGGTTCGCGGGCGCGGGCGCAGATGGTCGTGTGTCGAATCCTCGGTGCCGTGATCGGTCTGCGGCGCTGCGGGAACCCGGCGACATCCTCGACCGCTCGGTCCACCTCGTCGTCATGCGGAGCGACGGCGGTGCCGTCGTCAGCCGATGGATGGCCTGGCACGACCTGGTCTCACCCTGGATCGGCGGCCAACGGCCGCTGCCGACACGGTCGCAGCGCCGCGTGATCGATCGACTGAACCTCGTGCTCGACGCCGCCGGTACCGTGAACTCAAGCACGACGCGACGTGCTGTTGAGCGCCACGGGGGGCGTGACCGATGACGGCGGACAGCGGTGGCTACATCCTCGTCGAGTTCGGGCCGTCGCTGTGGGTCTGGGCGGCAGCAGCAATCGTGCTCGCGCTCGCGGCCATGTGCATCGGTCTGATCCTCCGGCGTGGTCGCCGCGGTGATCCGACTGGCCGTCGCTGACCGGTCAGTCGCAGACGAGCTGGGGCAGCGCGGTGTCGGGCAGGGGTGAGGCGAGCCCGAGGAAGTAGCTGCCCGCCCAAGCGAAGAGTCCCGCCGTGAGCGCGAGCGACGCCCGTGCCAGGACGGCGTCGCCGCCGCTGGCTGCCTCGGCAGCACCGGCCAGCGCCACGCCCGAGACCTGCAGGAACCCACCCGAGAGGTCCACGATCGCCTCGTAGCCTTCGGGGTCGAAGCCGTCACCCGCCAGCAGCTGCGACCAGACCGCCCGGCCGCCCGGCTCGGCGGCGTCGACCAGGCCGTTCAGCACTGCCGCGGTGTTCGACCATCGTGGGCCAGTGGGTGTCGCAAGGCGGTCGAAGGTGGCGTCGTAGCGCTCGGCCCCGGCGAGCTGCAGCGTGGGAGTGCGACAGGACAGCGGCGTCGGGCACTCGATGCGGCCCTCGACGGTCGTCCCGGTCGGCGGGTGCTCGAGCGTCTCGCGCAGGTAGCCCAGGTTGTAGCCGTAGAGCAGGGCCAGCACGGGCGCCAGGTCGGCCATGGTGCGCTTCACCTGGGCGTCGCTGCCGTCGGCGGCCAGGCGCTGGAGCCGGCCGACCTCTTGGTCCAGGCCCGCGGCGGTCGAGCGGCCTACCTGCTCGAGCAGCGGCGCAGCGGGCCCGGCGTCGCGTGCACCGATGCTGCCCAGCACCCCGCGCAGCTGGATGCCACCGAAGTAGCCCGATACGAGCAGGTTGCCGGCCTGCCCGACGCGATCGGGACCTGCCGGTTCGGCGAGCAGGGCGTCGAGCGAACCCAGCGCCAAGCGGCCCGAGAAGAAGCGGTCGCGATCGGCGCCCTCCTCGCGGTCACACTCGCTGCACGCGGCCTGCTCGAGCAGCTCGGCGGACACGACGATGGAGCGACCGGGCGGCAGCGGCATCCCCGGGACCGAGGCGTGCGCAGCGACGACCGCAGGGATCGAGCCCTGCGGCGCCGGCGCGCACCCGGCGGCGACCAGCGACGCTGCGAGCGCGACGAGCAGCACACGCAGCCGGCTCACCGGTGCTCCGCCTGGTCGGGGATCAGCAGCAGCGCACCACCGAGGAAGCACAGCGCTCCGACGAACGTGCCCAGGTTCATCAAGGTCACGCTGCGAATCTCGTCGGTCGGACCGACGGCCTTGGCCGCGATCGCGGAGATGCCGAACGCGATGGAGCCGACCATGTTCAGCGTCGTCACCGACCAGTCGAGGTCCCGCGGTCGCCAGTGCAACCAGGGCCGACGGACCCCCGCGTAGGCGAGGCCGCTCGCCACGAGGAAGGCGATCGATCCGAAGGCGTCAGGGGCCCAGACCCGCCGAGCCGCCTCCTGCGAGCTGAGCCCTGCATCGAGCGCAGAGAAGCAGCTGATGTTGAACAGGATCGTGCCCACGAACTGCACCATGCCCGACCACCACTCCGGTCGCGCCGGGGTGCGCACCCGCGTGCGCCAGTGTGCGCCGGAGCGGGGCCGCTCGTCGGCACGCACCACACCGATCGAGATCAGGAACTGCAGGAGCGCCGCCAAGGTGAAGAACACCGAGCCGATCGCGTACGTGGCGTTGTCGGCGGTGGTACCGACCAGCGACGCCCAGCCCGGCAGCGCGCCGAGCGCGAAGCAGGTGGAGCCGATCGAGAACAGCGCGGCGACCTGCCAGTCGGCGCGACCCGGTGCCCACCAGCGGGTGTCGGGTGCCAGGTGCGATCGGGCGGTCGTCACGCCGACAGGGTGGCGGACCCGAGTGGGATCAGCGCGTTCTCCGGGATCACCTCGACCGACAGCCCTTCGGGCAGTGGGTGCGCGAAGTCGGGGTACTTGCGCTGGGCGGTGCGGCGGAACCTGGTGGTGCGGTGCTCGGGGTCGGTGTCGAAGTTCGGGATCACCTGCGAGCCGAACAGCTCGATCATCTCGAGCACCTCCTCGTGCTCGAACCCCTCGTTGGGGATGCCGAACACCAGCTGGTCGCAGCCGACGTCCTGGTACTTCTCGATCTGCTCGTTGACCTCGTCGGGGTTGCCGCAGAGCAGGTAGCCCTTCTCGATCAACCAGTCGAGGGTGTCCTCGTCGGGGATGCGGTGGGGTGCATCGGGCCAGATCACGGCGTGCTTCTGCTTCGGCATGGTCGAGTGGTAGAGGTTCACCATCGTGTTCAGGTAGCCCCGGCCCGACGACATGGCGATCTGCCGGGCGCGGTTGCGGTCGGCGACGCACACCACGGCGTTGGTCATCATCACGTTGTCGTTCATGAACTGCCCGAGCGGCTCGGTGCAGTTGGCGATGCCCTCCTTGTAGGCGTCGATGCGGCCCTTCAAGTTGTAGATCGGCTCGAAGTTGAACGCGATGGCGCCGATGCCGAGCTCACCGGCCTGGGTGAAGGTGCCGGGGTTGCCACAGCCCACCCACATGGGCGGGTGCCCGATGCCGTAGGGCTTGGGCAGGATGTTGTGCGGGCTCGGCACGCGGAAGAACTCGCCCTCGAAGCTGTAGTCGCGCTGTTCGAACATGCGCAGGATCTCGGGGGCGACCTCGTTCCACATCTCCTTGGTCTCGGAGGTGTGCAGGTCGAAGGTCTGCATCTCGTGCTCACCGGCGCCGCGCCCGGTGCCCCACTCGTAGCGGCCCTCGGTGACGTGGTCGAGCATGGCGACGCGCTCGGCGTTGCGGGTCGGCTGGTTGACCGGCGGCGACAGGTTCATGATCGCCGAGCCGAGATGGATCCGCTCGGTCTTGGCCGCTACCCACGGGATGACGCACTCGGGTGCGGACAGGTGCGAGTACTCGGTGAGTGCGTGGTGCTCGCCGAACCACGCGTACTTCCAGTTGAACCCGTCCGCGTGCACGGCGTACTGCATCTCGCGTTGCAGCATCAGGTGCTCGGCATCGGCGTCGTGCGCCGCCGGGCCCGGCAGGTAGCCGTTGAGGAAGAGACCGAACTCCATGAGAACCCCCTGTGTTGTGCGAAGTGGAGCAGATGACGGCGCGCTCAGCGCCCCAGCGAGATGGCGGCGAACGACAGCGGCGGCAGCTCGACGCGGGCCGAGCCGCCATCGACGGCCACCTGGTCGGACAGCGCCACGGGGACCAGCACGTCGGGCGACTCCCATGTGTTGCCGGCGTCGGCCCGCGCCCCCGTGAGCAGCTCGGCGCGCACGGCGCCGCTCAGGACGTGGCCCGGCACGTCGAGCTCGACCGGCGCGACCGACTCGGTGCTGCGGTTCACGAGGAACAGGTGGAGCTCGTCGGCACCGAGGATGCAGCTGGCGTCGATGACCGCGACGTCGCCGTGGGCGGTCGTGCCGTAGGTGGGGCCGTCGACCGCGACGCGCAGCGACGTGCCGGCCCGACGCTGCGAGAACATGGCGAACGGGTGGAAGATCGACTGCACCAGCAGCTCGTCGCCGCGGGTGAGCACGGGCGCGATCACGTTGGCGACCTGGGCCAGGTTCGCGATGCGCACCACGTCGGCGTGGCGCACGAAGCTGTTCAGGTAGCCGGCCACGACGAGCGCATCCTCGAGGTTGTAGAGCTCCTCGAGCATGTGCGGGGCGTGGGTGAAGCCGCCGTCGGTGTCGAACATGCGGTACCAGACGTTCCACTCGTCGAAGCACAGCGTCGGGCGTCGGGCGGCGCGTGTGCGCGCCTGCGCCGCTCGACAGATGGCGTCCATCTGCTCGATCTGGTGGTCGACCACCAGGCCGTGTGCCAGGTACGCGGGTGTGTCGCCGAACAGGTTGTTCGCGTAGTTGTGCAGGCTCAGGTGGTCGGCCAGCTCGCCGACGTGCTCGACCACGGTCTGGTCCCAGGTGCCGTACGTGGGCGAGTCCACCATGCTCGAGCCGCACACGACCGTCTCGATGCCGGGGTCCAGGTCCTTGAGCATCTTGGCGGTCTGCTGGGCGGCGATCGCGTACTGCTCGGCGGGCGCATGGCCGAGCTGCCAGGGCCCGTCCATCTCGTTGCCGAGGCACCACAGCGGCACGCCCCACGGCTCGACTCGGCCGTGCTCGGCACGCAGGTCTGCCCAGCGGGTGCCGACCGGCGCGTTGGTGTACTCGAGCCAGTTGCGCGCCTCTTCGGGGGTGCCGGTGCCAAGGTTCACCGCGACCATCGGGGTCCACCCCATGCGCTCGGCCAGCCCGAGGAACTCGTCGGTGCCGAACTGGTTGGTCTCGACGCTCTTCCACGCGAGCTCGGTGACCGTCGGGCGCTGCTCGACCGGGCCGACGCCGTCGAGCCAGTGGTAGCCCGAGACGAAGTTGCCGCCGGGGTAGCGCATCACGGTCATGTCCAGCCGTGCGAGCGCGTCGAGCACGTCGCGCCGGCAGCCGTGCTCGTCCGCGTGGGCGCTGTCGGGCTGGTACACACCCTCGTAGACGGCGCGCCCCATGTGCTCGAGGAAGCCGCCGAAGAGCCGGGGATCGACGTCGCCGACGGCCATCGACGGGTGCACCGTCAGACGGGTGGTGCGCAGCGTGCTCATCCGTCGGACGCGAAGGTCACCGGCACGACGGCTGCGTCCCAGACGCTGCCGTCCTCCTCGGAGCGTGTCAGGAACACCACGGCGCCGTCCTCGGTGTCGGCCCCCGAGAACGCCACCTCGCCAGCGAACGGACCCATCTCCCCCATCGAGCCCCCGGTCACGAAGCCCGAGCCCAGCGGCTCGCCCGAACGGCGTGCGACCACCTCGACCAGCACGTTGCCCTCGAAGGACGTGCTGGTGCCGGCGAGCTGCACCGGTGAGCGCACCGCGTCTCCCGCAGCGGGTGTGGTGGGCACGATGCTCTCGGTCGTGGCGCCGATCACCGACCACGTGTCGTCGTCGCCGACCTGGCGCACGAGCACCACCGTCGCCGGCCCGTTCGCGGTCGGTCGCACCTCGACCTCACCGGAGCGGCTGTCGCCCTGTTGGAACTCGCCGACGACCGGGTCGGTGAAGCCCACCAGGTCCACCGCGAAGCCGGTGGCCGCGTCCACGGGATCGTCGTAGCTGATCGAGCCGTCCGCCGGCGGCCACACCACCGGCGTCGTGTCCGCCGGCGCCGGCTCGCTCGTGGTCGTCGTGGTCGTCGTCGACGTGGTGGTCGTGCTCGTCGTGGTCGAGTCATCCGACGCGGCGTCGCCGCCGTCGTCGCCGCAGGCGGGCAGCCACAGCGCGGCGGCGAGCGCCACGAGGGCCAGGACGGTCCGTCGATCGGTCAAGGGTGCTCCAAGGTCGCAGGCGGAACCCGAGTCTGCCCGCTGGCTCAGCCCGGCACCACGACCGCCCGACCGGTCAGCTCACCGGCGGCCAGCTGCTGGTACGCCTCGACCGCGTGGTCCAGGTCGAAGCGCACCACGTCGGGCACGATGCGACCGGACTCGGCGAGTGCCAGCACCTCGATCAGCTCCGAGCGCGAACCCCAGTAGGTCGTGGCGACCGACACCTCGTAGCCGATGGAGAAGAAGCCGACGGGCAGCGTGCCGCCTGCGATGCCCACGATCGTGAGATGTCCGAGCGAGCGGGTGCTGGCGGCGCCCAGCGCGAGCGTGTCGTCCGCGCCGACCAGGTCGACGGTGACGTCGACGCCCATGCCGCCGGTCAGATCCATCACGGTCGCCGCGGCGTCGTCGCCGGCGGTCACCGTGTGATGGGCACCGACCCGCTCCGCGAGCGCCAGCGCGTCGGCAGACCGATCGACCACGATGATCTCCGCCGGGGTCGTCGCCGCCAGGATCTGCACCGCCATGTGCCCCAGTCCACCGGCGCCGATCACCAGCACCCGACTGCCCGGCACGAGCAGCTCACGGGACCGGGCGATCGCGTGGTACGGCGTGAGCCCCGCATCGGTCAGCGGCGCGGCGAGCACGGGGTCGAGGTCGCCGATCGGCACCACCCAGCGGCTCTCCGGCACCAGCATGTGCGTCGCCATGCCACCGTCCGCGCCGAGCCCGCAGCTGGCGGCGGCCTGCTCGGCCTGGCGTTCGCAGTAGTTCTCCATGCCACGCACGCAACGGTGGCAGCGACCGCAGCCCCACGGCCCGTAGACCGCCACGGGGGTCCCGGGCTCGAGGCCTCGCACCCCCGGGCCCACCGCCTCGACCCACCCGGCGTTCTCGTGGCCGAGGGTGAAGGGCGGGTCCCACGGCATCAGCCCGGGCGGGAAGTCGTGGATCAGGTGCAGGTCCGAGTGGCACGCACCTGCGCCGCCGATCCTCACGAGCACCTGGCCGGGACCGGGATCGGGCTGGGCGACCTCGGCCAGCTCGGGATCGTGCTGCCACTGGGTGAGCTGGAGTGCCTTCATGGGTGCATCGAACCACGTCGTGCTGCCGCTGTGCAGGGCCGAAGGTCAGCCCACGCGGGCGAGCAGGGCGTCGACGCCCTCGACGATGCCCCGGGCGACCACGTCGACCTCGGGGGTGGTGTCGAGATCGCCGGTCACGCCGAAGAACAGCCGTCCGTCATACGACAGGATGGCGGTGCCCACGCGCAGGCCAGGGCCGATGGGCACGAACGGCCGGTACTCGGTCATCCGCCGCCCGAGGCAGAACAGCGGGAACTGCGGACCGGGCACGTTGGTGGTGACGGTGTTCATGGAGCGTTGCGGGTGGGCCTCGACCACGCGCATGGCGGTCCGGGTCACCGTGCCGACCACCATGGGCGGCATCAGGTTGCCGACGGTGGTGACCGCGTCGCCCGCCTCGGCCATGTGCGAGCGCTTCAGGACCGCCATCTGGTCATGGACGCTGCGCAGCCGTTCGACGGGGTCGTCGATCCCGATGGGCAGCTCGTAGAGGATGGCCGACACGCGGTTGTCGGGTGTGCCCGAGGCGTCCGCACCACGCACCGACACGGGCACGAGCGTGCGCAGCACCGTGTCGGCCGGGTCCTCACCCCGATGGATCAGCAGCTCGCGCATGCCGTGGGTGACCGCCGCCAGCACGACGTCGTTCACGGTGCCCCCGAGCTCGACGCGGATCCGCTTCACGTCCGGCAGGGTCACTGAGGAGTGCGCCCAGACCCGGTGCGGCCCGACGGTGCCCTCGAGCGAGTTGGATCGTGTCGGCACGAGCCGTCCCGCCAGGCGCACGACGCCGACGCCCAGGTCGGCCGCGCCCCGCACCGTGCCCAGCGGGTCGCCCAGCGCTCTCGGCAGGGCGGCAACCTGCGCGGCCGCATCGCCGAGCGCACCGCTCCAGGCGTCCAGCACCAGGCCCACACCCGACGGCTCCGGTGCCGGCGACCAGGGCTCGGGCGCCGCGACCGGCGCGTCGGGGTCCAGGTCCAGCAGCGCCTCGAGCAGGCCGACACCGGCGATGCCGTCGACCATGCAGTGGTGCACCTTGCACACGAGCGCCCAGCGATCCGCCGGCAGCCCGTGCACGATCCAGACCTCCCACAGCGGGCGGTTGCGATCCAGCTCGGCGCTCATCAGGCGCCCCATCAGCCGGCAGACCGCTTGGTCGTCGACCGGTGCGGGCAACGCGGTGGAGCGCACGTGGTACTCGAGACGGAAGTGCGGGTCATCGACCCAGACGGGGCGGCCCAGTTCGAGCGGCACCCGCCGCACCCGCTGTCGATAGCGCGGGATGCGGTGCAGCTTCGATGCGACCAGGTCGACCACCTGCTGCTCGGTCGGCGGCTCGCCCTCGAACACGCACATGCCGGCGATGTGCATGTGCGTGGTGCCGTCCTCCAGGTGGAGGAACTCCGCGTCCAGCGCGCTCAACCGGTCCATCGGTCCCCGTTCATCACTCGTCCCTCGACGGTAGGCGAGGCGTGTGCAACCCGTTCAGGGTCCGACGTCACATGGCGGGGACTCCTCAGCTCTGCGCGAGTGCGTCGCTCAGCCCACGCGGTCCAACGCGTCACCCACGGCGTCGACGTAGCCGCCGCCGAACTTGATGGCGTGCACCACCAGCGGCGCCAGCTGGTGCAGGGGCACGCGGTCCTGCCACCCGTCGGCGAGCGGGTGCTCGCGGTCGTAGGCCTCGAACACCTCGGCGCCGAACCCGCCGAAGAGGCGCATCATCGCCAGGTCGAACTCGCGGTGGCCGCCGTGGGCTGCGGGGTCGATCAACCAGCTGCGCCCCGCCGCATCGACCAGGCGGTTCCCTCCCCAGAGGTCGCCGTGCAGCCGGGCGGGCGGCTCGCCCGGCACGCCCAGCTCGTCGAGCCGATCGGCGACGTCGCGCAGCGTGGTCAGGGTCCGGGCGGGCAACGCGGCGCGCCGTTCGGCGAGGTCCGCCAGCGGGAGCAGACGACGCTCCCGGTAGAAGGCCGCCCACGTGGGCGCAGGGTCGTTCGGCACGCCGAGCGACCCGGTCGGTCGACGGTCCTCGCGCCCGAAGCAACTGGCACCGCTGCGGTGCAGTGCCGCGAGCGCTCGGCCGAAGGCCGCCTCGTCGGCGGTCGCACCGGGGGCAGGGGCCAACCACTCGAGCACCAGCACGGGCGGCGCCGTCTCGACGCCCAGCACCCGAGGGATCGCCACGGTGTTCGCCGCACGCAACCACTCCAGGCCGACGGCCTCGGTCACGAAGAACTCCGGCGGTGCACCCTGGCGGGTCTTGGCGAACACCGTGGTGCCGTCGGCGAGCTCGACGCGCGAGGCGCGCGCGACGTCGCCACCCGCCTGCGGCGCCACCGCGGCGACCTCGACCCCGGTGATCCTGGCCACCGCTGCACGTACCGACGGGTCCACTGCCCCGCAGTACGGCGACCGATGCCGGGACCAAGGACCCGTGAGCCCCGGGTGCCAGCTCGGTACGCTCGACTCACCATGGCCCACGACGATCATCCCACCGCCCGTCCCGCCGCCCGGGGCGACATCGCCGCCGACCTCAGCCCCGCCGGAATCGAGCACCACGTCGTCACCGACGCGACCGAAGGCGCACGCGACGCGCGGGTCGAGGTCATCCAGGACGTGTTGGCGCGCGCCGATCGCGAGGAGATGCTCGAGGTGGCCCGTTGGCTCGACGACGTGCTCGCCGGCACCTCACCCGACGACCTGCCGACCCTGCGCCACGCGCTGCTCGAGACCGACGAGCCGGTGTTCGGCGACATCCCCCTCGACGACGACGACGAGCTGGTGGAGCAGTGGCGCAGCGGGGTCTACCCCTACCGCAACCTGATGTCGCGCAAGGCCTACGAGCGTCAGAAGTACCACCTGCAGGTGGAGCTGCTGAAGCTCCAGGCGTGGACCAAGGACACCGGCCAGCGGATCGTGATCATCTTCGAAGGCCGCGACGCGGCCGGCAAGGGCGGCACGATCAAGCGGTTCATGGAGCACCTGAACCCTCGCGGCGCCCGGGTCGTGGCGCTCGAGAAGCCGACCGAGGCCGAGCAGGGGCAGTGGTACTTCCAGCGCTACGTCGAGCACCTGCCGACCCGAGGGGAGATCGTGCTGTTCGACCGCTCCTGGTACAACCGGGCCGGCGTCGAGAAGGTCATGGGATTCTGCAGCGACGAGGAGCACCTGGAGTTCCTGCGCCAGGCACCCCAGTTCGAGCGCAACCTGGCACGAAGCGGCATCCACCTCATCAAGTTCTGGTTCTCGGTCAGCCGCGAGGAGCAGCGCCGACGCTTCCACGAGCGCGAGAAGCACCCGCTGAAGCAGTGGAAGCTGTCGCCGATCGACCTGGCATCGCTCGACAAGTGGCCCGCGTACACGGCCGCGAAGGAGACGATGTTCCTGCACACCGACACCGATGAGGCGCCGTGGACGGTCATCAAGTCGGACTGCAAGAAGCGCGCCCGGCTCAACGCCATGCGCTACGTGCTGCACCGCATGCCCTTCGACGGCAAGGACGTGGAGCGCATCGGGCCGCTCGATCCGCTGATCGTCGGGCGGCCGGCGGACGTCTACGAGTTCGGCGAGGGTCCGCCCGCCGGCTGAGCGGCAGCGTCGCTCGCGAGCGTCGCACGGCGACCGATCCCGTCGAACAGCACGGTGAGCTGGCGCACCTGGTCCGGCTCGAGGTGGTCGAAGAACAGCTCGCGGACCAGCGCCACGTGACCGGGGGCGGCGTCGCGCTGCGCCGCGGCGCCGGCGGGCGTGACGGTGGCGATCTGGCCACGACGGTCGGTGCGGCACTCGTGGCGTTCGACCCAGCCCGAGCGCTCCAGGCCCGACACGGCGTGCGCGAGCCGGCTGGGTGAGAACCGCAGCTGGTGGGCGAGCTCGCTCATGCGCAACCCGTCGATCCCAGCGTCGACCAGCACGGTCAGGATCGCGTACTGCGTGTGGCCCATCCCGGCGTCGCGCTGCAGCTGGCGGTCCAGTGCAGCGTCCACCCGCTGGGCGGCGAACAGGTAGGTGCGCCAGGCCCGTTGCTCGTCGTCGTCCAACCACTCCGGCGGCGTGTCGTCCACCACGTCAGACTAGCGGACTGGTTGAAACTTCAACTGAATGGCGCGATACTGGTTGAAGCTTCAACCAGTGGAGAACGCGATGAGCGACACGACCCACGAGCGCATGCCGTCGATGTACATCTCGCACGGCGGTGGACCCTGCTTCTTCATGGAGTGGGACCCGCCGGACGCATGGGACGGGCTGCGGGCCGCACTCGAGGGCATCGACGCCTCGCTCCCCCGCCCACCTTCGGCGGTGCTGGTCGTGACCGCCCACTGGGAGACCCCCGACATCGCCATCGAGTCCGGTGAGCGCCCACCGCTCATCTACGACTACGGCGGCTTCCCCGCCCACACCTACCGATTGACCTACCCGGCACCCGGTGCACCGGAGCTGGCCCGTCGCACCGCGGCACTGCTGGAGGCCGCCGGCATCGCCCACCACCTGGAGGCCAGGGGCTGGGACCACGGCGTGTTCGTGCCGCTCAAGGTCATGTACCCCGACGCCCAGGTGCCGGTGCTCGCCATGTCGGTGCGCCAGGACCTGGACCCTGCGGCGCACCTGGAGCTCGGCCGTGCGCTCGCCCCGCTACGCGACGAAGGGGTGCTGATCGTGGGCAGCGGCTCGAGCTTCCACAACTTCGCCGCCTTCGGCTCTCCCAGGGCGATCGAGTTCGACGAGTGGCTCGGCCACGTCGTCGGCCTCGGCGACACCGAACGCCGCGCCGCGCTGCGGGACTGGGAGTCGGCACCAGCAGCGCGGGTCGCGCACGCACGCGAGGAGCACCTGATCCCGCTCATGGTGGCCGCGGGCGCCGCGGACGACGTGCCCGCGACCACGTTCTTCCGAGGCGAGCTCATGGACACGCCCATGTCGTGCGTGCGCTTCGACTGACGGCGCTCAGCGGAGCAGGCCGGCCACGTCCACGTCGGACAGCAGCGATCCCAGGTCGAGCTGGTCGAGCTGGCGCCCGCTCGGGCGCACGCCGCCGGGTGTCAGGCGATCCACGACGTCGGGGATGACCCGGGCGAGACCGTCGGCCACCTCCTCGGGTGAGGCGCCGAGCTGCGCCGCCATCGCCCCCAGTCGACCTCTGCCGACCGCTCGCTCGACGGTGCCGGCGTCGGTCGGCTCGTTCGCGCCCGAGCCGAGCCACGACTCGACGACCGACTCCCGGCCTGCGTCGTTGAAACCCGCCAGCAGGTCCGACAGGCCGTCGGTGCGCAGCATCGCACCCAGCTGGTCCACCAGCTCCCGGCCATCCCCGAAACGATCCGCCAGCGACATGCTCGACACCTCTCCTCGTTCGACGCGGGACCTTAGCTTCCCGACCGGCGGGGTCCGACGTCCGTACACTCCTGCCATGGACGCCTCATCGACTCCGCACGTCCAGCAGCGAACGAGTCGGTCCGACGGCAAGGCGAACATGGTCGCGGCGACCCGTCGACTGCTGCGCGACCGCAACCCCGACGAGATCACGGTCCGCGACATCGCCGAGGCGTCGGGACACCACCACCGCTTCGTGCAGGCCTGGTTCGGCGGGAAGGTCGGACTGTTCCGAGAGGTGTTCGACCAGCTCATCGCCGAGATGGCCCTGCGTGCCCCTAACACGCTCACCGGCAAGGGGTTCGCCGAGGACACCAAGTTGTCCGCCCGACTCATGAACTGGCTCGTCGCCGCGGACCCTGCGTCGATGGCGGGCGGTCGTCCGACCCCGGTCATCGACCAGATCACCCAGCTCTACGTCGACCTGGGCCTGGAGCCGGAGCTGGCACGCCGCATGGCGGTTCGCCTGACGAGCAGCGCACTCTCGCTCATCCTGTTCGGCGACGCACTCGGCGTGCACGACGAGGACATCGCGCAGTTCGTCGAGTTGGAGCGTGAGCTCGTGCTGCTGCTCGCGGCGTCCCGGTCGGGCGAGGCCTGAGCCCCACCCGACCGGACCCGCTCACTCCTGGTCGTCGGAGGTGCGTCGGCGTGCCACGATCCACCAGGCACCGATCGCCAGCAGCAGCGCCAGGACGAACAGCACGATCGGCTGGTCGCCTGCCGAAGAGATGAGCGACAGCACCGGACCACGATCCTCGTCGTCAGCGGCCTCCTGATCGATGCCGGCGACCTCCTCACCGAGGGAGGTGGCGCCCTCGGCGTCGTCGTCGGCGTCGCTGGTCGAACGCTCGTCGCCGGCGGCCGGCCCGATGGGATCGGCGCCCAGCAGCCCGCTCGTCGCCGAGGCATCCTCAGCGGTGCCCGCCGTGGCGTCGGTCACCGACCCGTCCGAGCCGGTCGCCGACCCGGTGCCGTCGACGCCCTCGGCGCCGTCGCCGCTCAGCCCGAAGCGGGCGTCGTTGGCACCACCCGAGGCCGGCGTGCCGACGGATCGGGACGGTGCGCTCGCCGGCGGGGCCGTGGTGGTCGGCGCCGGGGCGGTCGGAGCGGTCGTCGGAGGCGTCGTCGACGGCGGGGTCGTCGTCGGGGGCTCGGGATCGGGGTCGACCACCACGGCGGCCACGGTCACGAACTGCCCGATGGTCGACGCGGCCTCGACGTCGTCGTTGCCGGGCTGCCCGGCGACGATCACGCAGGAGCCGGGGGCGACGCCTACGACCACGCCACCGACCAGCACACACGGATCGGTGTCGCCCTCGTCGGGATCGCCGAGCACGCTGAGCTGCACCGGGAGCCCGAGGTCGGAGCTCACCACCGGGGTGTAGGTGGAACCGACCCGCAGCGGAGCCGGAGCCACGCTGGTGAAGCGCAGGGTCTGCGTCGCTCGAGCGATGTCGACCGTGGCGCTCGTGGGAGCGGTCACCGTGTAGTTGTCGGCGTCGTCGCCCACGAGCAGGGAGCCGACCGTGGTGATGGTCACGTTCCGGGACTCACCGGCGGACGGGTCGTCCAGATCCGCGACCAGGGCGGCCGGGTCGAGCTGCACGTCGTCGCCGTCGAGCACGCCCGACAGCTCGGTGTCGAGCTCCACGGAGGTGGTGCCGTCGTAGGCACGGTCCACGGCCTGGACGTCCAGGCTGAGCGCACGGCGCCGGATGACGAGCTCGACGACCTCGGTCCCGGACAGCTCGTCGTCGACGATCGAGGTGGTCACCCGGTAGGTGCCCGCATCGGTCGGCGGCTGATCGGTCTCGGGGTAGTCGGTGCCGTCGATGCCGACGAAGCTGCGCTCGATGTCCAGTCCGACGGGCGAGGTCACGGTGTCGAGCACGACCGGCTCGCCGTCGTAGACCACGTCCAGCCCGCTGGTCGACAACGACGCCGCGGTGGTGAAGGTGGACGTGGCGCCCAGCGTGGTGGCCGCACCGGACACGGCGCGCACCCGAGCGTGGTAGGTGGTCCCGGGGGCCAGCCCCGTGAGCCCGGCCGCGACCTCGGCGACGACGCTGCCGGACACGCTCGACGGCGTGGCGACGACGACCGTCGCCTCCGGTGTGCCCAGATCGGCGGCGTCGGTCGCGTACTCGACGGAGACGGTCGCCGTGCCGCCGTTGGCGTGGACGTCGCCGAACACCGTGGCGGCGTCGGTCGACACGTCGCTCACCCCGCCGTTGTCGACCAGTGCCGGCGACACGGTGCTGAACGCACCGATACCGGCGGCCGACAACGAGGCGACGCGCAGCGAGTACGGATCCGCGTCGCTGGGCAGCGTGACCGTGGCCGAGGTGCCAGCCGTGGCCGACTCGACCAGGGTGGTGCGCACCCCGCTCCGCTCGTACTGCACCACGTGGCCCGAGATGGCCGACGTGCCGGCGGCACCCGAGGTCCAGGTGAGGTTGGCCACGCCGTCACGCACCACGGCCGAGGTGATCGTGGGCGCTGCGGGCACGGTCGCGCCGACCGTGCTGCTGGCACGGGGGCTGCTGCGAGGTCCGGTGCCGGCGGCGTTGGTCGCCTCGATGGTGAAGTAGTAGGTGCCGGCGCCCAGGCCGGTGACCTCGTAGCTGGTCGCCGTCGTCGAGTAGGACGCCGCGATGGACCCCTCGGTGCGGGCCGACCAGCGGATGATGCTGTAGGCGGTGATGGGGCTGCCGTTGGCGTTGGCCGCGTCCCAGCTCAGCTGGACCGAGTTGGACGTCGGCGAGGCGACGAAGCCCTTGACGCCGCTCGGCAAGCCGTAGGGCGTGCCGGTGCGGACGTTCGACGCCGCACCGCCGCCGACGGCGTTCACCGCGCGGATCGCGACGCTGTAGGTCTGGCCGTTGGTCAGGCCCGGGATGGTCAGCGGCGAGGTGGTCCCGGCGACGTTGCGCCACTCCCCACCGTCGAGCTGGTACTGGTACCCCGTGATCGCCGAGCCGCCGTTCGAGCTGGGCGCGGTGAACGCGGCCTGCAGGAACAAGCTGCCGGCGGTGAGCCCGGTCAGGTTCGGTGCCGACGGCGCTGCCAGCGGCGTCGCCGAGGCCAGCGAGGAGCTCGCACCGGTACCCGCGGCGTTCACCGCGGCCACCCGGAAGAAGTAGGTGGTGCCGTTGGTCAGCCCGGTCACGACCGCGGAGGTCAGTGGCGAGGTGCCGTCGCTGAAGGTCGTGAACGGCCCGTTGACGTTCGTGGCGTACTGCATCACGTAATCGGTGATCGGCGCGCCGCCGTCGCTGATGGGACGCTCCCAGTTCAGCTCGGCAGAGGCGGCCACGCCGTTCGCGCTGAGCGCGATGGGCGCACCCGGCAGGGTCCGAGGCGTGGCGCTGACCGCACCCGAGGCCGGACCGGCCCCGACGGAGTTCAGCGCACGCACCTGGACCGAGTAGGCCTGGCCGGTCACCAGTCCGGAGATGGTGAACGGCTCCGCCGTCGTGGCCGCGGAGACCCACGGGCCGCCGTCGAGGCGGTACTCGTAGCTGGACAGCGGCGCTCCGCCGTCGTCGGTCGTGACGTCGACGCTCAACGAGGTCGCACCCGGGGTGATCGAGGAGATCTCGACGACGGGCGCACCGAGCGGACGGACCGCCACGCGGGGTGCGCTCGCCGGGCTCGTGCCTGCGGCGTTCACCGCGATGACACCGACGTAGTAGGTGGTGCCGTTGTCGAGGCCCTCGATGAGGCAGCCCAGGTCGGAGGTCGTGCACGACGCCAGCGGGATGCCGGCCACCGACTGGTCGTAGAGGGTCGCCACGTAGCTGGTGACGGGTGCGCCACCGTCGCTGAGCGGCGCCGCCCACGTGATCGTGGCCGTGCTGTCGCCCGACACCGCCGCGACCGCGCCGGGTGCAGCGGCGAGCGTGCGCGGGGTGCCTGCGACCGGGCTGGACGCATCGCCCGCACCGAGCGCGCTGACCGCGCGGAGCTCGACGTCGTAGGAGGTGCCGTTGGTCAGACCGCTGATCGACAGCGGGCTCGACAGCGCACCGCTGTCGATCCACGTGCCGCCGTCGAGGCGGTACTCGATGCGGGTCACCGAGGAGCCGCCGTCGGCGCCGGGCACGAAGGCGACCGACAGGGAGCCGTCGCCGGGGGTGAGCACGACGTCGGTCGGTGCGTCGGGGGTGCCCTGGGGCGCACGCAGCGTCGAGGTCGACGCTGCGCCGGCACCGGCGACGTTCAGCGCGCGGATCTGGACCGTGTAGAGGCGGCCGTTGACCAGCGGGTCGCCGGTGCCCGAGGTGGTGGTGATGACCAAGGGCGATGCCGTGGTCCCTGAGGTGCGCGTGCGCCAGGTGACGCCACCGTCGGTGGAGTACTGGTAGCCGGTGATGGCCGCACCACCGTCGTCGCCGGGGGTGAAGGCCACCGACAGCGAGCCGTCACCGGCGATCACGTCGTCGACCGTCGGGGCGCCAGGTGTGGTGCGCACCGAGATGGTGCCGGGGGCGGAGGCGGGGCCTGCACCGACCGAGTTCACCGCGCGGAGCTCGATGTCGTAGCTGCCCGCGCTGCTCAGACCGGTGAGCACCACCTCGGGGGCGGTCGAGCCGGTGTCGGTCCAGGTGCCGCCGTCCAGGCGGTACTCGTAGCGGATGATCGCCGCGCCGCCGTTGGCCGGCGGGTCGAAGGTCACCCGGGCGCTGGAGCCGGCCAGCTCGATGGTGTCGATGACCGGCGCGCCGGGCTCGGTGGTGGTGATGCCATCGGCCACCGCCGAGGCGGCACCTGCGCCGGCGGCGTTCACCGCGCGGATCTCGACCGGGTAGGACTGGCCGCCGACGAGCGGCGTGACGCCGTCCGACGACAGGGTGTCGATGCGCAGCGGGCTGGCGGTGGACCCCGTCGAGCGGGTCCGCCAGGTGGCCCCGGCATCGGTCGAGTACTCGTAGGTCAGGATCGGGCTGCCACCGTTCGACGAGGGAGGGCTGAACTCCACGTCGAGCTCGCCGCCGACGCCGCTGATGGTGTCGGCGTCGATCGTGGGCGCACCGGGAGTGGTGCGCGGCGTGGCCGACACGGCGGGCGAGGCTGCGCCGGAGCCGGCGGCGTTCACGGCTCGCACCCGCACGTCGTACTCGGTGCCGTTGTCCAGGCCGCCGATCAGCAGCGGGCTGGCGGGCGATGCGGGCGACCGGGTCGTCCAAGTGGCGCCGTCGTCGAGGGAGTACTCGTAGTTGGTGATCGCCGAGCCGCCGTTGGGGCCGGGGGTCACGTTCAGGACCAGGCTCTTGTCGCCGGGCACGACCGAGTCGAGCTCCGGTGCCTCGGGGGTGCCCTTGGCGGTCACGAGCGACTCGTTCGAGGCAGAGCCCGAGCCCTGTGCGTTCACCGCACGGAGGCGCACGGCGTAGGTCTCGCCGCCCACCAGGCCCGAGATGGTCAGCGGGCTGGCGACCGACGCCGGCGAGCGGGTGACCCAGGTGTCGCCGTCGTCGATCGAGTACTGCAGGTTGGTGATCGGGCTGCCGCCGTCGGAGCCGAGCGTGAAGGTGACCTGGACCGCGCCGGTGTCGAGCGCGACGGCCGAGATCGACGGTGCCGCAGGCGTGGTGCGCGGCGTGCCGTTCACGCTGGCCGAGGCGGGGCCGGTGCCGGCGGCGTTGACCGCACGCACCTGCACGCCGTAGGTCCGGCCGTTCACCAGGCCCTCGATGCGGAACGGCTCGGCGGCCGCTCCGGTCGAGATCCAGGGGCCGTCGCCGTCCAGCTGGTACTCGTAGCGAGACAGCGCGGCCCCGCCGTCGGAGGTGGGTGAGAGGTCCACCACGAGCGCGCCGTCGGCGGCGGCGAGGCCGGCGATGGCGACCGCGTCAGGGGTGGTGAAGGGGGTGGCCTCGGCCAGCGCCGAGGTGGCTCCCGTTCCGGCTGCGTTGACCGCCGCGACCCGAAGGAACGTCCGCGTGCCGTTGGTCAGGCCGGTGACGGTGGTGGTCGTGGCGGTGCTGACGCCGTCGCTGACCGTGGTCCACGGACCGGTGCTCGAGGTGGCGCGCTGGACCACGTAGTCGGTGACCGCGGCGCCGTTGTCGGAGGCCGGGGCGCTCCAGCTCAACGTGATCGCCCGGTCCGACGCGACGGCGGACAGGTCGCCCGGCGCGCTGGGCACCGCGCGCGGCGTCCCGGTGCCGGGTGCCGACGCGTTGCTCGCGCCGACTGCGTTCAGGGCACGGACCTGGAACTCGTAGCTGGTGCCGTTGCGCAGACCGCTGAGGGTGAGGCGGTTGCCCACGGCGCTCGCGCTCTGCCAGTCGCCGTCGGTGAGGCGGAACTCCCACGAGGTGACCGGCCTGTCGGTGGCGCCCGGGGTGACGTCGACCTGCAGGCCGCCGTCGATGGGTGTGACCGTGGTGATGGTCGGCGTGCCGGGCACGTCGCTGGCCATGACGCCCTGGGCCATGGCGGCCGAGGCCGGACCGGTGCCCACCGCGTTCACCGCGGCCACCTTGAAGAAGTAGGTCGTGCCGTTGGTCAGACCGGTCACCAGCGCCGAGGTGCCAGTGGAGACGCCGTCGTCGAAGGTGGTGTAGGTGCCGCCGGCAGAGGTCGAGTACTGCACGACGTAGTCGGTGATCGCCGAGGAGCCCGACGAGGTGGGGGGCAGCCAGTTCAGCTGCACGCGGTTGGGTCCGGGGGCGCCGCTGACCGAGCGCGGGGCGCCTGGGGTGCCGTCCTCGTAGGAGATCACGATCGAGCCGTTGGCGCTGTTGCCCGCGTAGTACTCGTAGAACGAGCCCAGGCCTTCGAAGCCTGCGGTGGAGCTGGAGCCGGGGAAGCCACCGAAGCCGAAGTACTCCGTGGCGCTGGCCCCGCCGTACTGCACGTCGCCCTGCTCGCCGCCCTGGGCACCGCCGCCGCCGGCACCCGAGGCGCCGCCGTCGCAGTTGAAGCCGGGGCTGCAGGCGAGCGAGGTGTTCTTGCCGATGCGGCCCGTCGTCGACGTCGCATCGACACGCGGCGTGTGGGTCGACTCGGCACGGCGGCCGACGATGGGCAGGAACTGCCCGTTGCCGCCGTTGCCACCCGCGCCACCCGCCACGATGTCGACGCCGTCGACACGCAGCACGGTGGCGGCACCGCTGCCGCCACCGCCACCGGACGAGCCGGCCGGACCCGCGGTGCCGCCGACGGCACCGTCGTAGCCCTCCAACGGGTTCAGGCCGGCCGAGCCACCGGGCGCCGAGCCCTGGCTCGACGTGCCGGTGCCACCACCGCCGCCCACGGCGACGGTCAGCACCTGGCCGGGAGTCACGTCGATGGTGCCGGTGACCACGCCTCGGTAGCCGCCGGGCGTGGGCGATCCCTGGGAGTCGCCACCGCCACGACCACCCTGGCCGCCGGTCAACGTCACCGTCAGCGACGTGACCCCGTCGGGCACCGTGAAGGTCTGGGTCGACCCGGTGTAGTTGAAGGTCTGGCTCAAGGTCGACGAGGCGGATGCCAGGCCGGCCAAGGGGGTGAGCGTGCTCAGCACCACCAGCACTGCGGCGGCGGCATGAGCGACACGGCGGGACACGCGGGGGCTCTGCATGTCGTACCGATCGTCCGACCGCCGATCGGATTGAGGTATCCGGTGGATACTTTTGTGCAGGGTTCAGGAAGTCAGCGGAGACGACCGGAACTCGAGGCCGGCGAACTCACCCGTGGTGCGCCACCGGTCGATGTGGTCGAAGTACGCCACCGCCCCGCCGGGGTGGCCGCTCGCGTTCAGACGCTCGCGGCGCCCGATGGGTCCGCCCTCGTTGTTGTAGTAGCCGGGGGTGCAGTCCGGGTTGCCCACGAACGACGCCGGCGTGCCCTCGAGCAGCGCGACCCAGTCCTGCTCCGCCTGTGCGGTCACCTCGATCTCGGTGGCGCCCACCTCGATCGCGTGGGCGATGACGGCAGCGATGGTGGTGCCGGCCTCGACCAGGTTGTGGGTGATGTTGGAGATCAGGTTGGCGCCCTGGTTCATGCCCACCACGAACAGGTTGGGGAAGCCGTGCACGTGGATGCCGTGCAGGGTCTGCATGCCGTCGGCCCAGCGCTGCGACAGCGCCACCTCACCCCGGCCGATCGTCTCGTACCCGCTGCGTCGGGCGTGGTCGGTGCCGACCTCGAAGCCCGAGGCCAGGATCAGCACGTCCAGCTCGACGTGGCGCTCCCCCACCCACACACCGGTTCGATCGACGCGGCGAACCCCTCGTCCGTCGGTGTCGACCAGGTGCACGTTCGCCAGGTTGAAGGTCTGCAGGTACTCGTCGTGGAAGCAGGGCCGCTTGCACAGCTGCGGGTACCACGGCTTGAGCGCCTCGGCAGTGGCCGGGTCCTCCACGATGGCGTCGACCCGCGCCCGCAGCTCGGTCATCTTCTCGTCGTCGCTGTCGGTGAACGCTCGCTGCACCGTCTCGGGGGTGAGCTCGGCACCGGCCGTCACCTCGGCGACCACGCGGTCGCGGATGCGCTGGGCGATGTCGGTCCAGCCGTCCTGGACCAGGTCGCGGTCCGCGAAGCCCCCGGTCTGCAACGTGGCGAAGTTCAACAGCCACTCGCGCTGCCAGCCCGGGCCCAGCTGTGCCAGCTCCTCGGGCTCCAGCGGTCGGTTGGCGCGCACGTCGATCGACGACGGGGTGCGCTGGAACACGAACAGCTCCCCCGCGGTGCGAGCCAGGTGCGGGATGCACTGCACCGCCGTCGCGCCGGTGCCGACGATGCCGACCCGACGCCCCGCCAGTCGATCCATGGGGGCCCCCGACGGGTCGCCACCGGTGACGCCGTAGTCCCATCTGCTCGTGTGGAAGCAGTCGCCCTCGAAGGACTCGAGGCCCTCGATGCCGGGCAGCTTGGGGCGGTGCAGCGGACCGGTGCCCATCGTGACGAACCTCGCCGCCAGCTCGTCACCACGATCGGTGCGCACGATCCAGCGGCGCTGCGGCTCCGACCAGCGCAGCTCGGTCACCTGGGTCGAGAAGAGGGCGCGGTCGTACAGGTCGTAGTGCGTGGCGATGCGACGGGCGTGGGCGAAGATCTCGGCGGCCGGCACGTACTTCGCGGACGGCAGGTAGCCGGTCTCCTCGAGCAGCGGCAGGTAGATCATCGCTGCGGTGTCGCACATCGCGCCCGGGTAGCGGTTCCAGTACCAGGCGCCGCCGACGTCGCCGGCACCGTCGATCAGCACGACGTCGTCGACGCCCGCCTCCTTCAGCCGAGCGCCGGTGACCAGTCCGGCGAAGCCGGCGCCGATGCAGACCACCTCGACCTGCTCGCACCGCGGCTCGCGCGCCGCAGGGGTGACGTAGGGGTCCTCGAGCAGGTGGGCGAAGCGCCCGGTCGGCTCCAGGTACTGCGCCGAGCCCTCGGGACGGATGCGCTTGTCGCGCTCCTGGCGGTACCGGGCACGCAACGCGGCCCGATCCGGTGCCGAGCCCGGCGTGGTGTCAGCGGACACGGGGCCGGATCCGCGCCTTGCTCGCGAACTGCTCCTGGCCCTCCTGCAGTGCGACGGGATCGGTGCCGACCCGCGTGTACAGCGCGCAGAGCTCCAGCATCTGCGACCGGGGGACCTCGTTGGCCATCCAGATGGCGCGCAGCGTGCCCTGCACGTTCAGCGCCGGCGAGGACGCGATCGCCTCTGCGGCCCAGCGCACGGTGTCGTGGAGGTCCTCGGGAGCCACGACCTCGGACACCAGCCCGACCTGGAACGCGCGCTGGGCGCTCATGCGCTCGTGCGCGCCGAGCAGGGCCATGCGCAGCACCTCCTGCAGCGGCATCTTCGCCAGCAGCTGCACCGGCTCGTAGGCGGCGGTCATGTTGTAGGTGACGTGGGGGTCGAAGAACGTGGCCCGGTCGCTCGCGATGATGAAGTCGGCCTCGCCGAGCAGGTAGAAGGCGCCCCCGCAGGCGATGCCGTCGACCATCGCGATGACCGGCTTCCAGAGGTGGTTGGCCTTCGGCCCCAGCCGGCGGCCCGGGTCGTCGAACTCCCACGGCGTGGAGTAGCCGGGCATCTCGGCGTCCGGGTCGAACTCGCCGATCGTGGCGTCGCGGTCGATGCCCACGCAGAAGGCCCGCTCCCCCGCCCCGGCGAGCACGACGCAGCGCACGTCGTCGTCGCGCTGCAGGTCGTGCCAGAGCCCGGCCAGCTCGGCTTCCATCGTGGGGTTGAACGCGTTGAGCACGTCGGGGCGGTTCAGCGTCACCCAGGCCACGCCGTCGGACAGCTCGTACAGGAGGGTCTCGTAGGTCGTCACGACCGGCAGGTTAGGTCCTGACGGGTCGTCAGGTGCTCGGGCGCGTCACCCACCAGTCGGGTCCCATCGGGTGGGCGCACTCGAGCTGGTCGCGGTCCCAGTCCGCCAGGTCGGCGGCCGCTGCGTGGGTCGACTCGAAGAACGAGGTGAGCACCTCGTCGGGGTCCTCGGCCGCGGCGACGACGTCGTACGGCAGCACGAACTCACCCAGCTCGGCCAGCCAGAACGCCTCCGACGGCTGCACCTCGGCCTCGGCGAAGCCGTCAGGTGTGGGATACGCATAGGCGTAGAAGACCGGGGTCGGCGCCTCGCGGTTGCCGAACCACAGCCCGACGCTGGTGACCTCGTGCGAATAGGCCTCGCGGGCGACCTCGTCGGGGAAGTTGGGCAGTCCGCCGGGGTGCGCAGGGGCGGGTCGGCCCGAGAAGCGCGTGGTGGCCAGGTCGAAGCTGCCCCAGAAGAGGTGCACCGGGCTGGCCTTGCCCAGGAACCCCGCCCGGAACCGGGTCATGACCCGCTGCGCCTGCACCAGCGCCGCGAACAGCGCGCCCACCTGGTCGGGGTCGTAGCTCGCGTGGGTCGTGTCGTCGGGGAACGGGATCGCGTCGGCCAGCTCGCTGGGCACCGGGTGGATGGTCACGGGCATGCCGACCTGCTCGAGCAGCTCGAGGACCCGCCGGTGGAACTCGGCGACCGTCATCGGCTCGAGCGCGAACTCCCGTCGCTGCCCGGTGGTCGCGGTCAGCTCGAGGCGGTGGTCGATCAGGTCGAAGGCCAGCTCGAAGCCGTCGCTGCCGTGGGGCACCATCGAGGTGCGCAGCCCACGGGGCGACACGTACAGGGGCACCGACCAGGAGTGGTTGAGCCACGGTGTGCGGGCGAGGCGGATCTTGCCGACCACCTGCAGCCACAGGTGGAACGTCTCGAGGGTGTCGGCCCACTCCTGCCACGGCAGCTGTGGCCACGCGGAGGCAGGGGCGCTGGCACGACGGGCAGCTCGGTCGAGCAGCTTGGCGTACAGCTCGTGGTCGACCATGTCCTGGTAGTCGGGGTGACGTTCGATCCACGCGGCGATGAACGGGCACACCGGCACCGCACGCTCCCCTCGGGCACGCACGTCGTCGAGCGCGCCCTTCGCCAACGCGCTGCCCACACCCTGCCCCTCGTAGCGGTCGTCGACCTCGGTGTGGGTGAACACGGTGCGACCGTCGCGACGCCGGTACTCGGCGAACCCGGCCAACGCGCCGTCGACGCGGGCCTCGTAGCGCTGGAGGTCCTCGACCTCCACCACCTCGACGGTCGGACGGCGGTCGTGTTCGGCGCTCATGGCCGTGGTGAACCCGCCACACCGCGGCGCTGTTCCGGCTCCTCGCCGTCGACGTAGCACCACGCACCGTCGACACGGCGGAAGCGACTGCGCTCGTGCAGCACGGCGTCGCGACCGTCGCGCTGGTGGTGCGCACGGAACTCCACCGTGCCCGTCCCGTCGTCGGGCCCGCCGTCGATGACGGCCAGCACCTCGAGTCGTGTCCATGCTGGCGATCGCTCCAGCTCCAGCGTGTCGGGGCGGGTGCGCGGGTCCCAGGTGCGCAGCAGGTACCCCGGCAGGCGCTTCGCGTACGCGCTGTAGCGCGAGCGCATGAGCGCTTCGGCGGTGGGCGCCGGCTCGCCGCGGTGCCACGGGGCGCAGCAGCGCGAGTAGCTGAGCCCCGACCCGCACGGACATGCCGCGGCCCTGGCTCTGCTGGCCCCGCTCACGAGACGTGCCCGCCGGACATCGGGCACACTCGCGTCGTGACGCCCGACCTGTACCGCGATGCGATGGACGTCGTGCTGACCTGGGGACCGGAGCGGGCCGAGCCCGAAGAGGAGCGCCTCGCCCGACGCCGACCTGCGGCGAGCGACGAGGAGCGCACGGCCGCACTCGCCGCGGCGCACGAGGTGCTGCGTCGCACCGAAGGCCTCGCGCCGATGCTCAAGGGCCTGGGCCCTGTCGAGGACTCGGTGACGGCGGTCCGGCGCGACCACCCCTGGCTGGACGACGAGCTGTGGTCCAGGGCGGCGAACCAGGGCATGTACTTCGATTGGCGCGACAACGGGCGCTGACCGCGCTCAGCCGATGTCGGGCCCGACAGGTGCGCCGTCGACGATCTGGTCGAGGTACTCGCTCATGCCGATGCCGGTGCGCTCACCGCAGCGGAAGCGCGTCATCGCCTCGGTGATGCGGGTCACGAGTTGCTCGCCGTCGGGTGTCCGGCGCCGGTTGCGCAGCGGGATCAACGAGATCACCTCGCCGGTCACCTCGTACTCCTTGTGGTCGGTGCGCAACCAGCAGCGCATCGAGGTCTGGTAGGCGTCGTCGTCCCAGTCGGACTCCACCCGGCACTCGCGCACCAGGTGGTACTCCCCGTCCTCGAGCACCATGCCGCTCTGGCGAGGGGCCACGGTGTCGTCCTCGCCACCGATCACCGACAGCATCAGCGCGAAGTCGGGCCCGAAGACCATCGGGAGCCAGCGATACCAGTGCACCGCCTGCCAGTACCGGGGCCCCCACGACTTGTCGCGCAGGCCGAGGCCGTCGATGTCGAGCACCTCGTCGCCGACCTGGATCGTGCCGCGCACCGCGATGTGCTGCTCGTAGTGCGCCTTGGCGAAGGACTTCTCCGCCTCGACCACCACCTCGTTGCCGTGCTCGTCGACCGGCTTGCCGCCGTACATCGGCGACACTCCCCGCACGTCCAGGTCGACCCGACAGGGCACCATCGGGTTGTTCGAGAACGCGGCGCGGGGGTCGGCCATCTGGCGGGGCTCGTCGAGCAGGCAGACCTCACCCTCGTAGGTCACCCGCAGGTGCTCGAACGGGGTCAGCACGTCGATGCGCAGCCCTCCCGCGTCCATGGCGTCGTTGCTGGTGATCTCGGGCCGTCCGTAGACGAAGCCCACCCGACCGCCCGGCAGGTACACGCACACCGTCATCTCGGCGTAGCCCTCGTTGACGCGGTTGCCGAGCCGGAACCACCCGCCGACCTCGCGCTCGGGGTCGAACGCGTTGAGGTACATCGACTCGTTGTAGTTGGGCACCGGGTCGGGTTCGTGCGGGTACTCGTCGGAAGGGTCCAGCACGGTGGTGACGCGACGATCGTCCATGCACGGACCGTAGCCGTCGCCCCCGATGGCGCGACGGCCGTCGACGCCGGATCGCGTCCCCCGTAATGTGCTGGCGGAGGAGGGAGCGAGCATGAGCCAGGAGTCCGGAGGTGACGGCTGGTGGCAATCGAGCGACGGCAAGTGGTACCCGCCGACGCTGCGGCCGCTTCCGCTGCACGACCCGTCCAGCCCGCCTCCGTCCGAGGATCCGCTGCCGCGTCCTGACCCTCCGATCGCCCCGCCGGGGCCCCGACCTCCCCCTGGCTGGGCACGGCACCCGCCGCCGCCGACCGCCGCAGTGCCAGCGCCCGCGACCATCTCGGGGCACCCGCGGGCGGCGGACCACGTCGTGCGTCGAGAGGTCATCACGACCGGGACGAGCAAGTTGGCGCTCGCAGCGATCATCTGCGGGATCGCCGGATTCCTCTGCACCGGCATCGCGAGCATCGCCGCCATCGTCCTGGGCCACAGCGCGCTCGTCGTCGTCCGACGTTCCGGCGGCTATCTGGGCGGCCGAGGGCTCGCATGGGGCGGGCTCGTGCTCGGCTACCTCCAGCTCACGGCGTTGGGGGTGTTGGCCTGCACGGTGTTCAGCACGGTGGCCGTCGCCGAGCAGTGCGCGGACGACCGAGAGGCGCTCCAACTCGCGGCCGAGGCGTACCGGGCGACCTACGGGGCCTATCCGACCTCGGAGGAGGTGCTCGTGCCCGACTGGATCTCCGAACCGAGCGCGCTGTGGGACCTCCGCAGCGATGGCGCCGTGCTGACGATCACCTCCGAGGGGAGCTGCTGACTCGTCGTCGTGGCCGGACGCGGACGTGACCCCCGAAGGGGCCACGTCCGCCCGTGCGGAACGGTCGGGGATCCTTGCGGATCAGATGTTGATCGGGATGAGCACCCGGTCGATCGTGTGGATGATGCCGTTGGACGCCCGCACCTGCAGCGGCAGGGTCAGGTTCGGGTCCTTGATGTCGGGGTCCTTGTCCTGCAGCGTCAGGCCGTGGCGCACGATGGTGCCGCCCTGCAGCGTCGGGAACTCCTTGGTGGTCAGGACCGAGAACACACCACGGGCCTCGGGGGTCACGTGGTAGGTGAGGATGGCGGTGAGGACCGGGATCGGGTCGCCGTTGCCGAGGCCGGTCAGCGCGCCGACGAGGAAGTCCCAGGCAGCCTGCTCGCCCGAGCCGGTGAAGCCCAGATCACGCGCGGTGCGCATGAAGGCACGATCGTTGGGGGCCCACACCGTGACGTTCAGGCCCGGCGTCGCCAGGGTGTCCGCCAGGTTGGCCGTCAGGACCGCGTTCAGCAGGATGTCGTAGTCGTAGGGGTTGCGGTCGAACTGCCCACCGCTGGCCGCGACGATCTCGGTGATGGTCTTGGACGGGGGCTTCGGCTTCCAGGTGGCTCCCGCCGACCCGGCGAACGCCGAGCTGAACATGGTGACCGCCAACAGCGCTGCGATCCCGCCGAGCAACTTCTTCATCGTGACCTCCCAAGGGTCTGGTTCGTGTGAACAACCGCTCTTCGCCGTGAGCGCCGCTCCTGGATGCAGCGCAACAGGTCGGCGGCGCAGGGTTGCGGCGTCAACGGCTGCGTGCGACCCTTCTTCGAGCGGTGGCAGCCGAGGGGGACCGAGCATGCCGAGGATGATCGTGGCGGCGCTGGTGACCGCACTGCTCGCCGTGGGGGCCGTCGCGGCCGGGACCGGTGCCGGGGCGGCCGCGGGTCCCGTGGTCTCGTTGGGCGACGCGTCGGGGCTCGAGCGCGACTCCACCACCGGCTCGGTGTTCGTGCCGGTGTACCTGTCGCAGGCTTCGGCCGAGCCCGTGGTCGTGAGCTTCTTCTCGACCGACGGGAGCGCCGTCGCGAGCGTCGACTACACCCGGTGGGGCACCCCGGCCGCACCCCGGAGCGTCACCGTGCCCGCCGGGGCGCTGCAGACCACGATCAACGTGCCGATCGCCGCTGACGCGCTGATCGAGGGCGAGGAGACCTTCGCCATCACGGTGGCAGGGGTGAGCGGCGGTTCGGCGACCATCGGCGACGCCACCGGGACCGCCACCATCGTCGACGCGGAGGAGCTCAGCGTGGCCAACCCGGCGATCGCGGTCTCGAGCGGCACCGTCGTCGAGGGCAGCAGCGGTCAGCGGCGCGCCCAGTTCCACGTGCACCTGTCGAGGGCGGCCACCTCCACGCTCACGGTCGGCTACACCACGGCGGATCAGGACGGCATCGCCGGCGTCGACTACACCGCCAAGCTGCCGGGCACGCTGGTGTTCGCCCCCGGACAGATCTCACGCACGATCGACGTGCTCGTGTCCGCCGACGAGCTGGTCGATCCGACCCGCACCTTCCGACTCGACGCCGCCGTGCTCGGAGGACCGCCTGTCGAGGAGCTGTCCACCACGGGCATCGCCACGATCGTCGACGACGACGCGCCGACGACCACCTCGTCGACCAGCCCGACCTCGTCCACCACCAGCACGACCGCGCCCCCGCCCCCGCCGGTGATCTCGACGTTCGCCCTCGCGGGCACGCCGGGACCCGTGCCGGCGCTCGTGCCACTGCGCTGGTCGGTCTCCGACCCCTCGGGGGGCACGTTGACCTGCCGCATCGACGCCGCCGACGACGGCGTCTTCGAGGTCGTGGTGCCCAACTGCCCGACGACCGGGTCGCGCAACGTCACCGCCACCTCGGCGGGCACCACGACCGCACGGCTGCGGGTCGAGAGCAGCTCGGGTGGCTTCGCCGAGTCCACCCGCTGGATCATCGCGTCGGCCGACCCGGTCGAGACCTACGACGTCACGCTCGTCGGCATCGGCGCGCTCGAGCCGGCCACCGCCGCAGCCTTCACCGCAGCCGAGGCACGCCTGGAGCAGCTGGTGATCCGCGGCGTCGCCGACCAGGCCGGCGTGCCCGCCCGGCCCAGCTGCCTGCCGAGCACCTCACCCGACCTGCCCCCGACCATCGACGACCTGGTGATCGACGTGGCCGTGCGCCCCATCGACGGCGTCGGCGGCATCGCCGGCCAGGCCGGCCCGACGTGCCTGCGGGCGACGAGCAACGTCCCGTTGGCGGGCCAGATGGTGTTCGACTCCGCCGATGTGGCGAACCTGGTCGCGTCGGACATCTTCGACCGGGTCGTGCTGCACGAGATGCTGCACGTGCTCGGCTACGGCACGATCTGGAACCTGCTCGGCGTGGCCACCGGCGCCGGCGGCGCCGATCCGCGCTACCAGGGGGGCCGGGGTGTGGCCGAGTGGTCGCTGCTCGGCGGCAGCGCCAACGTGCCGCTCGAGAACACCGGCGCTGTGGGCACCCGCGACAGCCACTGGCGAGAGAGCGTCTTCGGCACCGAGCTGATGACCGGCTACCTGAACACCGGCAGCGATCCGCTCAGTCGGCTCTCGGTCGCCTCGCTCGCGGACCTCGGCTACCAGATCGACGTCACGCAGGCCGACGCCTACTCGTTGCCCGCCATGCTGGCGGCTCTGCGGCTCGGGCCGGCCGCCAGCTCGCCGGTGGAGCTCGACGTGCAGCGCCCTGAGCCCGGCCCGCTCGGCTGAGCCGCAGCTGACCCGATGCGGCGTCGGCTGGCGCCCGGGGGGTCGCGCCCGACAGGATCTGACGGGTCGTCAGATCCACCGATCCGACGACACACGCCCCCGCAGCGCCGATCGGCGCGGACCCAGACGAGGACTCCCCACATGAGCAACGGCGACGGCGCCAGCACCGACGCGATCGAGCAGGCCCGGCAGCGCTACGAGGCCGAGCGCGCCAAGCGCCTTCGCAGCGACGGGCTGGGGCAGTACCAGGAGCTCAAGGGCGACTTCTCGGACTTCGACAGGGACCCGTTCGCCGACCCCGACTTCAGTCGCGACGCCATCGTCGAGGAGCTCGACGTCGTCATCGTCGGCGGCGGGTTCGCCGGCATGCTCACCGCCATCAACCTCGGCGCCCAGGGCATCCGTGACGTGCGCATCGTCGAGAAGGCGGGTGACTTCGGCGGCACCTGGTACTGGAACCGCTACCCGGGCTGCATGTGCGACGTCGAGAGCTACACGTACCTGCCGCTGCTCGAGGAGACCGGCTACATGCCGACCGAGAAGTACGCGAGCGCCCCGGAGATCTTCGCCTACTGCCAGCTGCTCGGCCGCCACTACGACCTCTACCCGCTGGCGCTGTTCCAGACCGAGATCGAGACCGCGGAGTGGGACGAGTCGGCCCAGCGCTGGCAGGTGAGCACCAGCCGCGGCGACCGCTTGTCGGCGCGCTTCCTCGTGACCGCCGGCGGCATCCTGCACAAGGCCAAGCTGCCCGGCATCCCCGGCATCGGCGACTTCCGCGGCGCCCGGTTCCACACCAGCCGCTGGGACTACTCGGTCACCGGGGGCGCGCCGGGCGTGCCCATGGACGGCCTCGCCGACAAGCGGGTCGGCATCATCGGCACCGGCGCCACCGCCGTGCAGGCGGTCCCTCAGCTGGCCCGTGCCGCGAAGGAGGTCTACGTCTTCCAGCGCACCCCGTCCGCGGTCGGCCAGCGCGACAACGGCCCGACCGACGAGGAGTGGTACCGCAGCCTGACACCCGGCTGGCACGAGGAGCGGGTGCGCAACTTCACCCAGGCCGTGACCGGGCGCAAGCCCGACGTCGACCTGGTCGGCGACGGTTGGACCAAGGTCATGTGGGAGGACACCCAGGTCCTGCCCGACGACCCCGAGCGAGCGGCCGAGCTCGAGCGCTCCGACTTCGAGACCATGCAGGAGCTGCGTGATCGGGTCGAGCGCATCGTCGAGGACCCCGCCACCGCCGAGGCCCTCAAGCCCTGGTACGGCAAGCACTGCAAGCGCGTGTGCTTCCACGACGACTACCTGCCGGCGTTCAACCGCCCGAACGTGCACCTGGTGGACACCGACGGCCGCGGTGTCGAGGCGGTCACCCCCGACGGCGTGGTCGCCAACGGCGTCGAGTACCCCGTGGACGTGCTGGTGTTCGCATCGGGCTTCGAGGTCACCACCGACCTCGACCACCGTCTGGGCTTCTCGCCGAAGGGGCGCGGCGGCGTGCCCATGAGCGAGCGCTGGAACGACGGCGCGCACACGCTGCACGGCGTGCTCACCGCCGAGTTCCCCAACCTGATGATGATCAGCCTCGTGCAGGCCGGGTTCGGCATCAACTTCCTGCACTTCCTGTCGAAGTCCGCCGAGCACGTCGCATGGCTGATCGGGACCTGCCTCGACGAGGGCATCGTGTCGATCGAGGCGACCCGTGAGGGCGAGGACGAGTGGCTCGGCGTGCTCTACGGCGAGGCCGCGGGAGTGGCTAGCTACTCGATGAGCTGCACCCCCGGCTACTACAACTCCGAGCAGGACCCGAAGGCGGCGCGCAACCTCGTCTACACGGGCAGCCTGCTGGACTACGCGGGCTACCTCGAGCGTTGGCGGGACGAAGGCGGGCTCAAGGGCACGTCGGTGGAGCGATCAGGCACCTGAGCTGTCGTCGCGCAGCTGCGAGCGCACCATGCCCGCCAGCATCTCGGCGGCGAGCTCGTCCACCAGGTCCAGATCGTCGCGGTCGAGACCGGCGGCATCCACCGCGATGTCGCGCATGGCGGACCACGCGATCACCAGGCTGATGGACAGCCCCGCCAACACCTTGGTCCGCTCGTCGTCGGGCTGGCCGGCGTCGAGCATCGCACGCAGGTGTGCGGCGAAGCCGGGGAACCGCTCGTGCTCGTCGCCACCGCCACGCACCGCCGCTGGCGCCGCCAGCACCAACGCCGTGGTGGGCGAGTCGCGCAGGTGCTGCAAGCCGAGCACGAACCCCTCGGCGGGGTCCGAGGCCGACGCCACCACTGTGGCGTACCGCGACGCGACCGACTCGACCGCAGCGGCGATCAGCTCGGCCTTGGACCCGAAGTGCCGGGCGACCATCGAGTGCTGCACGCCCGCCCGCTCAGCGATCGCTCGGACCGTGACCTGCCCAGCAGGCCGTTCCGCGAGCAGCTCGACCGTGGCGTGGAGCAGGTCGGCCTTGACCACCTCGGCCTTGCGGTAGGCGGCTCGGGTCGGAGCCGGGTCGGGTGGGGACATGGCTCGATCGTAGCGAGCCGACCATCGGTTGCATCCACGCGGTCGCAATGTACGCTCGACATGCGACCAGTTGGACGCAACTTCTGGTCCGAGCCGAGGAGACGACCCCAGATGCACGACACCACCCCCGACCTCAGCACCGCGACCACGTCGCTCGGCACCGTGGAGTACCACGACACCGGGGGCGACGGCCCGGTGGTCCTGTTCGTGCACGGCACACCTGGCGGCGCCGATCAGGGTGCGCTCATGGGGGCGTTCCTGGCCGAGCGCGGCGCCCGGGTGCTCGCGCCGTCCCGGCCCGGCTATCTGGGCACCCCGTTGTCACCCACGGTCGCCTCACCGACGCAGCAGGCCGCGCTGCACGTGGCCCTGCTCGACACGCTCGGCGTCGAGCAGGTCGCGCTCGCCTGCTGGTCCGGCGGCGGCCCGTCCAGCTACCAGTTGGCCCTGCAGCACCCGGCGAGAGTGCGCTCGATGGCGGCGATCGCTGCGGTGTCCGGTACCTACCGCTTCGAGCACCCGTCGGAGGAGACCATCCTGTTCGGTCGGCCCGGCGCCTGGCTCATGGCCCAGATGGCGCGCCACGCCCCGCACGCCACCGTGAAGGCGCTGGTGACCGAGGAGGGCGACCTTCCCAAGGACCAGGCACGCGACCTGGTCGACGCGATCTGGTCCGACGACGCGACGCGGCAGTGGGTGCTCGACTGGGCGGGCACGGTCACCGGCAGTCGTCGCAGCGGGTTCGACAACGACCGCGCACATCTGGCCGACCTGGCGCTCGATCTGGGATCGCTGTCGATGCCGCTGCTGCTGGTGCACGCCGACACCGATGCCGACGTGCCGATCGAGCACAGCCAGCGCGCGGCCGAACAGGTCCCGGGCGCCGAGCTGCTCACGGTGTCCGGCGGCACCCACATCAGCGCCTGGACCGGTCCCGACCAGGGCGCCACCCAGGACCGCATCGCCGCGCACCTCCTTGGCGGGTGAAGGAGCCGTCGTCAGTCGACCGCGGCGGAGAGCGCGGACATCTGCTCGACGCAACGCGGGCAGATGCCGTAGCTGACCGGCGGCGCCGGTTGGAGCTCGAGCAGACGATGGCGTGCCAGCAGCTCCTCGATCGGCAACCACGCCGCGGCGTCGGTGGTGTCGTGCTCGGCGTCCGCGCCCTCGGCGCACCACGAGCAGACCACGAACCGATCGAGGTCGAGGTCACGGTCGGTGTGGCGGCCCAACGCGACCACCGCCGGTCGCTCCATCACGAAGGTCGGCGTGGAGCGGAAGTGCACGCCGTCGTCGGCCAACGGAGTGACCGTCATCTGGAACCAACGACGTTCGTCGGGTGCGTCGCAGCGGAACTCGACCTCGAGGGGCTGGCCCGACGATCGCACCCGCGACACGACGGTGCGCCACAGATCCTTCAGCTCGGGGTCGCCCATGGTGTCCCAGAGGCAGGGCCGGGTGCCGAGGGCGACCAGCTCGCGGGCCTCGCCGAGGCGGGCGGCGCGGTCCCAGCCGCCGCCGACGGCGACGACCACGTCGTGGCGATCGATCACGTACTCGACGGCGTCGGCCGCTGTGTCGTCCTCACGTCGCAGCGCCCCGGAGATCCGATCCCACAGGCCTGTGGGCGGCGCGTGACGCTCGACGTCGTCCGCACCGATCTCGCGCACCCGGTGCCACAGTCGCTCGTCCACTCCCGACATCGGCCGATGATCGCACATCGATGCCCGACACCGCCTGCAGGGCCGTGGAGTGGATGAAGTTCCTCCCTCGCCCGGCGGCGCCATAGGGTGAGCGACGCCGGATCTGACGACCCGTCAGATCCGACTGGATCACGGTCGGCCAACCCGACCGTCGCCCGTTGCGGAGGCGCACATGACCAGCTCCGACCACCCCTCCCTCGAGGAGGCGAAGGCACGCTACGAAGCAGAGCGCGCGAAGCGCCTGCGCGAGGAGGGCCTGGCCCAGTACGAGTCGCTCAGCGACCACGACCTGGACCGCGACCCGTGGGCCGATCCCGACTTCACCCGCGACCCGGTGATCGAAGAGGTCGACGTGGTGATCCTCGGTGGCGGCTACGCAGGACTGCTCGCCGGCATCAACCTGGTGAAGCGCGGCATCACCCGGTTCCGCATCATCGAGAAGGCGGCCGACTTCGGCGGCACCTGGTACTGGAACCGGTACCCGGGCTGCATGTGCGACGTCGACGCCACCATCTACCTGCCGCTGCTCGAGGAGACCGGCTACATGCCGACCGAGCGCTACGCCAGCGCGAGCGAGATCTTCGGCTACTGCCAGCTGCTCGGCCGCCACTTCGGTCTGTACGAGCACGCCCTGTTCCAGACCGAGGTGGACTCGCTCACCTGGGACGACGACGCACACCGCTGGGATCTGGTCACCGGCCGCGGCGACCGCATCCGCACGCAGTTCTTCATCTCGGCCGGCGGGCTGATGCATAAGGCGAAGCTGCCCGGCATCGACGGCATCGACGAGTTCGAGGGCAAGGCCTTCCACACGACGCGTTGGGACTACGACTACACCGGCGGCAGCCCGACCGAGCCCATGGACCACCTGGCGGACAAGCGGGTCGGCATCATCGGCACCGGTGCCACCGCGGTGCAGGTCGTGCCGCAGCTGGCCCGCACCGCGAAGGAGGTCTACGTGTTCCAGCGCACCCCGTCCGCGGTCGGTGTGAGGAACCAGCAGCCGATCGATAAGGAGTGGTTCCGCTCCCAGCCGCCGGGCTGGCAGGCCGAGCGCACCCGCAACTTCACCGAGGTGGTGACCGGCAACAAGCCCGACCGCGACCTGGTCGGCGACGGGTGGGGACAGGTGCTGCGCGAGGACACCCAGCGCGAGCCGGCCTCCGAGGAGGAGCGCGCCCGACTGGAGCAGATCGACTTCGAGATCATGGAGGGCTTCCGCGACCGCATCGACGAGATCGTCGAGGACCCCGACACCGCCGAGCGACTCAAGCCCTGGTACGGCAAGCACTGCAAGCGCATCTGCTTCCACGACGAGTACCTGCAGTCGTTCAACCAGCCCAACGTGCACCTGGTGGACACCGACGGTCGTGGCGTGCGCGAGATGACCCCCGCGGGGCCGGTCGTCGACGGCAAGGAGTACCCGCTCGACCTGCTGATCTTCGCCTCCGGCTTCGAGATCACCACCGGCCTGGTGGACCGCCTCGGGTTCGACCCGGTCGGCCGGGGTGGCGTGAAGCTCAGCGAGCGCTGGCACGACGGCACCCACTCGCTGCACGGCGTCCTGACCGCCGAGTTCCCCAACTTCTTCGTCGTCAGCTTCGTGCAGGCGGGCTTCGGGCTGAACTTCGTGCACTTCCTGTCGGAGTCGACCGCGCACATCACGTGGCTGATCGACCACTGCCTCACCGAGGGCATCGCGTCGATCGAGGCGACGGTCGAGGCCGAGGACGAGTGGCTCAACACCCTGTGGCAGGCGTCGGGGCCCCTTGCCCGCTACAACCAGACGTGCACGCCCAGCTACGGCAACAGCGAGGGAGCGCGCACCATGCTCGCAGCACGCAGCGCGGTCTTCCCCGGCTCACTGATGGACTATGCGGCGCACCTGCAGCGTTGGCGTGAGGCCGGCGACCTCGCCGGCACCAGGGTCGTGCGCGCCGACTGACCTCGTCGGCCCGTCGATCAGGCCGGCACGTGCACCGCGGCGCTATCGCGCACGCGCACGGCGTTGCGCAGGTCCTCCTCGGAGAACGGGCCGAGCGCACCTTCGCCGGTCACCCAGCGGTAGAGCGCCACGCCGAACACCGTGCGACACGTCGCGGCCTTGACCGCGCCGATCACCACCAGGACCACACCGACGACCACGGCCAGCGCACCGGCCGCCACGGCCGCCCCACCGACGCCGATCGACAGCACGATGCCGCCGATCACCAGGACCATGCCCGGCAGGACGAACGTCAGCGCGAACCGGGCACCGATCCGCACGCTGCCGAGCAGGGCCTCTCCCCAGGTGCTGCGCACCAGGTGGGCCGAGCGCTTGACCGCAGCGACCGCGCCCAGCTGCTCGAGCACGATGACGGGCAGCACCAGGGTGGTCACGACCGCCCACACGGTTGCCACCAGTCCGGCGAGCAGGTTGCGAACGATGATGGTGACGAACCCACCGTTGCCGTCGCCCCGGATGGTCGCCACCAGCGCGCCGACGGCGACCGAGATGGTCGACCAGCCGGCCAGGGTGCCGAGCTTGGAGTGCGCTGCGGCACGAGCACGCTCGACGTCCGCCTCGCGGCCGTGCAGCACGTCGTCGGTCATGGCGACCAGGCCGGCCAGCTGCAGGTTGGCGGCGGTCAGACCGGCGATGATCGACACGATCGCGATCAGCGCACCGGCCACCAATGCGACCAGCCCCAGGGTGCTGCCCGAGCTGCTGGCGCTCGAGGAGCCGCTGTCGGACATGGCACCGCCGACCGCGGCCAGCCCCAGACCGACGCACACGCCGATGCCGCCGACCACGGCGCCGAAGACCGTGGCGCGCACGGTCCAACGGTTCATCTCCGGATGCTGTCGCACCAGGTCGTAGCTGGCCCTCGTCAGTTCCTTGCTGTTGCCCCAACGGCTCATGGTGGTCTCCGGTGCGCTCGGCGGCTCCGAGCAGCGAGGCTGCTGCTCACCGTCCCATCGGCACCACCGCAGCTGCCTTGAGCGAGCTGAGCCGTTCTGCCCAGTTCGCACGACCGCTGCGCGCGAGGAGCGCCATCTCGGTCGCGGTGCCGTACGCTCGACGAATGGGAGTGAGCAGCTCGATCAAGCAGGCGGTGCCAGTGTCGGCCAAGCGGCGTGCGCGCCGGGCCCAAGAGGCCGTGCGACGGCAGGTGCTCCGACCCTTCCGCCAGCCGGTGCTGCGCTCGGCGCTCGTCGATCTGGCCTCGACCGCGCCCGCGCGGCCCACCGACGCGCAGCTGCAGCGCCTGGTCACCGGTTGGGACAACCCCGCGGCCGGCGACCTCGACTACATGCGCGTGGTGATCGAGCTGTGCGAGCAGGCCGAGGGGCCCATCCTCGAGTGCGGCAGCGGACTGACCACCTTCCTGCTCGGCGCATACGCGACACAGCCAGTGTGGACGTTGGAGGCCGACGAGCGGTGGTTCCAGCGGGTGCAGGGCGAGGCACGAAGGGCCGGGCTCACCGGGGCCACGATCGTGCACGCGCCGCTGCGCGACTACGGCGAGTTCTTCTGGTACGAGCTGCCGGCAGGCCTGCCCGAGTCGTTCTCACTGGTGATCTGCGACGGCCCGGCAGCGGGTGGGCTCAAGGGTGGACGCGTCGGGCTGATGCCGGTGCTCGGCGAGCGCATCGAGTCCGGCTCGGCGGTGGTGGTCGACCGGGGCATGGTCTACGAGCACGACGTGGTGGCCCGATGGGAGTCCGAGTACGGCCTGGTCGCCGAGGACACCTCGACGCCCTACCGCGTCTACCGCACGCCCTGACCGTCAGCGCTGGCGGGCGACCAGGTCGATGAGCGCCGACATGCCGGCATGGCCCGCACCCTCGTCGATGACGGCGTCGTAGGACCGCAGCTGCTCGAGCTCCATGCCGGCGAACGCCTCGGTGAGCAGCGCCTCGTCGTACAGGTGGCTGGCCACGGGCGGTCCCCCGGTGCCGTAGGCGAGCTGCTCGGGGCGGTACCCGTGCAGCAACAGCAGACCGCCGGGCCGCAAGGTGCGGCGCATCCCGGCGAAGACGCTCGCACGCTGCTCGGGATCCAGGAACTGGATGAACACGGCCACGACAGCGTCGTACGCGTCGGGCTCCCAGTCCCACGCCAGCACGTCGGCGATGCGCAGGTCGAGCTCGACGCCCCGTTCAGCCGCCAGGCGACGCGCCTTGTCGACGCCGACCGGGGAGATGTCCATGCCGGTGACCTGCAGGCCCTGCTCGGCGAGGTACACCGAGTTGCGCCCCTCGCCATCCGCGACGACCAGTGTGGAGGCGCCGCGCTCGAGCAGGTCGACGTGGCGAGTCAGGAACGCTGCGGGTTCGGTGCCGAAGACGTAGTCATCGGTGTCGTAGCGCTGGTCCCACATGGGTGCGCTCGCCATGTCCATGCGACCGGACGGTAGCGCTGCGCTCAACCGGACGCATCGACCGCCCGCGGTGAGCGCAGTGGGACCTCTACGCCTCCGCGCAGAGGTCGGCGAGCTGGCGGGCGTCGTCGCCGAACACCTCGAACAGCTCGCGCAGCCGCGGACTCAGACCGTCGAGCTGCTGGGGCGCGGTCAGCTGCCGAACCTGGCCGGTCCACGTCAGGCACTCGGACCGGAACGCCTCGTCGCGTTCTGCGGTCGTCAGCGAGGCCGAGCCGGACTGCGCGAAGACGTCCGAGCCACCACCGCCCGGGGGCGGGTCCTCACCGGCAGCGATCAGCAGCGCGTCGGAGTAGGCCGACAGATCACCCGCGATGCTCTGCTGCAGGAAGAAGGCGAAGGTGGTTCGTTCGTCCTCGGACTCCAGCATCAACGTCACCGGCGGCCGCTGTCGGGCCAGCTCCTGGACCTGGTCGAGGTAGTCGCGATCGGCATCTGTGAGGGCGAGCTGACCCGCCCGGTGGCCGAGGAGGTAGGACGCACCGCCGACGATCGCGAGCACGACCACCCCCAGCACGATCAAGAAGGCCGGGCGAACCGCTCGCTTCGCAGTCCCGTCGTCGCCACCAGGTTCTGTGTTGCTGCCGTGCACCTCGTCCACCCTCTCCCCCGCTGCGACGTGAGGGTAGTGGTTGGCTCGGTCAGGTGGACCAGCCGGGGGTCGAGCGGCTCGGACGCCTCCGGTGGATCAGCCGAGGGTCCAGAACAGCTCGGTGCGCAGGTCGGCCGGATCCATGTCCGGACGCGGCTCGGTCAGATAGATCTCCCACAGGTCCGCACCCGGGGTGAGGCCCTGGGCGGCGATCCACGCACCCAGTCGACCCCAGGACTCTCCCAGCGCATCGAAGGCGCCGACGTGGACCAGGCGTGCGGCGCTGCCCGCAGGCAGGGTGCCGGGTCGCACCTGCCCCGCACCCGTCACCTGCCCGTCGACCGGAAAGCCGACCTCGAGGTCGACCGTGTCCCCGGGCGGCCCGAAGTAGCGGGCGAACCCAGCGCCCGTCGGCGCGATGCCCTGCTGGCCCAGCACCGTCACCAGCTCGGTGAAGGAGCGGTCGAAGAAGTCGACCATCTCCGTCATCGACACCACGTCGCGGATCACTGCGGTCGTGGCCTCGTCGAGCTCCACCAGCTCGGGCTCTGTCGTGTTCATGTCACGCTCCATGTCGTTCCGACGTTGCGTCGACGCCGAAATCATCGCGCCATCCACTCGGTTCTACGATCCTTCTGTGCCCTACGACGAGGACCTCGCCGAACGCCTCCGGGTGGCGTTGACCACCGAGCCCGACGTGACCGAGCGCAAGATGTTCGGTGGCGTCGCGCTGCTGGTCAGGGGACACATGGCGGTCGTGGCCAGCCACGCTGGCGGCCTGATGGTGCGCACCGATCCTGCCGACCAGGCGGAGCTGGTGCGGACCACGTCCGCCGAGCCGATGGAGATGAACGGCCGACCCATGAAGGGCTGGCTCGTGATGGACGCCGCAGCGGTCCACGACGACGACGAGCTCGACGCCTGGGTGCAGCGAGCGCTCGCCTACAACCGGACGCTTCCGCAGAAGCACTGAGCCGCCGGCGGCGGATCGACCTCTCAGCCGTGGCGGTTCGTGTCGGAGGAACGACGCGACTCAACTCCGAGTGGCGGCTCGCTGGCTAGAAGGACAACGAACGTGGGGTTGACGAGTCTCGTTGCTCGTTCAAGTCAAGAATCCGGGCCGGGAGGTAGGAGCGTCGGAGGTACCCTCCGGCGTGGCCCAACGAGCGCCGGAATGGCGAACACCAGGAGAACCACGACTGGGAGTGCGAGCCATATCCACACCAACAGCCAGCCGTCCTGAGTTGAAATGCCCACGTCTTCGACCCTGTCAGCGAATGCCTTCTGGCCGAGGAGCGAATCGAGGTCGTACGTTGCGGGATCCACGAGCTGCGGGTCTGTCCTGCGGCCCATCAGATACAGCGCACCGAAGAACACGCCGAAGCCGATCCACGTTGGCAAGAGGACCGATGAGGATCCGGTGAAGTACTCACGCACTCGCTGGACTCGGGTGAGCTTCTGCGCTGCCAGCGCCTTGTCGCTCAGAACCTGTGATCGAGGCGCAGGAAGCTGAACCCCCGGCACCGTGCCCCTGAGCTGCGGTGCGGTAGTGCCCGAGTGGATAACTTGCACCAGAAGCCCGTCTCCGGGATCGAGGAACCGAAAGCTTATGACTGCCTCGTTGTCTACGATCTCCACTCTGCCGTCGACCTGTTCTCGCGAGGCCCGCAACGAGGTGACCTCGAACATCTGCGCGCCGTCGCCTTGAGGGACGAGGCGAATCGGGTCGTCGGGCAGTGCATCGCCGCCCCGCACAGTGTCACCACTCCGATTCCAGATCGCAAAGATGGTCCGATGGAGGGCCTCCACGGGCTCGGTCCCGTATCGCAGGTCGAGAGTTCGTACGCTTGATGAGCGCATTGGCCGAAGAATCGTGTCGTGGTCGATCGCAGTGACGATTCGCGGTTGCCGACGTGCGTCTCGACCGAAGTAGTAGGCAGCCGGAATACCCAGCAATGCAACGACTAGTGACATCCAGCCGAGAACCTCTGCCATTGCCTTGCACCCTTCCTTCCTGAGCGACCGAGCCTACTGCGGGCAGGACTCTCGGGACTGCTGCACGGTTTGGTGACATCTGATCTGTGGTGCCGAGAGGTGCCGCTGGAAGGATGTTCACCATGCCCAGGCCCTATCCCAAGGAGTTCCGTGAGGACGTGATCCGGGTCGCGCGCAG
>JAESFR010000078.1_pt1 | contig 155872 bp, 147 predicted proteins | sample 9266191 | NCBI WGS metagenome assembly JAESFR01 (sample SAMN14503063, study PRJNA617104) | algae metagenome | isolation source: Pleurocapsa minor HA4230-MV1 and co-occurring heterotrophs from cement on... | place: USA: Nuuanu Pali Lookout, Hawaii | collected 2009-07-20 | reverse complement strand
CAAATGCGCTTCACCCAACTACAAACACCCACACTTATCAGTCATCCAAATTTTTAAAGAACAGGGCCTCGAAGGCCTTTCCCGTTAACGTTGTTTCGTAACGAGGTGCGCATTATACAGCGCTTTTCAGGACGGTCAAGCTAGAAATCAATTTAAATTTAAACAGAATTTTTTGCTTGGTTGCGGGAACAGGATTTGAACCTGTGACCTTCGGGTTATGAGCCCGACGAGCTGCCAGACTGCTCCATCCCGCGTCCGAATCGACTCAAAAACTTGCATTGCGTCGAGAGGTGAGACTATAGCAAAGAATCAAAAGTCGTGTCAACACAAAATCAGAAAATTGTTACAGGCAGATGTATAAATCAATGACGCGTTGCGAAATATAAAAGCGCCGTGTGAAACGGCGCTTTTATAAATGTGCTTGATTGACGTGCTACTTGGCAGCGCCGAATACTTTTTTCAGCAGATTGCTTGCCTGCCCCATCGGGTCCTGACGAATGGCTGCTTCTTCTTTGGCGACCATCAGATAAACACCATCCAGTGCTTTCTGGGTGACATATTGATTGATATTGGCATTTTCTTTTTTCACCACACCAAATTTACTGCCCATTTCCGCATACTTATTATAGGTGTCGGCCAGTTGCACATTGGCAGTCGCCTTTTGCACGACAGGCAGGAATTTTGCAGCCATATCGGTGGAGGTGGCTTTCCTGAAGTATTGTGTCGCCGCATCCTGCGGACCGGTGAGTATGCCTTTGACATCTGCCAGGCTCATTTGCTTGACGGCATTGACCAGAAGGGTCTTGGCTTCGGGTACTGCCTGTTCGGCGGCACGGTTCATTTTCAGGACCAGCTCATCCGCCTGATCACCCATGCCCACCAACCGCATGCCTTTCTCCACTTTCTTCAAAGAATCGGGCAGAGGGATTTTCACTTCTTTATTACCCATGAAGCCATCAGTGGCGCCCAGCACATCGACCGCTTTGGTCACGCCCTGATTGAGGGCCAGCTTGAGCCCATCATTTGCCTCCTTGTCGGTCAGGTTGCTGACCGCACTATTGTCACCGACAGACGAATCACCCCTTACTTTGTTGACGACATCTCCCAGGCCTTTGAGATCCAGCGCCTGTGCATTGCCCATCATCAAGCCTGCTATCAGTATGTATGCAATTTTTTTCATTATTTCTCTCCATGCAAAAGGCTGGAGCTAGTGTACCCATAAAGCACAAAGCAAGTCCATAGGACTTGCTTTGCTCGAGGGTACATAAAACTGGAGGACCATCAGCCTTTAAATGGTCCCACCTTCCAGATACGGCTTGCATATTCACCTATGGTTCGGTCACTGGAGAATTTCGCCATGCGCGCCACATTCAGAATCGCCATGCGTGACCAGGCTTCCTCATCCTGATAAAGGGCAGCCACTTTTTCCTGCGCTTCAACATAGGCAGAATAGTCAGCCAGCAACAGGTAGTGATCGCCTTTTTGCAGCAGCGTCTCGACGATCGCCTGATAGCGGCCACGTTCGCCTACCGAGAAGAAGCCGTTACCTATCATGTCGATCACCTGCTTAAGCTCGGGATTACCGTTGTAATAATCCCATGGGTTATAACCGCTGGCCTTGATCTGAGCAACTTCTGGCGTGGTCAAGCCGAAGATAAAGATATTCTCGTCGCCTACCTCTTCCTTGATTTCGACATTGGCGCCATCAAGCGTACCTATGGTCAATGCACCGTTCAGTGCCATCTTCATATTACCGGTGCCACTGGCCTCGGTACCGGCAGTGGAGATCTGCTCGGATAGATCCGCACCTGGGAACAGGATCTCTGCGGCACTGACTTCATAGTTAGGATAAAAAACCACTTTCAGCTGGTCACCAATCGTAGGATCATTATTCACCATGGTGGCCACATCATTGATCAGCCGGATGATCAGCTTAGCCAGCCAATAGCCTGGCGCCGCCTTACCGGCAAAAATCACCACCCGTGGCGTATGATTTTTTGCCTGGCCGCTGCGGATACGGTTGTACAGCGTGATGACATGCAGCACATTCAATAGCTGGCGCTTGTACTCATGGATACGCTTGATCTGCACATCGAATATGGCCTGCGGGTTCACCGCCACGCCGGTTTTCTGCAGGATCTTGTAAGCCAGCCTTTGCTTGTTGGCGGCTTTCACTTCACGGAAAGCTTTGCGGAAAGCGGCATCATCAGCCAATGGCTCGATCTTTTTAATCAAACCGAGGTCTTTCTGGAAACCATCCCCTATATGCTTGGTTAAAAGCGCAGTCAGCAATGGATTAGACTGGTTCAGCCAGCGGCGAGGCGTGATGCCATTGGTGACATTGGTGAACTTGCCGGGATAAATCCTGTTGAAGTCGGCAAACAAGGTGGTTTTCAATAACTCGCTATGCAAGGCAGCGACACCATTGACGGTATGGCTGCCGACCACTGCCAAATGCGCCATGCGCACACGGCGGCCGTTACCCTCGTCAATAATGGAAACGCGGCTGAGCAGGTCGCTATCTCCGGGGAAATGCTGGTTCACCATTTGCAGGAAACGGTGGTTGATCTCATAAATGATTTCGAGATGACGCGGCAACAGTGACGAAAACAGGTCTACCGACCAGGTTTCCAGCGCTTCCGGCATCAGGGTATGGTTGGTGTAAGCAAATATCCTGTTGACGATATTCCATGCCTTTTCCCACGGCAGATGATAAAGGTCTATCAACTGGTACATCATTTCAGCCACTGCAATCGCGGGATGGGTGTCGTTTAACTGGATAGCAATTTTGTCAGGTAAAGTTTCCCAGTCAGCGTTCGCATTCACAAAGCGGTGCAGGATGTCCTGGGTGGAGGCGGACACAAAAAAGTATTGTTGCTTCAGGCGTAATTCTTTGCCGGATTCAGACGCATCATTGGGGTACAGTACCTGTGAAATCGTTTCCGCGCCATGCCGTCCTTCAACTGACTTGTCATAATTGCCCTGGTTGAAATACAGCAAGTCAAACTCTTTGGTTGCTTTGGCAGACCACAACCTCAGGTTATTCACGGTTGGTGTTCCGTAGCCTGGTACAGGCACATCATATGGCATGGCCACCACACTGGTAGTATCTATCCAGTGGCGCTCGGTACCACGTTCAGTGTGTACCTGCACCACGCGCCCGTAAAACTTCACTTCGCAGGTATGTTCGGGCCGCTGGACCTCCCAGATATTCTGGTAACGCAACCAGTTGTCAGGATTCTCCACTTGCTGCCCACCTTCGATTGTTTGCCTGAACATGCCATAGTCATAACGTATGCCATAGCCGGTGGCGGGGATATCCATGGTAGCCATTGAATCCACAAAACATGCTGCCAGCCTGCCCAAGCCGCCATTACCCAGTGCAGCATCAGGCTCCATCTCGGCCACAGCTTCCATTTGCTGGCCGATTTCCTGCAGACCGTCGCTTAATTCCGGTGCAACGCCCAGATTCAGTGCCGCGTTCGACAGCATGCGACCAATCAGAAATTCCAGTGAAAGATAGTAAACCCGTTTGGTATTCGCATCGCGGTAAGCATCACGGGTAGTCACCCAGCGGCTCATCAGGTGGTCACGTACGGTAAACGCGGCGGTTTGGTAATAGTCGCGTGTAGTAGCCCAGGAATCGGACTTGCCTAATGAAAAGGTCAGATGGTTACGTAACGCCTGTGGAATCGGCAACTGCTCAAGCAGGAATTCTTCGGCGTTGTGGATGGTGTTTATTTTTTCAGTTTTTGTCCGCGCGGATTTGGCATTGTTGGCCATGCATCTTCCCCTTGAATGATCATTGATGGAGGTGTTATCTACAATTGAAAAGCAAAAAATAAGCCTGTGAAAGACTAATGCCCTTTATGACAAAAAGCCACGGCGAAGGTGCCATGGCTTTTATTATAAATTACTATAAATGTTATTCTGATGACGGAAAGCGGATTTGGGCTCAGGGTTTCATGCAGAAAATCATAGACTTAGGCCTACAAAGCCCAGCCATAAGCAATCCCTAAAGAATTCTGATTCATACGCAAATCCGCTTCGCCGCCTCCAAATGGCGCTGCTGGAATCGAGTTATTACCGCGCACTTTATTCTCAAACGCATGCGCAAAGAAGAACGAAAGCTCGGATTTGTTAGGCAAAGTATAAGTCGCACCCAGTGTGAGATGGTCTTGTACCACAGCCGGAGCCAAGATATTAAATAAAGTTTCGCTGCTGCGCACAGGCTGTGAACTGTGATTGTAGCCAGCCCTAAGTGTGAGCGTATTGCTATAAGCATACTGCGCGCCCACCTTGAGCACGGTCACATCTCGCCAGCCAAACCCGGGGCCTTTTGATGACCCCAGCGCATTCCCTGCAAACAAATTACTCAATGACAAATTACCGATGGAATCGACATCGGAATATAAAATGCGCTGCGCATCGGCAGCTATCGTTAAAGCTGGCGTTGCTTTAACGGCGATACCCACGCCATAGTTGGCAGGAATATCAATATCCCCTCCTTCAGCAAACAGGCCTTTATATTTATCAAACTTGCTGGCATAGGTTTTTGTTTGATAGGTAGCGCCCAATGTCACGGCATCGCTGATCTGGCCAATCCAGCCGAAACGCAAGCCAGCACCATAAGAGTTGTCGTGCCCGTTATTTGTTACATCGCCAGGAGAAGTAGTGAAGCCTGCATTATCAAAGTTCTGTAAACCCTTGGCTTCAAAACGCTGGTAAGCCAGATTGAGGGACACCCCTAATACATGCTGCTCATTCACGCGCCAGGTGACAGTCGGCGCGACCACCACCTGCAGATAATCGATGCCGGTGCGGCTGCCTGTATTGTTGAAGTAAGGGATACCATCCTTGTAATCGGTATTCATGCCGCCATTACCGTAAACACTCACCCCCAGCGTAGTGCGGTCATTGATCACCCGGTTATAGCCAAACTCGGGGATGAAGAAATGTTCGGTATCGTTGCCATCATAGCGGCCATCCAAAGCGCCCGTACCACCGGCGGTATTGCTCAGCCGGGCATCGCGGTCCGGCTTGAACCAGGTGACGCCAAAGTCGATACGGTCGCCGACGATGCCCAAACCCGCCGGATTGGTGGCAGCAGCCAAAGCATCCTGCGGTAATGCGATACCTACCCCGCCTAATCCCAAACCTTTAACGCCATAGCCATGCGCAAAATAACCATCTGTCGCGAAGGCATGACTTGCAGCCATTGAGAATAACCAAGGTAATAATTTAACCGTATGACGCATTTCCAGCCCCTTTTAGATAGTTGAGGCTTATCAATCTACCAACCTTATTAAATAGCTGAAAATAATTTGGAATTATATTGTTATAACATTTAAAAATATAAAACCCGCTTGCGCGGGTTTTATATTTAATGCGTTTTAGACTGACTTAAACATTACAAAATCAGGCTATTCATACGTTTCACGAAACTGGCCGGGTCTTCCAGCTGCCCGCCCTCTGCCAGCAACGCCTGGTCAAACAGCACATGTGCATAATCGGCAAAACGGGCATCATCGGTTTCAGCTTTAAGTTTTTCCACCAACCGATGTGCTGGGTTCACTTCCAGAATCGGTTTGCTATCAGGTGCCTGCTGACCTGCCGCTTTCAGGATACGCGCCAGGTTGCCGGAAAGATCATGCTCACCCGCTACCAGGCAGGCTGGTGAATCTGTCAGACGATGCGTCACTTTGACTTCTTTCACTGTGTCTCCAAGCGCGGACTTGATGCGTTCAACCAGATCTTTGGCATTTTCTTCAGCCTGTTTCTGCGCTTCCTTGTCAGCTTCATCTTCCAGTTTGCCCAGGTCCAGATCGCCTTTGGCAATCGATTGCAGCTTTTTGCCTTCAAACTCGGTCAGACTGCCCAGCAACCATTCATCCACTTTGTCAGACATCAGCAATACTTCAATGCCTTTTTTGCGGAAGATTTCCAGGTGCGGCGAATTCTTGGCCGCGGCAAAGGTATCGGCAGTGATGTAATAAATCACTTCCTGCTCAGCCTTCATGCGGCCGATATAGTCTTTGAGTGACACATTCTGCGTGTCGTTATCGGCATGGGTAGACGCAAAACGCAGCAAACCGGCAATCTTGTCTTTATTGGCAAAATCTTCGCCCGGGCCTTCTTTCAACAGACGGCCAAACTCGTTCCAGAACTTGCTGTAATCCTCAGGCTTGTTTTCTGCGATATCTTCCAGCAGGCTCAATACTTTTTTCACCGAGCCGTTTTTGATTGCTTCCACATCGCGGCTGTCTTGCAGGATCTCGCGCGACACGTTCAACGGCAGATCAGCAGAGTCGATCACCCCGCGCACAAAACGCAGGTATTGGGGCATCAGCTTTTCAGCGTCTTCCATGATAAATACGCGCTTCACATACAGCTTGATTCCCTGGCGGCGCTCACGGTCGTACAAGTCAAACGGCGCTTTAGAGGGCACATACAACAACGAAATGTATTCCTGCTTGCCCTCTACACGGCTATGTGTGTAGGCCAGCGGGTTCTCGTAATCATGCGAAACATGTTTGTAGAACTCGTTGTACTCTTCTTCAGTGATATCGCTCTTGCTGCGTGCCCACAATGCTGACGCTTTGTTGATGGTTTCATCTTCATCGGTAGCCACCATCTGGCCGCCTTCCCCATTCTCGCCATCTTTCCACTCGGATTTTTTCATCACGATAGGCAAGGTGATATGGTCAGAATATTTGCGGACGATGGTTTTCAGTTTCCAGTCATTCAGGAATTCCTCTTCGCCTTCGCGCAAATGCAGAATCACCTCAGTACCGCGACCCGCTTTTTCAGTCGCTTCAATGGTGAAATCACCTTCACCACCCGATTCCCATTTAACCGCTTCAGTTTCGCCTGCGCGACGGGTAATCAGCGTGACTTTGTCAGCGATGATAAAACTGGAGTAAAAACCGACACCGAACTGGCCGATCAGGTTGGCATCTTTTGCCTGGTCGCCGGTCAGGTTCTGGAAGAATTCCTTGGTACCGGATTTGGCAATCGTACCGATATTGTTGATCACTTCTTCGCGACGCATGCCGATGCCATTGTCAGAAATGGTCAGGGTGCGTGCATCTTTATCAAACGAGACATTGATCTTTAATTCGCTGTCGTTTTCGTACAACGCGCCATTTGAGATCGCTTCAAAGCGTAATTTATCGGCGGCATCAGAAGCGTTGGAAATTAATTCACGCAATACGATTTCTTTGTTGCTATACAGTGAATGAATCATCAACTGTAATAACTGTTTGACCTCGGCCTGAAAGCCCATGGTTTGCTTAGATGGCGATTCTGCTGTCGCTGTCGTCATAACGGTTTCTCCAAATAACGGGTTACACAAAATTTTTTGATTAGATGGGGAAAACAAAACCGTTTTTCAAGAGGGGGTAATAAATGCGGGTGTACATCGAGGAATAACTCATGATTAAAACATACCGTTATGTTTTCCTTTCGCAGCCTGAATCATTGATTGATCGGTTTGCTTGACGCTTTAAACAGCATCTGCCAGCACATTTCTTGCTTGAGTTTTTATGAACAGGCATTGATACGTAGAGGAGTGGATCATGAATATTTTTCACACTTTGGTTGAGCAAATGCAAGTCATGCAATTGCCGTTAACCGCCGTCACGCTTACCGCAGTACCTCGAGCGGATACGCCCTTATTACTTATGCTGCACTGGCACGGGTTCCGTAAACAGCCGACCGCTGCCCTTCCTATGCTCAAACCGATACTGCAACCTGTGCCCGGCTCCGCCTTGCAGATCAATGACCGCTGGCGCCAACCAGAAATGGTGGAAGAAGCCGTGCTGGATGCGGCATGGCAATTAGGTGCCTGGGATGTACAGCGCGAAGAGCATCGTGCCTGCACCTATATTGGTGCAACCCAGCAGGAAGCCCTGGCTTGCAAACAGGCATTCGGTAAATATGACGAAGAACTGGAAGATGATTTATTGGTCAGTGAAGCGCCTGACCGGGATGAGATGTTGCAACTGGGTGCCAGAGTTGGGTATATCAGGTGGCAGTTCAGGCCGGTGAATGGGGGTGTTTGGCAGTCGACGGCGGAGGATGATACGTTGATGGAAGATGGCAGCAGGATTCCGCCATGTCCGGTAAGGCCATTGGCGTTGAAGGGTGGGAAGTTGAGTAAGACTGCTTTTCGGTTGGGGCAGGTTAATCGGATTATTCTTTTGACATAGGCTTAACTCTAATTCCAGGTATTAGAGGACTACTCGTTAATCTGGAGAATATGTGAGAATTTCTTTCGCCCCTAGGCGACCTTCTTTCTTATACTTGTCCATAGAAAGAAAGCTAACAACAAGACCTGTATCTTTTCAGAATGGATACGTATGGTAAAACTTTATGAATGGCGGGATATTCTTTTTCGCCTCTAGGCGAGTTACTTTTCTTTGCTTGCACAAAGAAAAGCTAACCAAAAGAAATGCACCCTAGCTTCCGCTTATTTCCTGCGTTGCTCGGCCTAGGACTTTCGTCCGTTGCTTTGCAGGACTTATAGCCAAGCGGTCGCGAAACTCGACCTGGCAGCTCACCCACGTCGTGAGCTGCTGCGGGACTCACACAAACGCTCCCTTCTTCCTTGTTTTGACTCCGCTACTCGGCGCGTCAGATAGGGGACCCGGTCAAAACCAACACGATGAAACAATTTTAGTGCATAAAAGTCGGCGGGCGCTAAGTGAGTTTTAAAATAAGCAGATCAAATTTAAATCTTAAATCTAATACTTTTGTTTTTTGCCGCGGTTGTGCGTGACGCAACGGAAGGAATTACACTCAAATGGAAAGCGTGTGCCTTTCATGGGCCCCTATCTGACGCGCCGAGTAGCGCAATCAGCGTGGGAGTTGTCGGCCAGCGTCTGTTCGAGTTCCGCGGTGGCTTGCGTCTTGTGCAAGCCGCTAGGGCGAGTTTCGTTGGACGCCCACGTTGATGAGCAACGCAGGATAAAAGCGGAAGCTAGGGTGCCCTTTCTTTTGGTTACATTTTCTTTGGGCAAGCAAAGAAAAGTAACTCGCTGTGAAGCGAAAAAGAATGGTTATTATCCCAAGAAATATCTAATAAAACCTACGAAAAGTTTAACGCCTTCTCGTCTTTAGTGACCAAGCTAAACATTAACCTCGCCTGGATTCTGGCCTTCGCCAGAATGACGTCCTAAAATTAAGCGCCTACGGTGTCCACCTCAACCCAATCGACAACCACTGACTTTCACTACTTCCATTCACCTGCTGCCCGACTGTGCCATCAATCTGAAACACCTCCGGCACCAGCGAATAACGCACCCCCAACTGATAAAACGGATTCTGCGTATTATCCCCAAACACTTCCGCAATGCCTTTAAACGCCCCGCCCATCTTGAACTCTGCCCCCAAACCCATGCTGGCTTTGAGTTCTGATGCCTGCTTGTCACGTAACATCCCGACATTCAAATGCACGATCACATCATCATCGCGCAGCGAAAAAGACACCGGCACATAAAAATAGGTATTACCCAACTGGTTAGGGCCGGGCTGGATATCCGTGTGTTTGACATGGCCTGCGGCCAATCCCCACCCCCAGCCATTGGTTTCCAGGGGTTTGAATAAGGTTTTGAATTGCAATATCCAGTCTTCGGTGCGGTAGTCCTCATCATGGTTGCGATAGACGCCACCGCCCAGCGTCACTTCGAAGTTTTCACCTAAATTACACGCAGGCAACGCCCATGCTTCACGTCCACCTTCATAGGCACGCATCCAGCTTTCCAGCTGGCAACTATGGGAATTGGTCAGGCGTGCGTCATCGGTGACCAAGGGGCGTGCGGCATACGCGTGGTGTGGCAACCACAACGCGAAGAGCAGGCTGATATAGAGGAAGATGGATTTTTTCATTTTTTTGATTTTTATTTTATTTTCAAGTCGTGACAGTTTAATGAAATCGCCGGAATTCATGCAGGCATATGATATTCAATTTGCGTCACATTAGTTTCACTGGCCTCTGTCATCATAACGATTTATACTGTTTGCAGGACGTAGGCAATCATGGCGGAGGCGATCGTGGCAACTATTGAGGTGACTGAAACCAGCCCTAATTCTTTTTCTGTCACCGTGCATGGGTCGCATGTCACCACGCATCATGTCAGCGTCAATCCAGATTACGCAAAACAATTATTGAATACGCCGCATACGCTCACAGAACTGGTCACGGCTTCTTTCAATTTCCTGCTTGATCGCGAATCTAATTCCAGTATTTTGAGAAGTTTCGATTTGAGCGTTATTGAACGCTATTTTCCTGAATACCCAAAGGCCCTCTCACGTTATCTTAAGTAATTCTCAGTGGTATCGCATGATAAATATTACCCATGACACCCAGCTCGCAGCCGTAGACCTGGGCTCCAACAGTTTTCGCCTTGAGATCGGCCGCGTCGTTGATGGCCAGATCCTGCGCGTTGATTACCTGAAAGAAGCCGTCCGCCAGGGGGGTGACCTGGATGAGGATCGCAACCTGAAACCTGAAGCGATTGAACGCGGGCTGAAATGCCTGGCACGCTTTGGTGAGCGCTTGAAAGGATTCCCTGCCGAACATGTGCGGGCGGTTGCCACACAAACCCTGAGGGAGGCAGCCAACAGTGCGGAGTTTATCAGGCAGGCACAGAAAGTATTGGGCTACCCGATTGAAATTATTTCTGGCGTAGAAGAAGCACGCCTGATCTACCAGGGTGTCAGCCGCATGCTGCCGCAATCTGACGATAAGCGCCTGGTGATTGATATCGGCGGACGCTCGACCGAGTTTATCCTCGGCCAGCATTTCAAGGCCAATGTTACGGAGTCTCTTCGCTTAGGCTCAGTCGGCTGGTCACAAAAATATTTTGCCGATGGCCAGTTAAGCGAGCGTAATTTTGAACGTGCAGAAATCGCAGCCGAATCTATCATTGATATGATTGCCAGCCGCTATAACGGAAACTGGGAAGTCGCTTACGGTGCTTCCGGTACAGTAGGTGCCGTGGCCGATGTGTTAGCTGGCTCAGGCTTCTCGGCTGAAAAAATCGAACGTAGCCAGCTGGAATGGCTGAAGCAAACGCTGATTAAAGCCAAAACGCCCGACCGCCTGAATATGGAAGGCTTGAAAGATGACAGACGTGCGGTGATTGGCGGCGGCCTCGCTATTTTGACTGCTGTCTTTGATACGCTGAATATCGACACCATGATGGTGGCTAACGGCGCGCTGCGTCATGGCGTGCTCTACGATATTTTAAGCCCGGCCGATGCCACTGAAGATTTGCGTTCAGCTTCAATCGCTCGCTTGTGCAAACAGTTTGGCGTGGAATTGGAACATGCGCAGAATGTCAGCAAAGTAGCCCTGCATTTTTATGATGCCATGCAGGCCTGTGACACCCAAAAACCTTTGTTGCAATGGGCGGCGTTGTGCCATGAAATTGGCTGGGCGATTTCACATACCGACTGTAACAAGCATGGCGCATATATATTAGATAACACCGAGCTTATGGGCTTTGCCCAAAGCGAGTTACATACCATCAGCCTGCTGGTATTGGGACACCAGGGCAAGCTGCGTAAATTACCGGCGGATTTTGATAACCAGAATCTGGTGTGCCAGTTAATGGCATTGCGGTTGGCGGTGATTTTCTGCCATTCGCGCCGGTTACCGGTGATGAAGCATTTACAGTTAGTGCAAGAAAAGCAGCAGTTTACGTTAATGCTGCCAGCACAATGGGTCAGCCAGCATCCGCAAACGCATTACCTGCTTGAAGAGGAATGCCAGCTCTGGCAAAAACTCGGCTGGCAGCTGGAAGCGCAATACAATTAAAAAAAACGGGCCGAAAGGCCCGTTTTGCTTGTGTGACATCACGTGCACACACTGGAAGATACAGCTGACTAATCTTTTTTCTTCTTGGAATGCTTTTCATCTTCCTCACGCAGCTTAGCCACTTTTTCGCGCCACTCCTGCAACTGCTCATCTTCGATTTCCAGTTGCAAGGCCAGCGCTTCTTCCTGCGTCAGCTTTTCCTTGATAAAGCGCTTGGGCAACTTGCCGCCCATGCGCGACAACACGCGTTCAGCTTCGCCCGGGCTCAGCTGTTGCACCTTTTCCAGATACACTGGATTCGATTTTTCTTTCATATTACTCCCTTTGACTAGTGCGCACTGCCGGTCACGGCAGCCACTTGATTCATTGCCTGCCAGGCATCACTAACTGTTTTGCAGGACCCAGTCGGTAACCGGATTCCACTGTGCGATGTCGATCTCTTTCAGCGAGCCCGACAATTCAAAAATACTTAATCCCTCTTCTGCCGCAGTCACGTATATCTGCGATGAACGCAGCATAGACAGCACGGCAAAACCGGTCTCATCCATAAACGTCAGCAAGCGCTCGGCTGACTTGGTGCGTGGCATCACGCGCATGCCCACCAGGCCGACAAAAGTCTTGTGTTTGCGCACGGCTTTTTCTTCGGCCAGCAGGCTGAGGAAATCCTGTGTGGCGCCGATATCGAAAGCAGAAGGCGCGATGGGTACCAGGATCAAATCTGTCTCGGTGACCGCATCTGAAATTTTCTTGTCGCGCAAACCACCGGGCGAATCGGTAATCACCCAGTCTGCTTTCTGCAATGCTGATTTGCCCAGGTCTTCTGCATTGAATACAGTAGCCACATGCTGTGGACGGCGTGCCAGCCAGGAAGCTGACGATTGCTGGCGGTCTATATCCTCCAGTACTACCTTGTGCCCCAACTGCGCCAGATATCCAGCAAGATTGGAGGCGAGCGTTGTTTTACCGCTACCGCCTTTGGTGTTTGCCACCAATACCCTGCGCATCTCATGCTCCCTGTTTGAAGGTGTTGAATTTTGTCATGAAAAACAGCCTCTATAACACCATACCAATATGAAATTTTTATGACAATTGACGCAAAATGAAAACGGTATAAACTGTTTTCACGCAAAAATAAACAGGAGATCAACATGGCCACTAAACCGGCAGCCAAACCTACGGCGGCAAGCAAGCCAGTAGCCGCTAAAACCCCTGCACCAAGCAAAACAGTTAAACCAGCCATCGCCAAGCCAGCTACTGCAGCATCAGCAGCTAAACCAGCCGTTAAGCCAGCGGCAAAACCGGTAGCCAAAGTCGCTGCAAAACCAGCAACAGCAGTGACTAAAAAAGCCACTCCAGCGACTCAGAAAGCAGCGGCAAAAGTAGCTAGCAAACCTGCTGTGAACAGCAGTAAGCCAGTGGCGGCTGATAAATCAAAAACGCCTAAAGTCAAAATGGAACGCGATAGTTTCACCATGCCTAAAGACGAATATGCACAAATTGCTGCATTGAAAAAACGTCTTGAAGTTGCTGGTAAAGCGGTTAAGAAAAGCGAATTATTACGCGCAGGTTTGAAACTGCTCTCTGCCCTTGATGACACAAAACTGAAAGCGGCATTGGCAACTGTACCCACGATTAAAACTGGCAGACCAAAGAAGTAATTTCCCAAGAAGTAATTTCTAATCGATCCGGTTTCAAAATCGGATCAGACAGCTTGAATTGAAGAGCCAGCGCAACAGATAGGTTGAGCTGGCTCTTTAAATTTCAGGGTCATGAAAAACCATCTACTTCGATGCCTGGCATAAGCCGGATTTAAACGACTGGTTATTCCACCAGGTCTGGTGCCTGCACACTATAGAGTTTGTAAGGCAACCCGGACTTAGGTAGCCGCAGCCACCAGATAGCCCCTTTCTTAATACTCAGTTGTGTATCTTCCATGCCCAGACACTGGGCGGCCAATTCGCCTATCCACGGCTGATGCCCGACCAGCATAATGTGCTCGAACGGGCTCTGCTCAAGCAACTGCAAAATCGGTTGTAAAGGACGCTCCGGCGCCAGCCGGTTTTCTTCCTGCCAGCCTTCCGCCCAGTAAGCGGCGGTTTCCCTTGTACGCAATGCCGGGCTGACCATGGCATAGGTTTGTTTAGGCAGGTATTTCTTGAGCCAGGCCGCCATCTGTTTCGCCTGTTTGTGGCCTTTTCTGGTCAGGGCACGCTCAAGGTCAGAATGCCCGTGCAGCAAGTCTTCCGCTTCTGCATGCCGCCATAGAATCAGGTTACGTACCGCCATCTCAGCCCTTAAAGTGAATGATATTGCTTCAGCAATATCTGCTGGCAAGACTGCAATGGCGAATCTTCGGCTGAGTCACGCAGTGCCTTGTAAACACCCTGTTCAGTCAGCTGCCAGGCATCCAGGTTATCATCCAGATACAGCTGCAAGCCTTCCTGCATGATGCGTATCTGCATTTTGGGATCAGTGATAGGCCATGCCAGTTCAACGCGCCGTATCATATTGCGGCTCATCCAGTCGGCACTGGATAACCACATCTGCACTTGCCCATCCAGCTCAAAATAGAACACGCGGGAATGTTCCAGCAGGCGGCCTACAATAGACCTGACCCGGATGCGGCCCTTGATTGCCGGCAAATCCACCGGCAGTATGCAGGCACCGCGTATGATCAGGTCAATTTCGACGCCGGCGGTGGCAGCCTTGATCAGCGCTTCGGTCAATGGAATATCGGTTAGCGCGTTCATCTTGGCGATCACGCGTGCCGGCTTACCCTGTTTTGCCAGGCGTTGCGCTTTACCCAGCTGCCTGATCATGCCGGAATGCAGTGTGAACGGCGCCACCAGTAAGTGCCGCATACGGGGTAACGGCAACTCGCTGGTCAGGTGTCTGAACACTGCTTCCATTTCCCTGGTCAGGTCCGGATTGGCCGTCAGCATGCTCCAGTCGGTGTATAGGCGCGTGGTTTTCGGGTTGTAGTTACCGGTCGACAGGTGGCCATAGCGATGTATGCTTTTGCCTTCGCGACGCATGATCAACAACATTTTGGCATGCGTTTTAAGGCCAACCACACCATATACCACCTGGGCGCCTACCGCTTCGAGCGCCTCTGCCCAGTTGATATTGGCTTCTTCATCAAACCTGGCCTTCAGTTCAACCACGACCAGCACTTCCTTGCCGCGGCGCACCGCTTCCTGCAACAACGACAACATGCGCGGGTCAGCGCCGGTGCGGTAAATCGTCATGCGGATCGCCAGCACATGCTCATCTTTTACAGCTTCTTCCAGCAGCTGGATAACGACATCAAAACTTTCATACGGTTGATGTATCAATAAATCGCGCTCACGCATTTGCGCCAGCAACAGGATGTTTTTATTGATATGTTTTGGCCACTGCGGCTGGAAAGGCGTGAATTTGAGGTGATCGCCTTTTGCCATATCCGGCAACTGGATCAGGCGTCCCAGGTTGACCGGCCCATTCACCCGGTACAGGGCCAGTACCGGCAGGTTAAACTGTTTGAGCAGGAACTCAGCCAGCGCATCATCGCATTCCTGGGTGACCTCCAGGCGCACCGCTTTGCCGTACTGGCGGTGCGCAAGCTCTTCACGCAACGCCATGCGCAGGTTACTGACATCGTCCTCATCCACTTCCAGGTCGCTGTTACGTGTGACACGGAACTGGGAGAAATGCAGGATCTTTGCGCCTTCAAACAATACATGCAAATTGGAACGGATAATACTGGTCAGCGATACAAAGCATTGCTGTCCTTTGCTGATGGCAGGCGGCAACTGCACCAGGCGAGGTACCACCCGTGGTACGCGCACAATGGCGATCTTCTCTTCTTTATCAATCGAGATGCGGACAATGAAGTTCAGGGATTTGTTGGCGACCTGCGGGAACGGATGCGACGGGTCCAGCGACACCGGCATCAGGAATGGCAACACTTCACGCTTGAAGTAATTGGTCACCCAGGTCACCTGGTCTGGTGTACGTACGGTACCTGACACCAGGTGTATCGCTTGTTTAGCCAGGGCCGGCATCAGTGCATCATTAAACAACTCATACTGTTTTGCGACCAGCGCATGCGCCATGCTGGCAATCTGTTCGCAGCCTGTGGCTGTGACCGGGCCATGCGTCACACCTTGCTGATGCGCCTCCATCTGCAAAGGCATGCGCACTTCAAAAAATTCATCCAGGTTATTGGAGACGATGCATAAAAAACGCAATCGTTCCAGCAGGGGGTAATCTTCACGTTGCGCCAGCGATAATACGCGCGCATTAAAGCTGAGGATACTGAGGTCTCGGTCTAGTAAAACTGAGGGGTTATTTTTCATGTCGACTATTGTAGCGCTTGGCAGCCAGCCATTTATGACAGTTTTATGAAATCGTATGAATCGAAAAATTCCTCACTTATAACTGCTCAATCTGTTTCAGCCGTTGCCGGGCAAATGCCTTGATTGCAGATTGTTCGCTGGCCGTCATTTTCCCCACGTGTTGCACCATCAGGCGGGTGCGCTGGTTATCGGCCAGCAATGTTTCATGCCTGATTAAAAATGCCCAGTACAAGGTGGTGAATGGGCAGGCGGCCTCACCGGTTTTCAGTTTGGGATCATAGCGGCAGTGTTCGCAATAATTACTCATGCGGTGGATGTAGGCACCGCTCGCCACATATGGCTTACTGGTGAATTTACCACCGTCGGCATATAAAGCCATACCCGCGACATTCGGCAGTTCCACCCACTCGACAGCATCTACATATACAGCCAGAAACCAGTCCGCAACCTGCTGTGGTGACAAGCCTGCCAGGGTTGAAAACAGGCCTATCACCATCAGCCGCTGGATATGGTGTGCATAACCGGTTTCCAGGGTTTGCCCTATGCATTGCGACAGGCATTGCATCTGCGTTGCACCAGTCCAGAACCAGTCAGGCAAATCCCGCTCGTGCTCGAAAAAATTGGCTGACTTCAAGGCAGGCATCTCCAGCCAGTACACGCCACGCACAAATTCGCGCCACCCCAGTATCTGCCTGATAAACCCTTCAACGCTGGCAAGCGGCGCCTGGTCTTGCTGGTAGGCTTGTTCAGCGGCAGCGATGACTTCTCGCGGATTCAGCAATTTGAGGTTCAGCGCCGATGCCAATAGCGAATGCCACAGATAAGGACTGTCCTGCCACATGGCATCCTGGTAAGTGCCAAACTGCGGTAATTTCTCGGCTATGAAATGTGCGAGCAGTTTAAGTGCCTGCGCACGTTTCACCGGCCATGGAAATTCATCAAGCTTGCCGGGATGTTCCGGAAAGCGTTTATTGACTAAGGTGATGACAGATTTAGTGATCGCGTCAGGCGCAAACCTTAATGGCGGTTTTAGCTTTTGCGGCCCCTCTTTTCCTAAATGCTCACGGTTTTCTTTATCATAATTCCAGTCACCGCCGGCTGGCGCATCACCTTTCATCAGCAGCTTGTATTTCTTGCGCATGCCACGGTAAAAATTCTCCATGCGCAAAGAATTACTTTTTTGCCGCTCTGCCCAACGCTGGAATTGCGCAATGCTGCACATATAATGCGTGTCCTGCAGCACGTCGAGCGCTACATGATGTTTCCTGGCGGTCGCTTCTAATGCCTTCAGAACACGCCAGTCGCCTGGCTCACATACGCGCAAAGTCTCGGGATGATGTTTTTGCAACATGGCATGCCACACCGCAGCCAGGTCCGGGTGGTCATGTGATTCAAGCTTGAAATAGGTAAGCGGAAAATGCCTGGCCTGCAAGGCTTCAGCAAAGTGGCGCATGGCGGACAAAAACAACGTGACACGCTGCTTGTGTGACCAGACATGCGTGCTTTCCTGTATGACCTCGGCCATCACGATGTGATCCCGGGAAGCATCAAAATCCTGCAGGGCAGGATTATCCAGCGTAAGCTGGTCACCCAGAATGACAATGAGGTTTCTCATCTGGCAGATTGCTTATCTGGCGGTGAGTCTGGATTGCCGGCGGCAGCGTTCAGAGCAGTATTTGACCGAGCCCCAGTTGTGCAGCCAGGCTTTACGCCAGCTCATTTCCCTGCCGCATTGCTGGCAGGGCTTGCTGGGCAAGTGCGCTTTGTTGCCTTTGAATGAAGGCGTCATGCCACATGCACTGGCGCCGACCTGCGTGACTCCTGGAGACTTTGTTTCTGCTTGTAGCAACGGCTGGCTGTTTTGCAAATCTCGACGAAATCTTCGGCGACCAGCGCAGCACGTCCCAGCAAGCCGCCGTCGATATCCGGCATAGCCAGCAGGCTTTCTGCATTTTTGGGCGCCATGCTGCCGCCATATAAGATACGGATCTGCTCGGCGAACTCGCGGTCACGCTCTGCGATCATCATACGGATGAACGCATGCATACGCTGCGCATGCTCAGGTGTCGCATGTTCACCGGTACCGATCGCCCACACCGGTTCATAGGCGATCACCATATTCAGTTTCTTGGCCAGTGCAAACGCTTTGTCATCCAGCCCATACACTACATTCAGCATCTGGTTGCGGACAATCAACTCGGCCATGCCGCCATCGCGTTCATCCAGTGTTTCCCCGACACAAAAGATAGGGGTGAGCCCGGCATGCAGGGCATTCAGCAACCGTTTGGTCGCTACCTGGTTACTTTCCAGCTTGAGGGCACGTCGTTCTGAATGACCGACAATAGTATAGGTGCAGCCAAACTCGGCTACCATTTTTGCGGAGATGCAGGAAGTGAAAGCGCCTTCGGTGAACTGGCTGACATTCTGTGCACCCCAGGCGATAGAAGTGCCCTGTAATGCAGACTGCGCCTGATACAGGTAAACGTAAGGCAGGCAGACTGCGGTGTCTACCCCGTCGAGATGAAACAGCTCCTGTTTTAGCCGGTTGAGCAGACCTTGGTTTTCCAGCAAGCTGCCGTGCAGCTTCCAGTTACCGACAACTAGTTTTTTGCGCATGATGTAGACCTTTCTATCATGCCCCCTCAATGTCAATTATGTTTGCTTTAAGAGCGAGCGGGTGAAGTCGATTCGACTGCCAGTGGACTGGCATCATTATCAACTATGGCAGCTTTACCCCTTAACCGTTCAATCATTTTTAATAAATGCTGGCCATTTTTTCCAGTGAAACGATTTTGATCTTGCCTGCCTGGCCGGCGCTGCCAAATGCTTCAAACCGTTCCTTACACAACTCCTGCGCTGCATTGGTCGCTTCCTTGAAGTATTTACGCGGATCAAACTCTTCAGGATGTTCGACAAAGTATGCGCGTATGGCAGCCGTCATGGCAAGCCGGATATCGGTATCGATGTTCACTTTGCGTACACCACTCTTGATGCCTTCCACGATCTGGGAAACGGGTACGCCATAGGTTTCCTTGATATTACCGCCATAGTGACGGATCTGCTCGAGGAACTCTTGCGGCACACTGGAAGAGCCATGCATGACCAGATGCGTATTGGGGATTTTGGCGTGGATCTCCTGGATACGCTTGATGGATAATGTATCTGCTGACGGCGGGCGCGTGAATTTATAGGCGCCATGGCTGGTACCGATCGCAATCGCCAGTGCATCGACCCTGGTCGCCTCCACAAACGCGGCTGCTTCATCAGGGTCGGTCAGCAACTGGGATTCATCCAGTTTGCCCTCGGCGCCTACGCCATCCTCTTCGCCGGCCATACCGGTTTCCAGTGAGCCCAATACACCCAGCTCACCTTCTACCGACACGCCAACCGCATGCGCAAACTCAACCACGCGGCGGGTGACATCGACGTTGTATTCATAACTGGCCGGTGTTTTATGGTCTTCCTGTAATGAGCCATCCATCATCACACTGGAAAAACCGCTACGGATGGCCATCTGGCAAACTTTGGGAGAAGTGCCGTGATCCTGGTGCATACACACAGGAATATGCGGAAACTGCTCAATGGCGGCTTCAACCATCTTGCGCAAGAAAGACTCACCGGCATAACCACGCGCACCGGCCGAAGCCTGCAAAATAACTGCACTATCGACTTCGTCAGCGGCTTTCATGATGGAGATGATCTGCTCCATATTATTGATATTGAATGCCGGATAGCCATAACTGTGTTCGGCTGCGTGGTCCAGTAATTGCCTGAGAGAGATCAATGCCATGCAAAACTCCTTTATTCTGTGGCTTGCTGGTGGTATTCACGCAAGCGCTGGATTTCTTGTCTGGATCCCAGCAACACCGGGACGCGTTGATGGCAGTCGGTTGGCTGTATGGCGAGCACATCTTCAAGGCCATCTATACTTTCGCCGCCTGCCTGTGCCACCAGCAGGCTCATGGGGTTGGCTTCATACAGCAATCTCAGCCGACCGGCCTTGACCGGTTGTTTGTTATCCCGCGGATACAGGAACACACCACCGCGCGTCAGTATGCGATGCACATCCATCACCATGCTGGCGCACCAGCGCATATTGAAATCGCGGCCGCGTTCACCTTGCGCGCCCTGTAAACATTCGTCTATATACCGTTTCACTGCCGGTTGCCAGTAACGCTGATTACTGGCATTGATGGCAAATTCGGAAGTTTCCGGATGAATGCTTACTGCCTGCTGGGTGAGGACGAAGGTATCGTTCTCATGATCAAGCGTGAACACATGTGTACCCTGGCCCAAAGTCAGCACCAGTAAAGTGGCCGGCCCATACATCACATAAGCAGCAGCACGCTGTGACTGGCCCGGCTGCAAAAAGGCCTGCTTGCCCTGGGTAGAAACGCCGGTATTCGGTAATATCGAGAAGATACTACCGACCACGCCATTGATGGCCAGGTTGGAAGAACCATCCAGCGGGTCAACGCAGACCAGGAAAGGAGCATCCACCGTTTCAAATACGATGGGCTCATCGGCTTCTTCAGACACTACAGCGGCGACTACAGCGGAAGTACGTAACTGCTCCAGCACAACTTCGTGACTACGGATGTCCAGGTGCATCTGGGTTTCGCCCTGCACATTGGTGTTGGTGGTTTTTTCGGTGGTGCCTTGCAGTGCACCCTGCTTGACCAGTGCTGCAATCTCAATGCCGGCCTGTGCTGCATGCCATATCAGCACATTCAATGCATGATTCAGTGAAACCTGTTTCAGAAATACGTCCAATTGCATGGCAGATACCTTTGTTATGGTTTTAGCGATACTTGCAACGAAACTGTAACCGACACTTAAACGGTGTAAAGTCACGATGACAGGCAGTAAACACCTGCAATTAACTTCACTCGAAAGTGTAAATGTGCAATGTCTAAGCCTGTTTTTCTATTAGGTAGACGTCACATCTTAAAGATTGTTCAACAATCTTATAACAGCAAATATGTCAATGTACGCCAAAGCAGCGTATCTGTGGGGCAATCAATTAAAAATCAATTAGTGAGGAGACACTAATTGTTGCAGGGCCTGTTGTGCCGCGACAAAACCAAAACTGGCGGTCACACAAATACTGGAGCCATAACCGGCGCAATGCAGGCCGGTCAAGCCAGCCTGTGCATCACAGGCTTCGGCGGGCTTTTCCACCGGCTCATCGGAATAGACAGCAGTGATGCCGAATTTGGCAGATTTTTTATTATCGCTGGCTTTGGGAAAACCATGGTCACGGCGCAACTGGTTACGCACTTTTGCCAGCATGCGGTCGCCGTGCACATGAGCCAGATCGGTCAGGCGGATACGGGTCGCATCCAGTTTGCCACCGGCACTACCGACGACGATCAATGGCAACTGCTGTTGCTGGCAATAAGCCGCCAGCGCAATTTTGGCTTTGGTATCATCCATGCAATCCACCACAATATCCGGACGCGCCGCTAATACAGAGTCCATATTTTCAGCAGAAATGAAATCTTCGATTTCAACCACTTCACAGGTCGGGTTAATCTGCGCGATCCGCTCACGCATGGCAGTGACTTTGGCCTTGCCTACATTTTCATCGAGCGCGTGAATCTGCCGGTTGATATTCGATTCAGCGATATTATCCAGGTCTACCAGTGTCAGCTTGCCCACCGCATTGCGCGCCAGGGCTTCCACCGTCCAGGAACCGACACCGCCCAGCCCTATCACCAGTACATGGGCTGCTTGCAGATGCTGCAAACCTTGCTCACCATATAAACGACGCACGCCGGAAAAACGCCGGGCATTATCTACAACAGCGGATGTATTGCCTGAACTCACTTAACACTCACGTTTTCAAGTACCACATATGCCAGGGCCAGGTTTTTCTCGTCGCTGATACTGATATGCGACTGGTGTATGTGATGTTGCTTGAGGAAGGCCTGCAAGGTAGGTGCCAGTTGCAGCAATGGCCGCCCCAGTGCATCGTGGGTCACGGCGATATTATGAAAACTGACATCGCCACGGATGCCGGTGCCTATGGCTTTGGCGAACGCTTCCTTGGCGGCGAACCGCTTGGCAAGAAAACGCGCTTTGAGCTGGCTGGCCTGGTAGTCGGCCCATTCGGATTCAGCCAGAATACGCTTGGCAAATGGCTCACCAAACTGGTCAAGCGAAGCCTGGATGCGTTCGACTTCAACAATATCTGTCCCGATTCCAAAGATCATAGGATTACCTCGCAACAACCATTTGCATTCACCGGCGGCATTGAAACCGCGGCATCCAGTTTGTTACTGTTGTTCACCAGGCTGCAAGCCATCAGCACCTTCACTTGCTAATCACCTGGCGGAGAACTCTTTCATCAGGGCTTTCATCTCACTCACCGCATTATCCCAGCCTACAAACAAGGCATGCGCGACAATTGCGTGTCCAATGTTCAACTCTTCAAATCCCGGCAACCGCGCGATGCGATGTACGTTGTGATAATGCAGGCCGTGTCCGGCGTTCACAATCAGGCCAGCCGCTTTTGCATGATGCAGGGCAGCTTCTACCCTGCGTAACTCTTCTGTTTGCGTTTTTTCGGTTTCTGCATCGGCAAAGGTGCCGGTATGTATTTCAATCACTGGCGCGCCGATTTTCACTGCAGCATCGATCTGCGCCAGGTCCGGCGCGATAAACAGTGACACGCGTATGCCCTGGTCAGACAGTTTTTTTACCGCATGTTCCACTTTGGCATAATGGGTCAGCACATCCAGCCCGCCTTCAGTGGTGCGCTCCTCACGCCGTTCCGGTACCAGGCAGACATCCTGCGGTTTGACCTGGATCGCGATATCCAGCATTTCGTCCGTTACCGCACACTCCAGGTTCATTTTGGTTTGCAGCAACGGGCGCAGGGCGAAAATATCCGCATCCTGCATATGGCGCCTGTCTTCACGCAAATGCAGGGTAATGCTGTCTGCACCAGATTGTTCAGCACGCAATGCAGCCTGCACCACGCTCGGGTATCTGGTACCGCGCGCCTGGCGTATCGTGGCGACATGATCAATATTCACACCTAGTTTTAACATAGTTACTTTCGATTACTTTGACAGGTAGTCATCCCTGGCTTTGATTTTTATTGTCCGGCTTGAATTATAAACTTAGCAGTCGCCCGCCCTCAACACTGCTTGCTTGCCTGGCAGTCAACCGGCGATATCAGAAACCTTGCAGATCGACCAGCAATTGCCGCGTATGCAACGGTTTTTCACCCAGGTAATGCTGCAACAGGTAACGCATCAACTGCTTGCTCTGTGTCTGGGTGGTCTGGTTGTTGTAACTGCCACGCGCCATATCCAGCAAGGTGGTGCCCTGTATCAATACCCCGTTCTTAGTCACTGAGGGTGCGCAGGCACCGTAGTCAGCTTCAAACCGGTAGGTTTCATCGGCATGGATGATCTCACCGTTTTCGTCATGCATGAGCGGCACGGCATACCCCAGCTCCTGCAACATCTTCAATTCGAAGCGGCGCATGATTTCCGCCAATTGCTCACTACCGGGATCATGTTGCAGCGAAGAAAGCACTTGCACGGTCTGGGCGTAATACTCGAACAATTGCGTATGCGCATCATCACGCGGCAGCAGACGCAACAGCAGCTCGTTCATATAAAAACCGCACATCAGCGCATCGCCTTTGAGCAGGGTGAGGCCGGTCAGCCACTCCAGCCCGTGCAGGGTTTTCAGTTCGTTTTTGCCAGACCAGGTACCAGCCAGCTGCTGGAAAGACTGCAACATGCCACGCATGGCAGACAACGGCCGCCGCGCGCCTTTGGCCACTGCAGCGATACGACCCAGGTCGCGGCTGAACATTTCCACGACCAGGCTGGTTTCTTTAAAAGGATAAGTGTGCAGGATAAACACCGGCTGCTGCGATTGCTTGTGAGTGCCAACACTGGAAGTATCGACCACGATGCTTATCTCAATACTTTAAAGTCTTATTGAATGAAGGTTCAGACTGAAACAGCGGCTTTGTATAACTTAAAAGCCCAGGCTTTTTAATGCACGCGCATCATCTGCCCAGCCGCCCTTTACCTTCACCCAAGTTTCCAGGTAGACCTTGGAGCCGAACAGTTTTTCCATATCCTGCCTGGCTTCGGTAGATATCTGCTTGAGTTTCTCGCCGCCCTTACCGATGATCATCGGTTTCTGGCTATCTTTATCGACGATGATGGCGGCAAAGATGCGGCGCAGGTTTTTCACTGTTTCAAACTTTTCAATTTCAACGGCAACTGAATAAGGGACTTCATCCCCAAGCAGGCGGAAAATTTTCTCGCGCACCAGCTCAGCGGCCAGGAAACGCTCGTTCTTGTCGGTCAACTCATCTTCGGCATAAATGGCCGGCTGCTCTGGCAGATGCTCGCGGGTGGCTTGAAGCAGCTCTTCCAGGTTCAGGTTTTTCTTGGCACTGACCGGGATGATGCCGGCAAAATCAAACAGCTGGTCGAAGTCCTGGATCAAAGGCAATAAATTACCCTTATCACCCATCAGGTCTGCCTTGTTCACTACCAGCAATACCGGTTTATTTTTAGGTAACAGTTTCAGCACCAGCTCGTCCGCTTCACCCAGCTTCATAGGCTCAATCACAAACAGCACCACATCGACTTCAGACAGCACCTGGGTTACTGTTTTGTTTAGAGACTTGTTAAGGGCGTTGATATGCTTTTGCTGGAAACCCGGCGTATCCACAAACAGGAACTGGGTATCCTCAGTCGTGTGTATGCCCAGTAAACGGTGGCGTGTGGTCTGCGCCTTGCGTGAAGTGATAGCTAACTTCAGGCCGAGGATATGATTGAGTAAAGTCGATTTACCAACGTTAGGCCGTCCAACGATAGCGACGGTGCCGCAACGGAAATCTTCAGTAGCTTCTGTATGTTCTGTCATGATTGGATTTTTTCCATGGCGAGCTTGGCCGCCTGCTGTTCCGCCACGCGGCGGCTGGTGCCGGCACCGGTGGTGGTGAGTTTAAGTTTTTTGATCTCGCATTGCACAGTGAACGTCTGTGCATGTGCTTCGCCTTCGATAGACACTACCTGGTAATCAGGCAGATCCATCTTTTTGCTTTGCAGGTATTCCTGCAATTGCGATTTGGCGTCTTTATCGATCGCTTTCGGGTCTATGGTGGTCAGCGTTTCGCGGTAAAGCAAGGCGACCACTTGCTCGGCAGCGGCAAAGCCACCATCGAGGTAGACCGCACCCACTATCGCTTCCAGCGCATCCGCCAGGATAGATGGCCTGCGCCAGCCCGCACTCTTCAACTCGCCTTCACCCAGCCTCAGCGCATCGCCAAGATTGAGCCTGATGGAGATTTCTGCCAGGCTGGCCTCTTTTACCAGCTTGGCCCGCAAGCGGCTGAGGTCTCCCTCGGGCAAATGAGGGAATAAATTAAATAACTGATGGGCAATAATAAAGTTGAGTACGCTATCGCCTAAAAATTCCAGGCGTTCGTTATTACTAGCCGAAAAACTGCGATGTGTGAGCGCTTGCTGCAGCAACTCAGGCTGCGTGAAGCTATAACCAATACGGGTCTGTAATATGGGGAGCGCGCTCATCTCACTTACTGCGATGCTTTGCTGGCTGCGTCAAAATCCACCAGCAGGCTGATGGTGTCTGTCAGCGGAATCGTTTTCTGGTAACGCACTGAAACCACGCCAGCGGCAATATTCAAATCCCTGCCTTGCACGGTCTTGATCATATCCACATGCATCTGGCGGTCAAACGCAGTGCGGATATCGGCGTCGCTTTGCAGCATGGGGTCATGTGCGATGCGATTAACTGTGGATTGAATGGAAAAATATTCCATATAGGAAGGCAGTGCTTTCAACCCAACCATGCCCAGGATACCGACTGCGGTTAACACCAGCAGGAATCCGAGCAATCCTATCCCGTGCTGCTTGCGTGCTGAAACCTTGGAACATTTCATATGCCATCTCCCCACAGAGTGCGACTGCCCAAACAGTGATTACCGCGCATTAACCTATACTTTGCCCGATACGGCGCCACTGATCAAAGTTAAACCAGATGAAAAACGCCCGACCGACCAGGTTCTTCTCGGATACGAAGCCCCAGACACGGCTGTCAGAGCTATTATCGCGGTTGTCGCCCATGGCGTAATATTCACCTTCAGGCACAATGATAGTCTCGCCCTGCATCAGGCGGTCACCCAGGCTACCCGGGCTGTACTGGTTCATGATGTCATGGATCAGTACATCATGCTTCACTTCGCCCAGCTGCTCAGTCAGTCGCGAAGCGGTGACATCGACCGCGCGTGCACTGCCGCTTTCGTCGTTGACGTTCAGTGCGTATTTGTATGGCTCGACGAAATCCAGGTTGATCACCTTGTCATTGATGGTGAGCTGTTTGTCACGGTATTGGATTTTGTCACCAGGCAAGCCCACCACACGCTTGATGTAATCGATAGACGGGTCAGGCGGATAATGAAATACGAACACATCGCCACGCTTGGGTTTATCCACCGGGTAAAAAACATTATTCAGGATAGGCACGCGCAGGCCGTAAGTGAATTTGTTGACCAGGATGTAATCACCCGCCAGCAAGGTAGGCATCATGGAGCCGGAAGGAATCTTGAATGGTTCAACAATAAAAGAACGTACAGTAAACACCAGCAGGATGACAGGGAAAAAACTTTTGCTGTATTCCACATACCAGGGATCGGGCACATCACCCAATGCATTGGCCTGGCGTTGCTTGCGCAGGATCAGGATATCCAGCAACCAGATAGCGCCGGTTACCAGCAAAATCACCAACATAAAAATTGCAAAATACATGCTCGTTTCCTGTAGAAAGCGGGGTTTTACGTTTATTTGTCTTCAACGCGCAGAATAGCCAGGAAGGCTTCTTGTGGGATCTCCACATTACCGACCTGCTTCATGCGTTTTTTACCTTCTTTTTGCTTATCCAGCAACTTGCGTTTACGTGTGATATCACCGCCATAACACTTGGCAATGACGTTCTTGCGCATCGCCTTCACGGTTTCACGTGCAATGATATTGGCACCAATCGAGGCCTGGATAGCAATATCAAACATCTGGCGAGGGATCAGTTCACGCATTTTGGCGACCAGTTCACGGCCACGGTAAACACTGTTTGCACGATGCACGATCAGGCTTAAGGCATCGACACGCTCACCGTTGACCATGATGTCCAGTTTCACCAGGTCAGCCGCACGGAACTCGAGGAACTCGTAATCCATGGAGGCGTAACCACGTGAGACAGACTTCAATTTATCAAAGAAATCCAGTACCACTTCGTTAAGCGGCATCTCGTAACTCAGCATCACCTGGCGGCCCATATACTGCATATTGCGCTGTACGCCGCGCTTGTTGTTACATAAGGTCATGACCGGGCCCACGTAATCCTGCGGCATCAACAGATTGACCACAATCATAGGCTCACGGATCTCTTCAATACGCGAAGGCTCTGGCAGACGGGATGGGTTTTCGATCTGCACCACTTCACCAGACTTAAGCAGAAGCTCATAAATCACGGTAGGTGCGGTGGTGATCAGGTCCATATCGTACTCGCGTTCCAGACGCTCTTGTACGATCTCCATATGCAGCAACCCTAAAAAGCCGCAACGGAAGCCAAAGCCTAATGCGGTCGAATTTTCAGGTTCAAATTGCAGGCTGGAGTCATTCAACCTCAACTTTTCCAGTGCGGTACGCAGGCCTTCAAACTGGTTGGATTCCACAGGATATAAACCCGCAAATACTTGCGGCTTCACTTCCTTAAAACCAGGCAATGGCTCGGAAGCTTTTCTACCGGCTAAAGTGACTGTATCGCCGACTTTAGCTGCTGCCAGCTCTTTAATACCGGCAATAATAAAGCCTACTTCACCCGCACTTAATTGCGCGCGTTGCAGTGACTTGGGCGTAAACACGCCGACCTGCTCGCACAAGTATTCCGCTCCGGTCGCCATCAGGCGGATTTTTTCCTTGGCACGTAACACGCCATCAACCACGCGCACCAGCATCACCACACCGACATAATTATCGAACCAGGCATCGATAACCAGCGCTTTTAATGGTGCGCTACTGTCACCGACCGGTGGCGGCACCTTGGCGACCACCTCTTCCAGTACATCGCGTACACCTTCACCGGTTTTGGCCGAGCAACGCACGGCGTCAGTGGCATCCACGCCAATCACATCTTCAATTTCCTGGGAAACACGTGCCGGGTCGGCAGAAGGAAGGTCGATTTTATTCAGGACAGGCGTGACTTCAACACCCAGATCGATCGCCGTGTAACAGTTGGCGACACTCTGCGCCTCAACCCCTTGTGAAGCATCGACTACCAGCAACGCACCTTCACAGGCTGACAACGAACGGCTGACTTCATAGCTGAAATCCACATGCCCCGGCGTATCAATCAGATTAAGGAAATACGTTTCGCCGTTGTTGGCTTTGTATTGCAGGGCAGCAGTTTGTGCTTTGATCGTAATACCGCGCTCACGCTCGATATCCATGCTATCCAGCACCTGCGCTTCCATTTCGCGCGCTTCCAACCCGCCACACACCTGAATGATGCGATCGGCCAGTGTCGATTTGCCATGGTCAATGTGGGCAATAATCGAGAAATTACGAATATTCTTCATGTTCTGCTATACGTTATTTACAAGCAAGAAAGGCGCATGACGCGCCTTTTCAAATTTGCTGGCATTTTACAGCAAACGTCTATTTATCAGGGATTTATTTTGTTTATGCTGCAAATGCAGATGACTTTTATGCCTGCAGCCAGAGGATTCGAAACAGCAAATGTATTTCATTAATTTGCAGGAACACTTCTTATAGATTGTCAGTTAAAGTTCCGGCTGCATCACAAGCTGGCGCTTTTGAGCAATTCATTATCAATATAACTAATAACAATAGGACCTCATCATGTATAAATCAGTACTCATCATCCCTTTAACAGCATTGCTGACAGCATGTGCAACACCGGCAGCTATCGACAAAATGACAGTGAACCCTGTTACAAAAACCGCACCGCAAAGTGCCCAACTCCAGAACAACATCCATGTTAAGTCTGTATCCGGAGGCAAATCTACCAACCCTTTATGGGTCTCCAAAGTAGGAAATGACGCATTTAAACAATCGCTGGAAGACTCATTACGCAATGCCATGTTATTAAGCGAGAAAGAATCTGGCGAGTATGCATTAACTGCCAACTTGCAGGCGCTAGAACAGCCGGTTGCCGGGCTCGACATGACAGTCACGGCCGCAGTTGAATATACACTGCAAGAACACGCCACTCAAAAAGTGATTTACTCCAAAGTGATATCAACTCCATTTACAGCCACTTTCAGTGACGCGGCGCTAGGTTTTGTAAGAATAAAAATTGCCAATGAAGGGGCGATCAAGCAAAACATTCAAACCATCATTAATGATTTACAGGCATTGAAATTAAAAAGCGAAAAAATTTCTATGCAATAACAATAAGGTCCAATAAATTACATGATTGGATAAAAAGAAAAAGGCGGGAGATTCCCGCCTTTTTTACTTAAAGCTACTGGATCACTTACTTACCTTGATCGGCACATACAGCGTATTCTCGCCCCTCAGCACCAGCACTGCCACCGTTTTACCATTAGGCACTGCATTGATCTGCTTGTTGAACAAGTCCACACTTTGGCTTTCGCTATTGTTCAAGCCCAAAATCACATCACCACGACGGATACCGGCCTGGGCAGCAGCGCCCACGCTTTCAACGACTAACAAGCCATTTTTGCCGTTCAGCTTTTTCTTTTGCTGCGGCGTTAACTCGCGCAATGTCAGGCCTATCTTGTTCGACTCAGGCTTACTTGGCTCGCGGCTTGATGCTGGTGCTTCAGCCTGCTCGTTGGGCATTTCGCCGACACCCAGTTGCAAGGTCTTGTTCGTTCCTTTACGTACGATCTCGACCGGGACTGTCTTGCCTGGCTTGGTTGCGGCAACTACGCGTGGCAAATCACTGGAGGTGACAATCGGTTTGCCATCAAATTTGAGGATGATGTCGCCTGCTTCCAGACCACCTTTGTCGGCCGGGCTGTTTTTCTCTACACCTGCAATCAGGGCACCATTGGTTTGCTTGAGGCCGAACGAATCCGCCAGATCTTTAGTCACTTCCTGGATGCCTATCCCCAGCCAGCCGCGTGAAATTCGGCCAGTTGCTTTCAACTGGTTGGAGATATCAATCGCCACATCGATAGGGATACTGAATGACAAGCCCATGGAGCCGCCGCTCTTGCTGTAAATCTGGGAATTCACCCCGACTACTTCACCACGCAGGTTGAACAAGGGGCCACCGGAGTTACCAGGGTTGATCGCGACATCGGTCTGGATGAATGGCACATAGTTTTCTTGCGGTAACGCACGGCCTTTGGCACTGACAATACCGGCGGTCATGGTGTTTTCCAGGCCGAATGGAGAACCGATCGCCGCCACCCACTCACCAACCTTCAACGCATTCGGATCACCCACGACCACTTTAGGCAAACCGGTCGCTTCAATCTTGATCAATGCCACATCCGTACGCTTGTCAGCACCGATGATCTTGGCTTTGAATTCACGTTTGTCAGAAAGCTTGACCAGGACTTCATCTGCCTCGTTCACCACGTGTGCATTAGTCAAAATAAAACCATCACTGCTGATGATAAAACCGGAACCCAGCGACTGAGTTTTATAATCCTGGCCACCTTCCTGCCCTGGCATACCAGGCATTCCCGGTATACCAAACCGGCGCAGGAACTCCTGCAGGTTCTCATCATTCGGCATGCCGGGGAAACCCATTGCCCCGCCACCATGCACCACCGAAGTGATGCTGATATTGACTACCGTTGGCCCCTGCTTTTCGGCCAACTCAGTAAAATCCGGCAAATCCTTTGCCAGCACTGGCGTCGCATACACACTCAATGACATTGCGCATGTCAGCAACACACCGGAAATCCATTGCTTCATCATGTTTGTTCCTATTTTTTAATCAATTAAAGTTTCACTACTTTTAAGACAGCTATTACACCCAAATACAGATTCTTCATTCAGCATTTCCGCCCACCTGAAAACATATTCCTGACATGGCGCCGGCACTTATAAAAACAAGGGGCTACGATCGATAAACCATGAGAGCGCCGCAGAAATTAGTCGCAATGCGGTTTTATAAAGTCGCATCATATGGAAAAGTGGAGAGGGAAGAAGGTTATTCGTGAAGCGCATCATGCATGGCAGTTATACAAGATGGATTATTTTTTAAAAGTCACCTGTTGCGCTATTTGTTCAACGGTTTGCGCCGGCACTTCACCGACAACCACCAGCTGGTAGCCATTGAGCACATGTGCATATACATTGGTCGAGCCCATATTCTTCTTGCCGATACGGGGTTGCACGCCCTTGATTACAGGCTCAACAAACAGGGAAACCGATGCCAGCCCATCTGAAAAAATCAGCTGCTGCACTGGTACGGCCCTGCCCGGCACACGCAAGCGGATCTGGTCTACTTTTTTGTAGCCAGCAGGCAAGTTGGTGACCACCATATTAGTTTCTACATGGGTCAAATCGGTGGTGTCGTCCATGACATAAGGCTTGGAGGCATCGATCTTGGGCTGGAACCAGTCCAGATCCTTGGTTTGCAACAGGGAGACCTGGTTGAAACCAATCTGCTCCAGCGTATGGCCTTGCGCGTCAAGCATACTCATTTTGAGCAGCAGGCCGTATTCGCTATCAGACCAGACACGGTACTGGTAACGGAGGCTGTCATTCGGGATCATATCGATCACTTGCGCCAAGCGGCCGGCAATACGCTCCTGGCCGATGAATTTCAGCTTGTAATTTTGCTTAAGGGGCTGCAGCTGGGTGGGCAACATGGCCGGGAACAAGTTCTGGCCACGGCGTTTTTCAATCACAACCTTGTCATTCTTGGCATTGAAAATGACAATGTCATCGCCTTCACTGAAGACTTCCCGCGGACGCCCGTCAAGCACTACATTACGGGTGAATTCACGGCCGCCTTCATTGATGTGTGTGATTTGAACGGAGCGAATAATCGCTCCGTTATGATAGATGAATAAGCCTTGATAATTAAGTTCTCTGGCTGCAGAAGCGGTTTTCTGCATGGTGACCCATAAATCTTCTTCCGCGTATGCCTGCTGGCAGAGCCCGAACACCAACAACGCACGTATTGCAAACTGCACTGACATACCAATCACGGTTAAAAATTATTCGGCAGCGTTGTACGTGACGTTGTGAATATAGTAAGTCGCGCTGTTTGGCGAATAGTTGTGATGTGCCATCACATACTGGTCAGTTTCGCTGTCCGCTATCTGCACTGTTTCAACCGTAGCAGGCTGATTCAACACAAACATACCTACAAAAAAAGCGGCTGCAACTGAAGCCGCAATTGACCAGACATATTTGGCCGGACGCAATCGTGTTTCAGACACCGCCGGGATTGCGCTGGCCATGGCTTTAGGTGCGAACACTACCGGCTCGTCGTTCAACTCAGCCATGATACGGCTGGTCATGTCAGGCTGTACCCAGTGCTCTTCGCGCATAACATCGCGAATCACATGGTATTCACGCCAGGCTTGTGCTACCTCGCCGGTAGATTTAGCCGCGAGAAAAATATGTTCGCAGCGTTCAACATCGGCTTCGCCGTCAATTAAAGCGGATAGTTGCTGCTTCATAGTAACCCCAAGTCAATTAACCCAGTATTCATTAACCATAAGTTAATCAATGTTTTTATATTGGCACTTAACAAATTGTTTGTCATAACACCCGTGTAATAGTCGAATTATTGCATCAAAATGGTCAGGATTACCAACGTTTATGGTTTGGCGTATCCAATAATGGTCTCAGTTTTGCAGCAATGGTTTCACGTGCACGGAAAATACGTGAGCGCACGGTACCAATCGGACATTGCATGACCGTGGCAATGTCTTCATAACTCAGGCCTTCCAGTTCGCGTAAAGTGATTGCAGTACGCAGTTCTTCTGGCAGGGCAGCAATCGCATCGTTTACAGTTTGTGCGATTTCCTTAGTCATCAGCGAGGTCTCAGGCGTCTCCAGCGTACGCATATCCTGACCCTCATCAAAATTCTCGACATCTTCGATTTCGACGTCTTGCATCACCTGTGGCTTGCGCCCCATGGAGACCAGGTAATTCTTGGCAGTATTGATACCAATACGGTACAACCATGTATAAAAGGCGCTATCGCCCCGGAAACTATGCAAAGCACGATAGGCTTTGATAAAGGATTCCTGTACGACATCCTCTACTTCAGCCTGATCGCGGATCATGCGCGACAGGAGCCTGCCAAGCTTGCGGTTGTATTTTTCAACCAGCAAACCGAATGCACGTTTATCACCCTGCTGGGCACGCTCGACCAGTAACTGGTCAAACTCTCTGTTCTCTAGCTGTTTGGCGTTAGCCGCCTGAACAGTCATATCGCGATGACTCCCTTGGGTAATTTTATGATTGGGAGTAGTATACGCTTTTGTATTGTTTTCGACGAACCCGGTGCGTGTTAACGCCTCTAATTGTGTTGTGTTTAACATCGTCTCATCCCTTATTTTTGCCTGCATCTGCAAAATGCAATACAGACTCCTTTACGACAGCGCTCGTTCTGCGAAGTTCCCTGACTTAATAAGATTATGAATAAAGTCTTTGATGTTTTAATCATCGGCAGTGGACTGGCTGGTCAGTCTCTCGCCCTGCGGCTGGCGGAAAAATACCGTATCTGCCTGCTTAGCAAACGTGAACTGTCATTGAGCGCCAGCAACTGGGCACAAGGCGGCATCGCGGCGGTACATAACAATGAAGATTCCATAGAAGCGCATATCCAGGACACCCTGGATGCAGGTGCCGGCCTATGTGATAGTGAAGTCACGCGCATGGTGGTGAACAATGGCCGCCACAGTATCGAATGGCTGTTGCAGCAAGGGGTGAATTTCACCCGCGATGCTGAAGAGGACCTGCACCTCACCCGGGAAGGCGGCCACAGTCACAGACGGATCGTACATGTGGCGGATGCCACCGGCCAGGCAGTGCAGACCACGCTGACTGACAGGGTGCGTGAACATCCGAACATAACGGTGCTCGAACACCATATTGCGGTCGACCTGATCACAACACATAAACTATTCCAGCAAACTGCCAGCGATGGACCTAACCGATGCCTGGGTGCCTATGTGCTCAATAACAAGACCGGGCAAGTCACCACTCTATCCGCACAATACACGGTGACGGCTACCGGCGGTGCCGGAAAAGTTTATCTCTACACAACCAATCCTGATATCAGTACCGGCGATGGCATCGCCATGGCCTGGCGTGCAGGCTGCCGCGTGGCCAATATGGAGTTCGTGCAATTTCACCCCACCTGCCTTTACCACCCGCACGCCAAATCATTCCTGATCTCGGAAGTTTTACGTGGCGAAGGTGGCCTGCTCACCTTGCCGGACGGCACACGCTTCATGCACCTGCATGACGACAGGGCAGAACTGGCACCCCGTGATGTGGTGGCACGCGCGATTGACTTTGAAATGAAAAAACGCGGGCTGGACTGCGTATACCTGGATATCAGCCATAAATCACTGGAATTCATCCAGTCGCATTTTCCGAATATCTATAAACGCTGTTTGCAACTGGGCATAGATATCAGCAAACAGCCTATCCCTGTCGTACCGGCTGCACACTACACTTGTGGTGGCGTGATGACGGATATGCATGGCCGTACCGATATCGACTGCCTGTATGCGATTGGTGAAACTGCCTGCACCGGCTTGCATGGTGCCAACCGGCTGGCAAGCAACTCATTACTGGAATGCCTGGCATTCAGCGAAAGTTGTGCGCAGGACATCCAGGCTTCCGGTCAGCAACCAACCATCTCTTTACCGGACTGGGATGAAAGCCGGGTGACCGATGCCGATGAGGAAGTACTGATCACGCACACCTGGGACGAATTGCGCCGCTTTATGTGGAACTACGTAGGCATTGTACGCACCACCAAACGCCTGAGCCGGGCATTGCACCGCATCCATATGCTGAGGGATGAAGTGCATGAGTTTTACAGCAACTTCAAGGTGAGCCATGACCTGATTGAGTTGCGTAACCTGCTACAGGTAGCCGAGCTGATCGTCCGCAGTGCGATTGAGCGGCATGAAAGCCGTGGCCTGCATTACAGCAAAGACTATCCAGACCTGCTGCCGGAAGCGATTCCTACCGTATTGACGCCGGAAAACTACACCAGCCTGCTCGATTAATATGCCGACAATCTGGCTATTATTAACGTTGTGCGCGCTGAGCCTCTCCTCGCATGCCCAGCCCATGCTGCAAAAAGTGCTGGATGGCGACACCGTGATCATCCGCGACCAGGGACGAACTTACCGCCTGCGCTTACTCGATATCGATGCCCCGGAATCACAGCAAACTTATGGCAAACAGGCAAAGCGCAGCCTGATGAATCTTTGCAATGGTGCCATCTCAGTACAAACTGCCGGCATAGACCCTTACGGACGTACGCTGGGTCATTTATCCTGTAATAACACCGATGCCAGCCAATACCAGATCGCACAAGGCATGGCATGGTTTAACAGCCGCTATTCCAGCCGTGCGGAATTAGCTTCATTACAGCAGCGGGCACGGCAACAGGCATTAGGCTTGTGGCAACAGTCCAACCCAGTGCCGCCATGGGTTTGGCGCAAACATTACGGTCAACATTATCGGCAGCGAGAATGACACCAGCCGGTAATATCCTTTAGAATAGCGGTTTATCAGCGAACAATTTAGGACACTTCACATGCAAGTAGCAATGAACACCGTGGTCACCATGACCTACAAACTGCAAAATAGCGATGGCGAAACGCTGGAAGAAAGCCAGCAACCGGTAGCTTACCTGCATGGTGGTTACGACAATATTTTCCCTAAAGTTGAAGAAGCCATGCATGGCAAAAATGTAGGCGACGTGGTCGAAGTCAGCCTGGATCCGGAAGATGGCTTCGGTGAATATGACGATGGCCTGGTGCAAATCGAGCCAGCGAGTGCTTTCCCTGCTGCCGAGTTAAAAGTAGGCATGCAGTTCGAAGGTGAAGATGAAACAGGTGACGTGATCCTGTACACAATCACCGATATTGCCGATGGCAAAGTAGTCGTTGATGGCAATCACCCGTGGGCTGGTCAACGTTTGCTGTTCACTGCGACAATCAAAGATGTACGTTCAGCAAACAAAGAAGAAATTGAGCACCAGCATGTACATGGTGCAGGTGGTCATCACCACTAATTGCAGTTCGTTGCAGCATTAAACCGGCTGGCGCAATTGCCCTTGCGCCAGCATTAACACCTCATCAGCGATCTCCGCCACCTCTTCCCGCACATGGCTGACATACAGTGTCGGCAATCCAAAAGTAGTGATCACAGTTTTGATATAAGGTAATACCTGCTGCTTGAGCGCCTCGTCCAGACCACTCAGCGGCTCATCCATCAACAATACAGTCGGCTGGCTGAGCAATGCACGCCCGATGGCAACCCTTTGCTTCTCTCCGCCGGACAACTGGCTGGGTTTGCGCCTGATCAGCGCACCGATTTCCAGCACAGTGATGACCTCTTCCAGCGAAATGGAGACTTCACTTTTGGGCATGCCATACAACAGATTTTGCTGCACGTTCAAATGCGGGAACAGCCGTCCATCCTGGAATACGATACCGACTTGCCGTTGCCACGGCGGCAGCTGAACATGCGCGGCAGAATCAAACCATGCCTGCTGGTTACTTTTGATGATGCCGGAGGCAGGCATCAATAAACCGGCCAGCGTATGCAACAACGTAGTCTTGCCGGAACCTGACGCGCCCATGATACCCAGGCAATAGCCAGATGTCAGATCAAACTTCGCCGCTAACGCAAATGCAGACTGTCCAGCAGTGCTGGCATATGGTTGCTGTATCTGTATATCTACCTGCAACATCAGCGCTGGCTCCTGATCAGTCGCCTTTCAAGCCACTGGCTGGCCAGCAAAGCAAACACGGACACCAATACGCTAAGTATGACCAGCCTGAGGGCAGCGGCATCCCCTGCTGGCGTTTGCGTCAGGCTGTAAATGGCCAATGGCAGGGTGCGCGTTTCGCCCTCCAGGTTACCGGCAAAAGTAATAGTCGCGCCAAATTCGCCCAGGCTACGGCTGAACGCCAGGATCGCACCGGTGAGTATGCCGTGATAGGACAAAGGCAAGGTGATGCTGAAAAATACTTTGGCCGGAGAGGCTCCCAGCGTTTGCGCGGCTTGTTCCAGCAAAGGGTTTACCTGATACATGGCCTGCCGGATAGCGCGTACCATCAGCGGGAAAGCCATCACCGCGGAGGCGATGACTGCTCCCCACCAGTGAAATGTCAGCTGGATATGAAACTGCTCATACAGCCAGGCCCCTATCCAGCCCCTGCGCCCCAGCATCACCAGCAACATATATCCCAGCACGACTGGCGGCAATACCATGGGCAGGTGCACCAGCGCATCCAGCAAAGATTGTCCCCAGAAGCGCTTTTTGACTAAAAGCCAGGCCATCCCCAGCGCCGGCAACAGCAAAATGACCACGCACCAGGCGGCCACTTTCAGCGAAAGCAGCACGATGTCGAGTTCGGCAGGCGATAGTGTCCACATTTCAACAGCTTAAAACAAAAACAACTATTCGGTTGCTAATGGTTTAAAGCCATACGAAGCAAGCAGTTTCCTGGCTTCAGCGGATTGCAGGTAACGGTAAAAAGCAGTGGTCGCTGCAGACGCCTGTGGCAGTAGCGCCATAGGATAAACGATAGGCACATGGCTGCTTTCCGGGAATTCGCCAGCCAGCTTCACTTTGGCTGAAGACTGTGCATCACTGGCATAAACGATACCGACATCACATTCATCGCGCTCCACCAGGTTCAATGTGGCACGCACATCCTGGGTGCTGACCAGTCTTGTTTTAAGTTTTTCCCCCCAGCCCAGCTGGGTCAGTGACTGTTTGGCGTAAATCCCGACCGGCACAGACTGCGTATCGCCGGTGCACCAGTAACCGGGCGCCTGCTGGCTGATATCGGTTGCCGCGTCAGCCTTGATGTTCAATGGCTTGGCTAAAGGCGTGATCATCACCAGGCGGTTGCCAAGCCAGGGTTTGATGGTGGCAGTTTGTACCAGCTGCTTGTCTTTCAGGTACTGCATCCATTTTTCATCGGCCGAGATAAACAGGTCCCCCGGTGCCCCTTGTTCCAGCTGCTTTGCCAGGGTGCCTGAGCCGCCATAGACAGGGACGATCTGTACGCCAGACTGCTGGCTATATTGTTTGGCCAGCACATTCATGACATCGGTCAGGCTGGCAGCGGCAAACACCTTGATCTTGCCTTCTTCAGCCTGCGCCATGCCGGCTAGCAGGCAAGCGCCAATAATAGCCAGTTGAATTGTATTCAGCCAACCCGATTTTTTCATCATTTCCATTCCATAAAGTGATCAGCACCGCCAATGGGGCGCAAAAAGCCATGCTACCATCGTTATACCCAGCCACGCATTACGACGTGCAAAAAAATTTAATCTTTTTTCAAATGCCTGGTGATCAACGACAGTTCGTCAGAGGCAGCCTGTGCCGATTTCTGTAGAATCTGCTGGTAGGCTTCGATCAGAGATTTACCAAATTCCGTCACTTGCGCCCCGCCGCCATGAGAGCCGCCTATGCTACCCAGCACCACGGCCTGGTCAAAACAACGGTTCATCATATCCACCAGCTCCCACGCCCTCCGGTATGACATCTGCATCTGTTTGGCGGCGGCGGAAATGGAACCATGCTGTTCAATCATCTGCAACAGTTCGATCTTGCCCGGTCCCAGTGCAGTATTGCCTTCGTGATTGATACGTATTTTAAGTAGAGGATGATGCATATATCAGTTATTCCAGCGGGATCTCTGCCTGGGCAAAATCTTCGAACGGCGGCAATTCTGCCAATGAGCGTAAATTCAGGTCATCGAGGAAATGCCTGGTCGTCGCATATAACGAGGGCCGGCCTGGTACTTCGCGTTGCCCGACCACATCTATCCAGTCGCGCTCCTGCAATTGGCGTATCACATTCGGGTTCACGGCTACGCCACGGATCTGCTCGATATCGCCCCTGGTCACCGGCTGGCGGTAAGCAATGATCGCCAGCGTTTCCATCACTGCACGAGAGTATTTGGGTTGCCGTTCCGGATTCAGGCGTGAAATATATTCACTGTATTCCGCTTTGGCCTGGAAACGGTAACCGCTTGCCACCTGGACCAGGTCCAGCGTTTTATCCAGCCAATCGGCTTTCAGTTCATCCAGCAGCATGCGCAAGGTTGCACGTTCCATACGGCCGGCAAACAGTTTAAGCAAATCATCCAGCGCCAGAGGTTGCGGTGAAGTCAGCAATGCTGCCTCCAGAATCCTTTTCATCTCCTGGATATTATCCGGGTCACGCATGCTGTCTGCCTCTAGCCATGGGTATTCGCCTGCACATAGATTGAGCCGAACGCTTCCTGTTGCGTGATACGGATCAGGCCTTCTTTGGCCAGTTCGAGCATCGCCAGGAAACTCACCACCAGTTTGGGAATGCCCTCCGTCTCAATATCAAACAGTTCATCAAAACGTAACACCTGGGCATTGCTCAAGCGACGCAGCAACAGGCTCATATGCTCACGCACCGAGAGTTCTGCCCGCCCCAGTTTGTGATGCTGGTTGAGTTTGGCGCGCTTGAGTACATTGCGCCAGGCTTCCATCACATCTTCCAGGCTGACTTCCGGTGGTTTTACCTGGCTGACATGCTGGTAATAAGCGGCGGCGACATCAATATTCTCGCCCACTTTGGGCAGTGCATCCAGGCGCTGTGCTGCCAGCTTGATCGCTTCATATTCCATCAGGCGCCTGACCAGTTCCGCCCGCGGATCATCCTCTTCTTCGACCTCAGCCGGCTTGGGCAACAACATGCGCGATTTGATCTCGATCAGCATGGCGGCCATCAGCAGGTAATCGGCAGCCAATTCGAGCTTGATGGCTTTCATTTTTTCCACATATGCCATGTATTGCGTGGTCAGCTCTGCCATTGGAATATCCAGGATATCCAGATTGTGCTTGCGGATCAGGTATAACAATAGATCCAGCGGGCCTTCAAACGTGTCCAGGTAGACTTCCAGCGCATCTGGCGGGATATACAAATCCTGGGGCAGCTCGGAGAGCGTCTCACCCTTGATTTTTACCTGGCTGCTTTCCAAGATGTCCATGTAGAGATTGTAACGATTTGCGCGCGCGGATTAAAGATTATTCAGCATAGGGATTGCTAAAACCCAGCTTTTGCATGGCCGCTGTTTCCATGGACTCCATCAATTCAGCCTGCGCATCTACTTCATGATCATAGCCATGCAGGTGCAATATGCCATGCACCGTCATGTGCGCATAATGCGCCAGCAGGGGCTTGCCCTGTTCGCCCGCTTCTTTCGCTACCACGGGTGCACAAATCACGATATCGCCCATCAGATGCGGCTGCTCGGTCAGTGGAAACGTCAGCACATTGGTCGCATAATCCTTGCCGCGGTAAGTCGCATTCAACAAGCGCCCTTCTTCAGCATCGACTATCCTGATGGTGACACTGGTGTCTACCCGTAGCGCGGCACGTATCCAGCGCCGAAAGTCTGCTGCTGTCGGCAGGCCTTCTTCCTGTGAAGCAAGTTGCAAAGAAAAATCAAGTTGCGGCATACGGTTAAGTTTTCTGAAAAATATCCGTCATTATAAGAAGAAAACTCGTATAGGAAACCGTGTGATGTCGAATCGCCCGAAACTGGTGGTTGCCAATCGCAAAATGCACGGCAGCTTGCCAGACAATCAACAATTCATGCAAAGCCTGTTGCAGCACACGCAGCATCATCGTGCCCGCTATGCCGTTTGCCCGCCGCACCCCTACCTTTACCAGGCGCAGAATATCCTGCAAAACAGCCATATCGCCTGGGGTGGCCAGAATATGAGCCGCTTTGAGAAAGGCGCTTATACCGGCTCGGTATCGCCGGTGATGCTGAAAGAATTTGGTTGCAGCTATGTGATCATCGGGCATTCCGAACGCAGGCAACGCGGTCATGACAGTGATGAAAGTTGTGGCGAACGTTTTGAAGCGGCACTCAAAGCCGGCCTGACACCTATTTTGTGCATAGGCGAAACCTTATCAGAATACGAACTTGGTGAAACTGACCTGGTGGTCGTGCGCCAGTTGAATCCCGTGATTGCGCATGTAGGCATACAGGCTTTATCGCAAGGAGTGATCGCCTATGAACCGGTATGGGCGATAGGTACCGGCAAAGCCGCTACACCGCAACACGTGCAGGCTATCCTGTCATTTATCCGCGGGCACATAGGCCTGCTGGACGAACAGGTCGCGGAAAAGATCGATTTGCTTTATGGCGGTAGCGTCAACCCAGGCAACGCAGCACAACTGCTGAGCATGCCGGATGTAGATGGTGGCCTGATCGGCGGCGCTTCCCTGGTAACGGATGACTTTATCCGCATCTGCCAGATCGCCAACGATTTAACCGAATTGAAAACTGCGGCTTAAGACATCAAGCTGCAGATAATAAAAAAGCCAGCTTGCGCCGGCTTTTCTATAATCAGGTAATCCAGATTACAACTGTCTGAATTACTTAGCTTCTTCAGCAGGAGCAGCTTCAGCTGGTGCAGCTTCAGCAGGAGCAGCTTCAGCTGGTGCAGCTTCAACTGGTGTTTCAGCAGCTGGTGTCTCAGCAGCTGGAGCTTCAGCAGCAGGAGCCTCAACAGCAGGAGCTTCTTCAGCTGGTTTTTCACCACAAGCGGTCAAAGCCAAAGCCAACAATGCAGCCAACAATGCAGAACGTGTCATCTTTATTTCCTTAGTATGTATGAGCAAAATTTTTTGTACGGCACAATTCTGATATCCAAGAACCCGCCGAGTAGAAAAATTGTATCAGTAATTTATTAAAAAAAGAATGTAAGTGCAATCAAAAACACAGGATTTTTTTGCACAAAAATAGTAACTCTGTAATTTTTGACAAAAATAAAGCCAAAATGGTTCAAATCGGGCTGGTTCCAGCTCACATTTCCTTCAAATGCAGATAGCCCAGCAGATACATGTCGCGTAACCATGGCATTAATCGACTGGCGCTTTCAGCCTGGCAATGTTCCGCGGTTAATTGCCGCCGGTTAGCAAGTATATTCAGTAAGGGTTCATGCTGTTCACTTAAATCTACGCTTTCACCGTTGATAAAGTACTTGCCTTGCCAATGCAGCATCTGTGTTTGCAAGTCCAATTCAACACCGGTTCTGGTGATGGTTTCTGTAAACTTTGCCAGGCTGAGCTTACGATTGGGTGTAAATAATACATAGGCTTTAGGTTCAGTGAAGTAGCGCGCCAAGAATGGCCCCAGGTGCTCAGGCTGCCAGCTCAAGCGCTTGAGCATATCACCTACCCGCTCCACCATCGCTGAGTCTATCGCCGCCGCATCAGTCACCGGCTGCAATTCGGGATCCTTATATAACTCATCCGGCATGCTCTCCTGCCGGCAAGCATCGAGGAACTCCACTGCCAGCTCCCTTGCTGCCGGTGCCCGAAAGCCGATGGAATACGTCATGCAATCGTTATCTTCGGCCACACCCCAATGCGCTACATTGGGCGGCAAATAGAGCATATCGCCCGCTTCCAGCACCCACTCCTGCTCACTGACAAAATGCGAAAGTATGCGTAAGGGGGCTTCGGGGATCAGCCTTAGATCCTGTTGCTGGCTGATACACCAGCGCCGCCTGCCTGTACCCTGCAACAGGAAAACATCATAACTGTCGATATGCGGCCCTACCCCGCCGCCAGTCGGCGCATAACTGACCATCACATCATCCAGCCTGGCTGTGGGAATGAAATTGAAATGGTTTAGTAGCGCTTGCGCTTCCGGCAACAGGTGATTCAAGCCTTGCACCAGTAGTGTCCAGTGTTGCGCAGGCAACGCTGCGAAGTCATCTTCCTCAAACGGGCCTTGCGTCACCTGCCAGCCTTGCCCTGCATGCGCATGCTCAGGATCAAACTGTATCAGGCGTGAAGGCAGCTCAGTCTCGCACGCCAGCCCCGCCAGCTCATCCGGTGTCAGCAGCCCCTCGAAACCAGGGATTGCTCCGCGGATCAGCAATGGTTTCTTTTGCCAGTATTCCGCCATGAATTGTGCCGGGGTTAAGCCATTAAGTAAGGTCAGTGGTTGTTGCATGACTTTTGAATCGAAAGAATACGTTATCTAAAAGGGAGAAAAGGCGTCGTGGTGATGCTTTGCGTGAGACGGGATATGAAGCGCTGCGATTTTTCTGCCAGCATCAGTGCCAGCAAGTCGGTGCGCGCAATTATTTTACTGAATTCACGCTCAAAACTCAGGTTCTGGCTATCCGTCTGCATGGTATTGGTCAGCAGCAACAACTCACCGCGTGCATTTTTTGCCGTGCCCAGTTTCCAGACAGCGATCTCAACGTTGCGGGCTGCATTGTACAAATTTTGTGGCTCTATGCTATCGACCAGGAAAAAGGCTGACTTGTTACCATGCGCCCGGTACAGCATGGATTGTATACCGACAATAAATGCCAGTACCCGGTCGCCACTGAACTGGGCATTCAATGCCAGCTTGATGGCCGCAGTATCCTGCGCACCACCCAAGGCCTCCAGCCGCCATTGATGGGTAGCCACCTGGTCAAATACATAGCTGGCGATCTGGTCCGGCGTGCCCAGGCCTGATTTATGTGATTCAGCAGGATTGCGCTTGTATAACTTGAGCATGAGCAGGCGCAAACTGGCTACATTCTCGACATACTCGATATCTGCCAGCCGGTCGCTGTCGCTTTTCACTAGCTGGTGCAGGGTATTACGGTCCTGGCGGATAGGGACAGGCTTGCCGTTGGGCGAATCAATATACCCGCCACCGGTACTGCAAGCGGCAAGCAACACTATGCTCATCCAGCTGCAGCGCCTGCATTTCATGCCACCAGCACCCTTTGCGCAGGGAACACGATACTGAAACGACTGCCGCGACCAGGCTCGCTTTCCACTTTCAGGATGGCCTGGTGGTGATGCAGGATATGTTTTACTATCGACAATCCCAGACCGGTGCCGCCGGTGTCACGGCTACGGCCGCTATCCACCCGGTAAAAACGTTCTGTCAGCCTGGGTAAATGATGGGATTCAATGCCGATGCCAGTATCCTGCACACTGAACACCACACTCTCATCCTGCATCTGCCAGTAGATATCTATATGCCCTTTTTCAGGGGTATAACGTACTGCATTGCTGGTCAGGTTACTCAGGGCACTGAACAATTCATTGTAACTGCCCCTGATATCCACCCTGGCTTCCACATGCAGGGAAATCTTGTGCTGGCCCTGGCTTAATGCTTTGGCGTCTTTATGCAACTGGTTAAGCAGCGGCTCCATGGCTATATCCGTTTCATCCTTGAGCGTGACATTATTCTCCAATCGCGACAAGGTCAACAAATCTTCAATAATGCGCCGCATGCGGGTGGTTTGCGATTGCATCATATCGAAATAAGGCTGGATATCGGGAGAAACCTCACCCTGCATGTCACTGATGGTTTCCAGGAAGCCACCGATAACGGTCAGCGGCGTGCGCAACTCATGGGAGACATTGGCAATGAAATCACGGCGCATGATTTCTGTTTTCTCTATGGCCGAGATGTCGCGGCAGATCAGCAGCCGCTGCTTGCTGGCAAAAGGAATAATCTGTAATTCCAGCGTCACATCCGGGCTGCGCCAGGATTTAAGCTTCAGCGGTTCGCTGTAATCCTCGCTTTGCAGATACTGGACGAATTCGGCCTGGCGTAACAGGTAATAGATAGGCTGGTTTTCATCATGCTGGCGCTTCAGGCCCAGCCTTTGCACCGCAGGCTCATTGAACCATTCGATCTCGTTGCGGTGATTTAAGACCACCACCCCGTCAGGCAGCGCACTGGTGGCATGGCGCAGTCGTTCCAGCGTGCTGCTTAACTGGCTCTGGCTGCGTGAATGCCTGCGCATCTCGTGATACAGGTTAGCAAAGATATCTTCCCAGATACCTTTGCCATTGGGCATGAAATTAAGGCCAGGTTTCAATGACCATTGGTAGAGGCGGTGCAGCCAGTAAAGATGACCGGCCAGATAGCCGATCACCCCACAGACATAAACCAGCCAGGCAGTATGTGCACTGGTTACCCAGCCCACGATCAGACAACAGAAAGACCAGAAAACCAGTAGCCAGAATGCTTTCCAACGAATATCTTGCACAGGTGACACCCAAAAGTCAGATGGCTGGGATTATACGACACATCGACGACAGGATTGTGACGCTGACAGTGAGCGCCGGTTACTCAGCAGTCACCGGTGCGCTTTTCGCATACGGCTTGGCCAATGGCTCGCCAACGAACAGGCCCTGCATGGGCCACTTGACGCTTTTCCAGTAAGACTCAATCAGTGTCTCACCTGCCAGGTAATGCCCCATCACGATTTGCGGATTAGGGAATTTTTGCCAGTAATTGCAAGGCTCAGACACCGTGCCATAGCTGCCGGTCACGCCGGCATCCAGCCAGCGTGTAGCGGGCATCTGGTAACTGCTGGTCAGCATGCCACCGGTGGAAGTCAGGTGGTCGGCAATAGCACCCGGCAGGTAAGTATTGGTCAGCAGGTAATCAACGTTGGCCTGGCCGGTGAAATAGAACATCACCGCCTGTGCTTTTTCCAGGGCTTCCTGATTCAGGGTATGCAAGGTTAAACGCTTGGATTTCACTGTCATGCCATCCGGCGGAAAAAAAGGCTCGCGCGGTTTAGAGCGCGCCACATCCCTGGTTTTCAGGAAATAGCCGTTCGCTTCGTTCAAGCTGAATTCACTCAGTGTGCCGCGGTCGATCAACGCTTTCGCTGCCTCTACACTGGTGATCGGCAATAACATGGACAGGCGGATATGATGGTCAGCCCAGGGACGCTGTGACGAGCTGTTAAAATAAGGGCTATCCCGGCCAGGATCACAGGTTTTCTTGCACTGTTCCAGGTCCAGCCCCAGCGTCAGTGCGCCAGTCAGGCTGTTACACAGCACGGCGAAAGGCGTCTTCCACACCAGCAGCAACACCTGCTGATCATGCAGCTTACCTTCGATCTGGCTTTTTAAAGACTCGAATTCTGCGACAGACAATACATCCTTGTTGTGCCGCGGCAACTCTACAGCGATCAGGTTTTCAACCGGCACCTGGCGCGCCTGCACATAATAACGTGCCACCTCTTCACTAACCGGGTCGTTGGTGTTGTAGATAACAGCGACATCTTCAGGTTTCAGCAAGGATGAACGTGGCCGTAACTGGCGGCTGATATCGCCGGCACCAGCGATCGCTTCCATTAACCATATGCATAAAAGACACAGCGCTACACTGACTACACCCATTCTTCTGTTGACACGCATCCGTACTACCTACTCCATTTATGGTTATAAATATACAGCTCAGGCAAACTAAACCGCGTAAAATTCAATCATATCCCAGATATGGATTAATTTAAGGAGATGCATGCAATGACCACCTCTCAAACAGTTTTGATCACTGGTGCCAACCGTGGTATCGGGCTGGAATATGCCAGGCAATATGCGCAGGATGGCTTTACGGTTTACGCGACCGTCCGTGATACTGCAAAAGCAGCAGAGCTACAGGCACTGGCAAACAAACATTCAAATATTCATGTACTGGCACTGGATATCGCCGACATCGCAGCCATTCGCGCGCTTGCCAATCAGTTAGCTGACCAGCCGGTCGATATACTGATCAGCAATGCCGGCATTTATCCTGAGAGCCGTTTTGGCAACACCGATCCGCAGGCCTGGTTGCACGCATTTCAGGTCAATACGCTCACGACTTACTATCTGGCAGAAGCTTTCCTGCCTCATTTCCAGCGCTCCGGACAAAGCAAACTGATCGCCATGACCAGTAAAATGGGCAGCATCGCTGACAATGGCAGTGGCGGTGAATATATTTACCGCAGCACCAAAACTGCCCTGAACACGGTCGTGAAAAGCCTGTCGATCGACTTGCAAAAATTCAATATTGCCGTAGTTGCGCTGCATCCGGGCTGGGTGCGTACCGACATGGGTGGCCCGAATGGCCTGATTGATACTGAAACCAGTGTGGCAGGTTTGCGAAAAGTGATTGCCGGTTTAGACCAGGCGCAATCCGGGGAATTTATTGCTTACGATGGCAAACAAGTGCCCTGGTAATAGACAAGTGCCCAGGTAATAAATAAGTCAGCGGGATACCGGACTGGCTGGATCATGTCGCTGATTCAGCCACTACCTTATAAGGGCTGCGCTCTTCCAGTTCATTGACATAATGTTGCATCGCTGTTTCCTCCCTGCTTAAAAAACGCGCTACGCTCTGGTGAAAATCCGCGTGCGTCAACCAGTGGTAAGAGCTGGTGACATAAGGCTCAAAGCCGCGTGCCAGTTTATGCACACCTTGTGCACCGCCTTCAAAATAGCGTATGCCCTGCGCGATACAAAAATCCTGCGGCTGGTAATAGCACAATTCGAAATGCAGGCAGGAAATGTCACGCACGCAGCCCCAGTAGCGGCCATACAATGTGTCCGGACCTCTCACACATAAACTTGCTGCAATATCTTCGCCATCTTGCGTGGCAATAAACACCAGCAACTGCTCAGGCATTTCGCTGGCGATCCGCTCAAAGAACTCAGGCGTCAAATAAGGCTGGCTGCCGTGCCTGTGGTAGGTATTACTGTAGCACCTGTAGAAAAATGACAGCTCTGCTGCAGACAGTTGATGCCCGTTCAGCACCCGGCAAGACACGCCTTGTTGAACGATTTTGTTTCTTTCCTGGCGGATTTTTTTGCGCTTATCGCGACTGAGCGCTGCGAGAAAGCCTTCCCAATCCGCATAGCCGTGGTTCTCCCAGCGGAACTGTACACCTTCGCGATGCAACCATTTGTGCGTTGCGCAATATGCTGCCGACAGGGTATCCGGAAACAGGATATGCGTGCCCGACATCTGGTGCTGTTCACAAAGCGCTTGCATTTGCTGCAGCATCACCGCAGCCAGTTGTGCTGGCTCTGCATAATCGGGATGCACCAGCAACCTGGAGCCGGTGACGGGTGAAAAAGGGATAGCAGAAATCAGTTTGGGGTAATAAGTGCCGCCGGCCTGTTCGTAGGCATCTGCCCAGGACCAGTCAAAGACATATTCACCATAGGAATGCGTTTTTATGTAACAGGGCGCGGCGGCCACCAGCTGTTCGCCATCGTAGACAACAAGATGATAAGGGATCCACCCGGTCTGGTGATCGACTGATGCGGACGTTTCAAATGCACGCAGAAACCGGTAATCCAGCATCGGGTGTGTTCCGGCCAAAGCTTGCCAGGCAGCAGGTGAAATATCCTGCAAGCCACGACACCAGGTAAAAGATAAATGGCTGAGGTCCATCGCCAGTTAAACCATCCTCAGTGAACCATAGCGCTGAACCATGGTTGGTTGAACGTATTGAAGTTTTAGGAAAGTATACCTGCAGAAACCGCCAGGCAGGGCTTGCATGCAATGCAAATTTAATCAAGGAGTTAGCTGGGACGTTTGCGGATAACAGAGCCATCTTTGCCTGAAGAGTTCATCGAACTGCTGGCAGGGATGACCGGGGAATTGGTTTTTGGCTTGTTCTTGATCTTGTTATCGATGTCAGCATCTGTCACTGCGGTTTGCTGAGCCTCGGTTTTTGATTCAGCCTCGCGCTGGCGCTCAACCATTTTCGCGTAAGCGGTTTCCAGCTCTTCCAGCGTGATCACGCCATCGCCATCCAGGTCCACATAAGAGAAATGCCGTGCGACCTGCGGCAGACAGAGGGTTGCTTCTTCCCTGTCCAGGGTATCATCGTTATCACGGTTACATTCGTTAAAGCGCTGCGAAATGCTGTCATGCATGGCTTTGCGTTTTTGTAACATCAATTGATGGTCGGGATCGGTATTGCGGGCGTACTCTGTCAACGCTTTGCGCAGGCGCGCACGGTCTTCAGGGCTGAAGTTGTGTTCCAACGTTTTGGCAAGTCCGTTATCGTCATTGTCTATCACGCGGTTGTCGCTCAACCGGATAGGCAATTTGAGATCGGCACAGGCAGGCAATGCTAGCAACATGGTCGTTGTTAGCAAAAAAACCTCATTTAAATGTTTTATCGCTCTAAACATCCACACCTAAACATAACATCGTATCTTGATTGCTGCAGCAACTCAGGTCATTTTGCCTGAACTTGCTGAACATCGATCACTCAGAAAAATGCCAGCTGACTTAAAAAGTCAGGCTGCATACCATAACGCAACTGCATTCATTCCATCAACTGGTTTAACAAAAAATAGCGCTTTTCAAGTGGCTGCTGTTGCTAAACCGGCACTCATCATGCAACAGGATTGTAACTGCAATATTTCATCGCCCGCGCCATTTGTAACCAATTTGTAACTGCCCCATTTCATGCTCTATGCAGCTTGGAGTATAATAGCGGCCGGTAAGTTTAATCACCCAGCCGTTTTATCACCCAGTTTTCTATTCACCGTTATTTCGGCTTAACGTGTTAATGAAAACGCCAGTTTTTGTGTAAAAGGTTCGTATGGCAGAACAGTTTAAAAAAATATTGATGGTCGATGACGACTTGCGCATGCGCGAACTTTTACAGCGTTACCTGACCGAGCAAGGGTTCAATATCAAGTCTGTTTCCGATGGCAAAGAGCTGGACAAAGCCATGGCTGCCGAGAGTTTTGATTTACTGATCCTGGACCTGATGTTACCGGGTGAAGACGGGCTGGCGATCTGCAGGCGTTTGCGCGGTGCCAACCATGTCACGCCTATCATCATGCTGACCGCCCGTGGCGACGAAGTAGACCGTATCGTCGGCCTGGAAATGGGCGCAGACGACTACCTGCCGAAACCGTTTAACCCTCGTGAGCTGCTGGCAAGGATCAATGCCGTGCTGCGCCGCCATGAAATCACACCCAAGCAGGCGACTGAAGACAAAGGCGCAGCATTCCACTTCGGCGAATTCGTGTTTGATGTCAATACGCGCAGCCTGAGCAAGAATGGCACGGCGATCACCATTACCAGCGGCGAATTCACATTACTGAAAGTATTTACCGAGCACCCTCGCCAGCCTCTTTCGCGCGACAGGTTGATGCAACTGGCTCGCGGCCGTGAGCTGGATGTATTTGACCGCAGCATAGACGTGCAGGTCTCGCGCCTGCGCCGTATCATAGAACCGGACCCGGCACACCCACGTTACCTGCAGACCATGTGGGGTTTTGGTTATGTGTTTATTCCCGATGGCGAATCGCCGCAGTAATTTTCTGCAGATACCGCCCTAGCCCTCGTGCGCTTACTGCCCCGCAGACTACTCTCCCGCATCATGTTGCTGATCGCCATTTTATTGGCGGTCAGCATCTATGCTTCGCTGAAGATCTTTGATTACTTTGATCGCGAGCCACGTGCGACTGCAGCAGCATTACAAGCGGTCACTATCGTCAATTACACGCGCGCATCGCTGATCGCCTCCCACGAAAACCGCCGCCTGGCACTGCTTTCCGAGCTATCGGGGCGTGAAGGCGTGCGCGTCTATGCCGCAGACTTCCTGGAGGATATTGAGCCACTGCCGGCCGACCCGTTCATCGGCCTGATGGCGCAAAAGATCAGGGACAAACTGGGTGAAGAAACCATCATCACCGTCAACCATTACGATATTCCCGGCTTGTGGATCAGCTTTAACGTAGGCCAGGACGACTTCTGGGTAGTCATCCCCAAGATCCAGGTGGACAGGCCTTTCCCGTGGCACTGGTTGGGCTGGGCTGCGGTGGTGGGCTTGTTATCATTGGTGGGCGGTTACCTGCTGACTGCCCGCATCAACCGGCCGCTGACCATGCTGGTGCACGCGGCAGAGCGTTTGCGCAATGGTGAGCCTGCTCCCAAACTGCCTGAAGACAGCGTGGAAGAGCTGCGTGAAGTGACGCATACCTTTAACGAGATGGCCGAATCACTGGCCAGGCTGGATGCAGAACGCACATTGCTGCTGGCGGGTGTTTCCCATGATATCCGCACCCCATTGGCAAGACTGCGGCTGGCGGTCGAAATGCTGCCGCACGAAGCGGATTACATGAAACACGGCATGATCGAAGATATTTCCGATATGGATAATATCATCCACCAGTTCCTGGATTTTGTGCGTGGCGTGGAAGGTGAACCTACACGCATGATGGACATCAACGACTTGCTGCGAGCGCTGGCCGAGCGGCAATTACGTGCAGGCCGTGAACTCAAAATCTCGCTGGGCCCCAAATATTTCATTCCTATCCGGCCACTGGCCATGCAACGCCTGCTGGACAACCTGGTAGGCAATGCATACAACTACGGCAAAGGCAAGGTAGAAGTGCGCAGCCAGGTGATGGCGGACAAGATCGTGGTCAGTGTGCTGGATAATGGACCGGGCATTCCGCAAGAACATGCCGAGCGCTTGTTACGTCCGTTTGAGCGTATGGATAGCGCCCGCAATAAATATGAAGGCGGCAGTGGCCTGGGGCTGGCCATTTGCAACCGCATCTCAAAACTCCATGGCGGCCAGCTGTTCCTGCTCAACCGTCCTGAAGGCGGGCTGGAAGCCAGGTTATCGCTGCCTATCCTGCCCAACAACTGATTCAATACCGCATCAGTTTTCGTTTAATCTTCTGCCTATTAATCTTCTGCCTAATCTTCCGTAGGTGTAAACCAGTTCAGGCGTGACCTGAGTTTGACCACTTCCCCGATAATGGTCAGGCTAGGCGGTTTTAATCTCGCCGCTGCCACGTCATTCGCCAGGTCTGCCAAGGTAGACTCCACCACGCGCTGCTTCTGTGTAGTACCTTGCTGTATGACGGCGGCTGGCATGTGCGGCGACACACCATGGGCGACCAGCTGCTCACAAATCTGCTCAAGCCCCACCAGCCCCATATAAATCACCACTGTCTGCCGTGGCCGTGCCATCGCTTCCCAATCCAGGTCTACCGTCCCATCTTTCAGGTGGCCGGTGATAAACAGGCAGGCCTGTGCATAATCGCGATGCGTTAGCGGAATACCGGCATAACTGGAGACGCCATTGGCCGCGGTGATGCCAGGCACAACCTGGAACGGCACCCCATGCTGCATCAACGTTTCGATTTCTTCACCACCACGTCCGAAAATGAACGGGTCACCCCCTTTTAAGCGCAACACACGTTTGCCTTCCAGTGCCAGCCTGGCCAGCAAGGCGTTGATCTCTTCCTGTGGCAGGGTGTGCTGGTCACGCGATTTGCCTACATAAATCAGTTCGGCATCACGGCGTACCAGTTCCATCACTTCTTTGCTGACCAGTTTGTCATAGACACATACATCGCACTGCTGCATCAAACGCAACGCACGGAAAGTCAGCAGATCCGGATCGCCAGGCCCGCCGCCCACCAGGTACACTTCACCGTGTGCAGGCACATCCTCACTTTGTGTCAGCAAGTCGCCCAGCAACTCACGCGCTGCCTGCTCCTGTCCGGACAACACACGCTCGACCAATGGGCCGTTCAATACCTCTTCCCAAAAACGACGCCGGCTTTGCGTGGTAGAAAACCTGGCTTTCACCTGGTCACGAAACTCTCCTGCAATGGTAGCGATCCTGCCGTAAGCCGCAGGCAGCATGGTTTCGATCTTACTGCGGATATGCCTGGCCAGCACCGGCGCGTTGCCTTCGCTGGAAACCGCAATCACCACCGGGCTACGGTCTATGATGGACCCCATGGTGAAAGTGCATAAGGCGGGCGCATCCACTACATTGACCGGAATATTCAAGCGCCTGGCTGCGATAGAAACCGCTTCATTGACCACTTCATCATCAGTGGCGGCAATCACCAGGCAGGCGCTGGTCAATTGCTCCGGATGAAACAGTGCAGGAACATAGCTGATTTCACCCTGTTTAGACAAGGCATGCAACTCATCACATAACACAGGAGAGATCACCGTGACATCGCCTTGCGCTTTGCGTAGCATCAACACCTTGCGTGTCGCGACATCACCGCCACCGATGACGATACACCGGCGTTGCGCAATATTGAAAAAAATCGGTAAGGCTTGCATGCAGACAAACGCCTGGATAAAAACTGTATTTTACAGCAGCCCTGCTGGCCGGGTCATGTATCTGGAAGCAAATAAGGATTATTGCGCTCTTTCGTACAGCTCTACCAGTTGCGCCGGCTCATCATACGCGGTACGAATGCCGGCTCGCAGGTCACGGCGCATCAGACATATCATTTGCCGTAACACGTCTTCAGCGAAGGAGGCCACCGGCTGGCCGGTGACTTCTGCAAGCCTGCCCGCAATCACAGCCGTATCGCTCACCACCGGGCAGATACGGTAACGATAAGTGCCACCGATGACTTCAGGGATCAAATCCATAGGCCGCCCAGGAATCTGCCTGAAAAAACTGAGGGGCAAGCGGTAAGCATTCCTGCCCAGGATGGGCAAATCATCCTGCACAGTGTCTTCATCATCGATCCCCTGGAAACCGGTGGCAAGGGGCAATAACTGGCTTAGCTGGTAGGTTTCCACATTCTGGTTGCCCACCCTGACCAGATTGGCGATCAGCTCACCTAATGAGGCATGTCCAATGATCGCGGCACGTTTGGGCAAACCGCCCCATACACCATCCGCACCATTGAGTAGCGCTTCTATCAACGAAGCATTCTCAAAGCCGGCACCCGTATGCATATGTACCAGTATTTGCATGGGTTTGGGCAGGTAACTACGTGCAATGGCCACAAATGCTCCGACTTGCAACGGCAGGTAGGTTCCGCGCTCATCCTCAATACTAATGCCCGTAATCGGGAGCTGTGCCAGCAGGCTGAGCAACTCGCAGGTACGTTCCAGGTTTTCCGCAAATGCATCACAACCATCGACGATATTGATGATGATGCGCGGCTCGCCGCCGTCTTCTCCGCTGATATTCCCGTTCAACCAGGTAATGCTCTCCGGCAGGCTCTTCAGCAAGATATCGAACGTGTATTGTCCGCCCATACCATTGTCGCTCAAATAAATCTTGTGCAATGTATTGGGCACTTTATAAGCCTGCAGTTTAAGCATTGAGGGCGAAGGATTAAATGTGCCGCTTGCATCCACCAGACCAATGTCGGTAAAGGCAAAACAGCCTGACATATCCATATTATGATCGCGCAGGTACATCATGAAGTCGTCATCGACCCTAAGCTCTTCTGGCATCGAATAATCCAAAGTACCCAGCAGGATATCCTTGAACCCGAACTCACGTAGCATGGGCAACATGTTTAGCTTATCGTCCAGTGTCTGCCCGATGCGGGCGCCGACCGGGTTTTCATTTAACGAAAGATCAATCAAACAGGGATCGATATTACGCAGGAGGTCGATTTTGTCGTTAACCTGCCTCATCAGTGCCTGCGCACTCTCAAGGTTGTTTGGCGTGTCAGTCATTGTTATGCTCCCGCTGCTCCATGGTCGTTTTGAGCTGTTTTTGTTAAGGTTGTTCAGTCAGTGTGTCAACATTTCCCACTCCACGCAAGCACAGTTGCCTGCTTAGGGAATATTTCCGAGATCCGCAGCTTAATCAGACGTGGCAAAATTCCGCATCTCCTCAAGTTGGCTGGGGTTTCATCGGCAAATAAGCTAAAATACTGTTTTGATTTGAAAAAATGCTAGATGAAGCAGGACAGCGGTAAAAAAATATTCATTAAATCGTTTGGTTGCCAGATGAACGAATACGATGCATCACGCATGGTTGACCTGATGCATGAGCACGACGGCATGACCCAAACTGACAATATGGAAGAGGCCGACGTCATCCTGCTGAACACCTGCTCGGTGCGCGAAAAAGCCGAAGAAAAAGTATTCAGCCACCTGGGCCGTATGATTCCGCTCAAGGAAAAAAATCCCAACCTGGTGATTGGTGTAGGTGGCTGTGTCGCCAGCCAGGAAGGCGATGCAATTATCAAACGCGCGCCGTATGTCGATGTGGTCTTTGGCCCGCAAACATTGCACCGCTTGCCTGAACTGATCAAAGCCAAACGCGCAGAAAACAAACCTCAGGTCGACATCACTTTCCCCGAGATTGAGAAATTTGACCATCTGCCACCGCCCAGAATCGAAGGTGCCACCGCATTCTTAAGCATCATGGAAGGCTGCAGCAAGTATTGCAGTTTTTGCGTGGTGCCTTATACACGTGGCGAAGAATTCTCTCGCCCGTTTGAAGATATCTTGACCGAAGCGATTCAACTGGCTGAACAAGGCGTCAAGGAAATCACTCTGCTCGGGCAAAACGTCAATGCTTACCGTGTAGAGTACGAAGGCATAGAAGCAGATTTGGCGATGCTGATTGAAACGGTAGCCGAGATTCCACAGATCGAGCGCATCCGCTACACCACCAGCCACCCGAATGAAATGAACGAGCGGTTGATCGCCTGCCATGCCAATGTGTCTAAACTGGCCAATCAACTGCACTTACCGGTGCAGGCCGGCAGTGACCGCATCTTGATGGCGATGAAGCGTAATTACACGGCGCTGCAATACAAAGGCCTGATCCGCAAGTTGAAAGCAGCAAATCCGCAACTGACGATCACCAGCGACATCATCGTCGGCTTCCCTGGCGAAACAGAAAAAGACTTCCAGGCCACGCTCAAGCTGATGAAAGACGTTGGCTTTGATTACAGTTTCAGTTTTTTATACAGCCCGCGCCCCGGTACGCCGGCCAGCTATTTGCCCGACGAAACACCACAAGAGACCAAGGCTGGCTGGTTGAAACAGTTACAAACCGAGAATGAAACCAATGGCGACGCCATCAGCCGGGCTATGCTTGGCACCGTGCAACGTGTACTGATTGATGGTCCCTCCTGGAAAGACCCTAACTTGCTGGCCGGCAAAACGGATAATGGCCGCGTGGTGGATATCGCCGCCGATGCACGATTTATCCATCAAATGGTCCAAGTTAAAATTACCGACGTTTACAACCCGCATCGCCTGGTAGGCGAAATAGTGAATTAAGCAATGGAAATCACCCTAAAACCTGAAGACAACCTGATGCTGGCCAACCTGTGTGGCCCGCTCGATGAAAATATACGCCAGCTGGCGAATGGCCTGGATATCGATATCAACCGCCGTGGTAGCACGTTTCACCTGACCGGCACTAAAACAAACATGCGGTTAGGCGCGCAGATGCTGGAGAATTTTTATGCGCGCTCAAAAAAACCGATCGAGCTGGAAGATATTCAGTTAGGCCTGGTAGAGATCGACAAGCTTAAGCCTGAAGAAGTCGCTTCCACCAGTATGCCTACACTGATGACGCGCCGTGGCGATTTGCATGGCCGCACGCCGCGTCAGGTCAGCTACCTGCAACAGATCCAGGACCATGACATCACGTTTGGTATTGGACCTGCAGGTACTGGCAAAACTTATTTAGCCGTTGCCAGCGCCGTAGATGCAATGACGCGTGACCGCGTGAAACGCATAGTGCTGGTACGCCCGGCAGTGGAAGCCGGTGAGCGTCTGGGCTTTCTGCCAGGCGACTTGAACCAAAAGGTAGACCCATATCTGCGCCCTTTGTATGACGCTTTATACGACTTGGCCGGTTACGATACGGTCAACAAAATGTTTGAGCGTGGTGCGATCGAAGTGGCACCACTGGCTTATATGCGTGGCCGGACATTGAACCAGAGTTTTATCATCCTCGATGAAGCGCAGAACACCACGCCTGAGCAGATGAAGATGTTTTTGACCAGGATCGGGTTTGGTACTAAGGCCGTGATTACGGGTGATGTGACGCAGATTGACTTGCAGCGTCATCAGAAGAGTGGCTTGGTTGAGGCGCAGAAAATCCTGAAGGATGTGAAAGGGATAGCGTTTACGCAGTTTATGTCACAGGATGTGGTTCGGCATCCGTTGGTGCAGAAGATCATTAATGCTTATGAGAAGTTTGAGCAGAATAGTGAGAAAAATTAATTTCTTGCTTGAAGTCATAAGTTGCTTTTCGCCCCTCGGCGAGTGACTTTTCTTTGCTTGCACAAAGAATAAGTAACCAAAAGAAATGCACCCTAGCTTCCGCTTTTCTCCTCCGTTGCTCGCCAAAATAAGCGGTCACGAAACTCAACCTGGTAGCTCACACCTTTCGTGAGCTACTGCGGGATTCGGACAGTCGCTCCCTTCCTCCTTATTTTGCCTGTGCTACTCGGCGCGTCAGATAGGGGACCCGTTTAAAACCACCACGATGAAACAGTAGTTGTGCACTAGGGGTCGTGTGCGCTAAGTGAGCTCTAAATTTCGAAGACCAAACTCAAATTTCAGTAAATCTAAACTCTTTGATTTGTTTTGACGCCGCGATGATTGAGCGTGATGCAATCCAAAGAATTACTCTCAAATTGAAAGCGTGGGCCTTTCACGGGCCCCTATCTGACGCGCCGAGTAGCGCAGTCAGCGGGGGAGTCTTCGGCCAGCGTCTGTTCGAGTTCCGCGGTGGCTTGCGTATTGTGCAAGCCGCTAGGGCGAGTTTCGTTGGACGCCCGCGATGATGAGCAACGCAGGATAAAAGCGGAAGCTAGGGTGCCCTTTCTTTTGGTTACATTTTCTTTGGGCAAGCAAAGAAAAGTAACTCGCCGAGGGGCGAAAAAGAACAGTGGATGTATGAACAATACTTATCAACCCCAGCAAAGTGTACCCCACCCCCTGCTCTTCGAACGTAACCTTGCTAGGTATTAGTCTCGCCTGGATCCTGGCCTCCGCCAGAATGACGACCCGTGACTACGCTCAATAAAATTAGCAGTGAACTACCATAAGAAAACTAACTATCAGTATACGTAGGAAATTTCTGCAAAATCTCAGCAAACAACTCCCCTTCCACCCATCCCGCCAACCACTCCCGCAATCGAGGATAATCACTCTGCCCAAACCACTCAGAATCCACCGCTGCAAACTGCCGGATAAAAGGAAAAATCGCCACATCAGCCATACTCGCCGAATCACCCAGCAGAAAACGATGCTCAGCCAGCAAAGCTTCCAGCCTTTGCAAAAACTGCTCACCCTGCTCGCGATAAAACAACGCTGATTGCTCCGGATAACGCTCAGGATATTTATAGCGATCAAGCGCCTTTTTAAACTCGCCGTCATTAACACTGATCAACGAATCGGCCATCACCATATCGCCTTTAAGCCACCCACTCGGATCATTCTTATCTAATGCCCAGCGCATGATATCCAGGCTCTGCTCCAGCACTGTTCCATCTACCAACAACAATACCGGCACGGTAGCTTTAGGAGATATCTGCAACAAGTGCTTTGGCTTATCTCGCAGGGAAACTTCGCGCAGTTCAAGCTGGACACCGGCAGCCCACAGTGCCATCCGCGCCCGCATGGCATAAGGGCAACGGCGGTAGGAATACAGTATCGGCAAGACCATCAAAGTAAGGCGCGGCGACAATCTTTAATCAGCTGCGGCCCTTTATAAATCAGGCCGCTATACAACTGCACCAGGCTGGCACCAGCCGCTACTTTTTCTTTGGCATCTTCACCACTTAAAATGCCGCCAACGCCGATAATCGGCAAGCTGTTCTGCAATGATGCTGCCAATGTGCGAATCACGTGGGTAGAGCTATCCCGCACTGGCGCACCTGACAACCCGCCCGCTTCTTCAGCATGCTGCAAACCGGCGACCGCATTCCTTGCCAGCGTGGTGTTCGTGGCGATCACGCCGTCGATTCTATGCTGCATCAGCAAACCGGCGATTTCTTCCACCTGTTCGGTAGTTAGATCAGGGGCGATCTTCAACGCGACGGGCACGTATTTGCCATGGATCTGCGACAGGATGTTCTGCTCGGCTTTTAACGTTGCCAGCAGCTGGCTGAGCGCTTCTTTTTCCTGCAAGGCACGCAGGTTCTTGGTGTTGGGGGACGAGATATTCACCGTGATATAGCTGGCATGCGCATATACTTTGCGCATGCAGGTCAGATAGTCTTCGGCGGCGCGCTCATTCGGCGTATCAAAATTCTTGCCGATATTGATACCCAGGATGCCATTGAATTTTGCGGCTTTAACATTCTGGATCAAATGATCCACACCTTTGTTATTGAAGCCGAAACGATTGATGATGGCATTGGCTTCCGGCAAGCGGAATAAGCGCGGTTGCGGATTGCCCGGCTGTGCACGCGGCGTGACCGTGCCTACTTCTACAAAGCCAAAACCAAGTGCTGCCATGCCGTCTATCACCATGGCATTTTTATCCAGACCAGCCGCCAAGCCTACCGGGTTAGGGAAGTTCAGCCCCATCACTTTTTTCGGTTGATCAGCCAGATGATTGCCGGCCAGGGCCAGCAAGCCTAACTGCTCTGCGCGTTTAAGCGATTTCAGGGTCAGGTCGTGTGCCTGTTCGGCATCCAGCTTGAACAATAACGGCTTTAATAAGGGGTACACGTTCATCAATTATTTCCTGAATCATTTACTGTTATGGGCGCGTGAAATGCATTTCACAGGATGCGGCATGCATCAGGTTTGCGCTACATCAAAAAACTAGCCAGCGTAAGGGGCCAAAATAATCATCAGCGTCATTGTTGCAAATATTGATACTCACAGGAGGGACATATGAAAATTCTGATTGATTTATTCTCGACCGATTACGGTTTAATGAGCCTGGTCGTGATCGCCATCATGACCATCGTGATGACCTGGGCCGGCATATACGTTTACATCAAATCGCGAAAGTCATCATGATTGATGATGCCACCAAGTTAAACATCCACCACCAGTCTCTGATTTGATAAAACCCCGCATTTGCGGGGTTTTATCATGTTACAGAAGTACCTTTTCGATACCGCCGTTATTAGCTTTATGTATGTAGTCTTCCATCCAGTTCTCACCAAGGATATGCTTGGCCATTTCGACCACAATATAATCAGCTTCAATACCGGTGTCATCACCATACCGCGACAGGCCTTGCAGGCAGCTTGGGCAAGAGGTCAGGATCTTCACCGGTTGCTCTGGCGCACCGACGGTCAGGCCCATTTTACCCATGCCTTTTTCCAGCTCTTCCTGCTTGCGGAATTTCACCTGTGTCGCAATGTCAGGCCGTGCCGCAGCAAACGTACCGGACTCACCGCAACAACGGTCATTCAGCGCCACGTCAGTACCCATCAGCTTATTGGTGACTTCCAGCGGCTTGTAGGTCTTCATCGGCGTATGGCAAGGATCATGGTACATATAACGCGTACCGGTCACACCTTGCAGGCGCATGTCTTTTTCCATCAGGTACTCATGGATATCCAATAGACGGCAGCCAGGGAAAATGCGCTCGAACTCGTATTTCTGCAACTGATCCATACACGTACCGCAAGACACGATCACTGTCTTGATATCCAGGTAATTCAGCGTATTCGCCACGCGATGGAACAACACGCGGTTGTCCGCCGTGATTTCCTGGCCTTTGTCGTGGTTACCGGCTGAGGTTTGCGGATAACCGCAGCACAGATAGCCTGGCGGCAACACGGTGATCGCCCCTACCTCGTACAGCATGGCTTGTGTCGCCAGGCCGACATTGGAGAACAGACGCTCTGATCCGCAACCAGGGAAATAGAACACCGCTTCCGAATCTTCGCTCACCTTTTGCGGATTACGGATCACCGGGATCATGGTGTCATCTTCAACCCCCAGCATCGCACGTGAGGTTTTGGATTGCATCTTCTTCGGCATCGGGCGATTGATGAAGTGAATCACCTGTGCCTTGATTTCCGCTTTGCCAACGGTAGCTGGCGGTGCCTTTTTGTCTTTCAGCAAGCCAAACTTTTTCGCCAGGCTGTTAGCGATATTAATCGCCTTATAGCCCATCTGGATCATGCCTGCACGCACCAGTTTAATGGTGGCCGGATCCTTGGCGTTCAGGAATAGCATCCCCGCAGCCGTACCAGGGTTGAAGTTCTTCTTACCCTGTTCGCGCAGGAAATTACGCATTTTGACCGACACGTCACCGAAGTCGATATTCACCGGGCACGGCTTCTCGCAACGGTGGCAGACCGTACAATGGTCAGCTACATCATTGAACTCATCGAAGTGCTTGAGCGAGATACCGCGCCGCGTCTGCTCTTCGTAAAGGAACGCCTCGATCAGCAGTGAAGTACCCAGGATCTTGTTACGCGGTGAATACAGCAAATTCGCGCGTGGCACATGGGTGGAACACACCGGCTTACACTTGCCGCAACGCAGGCAGTCAGAAATATCATCGGCGATCTCGCCAATGGCCGACTGCTCCATAATGATGGATTCCTGCTCGAGCAGGCCGAAGCTTGGCGTATAGGCGTTTTCCAGCCCGGAACCCATCAACAGTTTGCCTTTGTTGAAGTGGCCTTTCGGGTCTACTTTATTCTTGTAAGTGGTAAAGGTATCAATGGTCGCCTGGTCCAGGAATTCCATTTTGGTGATACCTATACCGTGTTCACCAGAGATCACGCCATCCAGGCCACGTGCCAGATCCATCACGCGCGCAACCGCTGCATGCGCATCCTGCATCATGCCGTAATCGTCTGAGTTGACCGGGATATTGGTGTGCACGTTACCGTCACCGGCGTGCATGTGCAGCGCAATGAATACGCGGCTCTTCAATACGGTTTTCTGTATCTCGTCCAGCTTTTCAAGGATGCGCTGGAACTCACGACCGACGAAAATATCCGCCATCGGACGCTTCAGTTCACGTTTCCAGGACACGCGCAAATCATAGGACTGCACGGCACGGAATACACTGTCATACTGGGTAAATTCGTTACCCAGTTCGCCCAGCGCTGACACCGGCTGATCGAGCGTATTCAGGATCAGGCGCCATTTCGTGCGTATGTCGCCCAGCAGTTGCAGCGCCATCTCACGTTTGGATTTCACACCGTCAGGATCAGCATTGCCGTCTTCGTCCGGTTGCAGCGGCAAGTCGCCCTGCACAAAGGCTTCCAGCGCATCGACCAGGCGCAGCTTGTTCTGGATAGACAACTCGATATTGATACGCTCGATACCGTCAGAGTATTCACCCAGGCGTGGCAATGGGATCACCACGTCTTCGTTGATCTTGAAGGCGTTGGTGTGACGCGCAATCGCTGCGGTACGTGAACGGTCCAGCCAGAATTTCTTGCGTGCTTCGGCCGACACGGCAATAAAGCCTTCGCCATTACGCGCGTTGCACATGCGCACCACCGCAGAAGCGACTTCGCCCACCGCGTTTTCGTCGTCAGAGGCGATATCGCATAACAACACCATTTTCGGGCGTTGCTGGCGCGCAGCCTTGGTCGCGTAGCCAACCGCTTTCACATAGCGCTCATCCATGTGCTCCAGGCCAGCCATGATCACGGCAGGTTCCTGCTTGGCGGTTGCGTCCAGGTAATCCTTGATTTCCACGATCGCAGGCACGGCGTGTGAAACATTGCCGAAAAATTCCAGTGCAATGGTACGTACATGCTTAGGCATGCGGTGCAGGATAAACGTGGCTGAAGTGATCAGGCCATCACAACCTTCTTTTTGCACGCCAGGCAGACCAGACAGGAATTTGTCGGTCACGTCTTTACCCAGGCCGACCTTACGGAAGCTAGGGCCAGGAATCTCCAGGATTTCCGGCTCGGCTAACAGGTTTTTAAAACCAATGTCGTAGCGGCTGACTTTAAAGCGCGCCAGCTCGATATCGTGGATCTTGCCCAGGTTATGGTCCAGGCGTTCTACTTCCAGCCAGGTCGCATCCGGTGTCACCATCCTCCATGAGGCGAGGTTATCCAGCGCGGTGCCCCACAGCACGGCTTTTTTACCGCCGGCGTTCATGGCGACGTTACCGCCGATACAACACGCATCGGCAGAGGTCGGGTCACACGCAAACTCTAAACCGGCTTCAGTCGCCGCATCCATCGCACGGCGCGTCACTACACCAGCACCACACTCAATAGTGGCTACCTGGCGCGCAACACCCGGCAAGGTGCGCATTTGCACACCGGTATGTTTATCCAGTTTTTCGGTATTGATAACGGCTGACAACGGCGTTAACGGAATCGCACCACCGGTGTAACCGGTACCGCCTCCCCGAGGAATCACGGTCAGGCCGAGCTCGATACATGTGCGGACCAGGTAGGAAATTTCAGCTTCAGTATCCGGGTTGATCACCACAAACGGATACTCAACGCGCCAGTCGGTCGCATCAGTCACATGGGAAACACGTGCCAGGCCGTCAAACTGGACATTGTCCTTGCGGGTGTATTTGGTCAGTTTAGCGAGCGCTTTTTTGCGCAGGTCGTAAGTCTGCCTGAAATCTTCGGCAAACCTTTCCACCGCTTTAGTCGCGGCCACGATCAGCTTTTCAACTTTTTCGTTGCTACCGCTACGTTCACGAATGGCAGAAATACGATGATAAAGCGCGTCGATCAGCGCTTTGCGCCGCTTGGGATTTTCCAGCAAGTCATCTTGCAGGTAAGGATTGCGTGACACTACCCATAGATCACCCAGCACTTCGAACAACATGCGTGCGCTACGGCCGGTTTTGCGCTCGGTGCGCAAGACATTCAGTATCTCCCAGATTTCTTCACCCAGAAACCGAATGACGATTTCGCGGTCAGAGAAGGAAGTATAGTTGTACGGAATTTCGCGCAAACGCGTAAGAGGAGTAGAATCCGAATTGAGCAATTCTGCGGTCACTGGTGCGTTCATTGATAATTTATCAAAAGCAAAAGTGAATTATAACATGCTGAGGTCAGCGCAAACACGTTACACACACTGGGTTTTTTCAATCTCGTTTTAAACATTATGTCCAAATACGCTTTTTCACTAAAAAAATGGGTGATCCCGTTGGTCGCCCTGGTTTTATTCGCCGGACTGGCCATCGCAACCCTGCAAAAACCTGAAGCTCCCGAAGTCACTTTCACCACGCTGGACGGCAAAAAGATCAGCATGACTTCATTGCGCGGCAAAACAGTACTGGTGAATTTCTGGGCGACCGACTGCCCTGGCTGCATCAAGGAGATGCCGACACTGATAGAAACTTACAAGAAGTATAAGGACAAAAATTTTGAAGTGATCGCCGTTGCCATGCCTTACGACCCGCCGGCACAGGTGCTGAATTACACCCAGGAAAAATCCCTGCCATTTGCCGTGATGCATGACGGCTTTGGTGACATGGTGAAAGCATTCGGCAACGTTAACCTGACACCCACTGCATTTATCTTTGACCCGCAGGGGCGCCGTTTGCAGAAAGTGATAGGCGAACTGGACTTTCCCAAACTGCATGCATTGATAGAGCAACAGGCAAAATAAGCATGCTGTGGATCAAAGCGTTACACCTGATCTTTATCACCAGCTGGTTTGCCGGGCTGTTTTACCTGCCACGTATTTACGTGAACCTGGCGATGGAGAATGATACGCAAGCGTATGCACGCTTGCTGCTGATGGCGCAAAAGCTTTACCGCTTTATGCAGCCGCTTTCGATACTGGCGCTCGCCTTTGGCCTCTGGCTATGGTTCGGCTATGGCTTTAGCGGCGGCTGGTTACATGCCAAAGTCTTTCTGGTGGTCTTACTGCTTGGTTACCACCATTATTGTGGCAAATTGCTAAAACAGTTTGCCGCACAAAAAAACCAGCGCGGCCATGTCTGGTTCCGCTGGTTCAATGAAATCCCGGTATTCATCCTGATAGCCATTGTGGTTTTGGTAGTGGTAAAACCTTTTTAGGCTATGCCCGGACTTTAAGCCATGCTGGACTCGTTACTGCAATCAGACTGGCTGATCCGCATGCTGGATAAATCCGGCCAGAAACCGGCGCAAAAACTGCTGGCGCTGTTTTCCGTGCTGGATGACTTGCTCTCCAGCCCGCTGACAGCGCAAAACAAGTCTTCACAGCAAACTGCGCGCTCAGACCGCTTGCAAAGCTACCTTACACAACAATCACAGAAGGCAGGCGCACGCCTGCCGGAAATGCTGGCTAACCAGCTGTATTTCATGGCGATCAGCGCCTGCCAGGAAAAACTGCTGCATCCAGAATCCACTGCCTTGCATCATGCGCGGCAGGCGGCCCAGGCTCTGATCAAAGAGCAGACCACCCGCGAAATTGACTGGCTGGCGGTGCGCAACTATGGCATCGTGGTTACCGCATTATGCACCGGCATACTCGCAGGTCATTTCTGGCCTGCATCGCAGGATATGGAGATCATCACAGCCAATGCTGCCGGGCAACAAGCACCTCCGCCTAATCCGTTCTCACTGGAAGCCAGCCCTTCCGAAACTGCGGCTATTTACGCCCGCCTGGAAACCATGAAACATGGCGACTGCCGCTTACTGGAGGCGTTGCAACTGCCGGAAAAACTAAAAAGTGTCTATATAGAAAATGTGATCAATGGTCACGTCACCATCTACCGCGACGAGCAGGTGCTGGTCAATCAGCTACTGGACCAGGTGCAATGCAATTACACGCCCAAGCTGATGGCCAACTCAAGAAATTGATTCCCCGCTTCAATCAATCTTTTTCGTTGCCTGAATCACACCACTATACTGTTTAGTATAGGGTGATATAATCAGGCTTATGAGCGCACTCAAGCAAAAAATCCTGCAGGTATCAACGGACTTGTTCCAGACCCGTGGCATCAACTCCACCGGGGTGGATACCATAGTTGCAGTGGCCGGCACTACCAAAATGACGCTCTATAAATACTTTGAAACCAAGGAAGAGCTGATCCTGGCTGTGTTGCAGCAGAGCCATCAGGATTTCCAGACCTGGATGAATGACAAGCTGGGTGGACTGAGCGACAAGCCTGACGAGAAAATACAGCGCCTGTTTGATTTCATTGAAGAATGGGTCACCTCACCCTCGTTTATCGGCGTGGCGTTCATCAAGGCTTCGGCGGAATTCCCCAATGAAGAAAACCGCATTCACCAGCTTTCGTCACAACAATCCCGTGAGTTCCGCCAGTTCATCAGCAAACTGGCACAAGAAGCACATATCAGGGATGCGGAAGGTCTAGCCCTGCAACTTTCCATCCTGTTTGAAGGCGCGGTGCAGGCTGAGCAAATCAAGCGCGGTTCCGGCGCTATCAAGTCGGCCAAAAAAGCCGCGAAAACCCTGATCGATCTCGCCATCAGGCAATCCTGAGTCAGGCAAGGCTTACTCACACCCCGGCAAAGCTTCGCCAGGCACAAGTAACGCTTGCCAGCGAATGGGCTGGCGGCAATAATAGCCGCTATTTATCACAACCTTTTTCACAGCAAAATACATGAAGATTTTAATTTGCGGCTCTATGGCCTATGACACCATCATGGTGTTTCCTGACCAGTTTAAAAACCATATCCTGGCAGACAAGATTCACAAACTCAGCGTGGCGTTCCTGGTGCCGGAAATGCGTCGCGAGTTTGGCGGGACAGCGGGCAATATTGCCTATAACCTGCAACTGCTGGACGGCCAGCCGCAGATCATGGCGACCGTAGGCGATGATTTTGCGCCTTACCAGGGCTGGCTTGAGAAACATGGCATTGACCGTACACATATCAAAACCATCAATGGCGCGTTCACTGCACAGGCATTCATCACCACCGATATCGACGACAACCAGATCACGGCATTCCACCCCGGGGCCATGCAAAACGCTCACGCCAACAGCGTCAAGGATGTAAAAGATGCAGTATTGGCGATCATCGCACCGGACGGGCGTGACGCTATGTTCCAGCATGCCAAAGAGTGCCATGAAGCCGGCATTCCGATGATGTTCGACCCCGGTCAAGGCCTGCCCATGTTCAATGGCGAAGAACTACTGCATTTTATTGAGCTGGCAGACTACCTGGCAGTGAACGATTATGAGTCTCAGGTTATCCAAGATAAGACAGGGCTGACACTTGAGCAACTCGCCGCAAAAGTGAGAGCACTGATAGTGACACTGGGTGGGGAAGGCTCGCATATTTATGCCGATGGTCAACGCCATGTGATCCCAAGCGTTAAGGCAGATGCGGTGGTAGACCCGACTGGTTGTGGAGATGCTTACCGCGCCGGTTTACTCTACGGCATCGCCCGTGGATGGGACTGGAAAACGTGTGGCAGGCTGGCAGCCACCATGGGAGCGATCAAAATCGCCCACCGCGGTGGACAGAACCACGCACCGAGCCGGCAGGAGATCGAAAATATTTACAGCCATGCGCTGGTACAGGATGCGATCAAGGAAGACCCTACATTGAGTCATCCGGCATCGAGCTAAATAAGGAGAAAATCAATGAAAGTGCGTGTATTGCAGTGGGTTAGCTTAGTGTTGCTGGTTGCATTCCTGGGGGCTTGCGCCAGCTCGAATTCAGGCAGCGTATATTCGCGTGATGAAGCACGCAAGGCGCAAACGGTGAAAACCGGTGTGGTTGAAAGCGTGCGCAGCGTAAAACTGGAAGGTACCAAATCTCCTGTGGGTACAGTCGCCGGTGGTGCCGTGGGTGGTATTGCCGGTAGCAGTATCGGTGGTGGCAGAGGCAGCATCATCGCTGCCGTGATCGGCGCGGTGGCCGGCGGCCTGGCGGGTTCAGCGATCGAAGAAGGTGTGACCCGTAAAAACGCTTATGAGATCACCGTCAAGCTGGATGGCGGCAACCTGGTATCCATCGTACAGGAAGCCGATGAACAGTTTGCGCCAGGTGACCGCGTACGTATCGTTGAAAACGGTACTACCTCACGCGTGAGCCACTAACTCACGTATAAGCCATAAGTAAGTATTATTTTGTTTTAAAAAAAGAGCGACCTGGTCGCTCTTTTTTATTGCCTGCATATTGTCATTCCAGTCACATAACTGTCATAGCAACGTCACCAATCATTCACATGCCACTCCTATCATCTCGCTAAATCACATAAGGAGAAGCGTGATGTTTGAACAAGATCTGCAGCAACCCGGCATTCATCAGTCTGATATTCAAAACAGTATTCATACCTCCCGCAGGCCAGCGTCCTCGCTCAGCGTCTCTCTTGCTACCACCGCAGAAGAAATCACCGAAGCCCAGCGCTTGCGTTACCAGGTATTTGCCGATGAAATGGGTGCGCAAATCAAAAGCCAGAACGGGCTGGATGTGGATGGCTTTGATGCTTTTTGTGACCACCTGCTAGTCCGTGATGATGCGACCCAGCAAGTGGTGGGCACCTACCGTATCCTCAACCCTATGCAAGCCATGCTGGCTGGCGGTTATTATTCAGCAGGTGAATTCGATTTAAGCCGCCTGTCGCCGCTGACTGACCGCACGGTAGAAGTGGGTCGTGCCTGTGTACATGCAGACTACCGTACTGGCGGCACTATCACCATGCTGTGGGCCGGCCTGGCCAAATACATGATGGCACGCCAGTATGAATACATGATAGGTTGCGCCAGCATCTCCATGCATGATGGCGGCCATATGGCGGCCTCCTTATTCAGCAGCCTGCGTGAAGAATACCTGTCACCGGCGGAATACCGCGTGTTTCCACACAACCCGTTGCCGATCGAAGCGCTGGACCAGTCCTTACCGGTCACCTGCCCGCCTCTGATCCGTGGATATTTGCGCCTGGGTGCCTATATCTGCGGCGAACCCGCCTGGGACCCGGCTTTTAATACCGCAGATATGCTGGTATTGTTACCGCTATCCCGCATCAACCCCAGATATGCAGCGCATTTCCTGAAATAATTTGCCCAACATACATCCAACCAAAACACATTTCCTTAAGCGCGCACGGCGCATCACCTGCATCAGTGTGCACGTACTGCTGGGGCTGATCTTGGCAGCACTGGTGCTGCCGGTAGGCGGTAAAGGCGTGCGACTGGCGTTGATCCAGTGGTGGTGCCGCCGCTTACTGCGCTGCTTTAATATCAACCTGACGACCAGTGGCGACTTGCCCGGCGAGCAGACACAAGGCGTATTATTTGTCGCCAACCATATCTCCTGGGTGGATATACATGCCATCAACAGCATACTGCCGGTGCGTTTTGTCGCCAAACTGGAAGTGAAAAACTGGCCGGTGTTTGGCTACCTGGTCAGGAAATCAGGCACCATTTTCATCAACCGCACGCGTCAACGCGATGCGGCGCGGGTAGTGCAACTGGCCAGCAACGCCCTGAAGCTTCACGATAACCTGTGCGTATTCCCGGAAGGCACGACTACGGAAGGCGAACTAGTGCTACCGTTTAAAAGCAGCCTGATACAGGCGGCGATTGATGCCAACGCTGTAGTGATCCCTGTCGCTATCCGCTATGCAAATGCTGATGGCAGCCTCAACCGGAAAGCTGCTTATGCCGGAGAAACCTCCATGGCAGAATCCATGCAGGCGTTTATCGATATGCCTGAGCCTGCCGTGCACTTGCATTTCTGCCAGCCTATCATCGCCAATGGCATGAGCCGCCAGGCCCTGGCCGCACTCGCCCACGCTGAAATCACAGGCGTCCTTTACAACGCCACTGAGCAATGCGAGCTGGCAGTGGCCTGAAATTCAGGATAAGCATGAAATCTAGGCCAGATAAGCCTGCCAGCCGGCCTTCAGCACCAGTAGCGATACCATCACAATAAACACCCGGCGCACCAGCAACGCGCCATGCCTCAAGGCCAGCGAAGTCCCGACGACGCTGCCGGCGATATTGGCGGCTGCCATCGCCAGACCTACCTGCCACCAGACATGGCCGGTAGCAGCCAGCAGGATTAGCGCCGCCAGGTTGGTCGCGGCATTCAGCACTTTGGATGACGCAGAGGCATGCAGGAAATCCACCCCCAGCCAGCGGATCAGCAAAAAGATAAAGAAACTGCCGGTGCCAGGGCCAAAGAAGCCGTCATACCAACCTATCATCCCGCCTATGCCCATAGCCAGTAACAGCCTGCTGCGCGCGGTACGTGAGGGGCTATGCAACAAGCCGAACTGTCGGTGCTTCAAGGTATACAGCAATACAAACAGCAACACCAGTGGCAGTAATTTACGCAGGAACTCGGGATCGGTTCTGGTTAACGTCCATGCACCCAGCCACGAGCCGGCAAAAGCCACCAGCGCAGCCGGCAGTAACCAGGCCCAGTCCAGCGTGACACGGCGGCCATAGCGCATGGCGGCGACCGCGGTGCCAAACACACTGGAACACTTATTGGTGCCCAGCAACAGGGAAGGCGAAAAGGAGGGATAAGTGGATAGCAGCGCTGGCACGGTCACCAGCCCGCCACCGCCGACCATGGCATCCATCACGCCTGCTAGAAACGAGGAGGCGACAACCAGCAACACATCCGTCACAGGATCAGCCAAACCGGTCATGCTGCCAACAGATCAATCACTGCCGCCTGCCGACGGCTTATCCCTGGCATCCAGACCGACCTGTACGATGCGTTTATCGTCAAGGTTATAAGCGGTCAGCTGGCGCCCCCACAGGCAGCCGGTATCCAGCGCCACTACCCCATCGCCATCGTGCAGACCCAGGGCTGACCAGTGACCGAACAATATGGTTTGCGCACCTGCCGAGCGGCGGTCAGGCAGTTGAAACCACGGGTAATACCCGGCAGGCATATCCGCTACTTCGCCCTTGAACGCGAACTCCATCTCACCGTGTGCATCGCACAAGCGCATGCGGGTGAACGCATTCACGATCGCACGCAGCCTGTCCATGCCCACCAGCGCATCATTCCATTTTGCCGGCGTATTGCCATACATCGCAAACAGGAATGAAGCATAATCCTCACTTTGCAAAACGGCTTCCACTTCTCCGGCCAGCCGTTTGGCTTTGCTCAGTGTCCATTGCGGATACAAACCTGCATGCACCATGGCATAGTCTTCATCCAGCATCATCAGTGGCTGCTGGCGTATCCAGCGCAATAACTCACCGCCATCTTCTGCGGCAAAAATCCCGGCCAGCGTATCAAACCGGTGTGGCGGACGCACGCCATGCGCGACGGCGATCGCATGCAACTCGTGGTTGCCTAACACCAGCTTGATCTGGCCCTTGTGCTGGTAAGCCCAGCGCAATACTTCCAGTGAGCCATTGCCACGGTTGATAATGTCGCCCACCAGCCATAACTGGTCGTGCGCCGGCTGAAAGTTGATTTCTGCCAGTAATTGCATCAACGAGTGGTAACAACCCTGGATATCACCGATTGCGTATCTTGCCATGCCGCTCACCTGTGCCTGTCACTGTATATTCCTGATAACTTCAGTCTCTAAGCTGCACTATAAACAAAGAGGCGCCTGAAAACAAAAAAGCCGCCTGTGACAGCGGCTTTTTTGCATCTTAATAATTATTTCTGCAAGCTGGCTGCATCAAATTTCGCACCCGCCTGGTTAGCCATGTAAGCCACGGCATCAGCGACTTCGTGATCGGTCAGGTCAGCGCCGCCGCCACGTGGTGGCATGCTGCGGATACCTTCGATGGCGTGTTTCACCAGTGTCTCGTAACCTTGTGAAATACGTGGACCCCAGTCACCGGCATTACCGATCTTTGGTGCGCCCAATGCGCCTGAAGCGTGACAGGCCGAGCAGGTGACTTTAACGATCTCTTCACCACTTTTTTCTACGTGCTCGCCAGCATCTGCTGCCACTTCCACAGTAGCTACCGGCTGAATGTTAGCCGCTACTTTTTGCTCTGCAGCTTCCGTCACCTCTTTGGCCGGAGCAGGCTTCTCGCTGCCAATCACGCCAAACAGATAAGCTAACAATGACACTACTAGAGTGAATCCGATAATTGTGCCTGGTATCACAATGATTAACTCTTTGATGCTTGAACTTTCCTTGTACCCCGACATATCTACGCCCCATTGATGTTGAAATTACCTGCGCGATTATAACGCAGAACCCCCTCTCGGGAAACGTAACATGGCTACAGCAAGCCCGCACAAGTTTACTCACTGCTGCAAACAAAACAGCCAGGCAATCAATGCCTGGCTGCTAAAGTCAAACTGCAAGTGTTATTGTGATCAGCTTATTTCTGGCGGCGACGCATAGCGGCCATTGCTACCAGGCCCAGGCCCAGCATCGCTGCCGAGGTTGGCTCCGGCACTGCGCTGATGCGATACAGGGAAGTGGTGTTAGAACCTTCGTTGGCAAATGCCAGGTAAGATTTACCGCCAAACTCAAACGCGATCAAGCCTTCAGGAGCCAGGTCGCCGGTAGATACGATCATGTCGATAAAGCTGACTTTGGTCGGGTCGGTGATATCAAACAAAGCGATGGCACCAGTCAGGGTTCTTTCCAGACCAACGGCTGCAATGGTTCGGCCATCAATCTTGAACAACTCTATACCCTCAGGCTCAACACCTTTGTCACGGCTACGGCCATCATCATAAATGCCACGTGCTGCCGCTTCTTTATCCAGGATATCGCCGCTGTCATATATCAAATCACCATTGCCATTCAGAATGCTGAATGAACGTGTGCCTGCCGCATATAAATCACCTGGGGAAGAATCAGTATTCGATACGCGGATATTCGCCAGCTCACCGGTTGCGCCTAATGAGCTGGCTGCAGAGCGGTCCCCATCATCTTCACGGAAATCGCCTTCGTTTGCTGTTACCAGGTAAGTCTGGCCACCTACTGTATAAGTATCAATACCGTCTGGCATAGGCAAGCCTTTGATATTGGCATTTACAAAATTAACAGTGCCGTTGTTTAACGGATCCAGCGTATTTCCAGGCTGGCTGAAATCTTTTGCACCCAGGCCGACCACATTCGTGAACTTGTTGGTTTGCAGGTCCAAGATACCGATCGCATTGGCTTCCTGTAAGGTCACGTAAGCCTTGCTGCCATCCTGGCTCACCGCAATATACTCAGGTTCAAAATCCATACCGGTATTAGTGCGGATATGCGAACCGGAAGTCGGCACGCCATTCAATGTGGCTGTCGCAGCCACAGTGCGTGAAGCCACGTCAATGATAGTCACGCTACCCGCTGGGTCATTCGGAGCGGCACCGTAGTTACGCGGAACAGTACTACCGATACGGGAACCGTATTTATCCGGTGTGCCCTCATTCGCTACCAGGATTTTTGAACCGTCATGGGTAAAGGTCACCATATCCGGCAAAGCGCCTACGGTAAAGCTGTTGGTCCCGGCGGCCAGGCTACGGCTGGAAGTATCATACAGTTGCACGATACCGGCGTTGGTACGTGTATTGTTTTCAATCGCAAATGCAGCGAGGCCATTTTTGATGCTGACGCTGTTGATGCTGCCGAAAGCGCTGGTATCGATATGTTGCAGCAAACCGCCGGTGCTGGCGTTCAATACATCCACGCCCTTCACGCCCGCCACCCAGATAGTATTGGTGATCGCATCATAAGCAGGAATCTCAGCCAGGTAGCCACTGCCGCTATGGGCAAAAGACCATTCTTTGCTGATCTGGTAAGTCGTTGCGGCTTGGGCGACACTAATGGTGCTCAACGCCATTGCCAACATTAAAGTGATTTTTTTCATTTTGGTATCCTCTCCTCAAAAGTGCCTACTCAAAGGCCTTATGAGGATACGGAGGCAATATGACAAATCCTTGAAGCTGGTATGTCAGCAATATTTCAGCAGACTATATTTGTGTGATTTCAAACAGCAAGTAATCGCTCAAACTGTAAGCGCATACTCTCATATCAAAGCCGCGCATAAGCGTAATTCTGAGGATACACCACTTTTTCACGCGCATCGGTCCAGATGATGTCGCAGTTCTCGTCATCAAAATGCACCATGCGCCCATCGCGGTCCACACAATACTCGCCGCAGACGATACGCTCTTCCACTTTGTAATCCTGGGCAATACGCGTGTAATCGAAAAGGATAGAACGTATCACCGTGCTGTCACGCTGGATATGGCAACCGTTGCTGATCCAGGTCGGGCCGATAATACGTGCGTTTTTATCCACACGTGAACCGGAGCCGATATACACCGGTCCTTCAATCTGCGTATGTTCCCAATCGATATGCACATTCAAGCCTACCCACACGCCCGGTCTGATCTGCTTGCCGGGAATCGGCATCGAAGGGAAAAAACCCTGCATCATCTGCTGCATCACCAGCCAGTAATCCGCGACTACGCCAATGTCGATCCAGTTGAACGGATGCTGGATCGCATAAAAAGGCAGCCCGCGCTCTACCAGCAACGGGAACAGATCCGAACCGATATCAAACTCGCTACCGGAAGGGATCATGTCCAGCACTTCCGGCTCAAAAATATAAATACCGGTGCTTGCCCAGTTAGAGCGCGCTTCCAGCTGGCTCGGTTTTTCCTGGAAAGAAATAATGCGCCCTTCCTGGTTGGTCACCACCACGCCATAACCGGAAACCTTATCCATAGGCACCTGCATGGTCACCAGGCTGGCTATCGCGCCTTTTTCCTTGTGCTCCTTCACTGCCCGCGTGATATCCAGGTCGATCACCGCATCGCCGCACAGCACAATCGTCGTCTCATCAAAAAAGCCGCTGAAATCCTGGATCTTGCGCATGCCGCCAGCAGAGCCTACCGCATGCGGCACCACCTGACCATCCACAATATCGCCTTCAAACGAATAGCCGATATTCACACCGAAGCGATGACCATCTTCAAAGTAATCCTGGATTTTTTTGTGCATGTAGCTGACGTTGATCATAATGTCCGCCACGCCATGCAGCGCGAGATGCTCTATCAGGTAAGCCATCACCGGCTTGCCCAGCACCGGAATCATAGGCTTGGGTAATTCATAAGTCAGTGGCCGGACGCGTGTGCCCTTCCCCGCTGCCAGAATCATTGCTTTCATAATACTTATATCCTTAAATAACTTTAACGTTCTTCAGGAACAAGCATAGTCAGGCTCTATGACAGGATTATTTCAGGCTACTTATGCCAGCACAGACATAGAAAAAGACAGTTCACGCGCCAAGCCAGCGCGACTTATTTGCTATAATGGCAGGATTGCGCCCGTAGCTCAGCTGGATAGAGTATTGGTTTCCGAAGCCAAGGGTCGTGGGTTCGACTCCCGCCGGGCGCACCATTCAGAAGAGCAAAGCCAAGATAGGGATTACTAACTTGGCTTTTTTGTGCCCACTTTGCGCCCAATTTTATCCTTCTATTTAGTACTTATTTAAATTTGACCCTTATTTTCCCTGGTGCAAATTGAGAGTTATAGCTTGAAGTTGCTAACAGGAAAAATTATGCTCAATCTTATTAGAGCCTTTTTAAGCCCATTAATCATGTTCGAAGCTTTAGGATGTGACAGTTTTAACTGGCATCAGCTCAGTGTTAGTTATCCTCAAAATCATCCTTCAAAGGAGGAAGCTCACCATCATAAATTAAAGCTTCTCTGTAACTAAGATAAGCATCACGAGTAAAAAGATACTTATCCAATGAGGCATCATCCAAAACATCTGTGGCAGCTAGCATTTCGCTTCGGATGCTGACGACTTGCAAAGCTGTTAGTGAATAAAATACGCTGTCATTACTAACTAAGGATTGTGGTGTCACAAGTATATTCGACACTAAAGTTGTAGTATCGCGTGCGGAAGCCGGACCCAGGAATGGCCATACAATATATGGACCTGGTCCAACTCCCCAATAACCTAATGCTTGACCTAAATCTTCGTTGTGCTTCTTGTAGCCAAGATCTGTCGCCACATCGAATAAGCCTAAAAGCCCATAAAAGGTGTTTGCCCCAAAACGTAGCATATCCGAAAGACCTTCTTCATGGCGACCTTGGAGAAATAGGCTAATTGAAGATAACAAATCTCGTGGATTAGCATAAAAGTTACTTACGCTAGCTCGGACTTCTTCGGGTATAACTTTTTGATAACCTCTGGCAACTGGGCTTAATATTGACTCATCGACAGCTTCGTTAAACGCAAATGTTTTTCTATTAATAGCTTCTAGTGGGTCGGGGTTTTGTACTGTGGCACACCCTGATAATGTAAATATCAAAAGGGTTTGAATAACGCTAGATCGCAACATGTACTCCATTGAAACATCTGCAAAACAGATTTGGATAATCGGGAATTTCTTTAGTTAAAACTACTTGCGTGACATCTAGACGACAAAGCTTGGTATGACAAAAGAATTTGAAGGTGTTAGTGGAATGGCTAGGCGTGACCACTAATTCGCACATATGGAGTTTGTAGATTTTGTATTTGCTTAAGAGACGAGGCTTGGAGACTGGGATTTTTCAGTTAGAAGATGAGCTGTGCTATTCAAGAGATCAAGAGAATCCTGATATTGTCCGTGCATTGCTAGTTGTTCAGCCTTTGAGAATGCTTGAAGGAGAATGTCATACATAGCGATTTCCCTCATTGCAACCTCACCAGCTTCCAAAATCATCCGGCCATAGGTGAATGCCCCATTCTCAATATCTTCCTTGTCACCATCTCTCGCCAAACATACCCCCTCCTTCAAGTAATCGATAGTGTTCAAGATATCAGTAGCTGTTTTCGGTTTGAAATTCATATTGTTTGTCAGAGAATCAGTTAATAGTAAATCAGGTTCTTTGCCGTTCATCATTAAGCCCTAGTGCGCAGAGAATTTATTTGCCTGCAAGCATTAGCTCGACGCCCCTGGCTTCACGAGATTGCGTTACTGAAATATTTTCTCGTTTGAATGCAACTGCTAAATCTTGTAGCGTTTTGTTCGAGAGAGTGCTATCAGATTTCAACGTTTGAAATTTGAGGTCTGCAAGAACACCTCTTACCACAAAGGAATGACGGCCTTTGAAATTTATTCGATCAATAAAGATTGCTTGAATATTATCAACAGAGTCACAAGCTCTTCCCACAGCAGATATGAGGGCCCAACCCACCTCTCTAATCGCTACATTGTAATCTGCGCCATCTACGACGGCTTCTTTTTCTGCAATATCAGTAAAGTAGTAGTGCAAGCTTCTGAACTTGGTTGAATAAGCTATTTTGGGAGACTGTTCAGTGTCGGTCGCGAACGCTGCTGGGGAAGTTAGAAAACCAAGGACCATTAAAATTGCAGAAATTGACTTCAACATCGTGTTCCTCACTTAATCGCAGCAATTTCCTTGGAGAAAAAAGCGTTGGTTTACATTTAAATTATGAAGAGAATAAAGCCTGCCTCACAGGCCAGTTATCCTATGTAATCCGAATTCACTGTCAGAATTTTCGGGCAAACATAGCTGTACACCAACGTGCATTATCTAGCCGGAACTCCCATCTAGTACTACCCATGTAAAGGCATGATCAGTCGCGCCTTCCTTGCAAATGCAGTAGATTGGAAATCAGTATATTCATTCATGCATTAAAGGAATTAGCAGTACACATTAAATAATAAGCTGCGGAATCAAATATAAAGTTTCTTACATCAAACTCAGAATCTTCTGAATTGTTTGGTCGATCCAATTCCATCAATAATCTTTGAAAACTATGTGACCACCAAAAATAACAAGGTATATATTTGCTCTGCGATCATTGTTTTCAGGCAGATTCAAAACGAGGCGATGATGCACAGGTGCTCAGCCAGAAAGAGTGCATCTCAGACCGAAGAGTGAATTGTGAAGTTTGCTTCAAATCTCTTGAACAAGAGCGAGAAGAAAATGCACATTTGGCCAAGTTAAAATCGGATATCACACAAGGCAAAGCGATTTAAGTTTTAATAGGCAAGATGAATCTCTTAACTTCGCTCAGATCACTCCAAACATAGCTAGTATTAGGAATAACGCAAGTAAAAGCCCTAAGATACCAATTCGATAATATCCTTTTTGGTTATTGTTTGAGCTGAATACCAAAGCCAAATATGTGACAACTATCAGTAGCCCAAATGAGATTGTAATCCACATAATTTCTCGCAAATTCTTCTTAATTGATTGTAGCTGAGTAGATCGATGCTCAATTCTGCAAATTTATTTAAGCATTTTGCACATGGTCTATTCGGATTTTTGGGTAAGTAAATTCTGACTTCTATAAAGGCACATCAAAAAGTGAAGCTGTATGTATTTAGAAATTTCAGAGGTGAATGGGGTGGAATGCTGTGTGCCGTGGCAGAAAATGAAAAGGAGGCAATTGCGTTTCTGAGGAATAAAGATGACTTGCTAGAGCATTCAATGCCTTCAGATGATGACTTTGGGGTATGCGAGGTGTTTGAAATAAAACATGGCCTCACTTTTTCCGAGTGGTGCGGGCATTAAGCCCCAGAGCTAGAAATTCCATAACACAGCTGCAAGCCTATAGCACTTTCCATAATTCCACCCTCAAACCGGCTCGAACGTTTTTCAGGATATAAACCTTTTCTGGCGATAATGATTATTGTAGGAAATATTTGGTGCATCCTACAGATTTATCAGAGGTTATCTTATAAGCGTCCAAAAACTCTTCGTGTATGTTGTGAACTCTCTGTGATGACAATCTTTTGGGGAAATTATGGACGCTTATACTTTGAAACCTTTACTGTTCGACCCTTCCTACGAAAAAATCCAAGATGATGAAGTAGAAACGAATCAGGAGCTGGTTGAAACGCTGCAGCAAATTTCAGATATTACTTCCAAAGATTATGGTCGTGCTGTCAGAAGTGTTCACGCTAAGCCGCATGGCTTAATAAGAGGGAAACTGGAAATCAAGTCCGATTTACCAGAGTTCTTAAGGCAGGGGTTATTTGCCAAACCAGGAACATATCCAGTAGTTATGCGGTTTTCTACCAGTCCGGGCGACATAATGGATGATAGCGTATCCACGCCCAGAGGGATTGCTATAAAAGTTCTTGGAGTCGATGGTGAACAGCTGAGCGGTGAATCTACGGGTAAAACACAAGATTTTTTAATGGTAAATGGGCCCGCCTTTTTGAAATCTGATGCCAAAAGTTTTTTATCCAGCCTTAAATTATTGGCAAAGACAACAGATAAGGCAGAGGGACTCAAGAAAGTATTGTCCGCTGCTCTTCGAGGGACTGAACGAGTGATAGAAAGTGTTGGAGGTGAAAGCCCAACCATCAAAAGTATGGGCGGTCACCCTGAAACCAACATTCTCGGCGAAACATTCTTTACTCAAGTTCCTTTGCTATACGGAAAATATATAGCGAAATTATCTTTAGCTCCGATAGCACCCGAGTTAACAGCGCTGAAAGATGCCCCTTTGGAAGATGGCGAAGGGAATGAAATCAGACAGGCTGTCTCCAGTTTTTTCAAATCCAATACCGCCATTTGGGAATTGCGTGTGCAGTTGTGTACGAATATCGAATCGATGCCGATCGAAGATGCTTCTGTGGTGTGGCCGGAGGAAGAAAGCCCTTATATTCCAGTTGCGACATTAGAAGCTTCACCTCAGATATCCTGGGATGAAGCGACCTTTCCGCAAATTGAAGACAGATTGAGTTTTAGTCCTTGGAACGGAATTACTGAACATCGTCCTCTAGGATCTGTAATGCGTGCTCGGCGAACAGCGTATGAAAGCTCTAGTAAATTCCGGAAGCAATTCAATGGTTGCCCAATGGCAGAGATCAATTCTTTGGATGAGGTATGAGCAAAACTCAATTCAAAGAACCGTCAGGACCTGCTGGAGGTTGGGGATCTGTAGAGGTTGTTTCCACAGCTTTACTCAAAGAACATATCCCTGTTAAAGGTGCAAAAGCATTACAAGCCCAAAACAAAGTTGATGGATTTTCGTGTGTGAGCTGCGCATGGGCCAAACCTGCAAAATCGCATCCATTCGAATTTTGTCAGAACGGTGCCCTGGCAACTGCCTGGGAGATAACCGCTAAACGAGCGGACTCTGAATTCTTTTTGGATCATACGTTGGCTGATCTAGAGGGTTGGACAGATCATGAACTTGAAGAGCGTGGAAGATTGACTGTGCCCTTACGTTGGGACGCTCCTACTGACCGCTATATTGAGACCACCTGGGAACAAGCCTTTAAAGAAATCAGCTTTGAATTGCAGCAACTTGATCCTACGTCTGCTGTTTGGTACACCTCTGGCAGAGCCTCTTTAGAGACCTCCTACATGTATGCACTCATGGTGCGAATGTATGGATCTAATAATCTACCTGATAGCTCCAACATGTGCCATGAAAGTACTTCAGTAGCCTTACAGGAAAGCATAGGTGTGGGGGTGGGCACTGTTGTTTTAGAAGATTTTGATCAGGCAGATTGCATACTGTTCTTCGGACAGAACGTAGGTACCAATAGTCCACGCATGTTGCATGACCTTCAAGCCGCTCGCAAACGCGGAATCCCAATCATCACTTTTAATCCCTTGCTCGAACGAGGATTGGTCAGCTTTACCAATCCCCAATCTCCCAGCCAGATGTTAACTGGGCAAGAAACCACTATTAGCACTCATTATCACCAGGTCAAACCCGGTGGTGATATCGCTGCGCTCACTGGAATATGCAAAGCTATATTCAAAATGGATTATGAGGCGATCACTGCGAATCAACCTAGAGTTCTAGATATTGATTTCATCACTAAACATACTTCTGGATTTGACGAATTTGAGGATTTCATTCTCCAAGCGGACTGGGTAGCGATTGAACGTGAATCTGGTTTAACAAGAGCGGCATTAGAAGAAACGGCAAAAATTTATAGTACTTCAAGCGCTGTGATAGGAATTTTTGGCATGGGACTGACCCAGCATCGGAACGGTGTACATAACGTTCAAATGCTAAACAATTTATTAATGTTACGAGGAAATTTGGGTAAGCCTGGTGCAGGAATATGTCCGGTGAGAGGGCACTCCAATGTCCAGGGTCAGCGCACTGTTGGAATTACAGAGAAGCCTGAGTTGGCGCCGTTAGATAAATTAGCAGAACTGTATCACTTCGAACCACCTCGTGAAAAAGGCCTGAACACAGTCGAAACTTGTGAAGGCATCATTGATGAATCAGTTAAAGCATTCATTGGTTTAGGCGGAAACTTTCTGAGGGCTGTCCCTGAAACTGATCGAATGGAGCCTGCATGGCGGAAGCTCAGACTCACAGTTAACATTGCGACCAAATTGAACAGAAGCCATGTGATACACGGTGAAGTTTCTTATTTGCTACCATGTCTGGGAAGAATTGAAGTCGATAGGCAATCCTCAGGCGAGCAAACCGTGTCCGTGGAAGATAGTACAGGACGTATGCATGGTTCTAGAGGCCAGGCAGAGCCTGCCAGCCAGAAGCTTCTGTCGGAAACACAAATTGTTGCGCAGCTTGCTACTGCTCTTTTCCCGAATGCTAAAAATGTAGACTGGCTTGCATGGGCTTCAGATTATTCGTTGATCAGAAGCGCGATAGAAGACACTTACCCCAGTATTTTTTCGGAATATGAGACTCGTCAATGGATACCTGGTGGATTTAGACGACCTATGCCAGTACTTAATAGAGAATGGAATACTAAAAACCAAAAAGCCAATTTCGTATGCCCTGATGATTTGTCCACAGATCCTGACACGCAACTTTACGAGAATGAAGACACCCTCAGATTGTTCACTATTCGAAGTGATGGGCAATTTAATACGACCGTTTACAACTTGAACGATAAATTCAGAGGAGTGTACGGCACTCGCAAAGTGTTATTCATTTGCGAGGAAGACTTAAACCTCAAAGGCTTCAAAGATGGGGATGTCGTGACTGTTACTACTTCTTGCACGGACGACATCGTGCGCAAAGTCGAAAATCTTCGACTTACAAAGTACAATGTTCCTAAAGGGTGTGTAGCTGGTTATTTTCCAGAATGTAATCCATTGATTCCTCTTTGGCATCATGCCAGCAAAAGTATGGTTCCGGCTGCAAAATCAATTCCAATCAAATTGTCTTTGCAATCCTGCTCAACAAAATCTGACTAGCCATTAAAGGATTTCATCAGTCTAATCTCGTACTAATCAATCCACGAACCTGGATTAATGGGCAAAATAGTCTGGGTCTAAATCAAACTTGAAAGGAAACAGATTAATATGGCTAGTAATGGGAGCCCTACGCCTTATCAAAAGCCAAACTGTTTTTCAGACCATATCGCATTAACTGTAGTGAAATTTATGCGTTTCTTCGCAGACGCATTTTTTTCAGGTCGGTATGGTCATCGCGCAGTGGTGTTAGAGACCATCGCTGGTGTGCCAGGAATGGTCGGTGGGGCACTGCAACATTTGAGGTCATTGCGCCGAATGAAAAATGACGATGGCTGGATAAAGACCTTATTGGACGAAGCTGAGAATGAGCGTATGCATTTGCTGACTTTCGTACAGATTGCAAAACCCAGTACATTAGAGCGATGGCTCGTTATTTTAGCCCAGGGTGTTTTCTATACCTTGTTTTTTTTGCTCTATATTGTCTCCACTAAAACTGCACACCGGCTAGTTGGTTATCTTGAAGAAGAAGCCATTTATAGTTATTCGGAATATTTGAAAGATATTGAAGCGGGAAAGTACGAAAACATACCTGCACCAACAATCGCAATTGAATACTGGGATCTCCCAGAAGATGCCCACTTACGAGAAGTAGTAATTGCAGTTAGGGATGATGAAATAAAACACCGAAATGTGAACCACGAGTTCGCCGACAAATTATCGTGCGGATAATGCAGCTTCAAATAAGAATGGATTGCTAGGATGGGTAATCAATCGTTAGTAGATGACTGATTGAATAATTTAGCTAAATAGATTCAAGTTTAGTTAAAACAAGAACTCAAATTTGGGGATAATATTATGAAAATGATATCGTTTAATGATCTTTAGCAATCAAATCTAAACAAAACAGAAAATAAAAAATGCGCTCAATTGGCAATTTTCTTTGGTTCATCTTTGGCGGCTTTTTGATGGGCCTGGCCTGGTGGTTTTTCGGCATTCTGGCTTTCATCACCATTATCGGCATACCTTGGGGCAAGGCCTGTTTTGTCATTGGCCAATTCACCTTCTTGCCATTTGGTCGGGAAGCAGTGAGTCGCAATGTGTTAAATAATAAGGATGATATCGGGACTGGCACACTCGGATTTATTGGAAACGCGATCTGGTTCATCGTTGCCGGCGTATGGCTGGCTATCGGCCATATAGGTTCTGCACTCGCATGCTTCGTCACTATCATCGGCATTCCGTTTGGTATCCAGCACTTGAAGCTTGCCCTTCTTACACTTGCCCCCATTGGTAAAACCATAGTCAATAAATAGTCTTGCTAACAATCAGCACCAGCATTCATGCAACCAGGTACCCTGCGTCAATTGACCCAACAGTTTAGCCAGCACGGGCGGCTGGATGCCATATACCTGCGCCCGGGTCGTGGTCAGCCTTGTTTGTTGCAAGATCAGGTTCAGGCCATTGCCAATATGGGATTAGAGGGTGATCGCACAAGTTTTCGCCAGTCATCGGCCCCGAATGGAAGTAAGCGACAAGTGACACTGCTGCAAGCAGAGCATTTACCAGTCATCGCCGCGCTCACTGGTCATTCACAGATCGATGCGGCTCTGCTCAGGCGTAATCTGGTTGTTTCCGGCCTTAATCTGCTTGCGGCAAAATCGCTATTTAAAGACCAGCCGTTACAGTTATTGATTGGTGATGTGGTGCTGGAGGTGACTGGCCCTTGTGAGCCGTGCTCAAAAATGGAGCAGGTACTGGGTAGAGGTGGCTACAACGCTATGCGCGGTCATGGCGGTATCACGGCACGCATCATTCAGGGCGGTCTGTTACGCATAGGAGATACTGTACAAGTGACTGCAGGGATTGATTTAAGCAATACTGTGCAAACCTCTCTCCCGTTTTAGCAGTGATGGCAAAAAGTATTGCTGCCAGGAATCCGGCAGCAATCACTGATACCTGCTATCGGATTTATGCCCTGTCAAAAATGGAAGATAGATCCATCTGGATATGGCTGATCAAACCCTGACCGGCATTTTGCCGATCAGCTTATCAAGGGTTACCGGATAGTCACGAACCCTGACGCCTGTGGCATTGTAAATCGCATTAGAGACTGCTGCAGCCACGCCACAAATGCCCAGCTCGCCCACGCCCTTGGCTTTCATCGGGGATGAGATGGGGTCAGTTTCTTCAAGGAATATCACTTCCTGGTGCGGGATATCCGCATGCACCGGGACCTCATAGCCTGCGAGGTCATGATTGACGAAGTAGCCGTAGCGTTTGTCTACTTCCAGTGATTCCATCAGGGCAGCGCCCACGCCCATGGTCATTGCGCCAATCACCTGGCTACGTGCGGTTTTGGGGTTGAGGATGCGCCCGGCGGCGCACACGGCTAGCATACGGCGTATGCGCGTCTCGCCGGTATAAGCATCGACAGCAACCTCGACGAAATGTGCGCCGAAGGTGGATTGCTGGTATTTCTTATCCAGATCGCTGAATTCAATCGTATCTTCCGCCACCATGCCTTGGGCACCTGCCAGCTCTGCCAGGGGGATTTTTTTCGATCCGCTGCTGATCCTCTCGTCGGCAAACACCGCATTGCTGATGTCGAACTGCGCTTTGTGAGCGATTGCTTCCCGCAATTTGACACATGCGGCATAGACGCCCGAAGTAGAGCTGTTACCGCCCCACTGTCCTCCTGAACCTGCGGATACCGGAAACAGCGAATCGCCTAGCCTGACGTTGACCTTAGATAAAGGGATGCCCAGCATTTCCGCAGCGGTCTGCGCGATGATGGTGTAACTGCCGGTACCGATATCGGTCATGTCGGTTTCAACCGTCAGATGACCACGCCTGTCGAGCCGTACTCGCGCTGCCGATTTGGTGACTACGTTATCCCGATAGGCGGACGCTACGCCCATGCCTATCAGCCAACGGCCGTCACGCACCTGGCCGGGACTGGCTTTTCGCTTGTTCCAGCCAAACTGTTTTGCACCTACCTGAAAACATTTCACCAGCTGGCGTAAGGAAAACGGTGGATGCGGATTCGGCTGTTCTTTTTCTCCGGTGTTTTTGGATTTATCTTTGGTTTTATCTGGGGAAGGTTTAAGCGGAAAATCGGGGACGACCTGGGTGTCATTCTTGATACGGAACTCGACGGGATCGATGCCGAGTTTTTCTGCCATTTCATCCATTGCGATTTCTAGTGCTGCCAACCCGGAAGCTTCATTTGGCGCACGCATGGCATTCGCTTCGGGTAGATCCATTTTGGATACCTTGTTGGATGTCATGCGGTTGGCGCCTGCATACAGCGAGCGCGTCTGTAACGCGCCGGCCTCAGGTCCGCCATTCGGCAAATTGCCCGACCAGCTCTCATGGCCGATCGCGGTGATCACGCCACTCTTGTCAGCACCAATGCGTATGCGCTGTATAGTGGCAGAGCGATGCGTGGTGTTGTTAGGAATCAGCGCACGCTGCAGGCTCACCTTGACCGGGCGTTTCGCTTCCCTGGCGGCCAGCGCTGCCATCAATGCATCAGAGCGCAAAAACAATTTGGCACCGAAGCCACCACCGATATAGGGAGAGATCACCCGCACTTTTTCCTTGGCGATACCCAGCGTTTTCGCCATATCACCCGCGGCCCAGGCGATCATTTGGTTGGAGGTCCACAGCGTCAGCTGGCCGCCATCCCAGGCAGCGATGGTTGCATGCGGTTCCATCATAGAATGCGACTCATGGGAAGTGGAGTACGTCGCATCCAGTGTGACAGCGGCAGATGCAAATGCTCCTTCGAAATCCCCAACGGCACTTTCACCAGGTGGGGTGGCATCCGCTTTAGGTTTGCCGTGAGGGCGTTCTGTTTCCAGATCGAAAGCGCCTTTAGCACGCTCATATCTTACTTTGATCAGGTGGGCAGCAGCACGCGCCTGCTCAAAGGTCTCTGCGACGACGATCGCGATCGCCTGGTGATAATGCTGGATCTCCGGCCCTCCGAGCAGTAAGGCTGTGTTGTAATCGCCTTTGGTCAACTTGCCGGCATTCTGGTAAGTGACGATAGTGATCACGCCAGGATACGCTTTGGCCGCAGCCAGATTCATGGAAACGATGCGGCCTTTGGCGATGCCTGAACCCAGTATGTATCCGTAAGCCTGGTTAGGTACCACGTCATAGCGGTCATAAGCATAAGGCGCGGCTCCGGTGGTTTTGAGTGGTCCATCGATGCGGGGCACCGGTTGCCCTACTACTTTCAACTGGTCTATGGGGTTCTCTGTTGCGGGGGTATCGAATTTCATCGTTATGCTTTCGCTTCATCCATCACCGAGGCAAGGGTACGTTCCACCAATGTCATCTTGAAAGCATTGTCATGTGTCATGCGCCCCCCTGCCAGCAACTTGCCAGCAACGGCTTTCGCGCCCTGCTGCATGAGTTTTTCAGCTTCCTCAACGCGCCAGGGCTTATGCGCTACACCGCCCAGTGCCACCCTGCCTGAACCATCTTTCTGGATAATGGCCGCGACAGATACCAGGGCAAAGGCATACGATGCCCGGTCCCTGACTTTGCGGTAGATATGCGTACCACCGACAGGGGGCGGCAACGTCACAGCGGTGATCAACTCGCCCAGCTCCAGGGTATGTTCTATATGAGGTGTTTTACCGGGTAGCCGGTGTAACTCGGCAATAGGGATCATTCTGGCGGTGCCATCTGCACGCACGGTCTCCACGGTGGCATCCAGCACGCGCATGGCCACCGCCATGTCACTGGGGTGGGTCGCGATACAGTCATCACTCACACCGACGATCGCATGGTGGCGGCTATAACCGCCGATAGCGGCACAGCCACTGCCTGGTTCCCGTTTGTTACAGGACTGGTTGGCATCATAGAAATAAGGACATCGCGTGCGCTGTAATAAATTGCCCGCGGTGGTAGCCTGATTCCTCAGCTGTCCGGAAGCGCCGGCAAGTAAAGCCCGGGAAAGCACAGCATACTTGCGGCGCACCGTGTCATTTGCAGCCAGGTCTGTATTGCGCACTAAGGCGCCTATACGCAGGCCGCCTTCCTTGGTGGGTTCGATCCTGTCCAGCCCAAGGTCATTGATATCTATCAAATGGCCCGGGGTTTCCACCTGCAACTTCATCAGATCAAGAAGGTTAGTGCCACCGGCAATGAATTTTGCATTGCGGATGCGCGCAGCTTTCACTGCGGCCTCTACAGGCTGGTTGACACGCTCATAAGTGAATTCTTTCATCTGGACTTCCCGGCGACTTCGATAATCGCTTCCTGGATATTCGAATAGGCGCCACAGCGGCATAAATTACCACTCATGCGCTCCCTGAATTCGATGGTGTTCATTTCAACCGGACGCGTCAGGTCTGTGGTCACATGACTGGGAATGCCGGCTTTTATTTCATCCAGCATGGCGACCGCTGAACAGATCTGGCCGGGAGTACAGAAGCCGCACTGATAGCCATCATGCTTGATGAATGCCGCCTGCATAGGGTGCAGATTGTTCGGCGTACCCAAGCCTTCGATCGTGATGATGTCGTGGCCTTCCTGCATGACGGCGAGGGTCAGGCAGGATGCGATACGCCTTCCATCCACGATGACAGTACACGCTCCACATTGACCCTGGTCACAGCCCTTCTTGGTGCCGGTGAGGTGTAACCGTTCGCGTAAAGCGTCGAGCAGCGTAGTCCTGGAATCCACCATCAACTGGTGTTCATTCCCGTTTACCCGCAACAACACATTGACATTGGAAGGCTCGGAAGTCTGAGAGGGCTGGATCACTGCTTTTGCTTCAGCATCTGAAGCGAATTTTGCAACCGCGATGGCGCCACCTGATGCTGCTGTATTTCTGATAAAACTACGTCTGTTAGGATTGAATTCCGCCATTCCCAGCCCTCTGTCCTTTAATAACAACAATGCATATCAAGCTATTTAGCACCGTAATTGATGTCTACGCGACGATCAACTTTATGGCATTTATCATCCGGGCAATCCTTGCTTGCGAATTCGTTGCCATAGCTGATCGCTTCAAGCTGGGCATTCTTCACGCCTTGCGCATTGAATGCATTCTTCACTGCATTTGCACGTTTTAAGCCTAGCTCTTTGTTGTAGTCGGGAGTACCTCTTTCATCAGAATGACCTTGCAAGGAGATTTTGCTCTGCGGGTGATTCAATAAATACTTGGCATGCACAGCGATCAGGTTTTTATATTTCGGGTTTAACGCATCACTGTCGTAATCGAAATAGATCTGGCGGTTTGAAAGATAGGCGCCATAGATCTTGTAAGCCCTGCTTGAATCATCCCTATCAGAAACAGCATGGTCCGCTGCAGTCTCCTGCTTGGACTTTGGATCACCGGTATGCGATAGATTGGTCGGGGTGCTTTTACAAGCGGGTAGAATTAAAGCTAGTGCAATGATTTGCCAAGTGTATGCCTTCATAAACTTCTCCTAATTTTTTCTGAAAACTTCTTATTGATCAGTCAAGCCTGAACATGACTGTGAGATGTTAATTACCAACGTGGACTCACCAGGAAGAGACGATCTGAGTATTAACAACGCCAGACTAACGAATTTGCAGAAAAACATTCATCGGAGAATTTCTATTAACCGTGTAGGAATTTCTTTCCTGTCGCCTACATTGTTATTGACTACCCCTCCAAGCATTGATGAAATCTTGGGCAGGCTCAACGTTTTGTCTTAATTAACACTCCAGCCCCTTAAATACCCGTTGAAATGATAAAAGCTGTTTCTTTTCGTGCTTTGAAACCGAGGCATATTGAGTACAGTGACATACTGTTCACCCTGCATTACTAAGCTGGTTGAACCCTGTTTTTCACAAAAAAATATGCTGTGTTTCTAGCAGCTACACAGTCTCAATAAACTCAAATGCAACACAAAATATTTTCAAGATTATTTGATAATTACTCTTTGCAACCAGCCCAGGATCCTCATGCTGTGAGGGTGAAACTGTTGATAGTGATAGGGATCTGGTCTGCAGTCATCCTGGGAGGCGCATGGAGTATTTATCACCTTTGCCATCACAAATGGCTATTGATGGCCTGCAATCTTTCCGAGTTGACTGTGGGTTTATTCGCACTCAAATTAGTGCGCGCTGGCCAGGACCGGCCGGCTGCCATATGGATGGCACACGGTCTGCTGGTGATGATTTCATTAACCTGTTTACTGGATATGCCGGTTGCTGGTGCAGTCAGATCGGTACACATGTACTTTCTACCCCTCGCCGCCGGAACTACCCTTGTGTTCCGTAACGATAAACCCTATCTGCGGGTTGCTTTGCCTTTCATCATGCTGGCTGGATGTCTGATTTTCGCTTCAACGCATGTCGGCGTCTCAAAACCTGATTTACTTGCAGACTATGAATTTCGCGCAATGACGGCATGGATCAATAACTTCGCTGCGCTATCAATTTTGGGTATTGCATTGATAGTGATGCAAACTGATATCACTATCCGAAACTCTTTGTACATAGATATGCGCGAGGCACTCGCTAAAGGTCATTTCTGTCTACACTACCAACCGCAAGTAGACAGCCATGGCCATATTTTCGGTGCAGAAGCCTTGCTTCGTTGGGAACATCCTCAAAAAGGGATGATTCCCCCTGGTAGCTTTATTTCTCTGGCTGAAGAAACGGGACTAATACTTCCTATCGGCAGTTGGGTTCTGAAAGAAGCCTGTGCGCATTTAGCCAAATGGTCGAAAGATGCTGAATTGGCTCATCTCACCATTTCTGTCAATGTCAGTGCCTCGCAACTACGGCAGCCGGACTTTGTTCAGGAAGTGACAGAAATAATCACCAGAAGTGGCGCTAACCCATCCAGGTTAAAACTTGAGCTTACAGAAAGTATGTTTGCAAAAGATGTGGAAGCGACCATCAAAAAAATGAACGAACTGTGCGCCATCGGCATCAGCTGGTCTTTGGATGACTTTGGAACAGGTTACTCCTCTTTGAATTACCTGAAACATCTTCCATTCACTCAGCTAAAAATCGATCAGTCTTTTGTGCGGGATTTGCTTGTCAATGAAAGTGATAAAGCGATCGTCGAAACTCTGGTCGTGTTGAGTAAGAACCTGAACATGATGTTAATAGCGGAAGGGGTGGAAACGACTGAACAGCTTCAATATCTCATTAATAAAGGTTGCTTAAAGTTTCAGGGATATTTCTTTAGCAAACCCTTGCCCATCGATACATTCGAGATGTATCACTCAACATTCCATGCCTCGGTTGGCAATAAACGACTCAGGGAGTTGATAGACAAACCCTCAGCGTCAACAACATTGCAGATATAGTTAATGAAGGGTAATGAATGGCATAAAAACTGGTAAGCCAGTCCTACTTGCAAATAAGACTGTTTCGGATATAAACAGAGCCCAGGTTGTTATTAAATGTCATTGCTGCCTGGCATTATGTGTCAGCGCTTTAATCTACATTCTGAAAGGACATGAAATGAAGAAATTCTTATTATTACTGGCCGTGACAGCGATCGCCCGCAAAGTAATGGCCACGGGTAAATGTGATGAAGCTATGGGCAATGAAGCAAAACATGATGAAGCCCTTCACCCGATCAGCTGATTAAAATCCAGCTGTTTAAAATCAAAAAAGACTGCCTCAGGCAGTCTTTTTTTTTAATACAACGTTATGAAATATCATTGATTTGAAGATATACCTGTTCTTCAGAAAACAGGGTAAACATTGACCCAGGCACAGTAATTCAGGTCAGCTTGGTAGACATGTACACGAAACATGGTTGCAACTCGGATCTCGAAAGTATGGAATTATTTTCAGAGAATGAAGTGATTATGCAGCTTAGTGCACTTTATATTCCAGCAACCTTAATTTATTCTACTATCCGGCCGTTAATAAATGTAAGCTTGATCAAATTTCTATTCAAGAAAGGTCCAAGCGCAACAACTGATGATTTGAATTTTGTCAGATTTTTTTGCTTCTGGTATCGTATGCGCTCAGCAATTAGATATCGAAAAAGATATTGGATTTATAAGATGGGAAATACACATCTGCCTGATGGGGTAAATGAAGTGCCTGGTAATGAGCAATCACTCATGGAAAAGAGTGCAGGGTCGGGTAAAAGGAACATGATTATCATTAGCCTGCTGGCAGGAATACTAGTGATAATGTTTATCTCTCAGGATCACAGAGAACCATACGCCTATCCGCAAACTAAAGAAAAGATCTTTATCAAGAACAAAACCATCAGCGACGCAGTCGCTGCAGACATCTCTACCTCGTTTGAACTTGCCCGCTTTAACAATACGAGCGCGACTCAACCTGAAGCTCCCTCCGCAGTGGCAAAAGTCATCAAGAAACGATATAAAAAACCGGCAGGCACACAGCCTGGAAATTCGCCTGAAAGTGCTGAAACTAACAGCCGCCAGGCTGATGAAACTGTCGAAAGCGCTACGACAGACCAGCCAGATACTGAACATGCAGCTATCAATGATCCTTCAAAAAACCTGATCGCTTTCAACCTGTGGAGCGTTGCAGAGTTGCGGCTCAGGGCGGTTTATACCAAGTTAATGAACGATAGCGCTAAAACGCCGGCGCAACGTGAGCAGGCGCAAAAGGAATATCTTGAGCTGGTGAACAGGCGCACAAAAAAATGCGGGCAGTTGGACGACAAATTCGCGAGCAATATCAATACCATTGAAAAACTGACTTTCAATGAGAAGAATGTGAAGACCCTGGATTGTCATGCTTCGGAAAACATTAACGAGTTATTGAGACTTTATGCCTTGGGCGTTGAAGACTCTTGATAAACTGAATGGCTTTGTTTTTTTTGAACTGACAAAGCTCAAAATCAGGCATTGTTTATATGCGTTGACTGATGAAGCGGTAGCTTTGCATGGCGGCGAAGCATAACGCCAGCCAGGCAACTGCCTCCAAAAAAGCAGCCAGCACATCACTCAGGTAATGGGCGCCCAGATACATACGGCTGAACGCAACCAGCACTATCATCAGCAACGCTGCCAGCATCGTGTAGAAAGTGCGCGCCCATGAAGGTGTTTGTGAAATCCACAATGCTGCCAGTACACCATAAAAAACCGTGCTGGCAACCACATGTCCGCTGGGAAAACTGTAGGTAGTGAGGGTGAGCAGCGGGTTCTCGAAGGAGGGGCGCGCCCGGTGAAACGCCTGCTTGGCCAGCAGATTCAGCAACATGCCGCCTTCTATGCCAAACAAAACAGCCAGTGCTGCATACCAGCTTTTTTTCCAGATAAAAGCTACTGCGATCAGCGCGGCTACAGGACTGATGACCCATGGGTCATGCAAGTTGGTCAGGATCAGCAGGCATTGGGTCAACAGCGGTCTGCTACGCGCATGTAACCATTGGGCCAGCTCGACATCGATCACCGTCAGCCCACCACCGCTGACGACATTCTCAGCGATCAAACCGAATAGTGAACCGGCGATGACCAGGATGATGACGCCGACCGTTATCTGCAGGCGCAATGATCGCAGATGCTGCATATGGCTAGGACAGTTCCAGCAACCTGGTCTCTGCAACGATGAACCGCGAGGAGCTTGCATCAAAATCCAGCCGCTCGACCTGGCAGCTGCGCGTCTGTGCTGGCTCATAGCGGATAAGATTCACCGAATTGGGTTTTCCTTCGCGTATCCGTGTGGATACGGCAGTACCCGCCGAGACTATCCAGAATGAGCGTGCCACGCTCTGCAATCTTTCCCCAAGGTTGCGGATGTAAGCCAGGTGGATATGCCCGCTTAAGATCAGGTCAGCCCCGGCCGCTGCCCAGGCTTCTATTGCCTGTTGATGCCCATGCAACAAGTTCTCTTTATCACTTTCGCGTTCAACGTATACCGGCTGGTGAACGACCACGATACGCAACTGCCCTGGCAAAGCGTTTTGCAACTGCTGCGAGACACTTGCTATCTGTTGCGCGGAAACTTCACCGTCCGCATGACGCCATGGCCGTGTGGTATTCACGCCTATCACCAGCGCATCCTGGCCGGAAAATCCTGGCGCAAGCTCTTTGCCGAATACCCGGCGGTAATTGCCATAAGGATTAAAGATGCGAGCGAAAATATTGAACAGCGGAATATCGTGATTGCCAGGGATCACCAGTTTCACCGGCGCAGCCAGACCATCTATAAATTGCCGGGCGGCATCAAATTGGCCACGGCGGGCACGCTGGGTGACATCACCGGACAGGATGGCGATGTCAGGGCGCATCTCTTGCGACAGCTGCAACAGCGCGGCAGTCACTGCCGGTTGCTCGGTACCGAAATGGGTGTCGGAAAGATGGAGGATCACACTCAAGTGTCATCTCCTGACGATGCAGGCATGACCAGGCGCAAAGGCTGGGGACCCACTCGAAAGGTCAACGGCGGTTGCATGCGGGAAATTTCGCCATCCATCGCTACTTTCACCGAACGCTTGTGGCGGCGCGAGAGCGGTTCCACCACCAGCTGGCTACAGCTAAAGTGGGTGACGTTCTGCGATTTGGCAAGTACGCCTATCATGCCGTGAAATGCCACGGCCACCCGTTCGGCCGCGCTCATGGGCGGCAGTGCGATGATCGCAAGCTGTCCGTTACGAACCTGTTCAGACTCAGGCAGGCCAATGGCTTCCAGCTGGATGGCATTATTACCGACAATGATGGTCGAAGCAGGCAACACTTCCTCGTCACTTGCCTGTTGCCCGCCATCATGGGCTATGCGCAGCAACATCTTGATATCACGTTTCAACAAGGTAAGAAACGCCGCCACTTTCGCAACAACGCGGCTACGGCCATGCTGCTGCTTGAATTCTTCACGGTCGGCCAGCAATTGCGGATAAAGACCCAGGCTGGCATTCACCAGGAAAACTTCTTCGTTCAGCTGCCCTACCTGTATAGGCCGCTCATACCCTGCCCGTATGCCGGCAATCAACGCTTGTGCTGCTGGCTCCACTTCCTGCGGTATGTCATTGTCACGCGCAAAATAATTGAAGGTGCCAAGTGGCACTACACCAAACCGCAGTCCGGCAGCCAGCACTTGCTGTGCAACAAAGCGTATGGTGCCATCGCCACCTGCTGCGACAACAATGCCATCCCTGTCACCGGCTTGCTGTACTGCCTGTTTGGTCATTGCCGGCAGGTCTCCCGGGCGGCGGCAAAGCAGCAGTTCATAGGGTTGCCCAGCCTCAAGAAATACTTTTGCCAGCTTATTAGCGACTATCTCTGCATTTTTGGCACCTGACCCCGCGTTTAACAGGATGAATAGCGGAGGAAACTGGCTGGTTTGATTCTCTGCTGAAGAAGCCGCTTGCGTTTGTGAGTTGTTCATATAGTGAATACAAAAATTTTTCCCTGAAGTTTCACATTTTTCCGGGATTAAATCCACACAAACCACCGTCACGTGAATACTTAACGCAGCAAGCATGACTGCTGCCAAGCAGGAACCAGTACTTTTGGATCACTTTTGCTGGAGTTTAAAGGCGTATCGAGGGCAAAAAAAACCTCTCGCATCCCTAAGGGGTTAAGGATCACGAGAGGAAGAGGAGACTGATCTGAGAGGGACTACTCTTGCGCCGAACTGCCGCGCAAGGCTATGGCAACATTCAATGCTGTCAGTATGTTTTCAACATCTAAGGCATCATCACCTATGACAGCCTGGATATTGCCAGCCAGGGTATGGATCACCACCGCATACCTGGGTGTAGAGAGCAGCCACAATACAGCGCCATAGATCAATGAAAAGATGCCGATAAATGGCAGGCTACCGCTGCCGAACTGAAGTGCGACACCCCCGACCAGGCACACCTTTGCCAGGGTCAGGTTAGGACTGAGTTTCCTGGATTCCACGGTAGTCACGTGCCTGATAGGGATAGGTTTGCCATTCACAATGAATCTGCTGTTACTGACACTTATGCCGTGATGGCTGAAGTAAATGGACTCTTCCATAAAATACCTCCAGTGTATGGATATAAATGTGTTAACATAATTCTACTATAAATTAACAATAAATAACAACAGGTTTTTAGCCCTTTAGTCTTAGCCAAGGTGGGTCATTGTTGTAACATAGCGCCCCTTATAAAATTACCTGCACTACTTTTAGCAATATCAAGTTTAAGCAATATCAAGAATAAAAATATGTTTAAGAAATTGAATTTAACCTTTGCCCTGCTGGCTTCGGCAGCAGCCAACGCAGCAACATCCTCCAACTCCCCGGTACCTGAACCTGAAAGCATCAGCCTGATGTTGTTTGGGGTAGGACTAATTGGCCTGATTGTGTTCCGCAGGAAATAGGCCGGATCGAATAGAGCTTAACAGACTGCTGCCTGACATAACGGGTACACATGTTTAAAAACAAAACCCGGGATCAGCTCCCAGGTTTGTCACAGGCTGGCACGCTAATCAAAAATTGAAGACGGTATAGCCATCAGCAGCGAGCATGGCGATACTGGTCAAGCCCGAAGTCCCTGGCACGCTATTGTCCGTGACCAGATCAAAACCATTCATTTCGGCCTCATCCCGCACGCCAAACACATCGGCACATCCGCAGGAAACACCGGCCACGACATCGGAAACCGCAGAATACAGTTGATAAAGCGGATGGCCGACTTTGTTCAAGTGACTGACCCAGCGCGTGCCGGTGCCCTGAAAATACACGGCCACGTCTATATTGCTTTGCTTGAAATCATACGCGGCTGCCAGGCCGTTGAAGGCACGGCCTAGCGCTTCTTCACCGCCATGGGTGGGGTCGGAAAAAATGATGATGGCTGCTTTCATGTTGCTCTCCTTGGTTGGATGATGTCGTTAGTGACAGCCCGAATGTTAGAGATTGAAAGCAGCGGGAAAAACCACTTACGGTGAAATGGATTGTTTCGCCAGGCGCAATATCATTAAGGATTTAGCTTCCGGTTATCGCGCAGGTGCTCGACAACATAGTCGATAAAACTACGCACTTTGGATGAGCCTAATTTATCTTCCCTGTGCACCACATGCACTGGCCAGGGCTGTTCTTCGTAATCTGCAAGGATTATCCGCAAAGCACCTGTTTCGGTCTCGCTCCACACCTGATATGAAAGCAGGCGCGCGATGCCCAGGCCACCTAGAGCAGCCGCTAACGCCGCATCATTGCTGGTTACGGTCAAGCGCGGTTCCATGCGCACCTGTAACGGTTCCTGATTATTTTTAAAGTGCCATTCGGTATGTGGGGACACGGCGCTGGATGAAATAATGGAATGCTTGGCCAGCTCATCGGGCAGTGTGGGCGTGCCGGATTTTTCGAGATAGGCAGGCGATGCACACAACACCCTACGTACCTCCCCCACTTTGATGGCACGCAGCCCGGAGTCGGGTAAATGCCCGATACGGATCGCGACATCCATGCCTTCATCCACCAGGTTGGTGACGCGGTCTGCCAGGTTCGCTACCATTTTCACCTGCGGATACCGTTGCATGTAATCGATGATGCAAGGCATGACAAACATGCGCCCGAACATCACCGGCGCGGTGATTGAGAGCGTGCCGCGCGGCGTGGCATTACTCTCGGCGACCGCTTCATTTGCCTCAGTAATGCTGACCAGGATAGAGCGCACATTTTCGTAGTACAGGCGGCCGGCATCGGTGAAGCGCACATTACGGGTGGTTCTTTGCAAAAGCCGGGCGCCCAATTGTTCTTCCAGCGCGACCACTGCCCGTGTGACTGCTGCCGGTGAAATATCCAGCTTGCGTGAGGCTGCCGCAAACCCGCCCTCTTCAGCGACGCTGGCAAACACCCGCATTAAATGAAACTGGTCTATGCTATTTCTCCCTTATCACTTTAAAAATCACCTGCAACATTCCTGAAAAACCAGCTGCAATATTTCTGTGGGCGAAATAATGTATTGCGGCCAGTCCTGATTCTCCCCTTCGCATTATTTACTAAAATTTGCCTATCAGTAAACAAGCACAGGAGAACGATCATGACTGAATCATTCGTTTCAACATTGGTAGCTCCCAGTGAGGTAGCGTTCACGCCAGCGGTCAAAGCCAGACAGGAAGAAATGGGATCCAGAATGGGCTATGCCAAATTCGAAAGCACCCGTGGCTGGGAATCACTAGTGACACCGATACTGGCAGAATTCATCGCCGCGCAGACAAGTATGTACATCGCTACTGCCAATACAGAAGGGCAACCTTATATGCAGCATCGCGGCGGGCCGCCTGGCTTTTTGAATGTGCTTGATGAGCAAACGCTGGCATTTGCGGATTATGCCGGTAACAAGCAATACATTACGGCGGGCAACCTGGATGAAAACCCAAAGGCGCAATTATTCCTGATGGATTATGCCAATACCCAGCGCGTTAAAATCTGGGGCGAGGCAAAGATTGTGACTGGTGATCAGGCGTTGATCGCTCGTGTTTCTTCGCCGGATTACCCGGCCAAGGTCGAGCGGGTGATTGTGTTTACCATTAAGGCCTGGGATGCGAATTGCCATAAGCATATTCCGAAGCTGTTGAAGGTTGAGGATGTGATTCCGGCGATACAGGAACGGGACCAGAGGATTGCTGCTTTGGAAGCGCAATTGAAAGCGCTGGAAATAAGAATCTCCCAGCTATGAAGGGTAAGCTTCTATAGGTATTCTTCAAGTGTTCATTTCGCCTCTAGGCGACCTTCTTTCTTATGCTTGTCCATAAGAGAGAAGGCAAAGAACAAGACACCCTAGCTTCCGCTTGTTTCCTGCGTTGCTCTGCCTAGGACTTTCGTCCGTTGCTTTGCCGGACTTATAGCCAAGCGGTCACGAAACTCGACCTGGCAGCTCACACACAACGTGAGCTGCTGCGGGACTCGAACAAACGCTCCCTTCTTCCTTGTTTTGACTGCGCTACTCGGCGCGTCAGATAGGGGCCCATGAAACCCACCACGATGAAACGCCCTGGAGCATAATCGACGATGGGCGCTTAGTTACTTTTTTTTCAATGACTATCCAAAAAATCTATTTGTTGTTTTATAAGACATAGATTCTTACTGCTTACTTTTTTACACAGCCATGCAGAATGAAATTGTATTAGTGCTGTCATATCCCCATATTTAATCATCCAGATAAGCGTTGGATTCAACTTCATGGAATTAGTGGTAGCCCGTCCCGAAGGCTTGTATTGCCCGCCCGGTGATTTTTATATCGACCCCTGGCGGCAGGTCGAACGTGCCGTGATCACTCACGGGCATGGCGATCACGCCCGCACCGGGCATGCGCATTACCTTGCAGCTGCAGCCGGTGAAGGCATTTTGCGCAAACGTCTGGGTGAAGACATCAATCTGCTGACGTTGGAATATGGCGAGGTCATTAATCATCATGGCGTCAAGCTTAGCCTGCATCCCGCAGGGCATGTGCTGGGTTCTGCGCAGGTACGACTGGAATACAAAGGTGAAGTATGGGTAGCTTCCGGCGATTACAAAGTGGAACCTGACGGCACCTGCGCGCCGTTCGAAAGCGTACGCTGCCATACCTTTATCACCGAATCCACCTTTGGCCTGCCAATTTACAAATGGCAGCCGCAGGATGAGATCTTTGCCGACATTAACCAGTGGTGGCAAAGCAATGCTGATAACAATCGTGCCAGTGTGTTGTTCTGCTATTCATTCGGTAAAGCGCAACGTTTATTGTCAGGGCTTAATCCGCACATCGGGCCTATCCTGGTGCATGGCGCGGTGGAACCGTTAAACAAGGTCTATCGCGAAGCAGGCGTCAATTTGCCGGCTACTCAATATGTCGGCGAGATGCAGGATAAATCGCAGATAGGCAAAAGTATTGTGCTGGCGCCGCCATCGGCACAAGGCACACCGTGGATCAAACGCTTCGGCGATTATTCGGATGCATTTGCCAGCGGCTGGATGCAGTTACGCGGCACCCGCCGGCGCCGCGGTGTGGACCGCGGTTTTATTATGTCTGACCATGCCGACTGGCCGGGCTTGCAGACGGCGATACAAGCCACAGGCGCTGATCGCGTGTTTGTCACACACGGGCAGGTACACCCAATGGTGCGCTGGTTGTGCGAGCAAGGCCTGGATGCGCAAGGGTTTGTCACCGAATATGGCGAAGAATCTGCCGAGGCTGAAACTGACCTGACACCTGAATCTCCAGAAAGAAGCCAGGCTACCGAGACTGATTTACCACCCGAAGCCGAGCTGCCGTCCGAGACTGAAGGCAGCGAGCATATGAATATTGCAAAGGCGACCGTTTGAAAGCGTTTGCCGATTTATATAGCCGGCTGGATGCCACGACCAGCAGCAATGCCAAACTGGCTGCCTTGCGCGATTACTTTCAGCTAGCCAGCCCTGCCGACGCTGCCTGGGCTGTGTATTTCCTGGCTGGCGGCCGTCCGCGCCAACTGGTGCCTACCAAGCTTTTGCGCGAATTAACGCTGACGGTATCCGGCCTGCCGGAATGGCTGTTTGAGGAAAGCTACCATGCGGTGGGTGACCTGGCGGAAACCATGGCGTTGCTGTTGCCGGAATCTGAACATACTTCTGCAGAAGGCCTGGCGACCTGGGTAGAAAAATTGCTGCCATTACGCGGCCTGCCACCGGAAACATTGACCACACAGTTATTACCCCTGCTACAGCAACTGGATAAGCGTAGCCAACTGGTATGCATCAAGCTGATCACGGGTAGTTTCCGCGTCGGCGTTTCGCGCCTGCTGGTCACGCGCGCGCTGGCTGCAGTGGCAGGCATAGATGCCAAACGTATCGCCCAGCGCCTGGTCGGCTACACTGACCTTTCCGCCCGCCCGACTGCCGAGCATTATCTGAGGCTGATCGCACCGGTGAATGAACAAGGCGACGAGCGTAGCGAAGGCCAGCCTTACCCGTTTTTTCTCGCACACCCTTTACAATTGCCGACTGACGAATTTGCGGCGGCCATTGGCAGCCCGCAAGACTGGCTGGTGGAATGGAAATGGGATGGCATCCGCGCACAACTGGTGAAACGTGACGGCCAGTTATGGGTATGGTCGCGCGGTGAGGAACTGGTGACCGACCGTTTCCCCGAATTGAATGTACTGGCTGATGCCCTGCCGGATGGCACGGTGATCGATGGCGAACTGGTGGTTTGGAAACATGCGCCTGCCCCTGATGTAGAAGTCGATCCGGAGCAGATCAAAGATCAGATTAGCGATCAACCATCCTCTAAGCAATCTCAAGGACAAGTCCAGCCGTTCGCCTTGTTGCAACAACGCATAGGCCGCAAAACCCTGACTGCCAAAATCCTGGAAAACCTGCCGGTAGTGATACTGGCTTACGACCTGCTCGAATGGCAGGGTGAAGATTGGCGTGAAAAACCGCAATCCGCCCGCCGAAAACAACTGGAAAAGATTGTGCTTGGCTGCGACCAGCCGCAACTGCAAATATCGCCGCTGGTCACCGGCGACAGCTGGCAAGACCTGGACCGCCAGCGTGAAGCCTCACGTAGCCTGGGTGTGGAAGGCTTTATGCTCAAGCGTAAGGATGCGCAATATGGCATAGGCCGGACCAAGGATGTAGGTGTGTGGTGGAAGTGGAAGATAGAGCCTTACACAGCAGATGCGGTACTTATCTACGCGCAGACCGGCCATGGCCGCCGCGCCAGCCTGTATACCGATTACACGTTTGCAGTGTGGGATAGCGCCGAGAATAATCCGGACCGCAAATTGGTGCCGTTCGCCAAAGCCTATTCCGGCCTCACCGACGCCGAAATGCGCGAGGTGGATGCGATCATCCGTAAGACCACGGTTGAGAAGTTCGGCCCGGTGCGCAGCGTGAAACCGACACTGGTGTTTGAGCTGGGCTTTGAAGGTATTTCTTTGAGCAGTCGCCACAAAAGCGGCATCGCCGTGCGTTTTCCGCGCATGTTGCGCTGGCGGCAGGATAAGCCAGTGACAGAAGCCGATACCTTACAGACTTTGCAGGCATTGTTACCGCAAGTTTCGCGCCCAGAAACTAAAGAAGAAGTGGCTTTACCATGACCCTGGAAGCCACCGCAGAACTGACGCTGCCTGCTGAAGCGACTGAAAAGCCAAAACGTAGCGCTTTCCAGTTAAGCCGGAACTGGTTTGCTACGCATCAGTGGCAACCGTTCACATTCCAGCAGCAGGTATGGCAGGCGGTAGCCAGAGGGCAATCCGGCATGCTGCACGCGACTACCGGCGCCGGTAAAACCTATGCAGTGTGGATGGCGGCAATTGAGCGTTTCGCTCTGAGAAAACCGAACGTATCTGCTAAAAATTCAAAAACCACTGCTGAAAAACCTGCCAACCGCAAAGTGGTGACGCAGCCACTGACGGTGTTATGGATCACGCCTATGCGCGCTTTGGCGGCTGATACCGAGCGTGCCTTAATTGCACCGATCAATGAATTAAATCTGGATTGGAGCATAGGTTTACGCACCGGCGACACCAATAGTGCCGAGCGTTCGCGGCAATCCAAACGCCTGCCAACCGCGCTGATCACCACACCGGAAAGCCTGACCTTATTACTGACACGGCCGGATGCCGCTGAAACGTTTGCCAGCCTGAAAATGGTGGTGGTGGATGAATGGCATGAGCTGATCGGCAACAAGCGTGGTGTGCAGTTGCAGCTGGCTTTGGCTAGACTGCGCCGCTGGCAGCCGGCATTGATCACCTGGGGATTATCGGCAACACTGGGTAACTTGCAGCATGCGATGGAAGTGCTAATCCCAGGCACATCCGATAAAAGTACAAATGATGCTGACGTATCCCATCCGGTACTGGTGCAAGGCAAGCTGGCAAAAGACCTGATCATAGACACCCTGTTACCGCCAGGTATTGAGCGTTTCCCGTGGGCCGGGCATTTGGGTTTGCGCATGTTGCCGCAGGTGGTGGAAGAAATAGCATCCAGCCCCAACAGCCTGATCTTCACCAATACCCGATCGCAATGCGAGATCTGGTACCAGGCGTTACTGGAAGCGCGCCCTGACTGGGCGGGTTTGATCGCGCTGCATCACGGGTCATTAGACCGTAATGTACGCGAATGGGTGGAGATCAGCCTGAAGGAAGGCACACTTAAAGCAGTAGTATGCACTTCCAGCCTGGATTTAGGAGTGGATTTCCTGCCGGTGGAGCGCGTATTACAGATAGGCTCACCCAAAGGGGTGGCTAGACTGATGCAACGCGCAGGCCGCTCAGGCCATGCGCCCGGACGCGCTTCCCGCCTGACCGTGGTGCCTACGCATAGCCTGGAGCTGATCGAATCGGTGGCCGCGCAGGATGCGATCGCGGCACGCAACGTGGAGCCGCGTGAATCGCCACAAAAACCTTTGGATGTCCTGGTGCAGCACCTGGTGACGATCGCGCTGGGTGGCGGCTTTACCGAGGATGATTTGCTGGCGGAAGTGCGCAGCTGTTATGCCTACCGAAAATTAACCGATGAAGAATGGCGCTGGGCACTGGCATTTGTGCGACATGGCGGCGAGTCGCTGACCGCCTACCCGGATTACCGCCGCGCGATTCCCGACGAAAATGGCGTCTGGCATGTACCGGATGCCATCCTCGCCCGACGTCACCGCATGAGCATAGGTACGATAGTCAGCGATTCCAGCATGGTGGTTAAATTCTGGAGCAAGGGTGTATCGGGCAAAAGTTTGGGCTCGGTAGAAGAAAACTTTATCGCCAGGCTGAAACCCGGTGACCATTTCCTGTTTGGCGGACGCCTGCTGGAACTCGTACGCGTACATGAAATGACTGCTTTTGTACGTAAAGCCACCGGCAAAAAAGCGGCCGTACCGCGCTGGAACGGTGGCCGCCTGCCGCTTTCCACCGAGCTGGCAAATGCGATGGTAGCGCGTATGGATGCGGCGGCACATGGGCATTTCGATGGCCCGGAAATGCAGATGATCCAACCGCTGTTGCAGGTACAGCGCGACTGGTCTGCATTGCCGACTAACAGTAACTTGCTGGCTGAAGCCATGCACTCGCGTGAAGGCTGGCATCTGTTCCTGTACCCTTATGCCGGGCGTAGCGTGCACTTAGGGTTAGCCAGCTTGTTGGCCTGGCGTGCGGGCAAGCATCAGCCAAATACCTTTTCCATCGCAGTGAATGACTACGGCCTGGAACTGCTTTCCGCCACACCGGTGGATTGGGATACAGTATTAACCAAAGATATTTTCACTACCGATAACTTGCTGGCGGACGTGATCGGCAGCCTCAATGCCGGAGAGCTGGCACAAAGACGTTTCCGGGAAATCGCACGTATTTCCGGGCTCGTTTTTTCAGGTTTTCCCGGTGCCCATAAAAGTGCTAAACAAGTGCAGGCCTCATCCAGCCTGTTTTTCGATGTATTCCGCAAATACGATCCCGATAATTTATTGCTGACGCAGGCGCAGGAAGAAGTGCTGCAACAGGAGCTGGAAATTGCACGTTTGTCCGCCACCCTGCAGCATCTGCAGAGCAAGCAGATACAATTAATGCATATCAAAAGGCCGACGCCGTTTGCTTTTCCCCTGCTGGTCGAACGTTTCCGCGAAAGCAGCAGCTCAGAAAAACTGGCCGACCGAATTGCACGCATGGTCGCCGACCTGGAAAAAGCCGCCGGGGCAGGCGGTTATATTCCGCAAGAAAGCGTGAATGCGCAGGCAAAGTTTAATGAGCAGGAAAAAGTGTATAAAAAACGTGAACGCGTGCGTAAAACAGGTTTGCCCATGGAGCCGGATAGTGAAAGTACAACGAATCCAAAACGACGCCGCAGCAGGATTATTCCACCAAAAGCGCGACATGGATTTTGAGCGCTTTTTTTTAGTCATTTTTTAAGTCGTCATACTGGCGTAGGCCAGTATCCAGGCAACTACATTTAGTTGTGTTGCAACGGTACTTACAGAGCCAATAATTTAAATGCTTAGCTATCACTTAGCCGTCACTCTATACGCTACCTCGCCTGGATTATCCCTTGCAGGGCGCCCTGGCTTCTGCATAAGCCAGTCGTTACGCTGGCGTACAGCTTGCTGCACGAAACCCCAGCTACACCCGCCGCCAGAATGACCATTAAGAATAACGAAATTAATAATGAAAAATGAACACCCTTTAAACATTCGCTCTAACAATCTGCTGTTGCTCGCCGACAAAGCCATCTACTGGCCGCAGCAAAAAGCGCTATTGATCGCAGATGCGCATTTCGGCAAGGCAGCGGCTTATCGCGCATTAGGTCAACCGGTACCACAAGGCACCACCAGCCAGAACCTGCAACGCCTGAATGCTTTGCTATCTGCCTACCCTACCGAGCAATTGATTTTCCTGGGCGACTTCCTGCATGCTCCCAAGTCGCATGCACCGGCCACCTTGACCGCTTTACGTCAATGGCGTGCGCAACATGCATCCGTAAAATGTATTCTGGTGCGTGGCAATCACGATAAAAATGCCGGCGACCCGCCAGCAGATTTAAAGATTGAAACGGTAGATGAACCTTACCTGATGGGCGATTTGGCGTTGCAACATATTCCTGAACCGCACCCCACGCACCATGTAATTGCCGGGCATATCCACCCTACTTTCCGTTTGGTGGGTAAAGGCCGGCAGCGTCTGATTTTGCCATGCTTTCATCATCAGGCCAGCATGACTTTATTACCCTCTTTTGGTGACTTTACCGGCGGATTTTTAATGGAAAATAAACCGGGTGACTTTATCTGTGTGACAGATGGCGAATGCGTTTGGCCGGTGACCGCTGCATCACCAGCGCGTGATTTGTCAGCCTCCGCTAATTAAAAACGCTTCACCTCACTTGCTAACCCCGCTTTCCCTCTCCAGTAGCCAGGCCTCAAACGCCGCTTGCGGCAACGGTTTGGAATAGAAATAACCCTGGATATAATCGCAACCCATACTGTTGAGCAAAGTCAGTTGTGCTTCCGTTTCCACGCCTTCGGCGATCACTTTCAATCCCAGTTTATGTGACATCATGATAATGGCTTCCACCAACGGAAAATCGTTAGATTCAGCGGCGATATTGGTGATGAACGTGCGGTCTATTTTCAGGTAATCGACTTCGATGCGTTTGATGTAAGCCAGAGAGGAATAACCGGTGCCGAAATCATCAATGGCGACTTCTATGCCCGCTTCGCGAAAACGCAACAGTTGCTTGGCTGTCTTTTCGGATGCGTCCAGCAACACGCCTTCGGTGATCTCGACACACAGGCAGTTGTTGGTATCGGTCGCTGATGCCAGCAAGTTAAACCACCTGTCAAAATATGCTATGTTTTTGAACTGCACCGGCGAAAGGTTCACACTTATCTGGAACTCCGGGTGAAACATGGCTCGCCATTTCAATGAGTGGGCCAGGCTTTCGACCAGCACCCAGCTGCCGATTTCATGGATCAGGCCTGTTTCTTCCGCCAGCGGGATAAATTCTGCCGGGCTGACCATGCCCATGGTGCTATGCTGCCAGCGGATAAGCGCTTCCGCTTTAATGACTTTGCCGGTGTTGAGATCGACAATCGGCTGGTAATAAATTTCTAGCTCACCATTCAGCAGCGCATTACGTAATTCGCGCTTTTGTTCAGAACGGCGGTTAGCCACATACTGCATTTCCTGCGTATAGAAAGAGTACTGGTTGCGGCCGAGTTTCTTGGCTTCATACATGGCCTGGTCAGCATTCTTGATCAGGCTGGCAGCATCTTCTGCATCGTCCGGGTAAACCGTCACCCCGATACTCGCCGAGATGTAGGTGGCATGGGTATCGACCATGATAGGTGCCTGCAATAACTCAAGGATAGAAGTCGCCACTTTCGCAGCCACATCATAATCCCGTACATCGACCAGGGTCACGGTGAACTCGTCCCCGCCCAGGCGCGAAGTGCAATCGGTGACCCGGATCACTTCGTTCAGCCGCCGTGCGACCTCTATCAGTAACTGGTCACCGCCCTGGTGGCCCATGGCATCGTTGACTTCCTTGAAGCCATCCAGGTCCAGGTACAGCAGAATGACCTTGGTGCCCAGCCGGTTGGCGCGGAACACCTCCTGCTGCAGGCGCTCCTGGAACAGGCGCCGGTTTGGTAAATGTGTCAGGGCATCATAGTTGGCCTCATACCAGATGCGTTCTTCGTGTTTCTTTTTCTCGGTGATATCAGAGAACAGTACCACCCGCCGGAATGGCAGGCCCTTGTCATCATTGGTGGTGTTGACGGTCACCCAGTTGATATATTCTTCGCCGGTTTTCTTGATGCCGCATATCTCGCCGCGCCAGGAACCCTTCTCTTCAAGATCTTTGCGGATCGCCTCATAAAAGTCCCGGTCATGGCGTGGCGAACCGAACGTGACAGGATGGTGCCCGATCACTTCCGCAGAACTGTAGCCGGAGATCTTGGTGAATGCCGGATTGGTCGCAATGATGATACCATTGATATCCAGCACCAGCATGGCTTCGCTGGTATTTTTGAAGATGGAATCTGATAAACGCAACTCTTCGGCGGTGCGGTGTCGCTCGATAGCGATGCGCGCCAGGTTGGCAAGGTACTCCAGTTGCTCGATATCCGCCGCCGAAGGCGTTTTCGGTGTTTTGTGATAAATACCGAAGGTGCCAGCCACGTCATTGTGGTCGACAATGATAGGTACTGACCAGCATGATGCCAGCCCATACTTGGCAGCGAGCTCTTTGTAATCCACCCAGCGAGGGTCGGTCTCAATATTTTCGACATAGACCGGCCTGCCCTCAAACGCAGCCGTGCCACATGACCCTATATTCGGGCCGATCTCCAGATCCTCTATTGCCGCCGAATAGCCGGCCGGCAAGCTGGGGGCGACATAGTTTTTGAGGCGCTGCTTGCTCTTGTCTACCAGCAGGATAGAACAGAAGCATTCAGGATTCTCTTCCTCGACGCCACGTACCAGATAAGCGAGAATGCTTTTCAGGGGAGCATTGTGCGCGACCAGGTCGAGCACGTGGTTCTTGATATGTTCGCGCGTTTCGGCACGTTTGCGGTCGACGATAGGCCGCACTACCGCGCAGTTATATTCCTGGCCGTGGTATTCGATGTAGTTGGAGTTGATCTCGACCGGCAGGAACTGACCATCTTTTTTCCGATGCTGCGTTTCGAAGGTCCTGGAACCCAGGGCTTTTAGCCTCTCCAGATGGGCAGCCCAGGTTTCCGGGGTATAGCCCATATCGAGATCGAATATCTTGAGCTTATAAATCTCTTCTTTGGTGTAGCCTAGTGCTTTATAGGCGGCCTCGTTCACATAGATAATGTCGCCGGCGGCATTTATCCAGGTGATCCAGTCTTGAATCTTATTTAATGAAAACCTCGAAAATAAAGCAAAATCCAGTAAGTCTTCATGGTTGGCGACCGGCATGGCAAATCCTCCCAAAATGCAATGTCTGTTGGCTATGCAGCTTTACTGAGATCGGCAACTTATAAATAGCCATATTGTGTCTAGACAATATTTACTTCAATATAGTTGTGGGAAACTGATGTGTACATGATATGACAGGTTTGCCATAGCGCCTCGCAAACACGCATTGCGGGTTAGGCAAATGAAAACTGAAAAGCGTTCAATACCTGGAGAACATTAACTGGTAATGATTACACCAGCCATCATCAGACGTAAATATCAATCCCGCTTTGACTGCGTTGATGGATGGCGGCGGTATTTTTAGGTGGCTGATCCTGCTTGGTTCTGGCATTTTCAGCCTCCTGCCGCATCATTTGCTCAAGCTTGGCCTGCGTGATTTGTATCTTCATCTGGATGGCCTTTGCTTTTTGCATGCCTGCCTCAGTCGGTTCACTCAGGGCATCCCTCAGGTCTTTATTGAGCGCAACCAGCTTTTGCCTTAATCCGGCAATCGTGTTGTCGCTACCCTGGGCCTGGCCGCCTGAACTGGAAACAGCGCTCACGCCCGAACTGATTGAAATAGATGTCATGCGCAACATTCATAATGATAGTCCATGACTCTTTAACTGCTTAAATCAGATTTTCTTTAACTGTATGGCGGATAACTGGACAAATATTTGATGCAAACTGACTTGCGGGATCAAGGCAATAAAAACCAGTGAGTGCGTTTTTGCATTATGGTGATATAGCCTGGCCAGACATCGCGGCTTTCTCGGCTGCTTCTTTAATCAGTTTGATCAGCACGTCAAAATCCACCGGCTTGACCAGGTGGTAATCAAATCCGGCTAAAAATGCAGCTTTCTTATCCTCTTCGCGGCCATAGCCGGTCACCGCGATCAGCGTTGCATGCGCAGTCGCTTTATTGGCTCTGATACGTTGCGCCAGCTCATACCCGTCCATTTTCGGCAAACCGATATCCAGCACGCAAATGGCGGGCGAAATCGACTGGATCAACTCCAGCGCCTTCAACGAATCATGCTCGACCTTCACTTTATGACCATAGAGCTCTATGAAGGTAGCCAGCGTGGTCGCCGCATCCACATTATCGTCAACCACCACGATAGAAGCTTGCTGTTGCTGCTGAAACTCAACCGCTCCGTCATCGCTGCCGGCATCTTCCTGCGTTTTCCACAACGGCAGGGTGATCGTGAACTGGCTGCCCTTTTCCAACCCATCACTGGCGCAGGTCACCGTACCATCATGCAATTTCAGCAAGCTTTTAACCAGCGCCAGGCCAATACCCAACCCGCCTTGCGAGCGGTCAGAACTGCGTTTTGCCTGGGCGAATAAATCGAATATGATTTCCTGGTCGTGTTGCGAGATGCCCAGGCCATTATCGGCAACCGTGATCAGCACCGTATTATTCTCAACCTGCATTGAAAGTTTGATCCGGCCTTGTTTCTGTGTGTATTTGGCAGCGTTATTCAGCAGGTTGGCAATGATTTGCACCAGCCGCTTGTGATCTCCGATCACCAGCACCGGCTCCGGTCCTGCTTCGACGGTAAACTTGTGCTGCTTTTGTTCAATAAGGGGCCGCACTTGCTCAATGGCACTGGCAATCACCACAGCCATGTCTTGCGGTGACTTCTCGATTTCGACCAGCCCGCGCGTCACCCGGGAAACATCCAGCAGGTCATCAACCAGGCCCACCATATGTTTCACCTGACGCTCGATGATTTCGCTGGAGGTGCGCACCTGCGCTTCATTGTATTTGCTAAGCGCCATGATCTGCGTGGCTGCGCTGATCGGTGCCAGCGGATTTCTCAGCTCATGTGCCAGCATGGCTAGAAACTCATCTTTTCTTAAATCGGCTGCCTGCAGGGCCTCTTTATTCTGTTTGAGCATCTCTTTGGTATCACTATGCTCGGTCACATCGCGTGTAGTGCCCGCCACCGCGACCACTTCACCATTGCTGTCGAATACCGGCGCAAAGATATAGTCATAGACCCTGCGGCCAAACATACCGGTAAACGCCACTTCCCCGCGGATAGGCTTTTTGGTGGAACGTACCGTCTCGATCTCCTTGTGGTGCATCTCTGCATGCCAGTCTTCGTAGCCCAGCTCGCGCAATGTCTTGCCGACAATCTGGTCTGCGGGCCTGCCCAGCATCTGCACCAGGCCTTCATTGGCATAGGAGAAACGCGGCTCGGGAACGGAAAAATCAAAGTTGTAGATCAGGTCCGGCGTAGCGGAAAGAATGGTTTCGTACAACTGGGTCAGGTGCTCGAACTTCTTGAAGTTTGCATCTTTTTCCAGTTCTATCTGGCGTAAGGTTTCAGACTCCTGTGAGAGTTTTGACTCAAGATCCTTGCGGTCCTGGATAACGGTACAACTACCGACGAATCCAGCAAAAGTACCATCTTCTGAATAAGCAGGCGCACCCTGGCCCGCCACCCAGCGATAGCTGCCGTCATGTCGTTTTAAACGGTATTCGCCGGAAAAAGACCGCCGCGAATCAAATGCCTGGGAGTATGCGGCCTGCCAGCGGTCAAGATCGTCAGGATGTATGCTTTGCGCCCAGCTTTCCTGCAGTGACAGCTCGGCGTTGGATCCGGTGAATTCACGCCATTGTTTATTGAACCAGGCAAACGGGCTATCGGCATCCGACATCCACATCATCACCGGTGCCACCTCGGCGATGGTGCGAAACTCAACAGCGGCCTGATTCGGCTTGAACGGAAGGGCATCAGAAGTCATTGTGTTCATAGCAGCTCTTATTATTAATGGATGCTGGAATATTCAAATTTACAGCTGCCAGTTGTGTTGCGAATACCTGGCGGGCAGCGAATTTCGGTTAGATCTCTGGTTGAATGACCTGATTAAGCAAAGCAAATTCAATGTTAGCTTTGATATTACAAGATAATTGGAGGGGAATGGTGAAAACAGGCTGGCTTTTTACAGGCCGGAATTGACCACCTTGCTGGAGGAACCAGGGTGGGAATGAAATACTTTTAGCTATGAAGATCGAAAAAAGTTAAACTCAGTTTTTATGAATAATAGCAGTGTTCAAGGCGCGGATCACCCTATCCACATCATTGCTGTTTGGGCTGGTCAACGCCTGCTGCTCCCCTTCAGGTGTTTGGATCACCACCGCGTACAAGGTCTGTGCAGTGAACCAGGCCACCATGCCAAGCGCGATGGAAAAGCCGCCAACGAACATAAACACATCTTCAAAGATCATCAGGAAAGAGCCTGACAGCATGCAGAAAGCCGGGAAACCGCGTTTAGGCTCGATCAAGCCATGCTTAACCGCGCTGACAGCTTCAAGATCATAGGCTTTGCCTTCAGCGATAAACTGGGTATCGCTGACCTTGATGCCTTCAAGGCTGAAGAATACTTTTTCTGCCGTCGCGCTTTCCTGCATGGCGTGTCCTTTGATCATACTAAGACGAAATACAAATACATTGATTACAACATATTTTACCACCAATTAACAAATATTCACATTAAGGAAAATCATGATTTTTGCGCTTAATTGCGTTCACCATGTTTAAAATTTAAGGCCACTGCCTGATGACGCTATATACATCGCAGGTTCATGTATGATGCAAGCAAAGCACTGTTGTCGCGGATCAGAAATAAGGATGTTTGCATATGCACCAAAAAGAATTTGTCGCCAGGGATGGCTTAACTTACACGATCTGCCTTGATGTGACCGGCGAAGAAATCTCAGTATCGCAGGGGGCAGAAAAACTAGGGATCATTGACCTGAAACGGGTGCGTACCCCGCGCGGCGATAATTACTACCTGATCACGGTATTAGACCTGGAAAGATGCAAGAGAAAAGGGTTGGGTGAAGCCAGCCTCAGATACCACCAGGAAATATTCCACCTCCCGCTCACCGCTAACGGTGACGTGCGTGAAGGCAGGCGGTCAAACGAGAGTCAGTTGACCAGGGAAGGCATCATCTTCATACAGAAAATGCGCGCCAAGGAAGTGGTAGCGCCGGAGGATTTTTATAATGCATTCAGTGAAGATGAATGATGCATTCATTCCACAAAGAAAACCACACCGATCAGGCTGGCTAACAACAAAAACACAAATGGGAAGAGTTTTATCAGTACGTATGAAATCCATGCCAGCCTGACTAGCAGCGAGACTCCCGACCAATACAAAATTTTAATTACCAGATTCTTATTATCAGACATTGATTTTATTCTTCTATCGGGCCAGCGGCGGATTATATAGAGGCCTTTCCATCACAGCCCCGTTGAAATACAGCCTGAATACCCCGTTAATTAGCAGATATTTTGAGAATTTATTCTGTAGTCGATACTGTTAATGCGTCCTTTCACCCCAACTCACCCTGACACTATTCATCCATCAATATTTCGACTGCAGTTAAGCGGCCTTACTGCACTCCCGTGTCAGATAATCACTATTCAAAACCGCAACAAACATGCTGAGCACAACTTAGCTTTAAACCGCACCAATACTGGTTTTCCGGCACTTTTCCCAAACTTGCCGCTTAAAAAATCCAGCAAAGATTCCATGGGCCAGCGTAGGCTGATTCTTACCTGCAATCCAGAGAAATCCTATACTCATGCCAGCGACCAGCTTTTATGATTGAAACTGGTTTTAAACATTTACCAATATTATATAAATTTTCATACTCTTTAAAGGAGCCGGGAACATGCTTTACTATGCGCTGCTATTTTTAATTATTTCAATCATTGCAGGTGCGCTGGGTTTTCGAAGCGTTGAGTCTGGTGCAGCCAAGATTTCAAAAGTGTTCTTCTTTATCTTCCTGATCCTTGCAATAGGCGTTGCTATCCTGGCATTGCTGGGAATCAGCCTGTTCGTCTAAGCCTTCCTGGCTTCTCGCAACCGCAATACACTTATCCGGGCAAGTAGCCTGGATAAGTCATAAAATGGCTATCACTGATCAGTGATAGCGAGAATACCCCTCATGTCTTACCTTGATGATCCCCGCGTCTACTTTGCCGCTGAACGTACCTTACTGGCCTGGCAGCGCACTTCCATCGCCCTGATGGGGCTGGGATTTGTGATTGAACGCTTTGGCCTGTTTATCAAGCTGATGAAAATTGATGCCCAGCTTGCAGAGTCACAAAGCACTGTTTCCTTGTATATAGGCGTTGGCTTTATCCTGATTGGCGCCCTGACCGCTTTATTGTCCGCGATACAATTTGTTGTATTCTGTAAGTCGCTGGGCCAGCAGGAAAGACCACGCGGTCACCTGTTCTGGTTACCACCTGCGGTGAATGTATTTCTAAGCTTATCCGCGACTGCACTCAGTTTCTGGTTAATCCTGGCGCGATGAACCCGAGCACATTAATTAACTCATCGAAAATAATTTGTGAATACCCTGACTAATTAGACGATTAACTTAACTTGTCCAGCTATACGTCAATTAACGCATTTACTTGACCGGTTTTTCACCTCATGGCTTTTCACTTCATTTGCTTTTTCACTAGTTTGCTTTTTCACTAGTACCACTTTTTATTTCGCTGGCTTGGCCTGCTCTTTTGCCGGCTGATCAGGCGCTTTGGCAACATTCACCAGTGTGCCATCGGTGACGCCATCCGGCGGATTTTCAATGACCTGGTCATTGGCGGTTAGCCCGGTCTGGATCTCCAGGGTTTTACCCAAGTCACGCGCAATGGTGATGGTTTTCAGAACCACTTTCTGATCTGCACCCACAGTGGCGACTTTCAAACCATTCTGGTCAAAAATCAGCGCACTTGCCGGAATACTTAAAATGCCAGCCGCATCTTTCATCTGCAGAGCCACATTGGCAAAACCGCCTGGCAAAAACTTGCCGGCTGCGTTATCAACCAGCAATTGCACCAGTGTCGTTCCTGATGAAGTATTGATGGCACCGGAAGTGGACTGGATAGTGGCTTCAAAACTGCTATCCGGGTATTCAGGCACATAAAAAGCCGCTTTGCCGCCTGGCTTGATATGGCTGACGTAATTTTGCGGGACATTGATGTATAAGCGCAGTTTGCGCGTATTCGATACCTCGAATAACGGCAGTGTGGTACTGCCGCTGCTACCGGCATTGATCAACGCACCAGTATCTGTATTACGGGCTGTGACATAGCCATCGAATGGCGCAACGATACTGGCAAAACCCTTGAGCGCCTGCAGCCGTTGCACATTGGCTTCAGCGGCCTTCACCAGCGCCTGTTTGCTTAAATAATCACCCTGTTTTTCATCGACTTCCTGACGAGCGATCGATTGGGTTTTCAGCATATCCTGCCAGCGTTTGGCCGTAGTTTCGGCCAGGCTCACATTCGCTTGCGCGCTGGCAAGATCAGCTTTGGCCTGCAGCAACTCCTGGTCAAGATCCGGCGTTTCCACCTCGCCTAACAACTGCCCGGCTTTCACCGGCCCGCCGATATCGACTTTCCAGTTTTTCAGGTAACCACTGACACGGGCGTAAATAGGTGCGCGCGAAAATGCTTCAAAGCGTCCGGGTAAAATCAGCTGGTTACCATCGACCGCTCCGCCAGGCTGGCTGACACTCACGGTAGGCACCGCCTGTTTGTCTGTCCAGTTTTTGAGTTTGTCATCATGGCTGGCGCGGGTAGACATGCCTATGATGACAACGCCTGCGGCAATCAGGGCCAGCAGCAAGCCGCCCAGTTTCAACCGGCCTGTCGAGTGGTGGGAATTAGTGTTCATGCGTCTCTCCTGTAGAGGTGCTGACAGGGGTAAAGTGTGTTTTCCTGTGTATGGCGCTGAATACCACCGGCACAAATAATAAGGTAGCGATGGTGGCAAAAATCAGGCCGCCGATCACCGCGCGTCCAAGGGGCGCATTTTGTTCTCCGCCCTCACCCAAGCCTAATGCCATTGGTGTCATCCCTATCACCATCGCAAGCGCGGTCATCAGCACCGGGCGGAATCGCACAAAGCCGGCATCGATGGCTGCGGCCGTAGAATCCTTGAGTTCATGCAGCCGTTCGCGTGCAAAACTGATCACCAGCACGCTGTTGGCCGTCGCCACACCCATACACATAATGGCACCGGTCAGTGCGGGCACGGAAAGTGGGGTGTACGTCATAAACAGCATCCAGACGATGCCGGCCAGCGCAGCCGGTAATGCGGTAATGATGACAAACGGATCACTCCAGGATTGCAAGTTGACTACGATCAGCAGATAGATCAGCACGATGGCACCCAGCAGGCCGAAAAACAATCCGGTAAATGCGTGATCCATGGTGTACGCCTGACCGAGCATCACGACACTGGCTGCTTTGGGCACTTTATCTTTGCTGTTCTCAAGGATTTCGCGAATATCGGCTGCCACCGCCCCGAGGTCTCTATCCTGGGTGCTGGCGTGAATCTGCACCATGGGCTGGATATCATACTGGCTGACCACAGCATTACTCACATTGCGCTTGAAAGTTGCCAGGCCGCCCAGTGTTTGTGTTTCACCGTTATTACCACTGATGGGCAAGTTAGCCAGCGTATTCAGGCTATCGAGTTGGTATTGCGGGGTTTGTAACACGATGGGGTAAGTCACACCGTTGGCCGGGTTCAGCCAGTAAGTCGGCGATACCTGCGAACTGCCCGCCATATTGATCACCATGCTGTTGGTTACATCGCGGGTGCTGATGCCTATCTCCTGCGCACGGGTTCTGTCCAGGTTGATATCAAATGCCGGACGGCTGCGCGATTGTTGGATACGCGCATCGACCACGCCAGGCACCGTGCGGATTTTTGCCAGCAACTGGTTGGCATATTCAAAGTTATCTGCCAGTTTGCCGCCACGGATCTGGATATCGATCGGTGCCGGAGAGCCGAAATTCAGGATCTGGCTGACGATATCCGCGGGTGGAAATGAGAATGTCGTATCCGGGAACTGCCTGAGCAGAGTCTCACGCAACGTGCGGATATATTCAGCCGTGGGCGCGTGATGTGGCTTGAGCGCAATCTGGATATCACCATCCTGCGTACCGATCACACCGGTATTGTTATACGTCATGTTGATGCTGCTGATAGGCATGCCGATGTTATCGACAATAGTCAGGATTTCATCCGCAGGAATGACTTTTTTAATCGCCGCCTGAATATTGGCAAAACGGTTAGCCGTTTCTTCAATACGGGTTCCAATAGGCACGCGCGCATGCATCAGTATCTGCCCGCTATCCACCGCCGGGAAAAAGTTACTGCCCAGCATGGGTGTCAGTAAAAACGACAGCATGACAATCGCCATAAAGCCGAACATAAACAGCTTGCTATGCGCTATCGCCAGCTCAAGCAGACCTTTATAAGACAGGCGCATGCGCTCGAATCCTGCTTCGAATCTACGCTGGAAACGCACCAAGGGATTACGGCTGACTGGCGCGTGCTCATCACCATGTGCATGCGGTTTCAGCATGTAATTAGCCATAGTTGGCACCAGCGTACGCGACAGGATAAACGAGCTGACCATGGCGAACATCACTGCTTCGGCCATAGGCACGAACAGGTAGCGCGACACGCCTTCCAGGAAAAACATGGGCACGAACACGATGCAGATACACAGCAGGGAGACGAAGGCAGGCGTCACGATCTGCGCCGCACCATCGAGGATAGATTGCTCTACCGGCTTGCCCTGCTCCAGGTGCCAGTTGATGTTTTCTATGGTCACGGTGGCTTCATCCACCAGGATGCCGACTGCCAAAGCCAGTCCGCCCAGCGTCATGATGTTGAGCGTTTCACCGGCAATGGATAAACCAATAATGGCACCCAGGATCGATAGCGGGATCGAAGTCGCAATGATCAGCGAAGAGCGCCAGCTGCCAAGAAAAAGCAATATCATCAGGCTGGTTAAGATCGCCGCTAGCACACCTTCAAACACGACGCCGTGAATGGCTGCGCGTACAAACAATGACTGATCGTTGATTGGTGTAGCGACCAGATTCTCCGGCAGGCTGGGTTTGATCTCTTCCAGCTTGTCCTTGATGCCTTCTACAATCGCCAGGGTAGAGATTGCGCCATTCTTCAAGATGGTCATCAATACCGAGCGGTTGCCATCGACATGCACAATATTGGTTTGTGGCGGATTGCCGTCGCGTACCTGTGCAATGTCGCGCATATAAATGGTGGCACCGTTGACGACCTTGACCGGGATGTTGGCCAGCTCATCAATATCTGCAGCGGCGTTGTTCAGGTTAAGCGTGTATTCGATACTGCCTATCTTTTGCGACCCTACCGGCACCACCAGGTTGTGCGCAGCCAGCGCATTCGACACATCCTGCGCCGACAAGCCACGCGCCTGTAATGCAGGCGGATTCAGGTCGATCTGGATCTGCCGGCTTTTACCGCCATAAGGGAACGGCACCCCGGCACCGGGCACAGTCACCAGGCGGATACGCACAGCGTTCAAGCCCAGGTCAGCCAGGTTCTGCTCGGTGAGACCTTTGCCGGACAGCGCGATCTGCAGGATAGGCACCGTAGAAGCATTGTAGTTAAGAATCAACGGCGGCGTAGTGCCGGTCGGCATTTGCCTGGTCACCGTTTGTGAGATCGCCGATACCTGCGCATTGGCAGTCGCGATATTGACGCCTGCATGGAAAAAGATTTTGACGATGGCAAAGCCGTTATAGGTATTCGCCTCGATATGCTCAATATCATTAACGGTGGTGGTCAGGCTGCGCTGGTACAGCGTGGTGATGCGCCCGGCCATATCATCCGGTGGCAGGCCGCTGTATTGCCAGGCCACCGCCACCACCGGGATACGGATCTCGGGGAAAATATCGACCGGGCTGCGTAAGGCGGACAATGTGCCGGCGATCAGGATGAGCAGCGCCATCACCACGAAGGTATATGGCCGTTTGAGGGCAATGCCGACTACATTAAACATTCACATCCTTTGCCGGCGGCAGGCTGATGATATAACCGGCATCACGCCAGGCATCGATCCCGCCGGTTAATGGCCGGATATTGCGGTAACCGCGGTTGATCAGTTTCTTGGCGACTTTGGCCGCCGTGACTTCATTCGGGCAGGAGCAATACAGCACTACCGGTGCATCGGCGTCTATATCCAGCACCAGACTATCCACTTCTTCCAGGGTGATAAATTGCGCGCCGGGAATCCAGCCGTCATCCACCAGATGTCGTGCACGCGTATCCAAAATTACCGGCGCAGCGCCCTTATCCAGCATCTCGTTCAATTCCTCAATACTGATACGCGCCATACGCAGGCTTTTGATAAAGCGCTGCCGGTCCCACCATTTGTAAGCGATAAAGGCGGCGAGCAACACCAGTACTAGCAACGTGCCCCACTTACCCATTTGCACCAGGGTCAGCATCAGTTCGTCAATCGCGGAGCTGAACAGCAATCCCAGCCACAACGCAGAACCGGCCCACAGCGCGGCTCCCAGGCCATCCATCAAAATGAATACCAGGTAACGCGTGCCGGAAGACCCGGCGAGTGCGCTGGAGATGGAGGCAAAACCGGGAATGAATTTACAGATCAACAAGGCTGGTGGCCCGAATTTCAGGTATAGCGATTCGGTTTGCCTGACACAGGTATCCGGCGAAAGCGAGATCTTGCATAACTTGCCCATGACTTTTTTACCGTATTTGCGGCCAGCCATATACCAGATGGAATCCGCAATCAGCGCGGCGATGACGGCCACCGCCAGTAAGGTGCCCAGGCTGTATTGACCATTGGCAATCAATACGCCAGACAGCAATAGCGCAGGGTAAGCGGGCAGCGGCAAACCCAGCTGCTCGAGCAGCACATTAGCGAAGATAATCGCCAGGCCGTATTGTTGAAGTAATTCCAGAAGGGTACTCATCAGTCACTCATGCAAGCACCAAATGGCTGGTGCTCAATAAAACAAACGCTTTTCACTTCAAGTTTTAGTTATATCACTATTTTCCATATAACTTTATGCTTATATCATTTTTTTACTACATACCTAGCGTTGCCAGCATGGCAAACGCCATAAATAAAACAAAATGCGTCATACCTTCAATGGCATTGGTTTCACCATCATGCAGGTTGATGGTCGCCACCACCAAGGTCAAAAATGTCATCACCATCTGCGTCGGTGACAGGCCGACAATCAGCGGTTTATTCTGGATCAGCGCAATCGCCTCGATCACCGGCACCGTCAGAATGACCGTCGATAAGGTTGCCCCCAGCGAAATATTCACTACCGTTTGCATGCGGTCATTCACCGCCGCTTTCAGGGCAGTCAGCACTTCCGGGCTGGCAGCAATGATTGCCACCACAATTGCTGCCACAATCGGCGGCACGCCACTCCCATTCAAACCGGAATCCATGTGCATGCTCATTTCTTCTGACAGCAGCCCGATGGTGATAATACCAACCAGGATATACGCAATCGCCAGCCTGACATCGACGATGGTTTTGCGCGATGTCATCTCGCCCACTCCGTCTTTATTATGCTGGTCACGGTAGCTGAAATAGTTACGGTGACGGCCCGTCTGCATTTTCAGGAACAGCGCATAAAACACACTCATGGTGATGATGGTGAACATCGAGTACATACGCCAGTGTTCAGGCGGTAAAAACGCCGGCAATACCATGGAAATCCCCAGCGCCGTCATGATCATGACGATGTACGTATTGCCCGAGTTAACGTTGTATTCCACCTCGCCATACTTGATACCGCCGACAATCGCACACAAACCGAGAATGCCATTGATATCCAGCATCACCGCCGAATAGATCGCATCCCTGGCCAGCGTGGTCGAAGAAGTATGACTTAACATCATGACAATAATAACTACTTCGATCACCACCGCGCTGATGGTCAGTATCATGGTGCCATAAGGCTCTTTAAGCCGCTCTGCGACATATTCGACCTGGAACGACAACTGAAAAGCCAGGTTGATGATCAGCAATACAAAGATAATTGAAACCACCAGCGATTCCTGCTGGCCGATGTGCATCACCTTGTCAATTTGAGTGAGGGAGATGTAGGCAAGAATCGATATCACCAGTGATATCAGGCCCTGGGGAGGTTTTTCTGCAAGCATGCGCTAAGTGGAAAATGAACAGATAACCATCTTAACACCGACCTCTGGTTTATGCCTTCAAACGGCCCAATTTGTATTGCATTTCATACAACCTTTTTACTTCTCGCCTGACTCGGGTATTTGCTAATGCACTCCCAATCTTCAATTAACGCATATCAAAAAACCTAGAGCGCAAATTCAATCGTGCCCTAACCTATCCATACCGTCTTTAATACTAGGCTTTGGCAGCAGCATTGAACGAAGCGATATCAATCACAAAACGGTATTTCACATCGCTTTTCAGCATGCGCTCATAAGCTTCATTAATGTAACTCGCATCAATGATCTCCACATCGCTGACGATGTTGTGCTTGCCACAGAAATCCAGCATTTCCTGGGTTTCTGCGATACCGCCGATCAATGAGCCTGCGACCTGGCGGCGTTTGGTGATCAGGTTAGCGCCATGCACTTCCACCGGATCCAGCGGACCGACCAGAACGATAGTCTTGTCGCGTTTGAGCAAGCCGATATAAGGATTCAGGTCATGCGCCACCGGTACCGTATCTATGATCAAATCAAAGCTGGCTGTGTGTTTTGCCATATCATCAGCATCTTTGGAAATCAGCACTTCGTGCGCACCCAGTTTGGTAGCATCCGCTGCTTTGCTGGCTGAGGTGGTGATCATCACCACATGCGCGCCCATCGCTGCCGCCAGTTTCACGCCCATATGGCCCAGGCCACCAAGGCCGATGATGCCGACTTTCTGGTCAGGCTGTACATTCCAGTGCTTCAATGGAGAGTACAAGGTGATCCCCGCACACAACAATGGCGCAACTGCTTTGGTATCCAGGTTTTCCGGTACGCTGACTACGAAATTTTCATCTACGGTGATTCGTTCGGCATAACCACCGAAAGTCAGGCCGCCGTGGCGAGGATCTTTTGAGTTATAGGTGAACACCGAGCCATTGCAATATTGCTCTTCACCCGCACCACAATCTTCGCAGTGGCGGCAGGAGTCGACCAGACAGCCGACTCCGACCAGTTGCCCCAGCTTGAATTTAGTCACATGCTCGCCCACTTTGCTGACGCGGCCGACGATCTCATGGCCAGGCACCATAGGGTACAGAGAACCGCCGCCCCACTCGTTCCTCGCCTGGTGGATGTCGGAGTGGCAGATGCCGCAATATTCAATATCGATCAGCACATCGTGCGGGCCTGGCTCACGGCGGTCTATACTCATAGGCGCAACCGGAGTGGTTGCGTTTTGTACACCGTAGGCGGCTGTTTTAAAAGTGAGTGCCATGTCGCGTTCTCCATATTATTTTATGAAAGCTTACAATCAGAAGCCGGAAGCTTGGGACTAGACATCTTCCAGCGTTAACCTTTTAAAGTCTAAAAGAATCACTGTCAGAATAATTGCCAGCTTTTCTTGAATGATTGCCTAAAGCTATGAGTTTTCCTGTCACACACTTAAAGCTTTATTGCTGTACTAAAATTTCACTGTTGCGCTTTGAGTTACTGCTGCACTGTGACATACCTGGCATCAGCGTCACTCGGGGTTGTGATCAGCGCACTGCGCACCGCACTCACCTCTTCCATCGGGCTTTTGCCGAACATGCGCTTGAATTCACGGCTGAATTGCGAGGCACTTTCGTAACCTACCTTGCTGGCCGCCAGGGTAGCACTTAAACCGTCCTGCACCATCAGCAGCCGTGCCTTATGCAAACGTGTCATCTTCAGGTACTGGATAGGCGACGTGGCGGTTACATCCCTGAATGCCGCATGGAAAGAAGGTACACTCATGGTCGATTCCGAAGCCAGCTTGTCCACATTCAGCTCTTTGTCATACTCAGAGTGAATCAGCCGTAATGCCTTGCTGATCTTGCCCATATTATTGTGCGTGCTATGTGCTGCCAAAATCGCCGAGGCCTGCGAAGTCTGCAAGATGCGGTAATGGATCTCGCGGATAATCGCCTGGCCCAATATCGTGGCTTCGGTTTTGGATTGCAGGCATTCCAGCAGCCTGACCACTGCATTGGATAATCGTGCGTCCAGCGGTGTGGAAGTGATGCCGCTCTTGCCATTGATTTTCATCGGTGTGTCGTGCTCAACATTCAATAGCAGCTCAGAGATCATGGCCAGATTGATACGGATGGAAATCGCCAGCAATGGTTCTTCCAGTGAAGCGATGGTTTCACTCTCGAATGGCAGCGGTACCGATAAGATCAGGAATTGTTGCGGATTGTATTGATAGACCTCGCCGCCAAGGTAGCCGATTTTTCGGCCCTGGCAGACAAACACAATGCTCGGCTCGTAAAACACCGGGCTACGCGGAATGGACCGGTTCCAGCGCATCAGCTTGACGCCATCAAGCGCTGTCAGGGTGAATCCTTCGCTGCGGGTTTGGCTGGATAACAGCGCAATGGTTTTGTCCCTGTCATGTGCATACCAGCAATCAGCATTGCTCATATAGTTACCATACATAATTGATTAGGCACAAATAATACGCCTAAATATCTTTATTAACCTAACAAGCCATAGAAATAGGCAATCATTTAATATTTTTTAAACTTACAACCGAACGTCAGGCTGCGTAGACTACTCATACCACACTTATATTGAATGCAATATTTTGGAGAAGAGGATGAACGCAATGAAAAATCAGCTGATAAAAGGCCTGATCGGTTCCATATTCGCAACCCTGTCGATCTCGGCCTGGGCAGATATCCAGGACGTACGCGACAACCTGAAAAAATTACGCGTGCCTGACGGTTTCAAAGTCGATATCTACGCTGAAGTGCCAGGCGCACGCCAGATGACACTGGGCACCAATGGCAATGTCTACGTGGGTACGCGTGGCAATAAGGTTTATGCCGTGGTCGATAGAAACAAGGACCACAAGGCTGACCAGGTAGTGGCGATTCTTGACGACCTCAATGTAGGTAATGGTGTCGCCATGGTAGACGGCCATTTGTATGTGGCAGAACAACACCGCATCACCCGCTACGCAGCGCCGGATTTTGACTTGACCTTACCGTTCAAAGCCATGCGCGAAGTGGTCTATGACAAGTTACCAAACAAAGCACATCACGGCTGGCGTTATATCACCAGCGGGCCGGATAACAAGTTATACGTGACCATAGGCGCGCCTTGCAATATTTGCGACCCGACTGGCATTGAAGCTTCGATTATCCGTATGAACCCGGATGGCAGCCAGGTGGAAACCTTTGCCAAAGGCGTGCGCAACTCGGTAGGCATGGACTTCCAGCCTGGCACCAACACCCTGTTCTTCACCGACAATGGTGTCGACTTACTGGGGGCAGATATCCCGCATGATGAACTGAACGCAGCGCCTAAAGCAGGCCTTCACTTCGGATTCCCTTTCTTTGCCGGTGGCGATGCACGTGATCCAAAATGGCAGAACAAAACGCCACCTGCATCTGTGACGAAGCCAGTGGCAGAATTCCAGGCGCACAGTGCTAACCTCGGCTTCAAGTTTTATACCGGCAAGCAGTTCCCTGGGGAATACCAGGGCAACGCCGTGATCGCCCAGCATGGTTCGTGGAATCGTAAAGAACCGGTCGGTTACCAATTAGTACGTGTCACTTTTGACGAACAGAAACAGGTCAAGGAAACCAAAGTATTCATTGATGGCTGGCTCAGTGCAGAAGGCGAAGTCTGGGGACGTCCTAATGATGTTCTGCAATTACCGGACGGCTCACTGCTGGTTTCCGATGATTACAACGGCGTGATCTACCGTATCAGCTATGATGGTAAAGCGCCTGGCAAACAGGCTGCTACTTCAGCAGCGGCCACTGCAGATAACAAGACATTGACCGGGTTCGCCATGCCGGAATCGGTATTTGCAGCTCCTGACGGCGTGGTTTACATCTCTGAAATCGGCGAATTCGGCAAAGCGGGTGATGGCAAGATCACGCAGATCGCCACTGATGGCACACGTAAATCCCTGGCAGATGGCCTGAACGACCCTAAAGGCCTGGACATGTTTGACGGCCAGTTATACGTGGCTGACGTAGACCGCGTTGTACGTGTAGATGCTCAAAGCGGTCAGCAAACCGTGGTTGCAGCCACATCGGCATTTCCGCGTAAACCGGTGTTCCTCAACGATATCGAAATCGATGGCCTAGGCAACGTCTATGTGTCTGACAGCGGTGACGACAATGGCAAAGGCGCAGGGATATTCAAGATCACGCCTGCCGGCAAGGTCACTGAAGTGCTGAAAGCCAATGCCGGTATCAAACGGCCAAATGGCTTGCTGATGGATGGCCCGGATAGCCTGCTGGTTGCCGACTTCGGCACAGGGAAATTGTTCAAGGTGCAGCTGGGTGGCAAGAAAGCCGGCGTGACTTTGCTCAACCAGGGTTTTGGTGGCGCTGACGGCCTGATCCGTGATGCACACGGCCACTTGTATGTCAGCGACTGGGCGGGTGGCAATGTCTGGCAACTGGCGGAGCCTAAGGCGACCCCGCAGCGCATTATCCAGGGTTATCAATCCGCCGCGGATATCAGCCTGTCTGCAGATGGACAGTCATTACTGGTGCCTGACATGAAAGCCGGCACATTGCACCGCGTGCCTGTGCAGTAACCATTTTATCTATCAGCTCAAAGCCCGGCCTGCAGCCGGGCTTTTTTATTCATACAAATTTCATTGCCCTGTGTCAGAATGGCAAAACAGGCTGGCGGTCTGCAGCCTGCTCATTAATAATTTTTTGTTTGGAGACTTTCATGAAAAAACTGTTTCTTGCGCTGCTGCTTTCTTCCATCTGTATGTCAGTATCCGCAGGCCCGCAACAGGAAAAAATGAAAACCTGTAATGCCGATGCCAGCGCCAAAGCATTAAAAGGCGATGACCGCAAAGCCTTTATGAAAGAGTGTTTATCTGCCAGCGGTTCCGGCTCTGGCCTGACCGCGCAACAGAATAAAATGAAAACCTGCAACGCCGATGCCACCACCAAAGCATTAAAAGGCGATGACCGCAAAGCATTCATGAAAACCTGTTTATCAGGTAAATAAGTTTTCATTTCTATCCCGTTTCAATCACGCCTGCGGCCATACCGCAGGCGTTTCAGTATAAAACCTGTAATCCCCCTAAAGTTTCCAGTCCGCCTGCCGTTATTCAGGATAGCCCCTGGTCTGCCTTTGATTTGTCGACGCCGATAGCCAGTGCCGATAAAAAATGTTGCCAGGTCATTCATTTGCATGCTGTAAAACACAGATGGGATGGTATGAATCCACTCAGGAAATTTATTGAAACATGGCTGGTGATGCTGGCACTCGCCGGCCAGGCAACGGCGGCCACCATCACACCGGGAACAGTGGCCGGTAACCCAGGGCTGTTCAGCCAGCTAGCGATTGAAGCCGGCATCACGGTACTGGCGCTGGTGTGCATGCTGCTGGTCTACCAGTTCTGGCGTTTGTACCGCAGTGCACAACGACGCGAAGCCGAGGTGCGTCAGCAGATCTGGCGGCAAGCCAATTATGACTACCTGACCCAGTTACCTAACCGCTACCTGCTGCAGGATTGCCTGGAGAAATCGATCCAGGAATGCCGGCAATCGCAAAAACAATTAGGCTTGCTATTGATAGACCTGGACGGGTTCAAGGATGTCAACGATATCGCCGGGCATGCCGTCGGTGACCGTCTGTTGCAAAATGCAGCGTTGCGTATTCAATCCTGTGTGCGGGATGGTGACACCACCGCCAAGCTGGGCGGAGATGAGTTTGTGGTGGTGGTACCCAAACTGAAGGACACCAAACTCCTGCATGAAATCGGTGCCAAGATCGTGGATACCATACGCTCTCCTTTCCACATCGATGATAACCAGTATTTTGTCACCGCCAGTATAGGCATCGCGGTGTTCCCGGACCACAGTGATTCGGCAGAAACCCTTATGATGTATGCTGACCAGGCGCTATATGCTGCCAAACGGGCCGGCAAAAACCAGTACCAGTTCTTCACGCAAACCATGCAGCAGGAGATCAAGGAGCGTATCTCGCTGACGCATGACCTGCGTTCCGCGATTGAAAACGACGAGTTGCATCTGGTATACCAGCCTATCTACCGCCTGCACGATATTGCGCTGATCAAGGCGGAAGCCCTGCTTCGCTGGCAACACCCTACGCGTGGCAATATCCCGCCCAGTGCATTTATCCCGCTGGCGGAGGAGTCGGGACTGATTATCGATATCGGCAAATGGATATTCAATGAAGTGCTACACGACTTATCCACCATAGACCCCATGCGGCTACAAGGCATACAGATCACGCTGAATATTTCGCCGGTACAGTTCGCGCACCCACAACACCTGATGGCGTTTATCAAACGCCTGCAACGTTCGCATATCCCGTGCGAATTGTTCTGCTTTGAAATCACAGAAGGCTTGTTGCTGGAACCTTCCAAAGTCATCCAGGACACACTGAAAACACTGAAGCAGGTGGGTATCAAACTATCGATCGATGACTTTGGTACCGGTTACTCTGCGCTGGGCTACCTGAAAAAATACCATGTGGATTACGTGAAAATAGATAAGTCATTTATCAATAACCTGGGCGTGGATAATTATGACTTCATCCTGTGCCGCTCTATCATCCAGATGGCGCATGAACTGAATATGCAATTGATTGCGGAAGGGGTGGAGAATTCGCAGCAGGAAAATATCCTCAAAGTGATCAACTGCGACTTCATCCAGGGCTTTTTGCATGGCAAGCCGGCAATGTTCAGCTCGTTACTGGAGCAGATACACCAGCAGACGCTGGAACAGCATCCGCATCTCTTGCATGCAGAAACCAAACATTAATAAAAAACGGCAGCATTGAATGCTGCCGTTTTTTATTTGTACCAGGCTATCATCGGCCGTGAATCAGACCAGGGAACTATACCGGCCAGTGAGCTAAACCAGCCAGTGAGCTAAACCAAATAGTGGTCCAGTAACAGCGCCGCAAATATCAGGCTCAGGTACAGGATTGAATACTTGAAAGTGGTCTTGGCCAGTTCGTCAGAATATTTGCGGTAAAGGCTGACGACATAATACAGGAACACCGCATTCAGCAAAGCTGCTGACGCCAGGTACAACCAGCCGCTCATGCCCAGACCATAAGGCATCAGAGATACCACGATCAGGATCACGGTATACAGCACGATATGCAGCAAGGTGAACTGTTCACCGTGCGTCACCGGCAGCATAGGCATGCCGACTTTGGCGTACTCTTCACGGCGGTATAAAGCCAGCGCCCAGAAATGCGGTGGCGTCCAGGCAAAAATGATCAGGAACATGACCAGCGATTCTGGCGACACCGTGTTATTGACCGCCGCCCAGCCCAGAATAGGCGGCATGGCGCCTGATGCCCCGCCAATCACGATATTCATAGGCGTTGCCGGTTTCAGGAAAACGGTATAAATCACTGCATACCCGACAAAAGTGCCCAGGGTCAGCCACATGGTCAGCGGGTTCACCCAGTAATACAAAATACTCAGACCTATGCCACCGAGCACGCTGGCGAATAGCAAGGTTTCCATTTGCGATAACTGGCCGGTCGGGAGTGGACGTGCGCGTGTACGCGCCATCACGGCATCGATTTTGTGTTCAATTAAACAGTTAAATGCCGCTGCTGCACCTGAGGCAAATGCAATGCCCACAGTCGCTGCCAGTAAAATCTGTAAAGACACCATACCCGGCGTGGCCATAAACATGCCGATGATCGCCGTAAAAACAATGAGTGCCGTGACGCGTGGCTTGCACAGCGCATAAAAATTGCGCAGGCTCATTTTGGCCGATGTCAGTTGTGTAACCCAGATACTTTGCATGACTAATCCCCCCAACCTTTTTAATATGACGTCTTCATTAATCTCGCATTCACCGTCACCAGGCAGATGCCCAGCAACGCCGCTCCTGCATTATGCAGCACTGCCAGCACCAATGGCAGCTGCAACAGCAGGTTGCCTATGCCTACACAGATCTGTAGCAGCAACACGATCAGCAGTATCCATGCAATGTTTCTGGCGGTTTGCCGCTGCAGCAGAATATTCACGCTGACCAGCCCCCAGCCCAGCACCACCAATGCACCCAGCCTGTGTATCCACTGGATGGTCGTCAGCGCATCCAGGTGTAACTGGCCACCATCGCGACTTTCACCCAGCGCACGCGTCAGGTGGAATGCATCATGCACATCCATGTCCGGCCACCACAAGCCATGACAGGTTGGAAAATCGGTACAGGCCAGTGCCGCGTAATTACTGCTGGTCCAGCCGCCCAGCATGACTTGCAGTATCCACACCAACAGCGCCAGGCGCAACCACCATTGCTGACCGGATGGCAATGCAATGGATGGCATGACTGTATTGCGTACTGCTATCCAGCATAGCACCGCCAGCGTCGTCATTCCTCCCAGCAAATGCAATGTCACCACTACCGGTTTTAAAAGCAGGGTCACTGTCCACATGCCGAGCAGCGCCTGCAATATGATCAATACCACCAGTGCCGCAGACAACTGCCAGGCAGTCTGTATCTTCTGCCGGTTGCGGTAAGCCAGCCAGGCCAGGGCTACCACCACCAGGCCCAGCGTACCGGCCAGGTAACGATGCGCCATTTCCTTCCAGGCCTTGGCATGTTCCAGAGGCCGGTCCGGGTAAGCCTGCTGTGCCGACTGGATGGCCGATTCACTTTGCGGCACCGACAGCGCGCCGTAACAGCCTGGCCAGTCAGGACAGCCCAGGCCTGCATCAGACAAGCGTACATAAGAGCCCAGCACGACCACACACAATGCCAGCACCACGGCAAAAACACTTAATGGCCTGAACATGATCAGCCCGCCCAGGAAGCTTTAAGCAATTTCATTATGTCTTTACGTATCCACTTGGCTTCCTGCTCAGCGGAATACTGCATCATCACATTGCCTAGCGGATCAATGAAATATACGCGATGCGCATCCAGGGTATTCTGTCCGCCTCCGCTCAGCATGCGCCCCAGGGTGGCCACCTGTTCAGGTTCGCCGTTGATGATGAGCAAGTCAGGATAACGTGCCCGGATCTGGCTGGTATCGGCCTGTTGCGTGATCAGTACGCGCTGCACACGTATCATGTCTTTATACAGCGAAACATACACTTGCCGTAAATCGTGCAGGCGCTGCATACAGCGTGCATCGCACTCGCCGGCGATCAGGACCATATTCCATTTATCCTGCCAGAAAGCAGGTGCGGCTTGCTGCTGGTCATTCACCCAATGCGTAGTGGAGGCGATCGACACCGGGGGCTGGATCAGCTGGCCATAGCTTTTACCGCTGGGCCGCCAGTCGAATTTGATCATGGCAACCACCACAACCAGGGGAACGGTAAAGAAAATCGCCAGCAGCAGGAAAATCATGCGCCCTTTGCGTTGCTGGACGGCATTCATTGCTGCTTGAGTATTTGAGTTTTCCTGCATGACCACCTGACTACCTTTTCCTAACCTTTTTCCTGGCTTTTCTGCTGCCGTTTTTCCAGCATTTGATACAGACCGATCAGTATGCTTGCAACCGCAAAACCAAACCACTGGTAAGCATAACTTAAATGTTTTTCGACCTGGCCGGCCGGGACATCCCAATGGCGGACAAAACCATCCTGCGCTACCTCGGCATCCAGTTTCAGGATAGCATGCGGCAGTAGCTGGTAAGGCAACTGCTTTTGTAAATATTCAAAATCTATCACTTGCTGCACTTTATTCCACTGCTGATCTTGTTTTCCTAACTGGAAAGCGGTTTTAGTCTGGTGCCACAACATGCCGGCAATGGCCTGCTGGCTATCACTGGTTTCGACCACCGGCAATTGCTGATGATCAGAAAACCCGGCCACCCAGCCGCGGTTAACCAGAACTATCGTCTGCGTATCGCTTAATAAGAACGGGGTGAGTACATGAAAGCCTGCCTGCCCCTGCTCCACCTGGTTATCCAGGAAAAAACTGTATTCAGGCAGGTAATGCCCCGCCAGTTTTACCGTGCGGGTATGCAATGCTTCTATGTTTTCCTCATCCAGCTTACCTTGCGTTGCCAGCTCTACGACATTGAGCCGCCCCTCGTTCAAAGCAAGCGTAATCGCCTGCTTTTGTTCTGCTTTATGCCACTGCCAGAAACCCAGTTTCAAACAGCCTGCCACCAGGATGGCCACGACCAGGATAATCACTGGCCGCACTCTCAATACATAAGGTCCCAAAGGTATTTGCATTTTCTTACTTACAGCCCATAATGTGCCATCACTATTTGCCTTCACTTGGCGCAGGATCACACTATGCTTATTAAGATTGCTACTGTTCTTGTATTGCTTGTCATTATCGGCAGCTTGTTTTCAGCACTGGTTTTTTTACTTAAGGACAAGCGTGGTTCTGACCGTACGGTGAAAGCATTGACCATGCGTATCGGCCTGTCCATCGCGCTGTTCCTGCTGCTTATCCTTGCTGCCCATTTCGGGTATATCGGCCATACACTCTAGATTCAGGTACATTAGTCCAGTTACACCAGATATTGAAAAGGGCGCTCCAGGCGCCCTTTTTTTGTTCTCTTAGAGCATGTAGACAAAGATGTATAAACCCAGCCACACCACATCCACAAAGTGCCAGTACCAGGCTACGCCTTCAAAACCGAAATGATGCTCGGGGGTGAAGTGGCCCTTGATACTGCGCAGCAGAATCACGATCAGCATCAATGTACCAATCGTCACATGGAAACCGTGAAAGCCGGTCAACATAAAGAAGGTGGCTCCATAAGCACCGGACTTCAGTGTCAACCCCATTTCAGTGTAAGCATGGTGATATTCAGCTGCCTGACAGATCAGGAACGTGATACCTAATGCCACTGTTAATGCCAGGCCTACCACCAGTTGCTTGCGGTTATTTTTAATCAATCCCCAGTGCGCCCAGGTGATAGTGGCACCGGAACTCAATAACAACAGCGTGTTGATCAGCGGCAAGCCACTCCATGTCATGGGGTGAAAATCCGGATTAGGCTTGAAAGTCTCGCCCAGCACCACACCACCAGGACCTTGTGTCGGCCAGGTACTCAGGAAGTCTTTGTAGGGAGTGATATCCGGCGCATAAGATGCCAGGTCTGGCACTGATAGCACTCGCATATAGAATAAGGCACCGAAGAAGGCAGCAAAGAAAGCGACTTCTGAACAGATAAACACAATCATGCCGATACGGAATGATTTGTCTTCCCATTTTCTGTACTGGCCGGTCAGGCTTTCAGTAACTACATCGCTCAGCCATTTGAACATCATGAACAGGATGATTGCCAAACCCAGGTACATCATGTATTTGCCGGGCGTAGCCAAAAAGTCCAGCGACGGATTTTTGAGTGAGCCATCACCACGTAGATCAGAGCCGGTGACATTAAACACAAAGCCGCTGGCCATAGACAGCAGACCAACAGAAATCAATGCAGGGTAAATACTGCCGTGTGGTACGAAATAATGGTTATCTGAATGACTTGCCATGCCTAACTCCCAATCATTTGATTTTTATAATTTAAATCACAATCAATCATTAATTTGAATCATTTGCTTGCCGGAAAGAACGAGTACGATAACGTGAGCTCATTCACTTCTGGCGGTAAATCAGTACTAATAAAAAACCTGAGCGGTAGCTGTTTCACCTGGCCGGGTTTGAGTGATTGTTTTACAAAACAAAAACATTCAATCTTTTTCAAATGGGCAGATGCTTTACCTGGTGTCACACTAGGGATTGCCTGCCCGGCCACTTCCTCACTCGTTGTATTCTTTGCTTCAAACATCACTACGGTTACCTGGCCCGGGTGCACCTTGATGCTATTTTGTTTGGCATAAAAATTCCAACCCAAACCAGGCATCACTGAAGATACAAACTGAACAGTCACTTCCCGCGATAAATCTACTTTCTGCTTTGCCGCGCTCTGCGCGACATTGCTGGTTTTGCCATTCAAACCAGTGACAGAACAAATCACGTCATACAAGGGCACTAGTGCAAAGGCAAATATCAGCGCACCTGCAAGAATCCAGATTAACTTCAATGCCAACTTCCTGTTGGCTGCTGACTTATCCTGACTCAACATTATTCTGCTTCAAGCTAGATATCTTCAAAAACTATTTCCACATGGTGAATATTGAAATCACGTACCATGCGATGGCTACTGCGGCCAAAATCCATGCAATTTTCTTACTGCTACTTTGCTTTGGTTCACTCAAAATCTTTTCCTGTCACTTTCATTCCCGCATGTAGTTAACAGCAGGCTATTCATCCGTTGTTGAATAGCCTGCAATAATCATTATTTCACTACAGGTTCATTTCACTGAAGGTTTACTTCACTACAGGCTGCTCGGTGAAACTGTGATATGGAGGTGGTGATGGCAATGTCCATTCCAGGCCGATCGCACCATCCCACACTTTGTCTGTGGCTTTTTGGCCACCCCTTGCACAACTGATGATGTTGTACACCAGCAGCAATTGTGACAAACCAAGCACAAACGCACCAACCGTAGAAATCATGTTGAATTCAGCGAATTGCAACGCATAGTCAGGAATACGGCGTGGCATCCCGGCCAGACCTACGAAGAACTGAGGGATAAACGTTACATTGAATGAAATGGCAGTTAACCAGAAGTGCAATTTACCCAGCTTCTCGTTATACATATGACCAGTCATTTTTGGCAGCCAGTAATACACGCCTGCCATGATGCCCATGATGCCGCCGGCAAACAGTGTGTAATGGAAGTGAGCAACCACGAAGTAACTGTTGTGATATTGCGCATCTGCCGCAACGTCAGCCAACACCAAACCAGTCAGGCCACCGACACCAAACAGGATAATCCAGCCAACCGCGAACAGCATAGGGGTTTCAAACGTCATCGCCCCTTTCCACATGGTGCGGATCCAGCAATAGAATAGAACAGCGAGTGGCAGTGAAATCGCCATGGTGCTGTACATGAAGTACAGCAGCGCAGGCACTGGCATACCAGCAGTAAAGAAGTGGTGCGCCCACACTACTACAGACAGAGCACCGATAGCCCACAATGAATATACTTGCGCTTTATAGCCATACATCGGTTTGCGGCTGAATGTCTGCAAAATCTGAGGGATGAAACCCCAAACTGGCAACAACAGAATATACACTTCAGGATGACCAAAGAACCAGAACAAATGCTGGAACATGATAGGGTCACCGCCACCGGCAGCATCAAAGAAGTGGGTACCGAAATGGCGGTCTGTCAGCAACATGGTCACTGCACCAGCCAACACTGGAATGGTTGCAACCAGCAGGAAAGCCGTGATCAGCCAGCCCCAGGCAAACAACGGCATTTTCATCAATGTCATTCCTGGCGCACGCATGTTGAAAATAGTCACAATCACATTGATGGAACCCAATACTGAAGAAATACCCAGCAAGTGCACCGCGAAAATCGCGAAGTCTACGCCGATACCACCTTGCACAGATAGCGGTGGATAGAAGGTCCATCCGGTTGCCAGTGCACCATCACCGATACCGAACAAAGCCAGAGTAAAGGGCAGAGTCAGCAGAATGGCTGAAGGTGGCAGAATCCAGAAACCCCAGTTGTTCAACCGCGGCAATGCCATATCAGGCGCGCCCAGTTGCAGTGGCAACATCCAGTTGGCGAAGCCGGTAGCAGCAGGCATCAGCGCCGCGAAAATCATGATCAGCGCATGTACGCCAATCAATTGATTGAAGAACTCAGGGTTCATCAATTGCAGGCCTGGCTTGAACAATTCGGCACGGATGCCAAGAATCATACAGCCGCCCACTAAAAACATGACCAGTGAGAATGTCAGGTACATGGTACCGATATCTTTATGGTTGGTGGTGGTCAACCAACGCATGATGCCGGTAGGATGCTCCTCATGCTCGTCGTGATGTGCTACGGAGGTGGTACTCATCGTTGCTCTCCTAAAAATCTTTCAAAGTTTATTCGCGTGCTGCTTTGACTTGTGGCGGCTGCACCAGGGCATCCACCGATGTGGTATTACCCAGGGCATTACGCTCATAAGTAATCACAGCAGCAATTTCAGTGTCATTCAAGGTCGCTTTCCAGGCCGGCATTACACCTTTGCCGTTCAGTACCCGATCCAGATGACTGTCTTTTTGGTATTTACCATCGGCGCCGAAAATCGGGCCGGTAGCAATCTTGCTGCCTGTCAGCGCCGGGAAGGCTGGAGGCAAACCTGCACCGCTCACCTGGTGGCAAACCGCACAGTTTTTCTCGTAAACCGTTTTACCTTGTGCCAGCAATTCTTCTTTGGTCATTTCTTTGACATCGCCAGCAGCTTTTTGCTCCGCCTGTTTTTTACCAGCCCAGGCAGCGAACTCTTCTTTGGAGACAGCATTGACTACCACTGGCATGTAACCATGGCCCTTGCCGCATAACTCTTTACATTGACCGCGGTAAACACCGGCTTTTTCGACCTGCACCCATGTTTCACGGATAAAGCCCGGCACGGCTACGCGTGAAGAACCGAATTGCGGCACCCACCAGTTATGCAGCACGTCAGAAGCGGTCATCAGGATGCGGACTTTTTCACCTACCGGCAATACAAGTGGATTGTCCACTTCCAGCAGGTAGTTCTCGCCCTTATCTTCTTTGTTATGCAGTTGGCCATCAGAAGTCGCCAGGTTGCTAACGAACTTGATGCCCTGCGCATCGCCATCCAGATACTCATACTGCCAGCGCCATTGCGAACCGGTGATTTTGATCACCATGGTGGACTGGTCACGCGTATCTTCCATCATCACCACACTGTGGTAAGCCGGAATGCCCATGATGACAAAGTCGATCAACAGTAAAATGGCAAATGGGATCAGCGTCCAGAAAATCTCCATTGTGGTAGATGGCGCCTTGTCGACAACTGCCTTATAACCTTTGTCGTGACGGTGTTTGATGATCGAATAAATCATGATTGCCAGCACCACCACAAAAATCACGGCGGTGATCAGCATGAATTTATTATGCACATGCAGTGTATCCAGCGCCATCGGCGTGACCGGGTCTGGGAAATTGAAAGTGTAGTCAGCGCGTGCGCTTAATGAATAAAACAGTGCGAACGCACTAGCCCCAAGCTTCTTCATTCCTTGCATCTAATCTGCTCCAAAATCTAGTTATTTAGTTTTTTAGAAGTGTTCGTTTCAGATGTGAGACCAGTTCAGCGCGTTGCGCGTTGTTCATGGTGTCGCGGCCAAACTCAACTTCTTGATTACGGGACCCGATCCAAAGTGATGTCTTGCCATTCTCACTTTCCCTGAGCGTTATCCGGGTCCAATACCGTTGAAAGCGCACGTGTTTTATTTTGCCTAATACACTTTGCTCAATTTCAACATGATCCTCGGCGATTGTGATTTTCTCGTAATCATCACTGTGTTTTAACACCCACACAAACGCCAGAACCACTAACACTAATTCCAAACCAGCAAATGGCAATACCATCCAGGCACCGATATGCACAAAAGCGAGGGCGATCAATCCTGTCAACATGCCCAAACTCAGCAACAATTTACAGACACTTTCAGCAGAAGCGGAAGCGTTTGGCTTTGCAATGCATTGCGTTTCGTAAATGGATAACATGTTTGCCACCCCAGAACTTAATCTGTAGCAACTAAATTACGTTTAGTTACAAATTTGTTACATGTTGAACGGTAGCATAAGACGACACGGGTGACAAGGAAAAATAATGCTGCAGATGGTCGTACTAGCTAACTTCCACGGCTGCCCGGCACACAGATACATGACGCTGACAGTGACTGGGCGATGTGTGGGATTAATCAAAATCCCAAACGAATCAAAGACATGAAGTTTCTGCGTTCGCTAAATCCAGCCCTGTGCGGAAAAGCATGGCTTAACTTTTTGGATAGCCAAACTCGCAGAAAAATCCGCCAGCCGTAAACTAAATTTCGCAAGAATTAAGTTTTCCTTTCATCGAACCGGGTTTTGCTGGTCCAGTTCAAGTCATGTGGAAACTGATGTTACGAAGGAATGAAAGTGACATCTTAAGAGAATCGGTTTGCCTGCATACCCCATGCCAGCACAGTAACCGCAAAAAAATCCCCTGCATCTACCAGAGGAAGAATGGCAAGCGCAGGGGGTTTGAGAGCAGAGATATCGTTGATGAAAGTGAGGGATGACTTTCTGATAGCCCCTGCCGCAAGACACTTTTATTGTTGGTTATTCCAATTTGAAAGATACGGGAACCGTGATTTTAAAAGTCTTCTTTTTCAGGCTTTCTTTTAATCCCAACTGCTGAATGGCTTTTTTGACCATGCGCACCGCCTCTTCATCCAGAGGCGCATGCTTGCTGGTTTCAGCTAGTGACACTTGCACCAGCTCACCACGCACGAATTGCGCAAGGATGGTGACATCCCCTTCAAGGTGCCGGCGGATCGCAATCGCCGGATATTGCTTGCTTTTATTGACCAGGGAACGCAATTGATCGCCATAATCGCCCCAGGCATCGCTATCACTGGCGGTCAGCTCATCGGTTTCGCTACTGGCTGGCGCGCTGACAGCAGGTGCGGCACGGGATTCTTTAGCAGCCTCATTAACCATATGATTTGCAGCCTCGCTACTGGCACTGGTTGCCGGCGTATTAGTAGCTGGTGCCGGCTCAACCTTGGGAAAAGCCTGTTCAGGCACCTGATAATCCGCCTGGTTAGTACTGGGTGCACTGATGACCGACTGCCGGTTCTCCACTGGCGGGACGGTTTGCGGTTTGACGGTAGTGACTGTTCTTTGCGGCTCGGGTGGTGCCGAAGCCGCCACTGAGGGAGCGGCCTGTTGTTCGCTAGACCTGGATGCGGGCATTTTCATGGTGAAGAATTCGATCTCCAGCCGCTCGGGTATCGCAGGCAACTGGATATGGCTGAGCGTGGGGTATATCGCCACTACCAACGCATGCAGCGCCAGTGAAACGATGACCGCGCGCCAGACCTTGGCCTGGCCGTTGTCATCCATATACACCAGACTGGTCATGGCTTTTTACCTGCCTGCCCGGTCAGGTGACATGACAAAGCTGAACTTGCTGATACCGGCACGCTGGATAGCCGCCAGCACTTTGGCGACGATGCCGTATTCGGCATGCTCATCCGCATAGATCTCAACCGCCGGGTCCTGTTGCGCCTTCAGGGTGCCAAGGTTGCCGGCCAGGGTCTCAAGCGCCAGTTTCTGCTGGTCCAGGAACACATCACCGGCATCGGTGATGCTGATATGCGCGGTCTTGGGTACGGTCACAGCCACCTCAGCACTGGCTTTCGGCAGCTTGACCTTCACCGCATTCATCAGCAATGGTGCCGTGACGATGAACACGGTCAGCAACACCAGCATGACGTCTACCAGAGGCGTGACATTGATCTCGCTGACCAGATCTTCCTGTTCTGCATCGCTTAAGATCGCCATGGCTTAACTTTCCACGCCGGATTGGGTCAGCAATGACTGGAAGCGGCTGGCGACTTGCTCCATATCGGCGCGGTGTACTTTCTGGCGGCGCATAAAGTAGTTATAGGCAAGTACGGCAGGCACCGCTGTGGCGATGCCGATGGCGGTGGCAATGAGGGCTTCACCTATGGGTCCGGCCACTACGTCAAGGCCTGCAGAGCCGGTGGCGGTGATGGTTTTCAATGCATTCATAATGCCCCACACCGTGCCGAACAGGCCGATGAACGGTGCAGTGGAGCCTATGCTGGCCAATACCGCCACACCGCCATCCATGCGCTTTTGTTCCAGGTAAGCCTGTTGCTTGAGGGAAAGCAGGATCACTTCCTGGCGCTCGTTGCGGCGCAGCACTGAATTCGCCATCACCTCATTCATCGCATTCATGCCGGCGTTACACAGGCGGGCGAAACTGCTTTCGCTTTTGGAGATGAGTTTCGGCAGCTCATAGATGCTGCGCGTCTGCTGCCACTCGGACAGGAAATCGCTGGACTCACTCTGGGACTTGTACCATGCCCAGCTTTTCATGATGATGATGGACCACACTACCACCGATAATACGCCGAGCAAATACAACACCAAATCTACGATGTCAGGTACCAGGTCCATTGCGCACTCCCCATTTGATTCGCTATTTCTACGGATAAACAGATGACGGGAAAAACTCCCGCCAATTTAGGGAGGTTTGCTTATTCACTCCCTACATATACACATCGCTGGACATGGGAAAATCCTCATGTTTTTAACTTAATTTTACATTTAAACTTTAAAAAACTTAATTTTTCTGTTTTTTCAAATACCGGGATTAAATGACTTGATGAAGAAAATGCCTGCACCATCAAAGCGGATTGCGACCTGAGATTTCCTGCGGCACATACACAAAATACCATTCGCCGTAATAACGTTTGTTATTCAGGTGTTGTAACTCTCCGCGATAGCCTTTGATTTTGAACGGAGGCTTATCGGACAGACTATAGATACCCATGATGCCGCCACTAGGCGCTTCAACGATACCCCAGCCTTCGCGCTGCGTGATCGGGTCCAGGTAAGGTTTGCGCAAATGGCGGCGCGGTGTAGGGAAGCGCTCGTCATTCAGCAATGCTTCAAAGGTACGCGGGAAAGTTTTCACCACCCCTGGCGTCTGGTTGTAATAGCGGCCTATGGCATCCCTGTAAGCCAACCCGACGTGTATCAATTCCAGCTCCCGTTCGCGCAACACTTGCGTTTGCCAGCGCATGGCCGCCTGCGCCATCACCAGCCCGCTCAGCATCACCAGCATAAACATGCCGATCAGCACAAATCCACCACCGGAAGATTTATGACGGGATCGCCTGCTACCAGATGGCATAAGGTGTGCCGTCCTCCGACAGTTGAGCGGACCCGCTATGTATATCGAAGACACTGCCCTGCTCATCTATATTCGGTGGCAGCGTGATCACCCAGGTATCATTGCGTTCAGTCATAGGGTCGGGTGGAATCGCTTTTAAATACTGGCGTTCAACCAGCTCTTCCAGCACATCCGGGTAACGGTTCTTATCGCTGTAGAACTTGTCTATGGCATCGCGCATGGTCAGCAAGTCGTGCCGCAAAGTGGTTTCCTTGGACCGTTGCAGCATATGCATGAACTTGGGGCTGACGATGGTCAGCAACATGGCCAGGATCGCCAGCACCACCAGCATTTCTATCAGGGTGAATCCGCGTTTCATGTAGCTTCCATTCACCATTTTTCTACCACTCGCTGTAAGGCTGCTGGTTGATGCCTATAGCCGCCGAGCGGGATGAAACGTCATAGACATCTTTGGCCATTTCATCAATTTCGCCATCATAAGCGCGCAGGCGCCAGGTCTGGGCATTATTCAGCGTCATATCATCCGGCGCAAACGGGTCACGCGGGATGCGCCGCAGGAAAAACAGTTTTTTCTTTTTCGGGTCCTGGGCGTTCTCCACCCCGGTCACCAGGATACGCAAGTTTGGAGGATAGCCACTGCCGTCAGCAGTTTTCTTGATCAACCCCTGGTCTACCGCATCCTTGTAAGCATCCAGCGCATCCCGGATCTGCCAGAGTGCGCGTTTGAGTTCGCGCTCTTTATCGCGTTTGCTGCTCAGCTGCACCACCGGGCTGGCGGAAGTCACCAGCAACGCCAGCAGTGCCAGTGTCACCAGCAACTCCACCAGCGTGAAGCCTTTTGCATAAGATACCCTTGGCATTAACATACGTCTCACCCGGGTTAAGGCTGCACGGTGCCTGTATCCGTGCTGTTCATGATTTGCGCGCCAAAACCGCCATCTGATCTGGCATTACTGCTTTGCGTAGATTGCGGTGTCACCGGTGGTGGCGCTGCCGGTTCTGCCGCCTGAACGGTACGCGCCCCGCCTGCCCCCACCGGGTTCGCGGTAGAAGCCACGCCTGAAGGGATCAGGCTATACACCGAATTGGCCGGGCTGATGTTATGCATGATGCGTGGCGTGATCAGCAACACGATCTCGTTCTTGCGTTTATCCTGGTTATTGTTGCTGAACAGCTTGCCTATGATGGGCAGATTTCCCAGTCCCGGTACCCGGCGTTGCGTCTTCTGCTCGTCATCGCGGAACAGGCCGGCCAGTATCTGTGTTTCGTTGTTACGCAATTGCAGCGTGGTATTGGCGTTGCGGCTGCCTATGGTATAAGCCAGCACACCGGTACTGGTGGTGACCTGGTCGGTGATATTGCTGACTTCCATACCGACCTTAATACTGACCTGGTCCTGCATCTGGATCACCGGTTCCACATCCAGCTTGATGCCCACTTCTATGTAATTCACATTCTGGCTGACGAAACCCTGGGCACTGGCGACACTGGTCAGCACCGGGATCTTGTCACCGACATGGATCTTGGCGCGGTCACGGTTCTTGACGCGTATCTTGGGGCTGGCCAGCAGGTTGGTATCGGTATCCTGGTGCAGCAGGTTCAACACAATGGCGGGGTCGCTGATGGTGAATACCCCGAGATTGCCATTGAAGTTGCGCAATTCGGAAAGCGTTAATTCGCCACCCTGCGGCTGGGTGCCGCCATTACCCAGTGCATTGCCTTGCACGCCAACGCCAATTTGGCTAGGGTATTGTATACCCAGGTTCTCCAGGTTGCGGCGGTTGATCTCCATCACTTCCACTTCCAGCATCACTTCGGGTTCATTGAGATCTTGCGAAGCGATCAGTTTCTCGGCGACCTTGATCCTGTCCATGGTGTCGCGTATCACCAGCGTGTTCAATTTTTCATCGATATAGATATCGCTGGCACGCAATACGGTTTTCATCATGTTCAGTGCGCGTTTGGCATCCATATGTGTCAGGTAAAAACTGCGTACGAACAACTCCTCATACTGTGCAGCGCGTGCGATCGGGTAGATCAGCAAGGTGTTGTCATTGAGGACTTTCTTGTCTAACTGATGGCTGGTGAGGATGACCTCCAGCGCCTGTTCGATCGGCGTATCCCGCAATAAAAGGCTCACCCGTATACCTTCGTTTAATTCCTGGTCAAACGAAAAATTCAGGTTGCCGGCTTTACCCAAATAGCTGAAAGCATCCTTGACAGGCGTATTTTTCAGCTCCAGCGTGACTTTCTTTTTCAGCGACGACTGCACTGGCCGCACCACACCTGCGCGTTCACTTTTTTTCTGCTCCAGCTGTTCGAACAGTTTCCGGCCTTCTGCATGTGCGGGCTGCTCGGCCAGGATATTGCGTAGCAGGAACTCGCCTCCGGCAAAGTCGTCGGCCGCAATCGCATTTTTAACCAGCTCGATCTGCGCCGCATGTTTCTGCATCAGTGCTACTTTCTGCAAACCGTCGCTGGCAGCGCGGTTGGTGGGTGAAGCCTGCAATACCTGCCGGTAAACCGCAGCGGCAGCCTCATACTGCTGCGCGTCAAGTAAACTGTCTGCCTGCTGCACCTGTTTCTGCAGTTTCTTCTCCTGCAGCAGCGACAACCAGTTCCTGTATTGTGGCTGGCGCGGATTAGCTTCTACCAGCGGTTGCAACAGCTTGATCGCCTCATCATCCTGGCCGCGTGCGGCATAGATCCTGGCCTGTTCCAGCGTGGCATCGCCGGATGTAGTGGTGGGGAATGTATTGCTGCAACTGACCAGCAGCCAAGGGCTGAGCAGCAATAATGGCTTGAGCAACCTGTTGAATATAGCCGCCTGCCCGGAATTTCTTTTATTTATGATTTGCTTAGTCAAAACACCACCCCGTTATCCACCTTCATCCAACCTGATCTCAAAGCGCTCAGCGGCATGTTGCAATACCACTTTCTGCTGATCCAGTACTGCAACCTTCCACCCTTCGGCAAAGTGATCGCCCTCGTGTAATACATATTGTTGCTGCCCGTCCGTCAGGAACACTATCCAGCGGCCGCCCTCCTGCATACGCCCGGCATAGGTATACGGGCTGACTGGTGCAGCGACGGTTGCTTCGGCCGCCTCAGGCACTGGTACGGGCATCGCACTGAACAGATTCACGCCATCGTCTGCTTCCACGACTGACACAGTCTCAATTATCACCGGGCTTGCAACAGTGGTGCCCGGCAGGGCTTGCGCCAGTTTGACACGACGCTGTACACGCGGTGCGTCGGGTGTCGCAATCACTTCCGGCGATTGCTCTGCCTGCTCCACCCACCAGCATGCCAGCAATGTGCACGCCAGTGCTCCCAGGATCAGCCAGCGCCTTATCATGTGTGCTCCCCTTTGCGGGTATACAGGCTGAATTCCACATAGGCTTCTATCCCCGTTTGCAGCACATCACTACGTTGCAGCTTGAACTGGCTCAAGGCCAGACTGGGGTAGGCCTGCAAAACACTCTTCAGGAACTGCCTGATTTGCGGGTAATCGCCTTTTAATGGCAGTTTTATCCGCTGTATCTGCAAGGCAGAATGTTCAGTCGCCAGCGACTGGAATTCAGCACGCTCGAAGATCATGCCCATGGCATCTGCCTGGGCGAGGATTTCCGCACTGATACGCTCTGCCTCATCTTCTGCAGGCCATTGCTGCAGGGTTAGCGAGGATTTCTGCTCTACAGACAGCGCTGGCAGGACAGTTGAAGCTGGCACCGCAGGCAGCTCTCGCAGCTTCTGCTGAAGTTGCTGCTGCGTATACCATGCATGCGCCACCATCGCAGTGAGCACTAACATCAGGCAGAACATGATGGTGATCCAGCGTTGCCCGAACGGGCTTTGCTGCCAGCGGAAAAGCAGGCGCTGCATATGGTTGCCTAAAACTTCCATGCCGCCTCCAGATGCAATGTCGTCATGGTTAAGCCGTTCACGTCTGTCGATTCACTGGCGTTCAATTTCACGTCCGACAACCCGGACTGCCGTTTTAACCGCTCGACCAGTGCCCAGCCCTGCTGGCGATGCGGCGCCAGTACGGTGAAGCGGATATGTTTGCGTTTTGCATCCGGCGCCAGCTGCATCCAGTACAGTTGCGGTTGCTGTGCCTGTTCCAGCGTACTCAGCAATGGCAGCCATGGCGTCTGGATATGTGACTGCGCTTCGGCTATTTCGGCAGTGGTGGCCTGGTCATTGGCCCGCGATGAGGTTGCCTTGATTCTGGTAGCAGGTGCAATCGCGACCTGGCGTGCCTGCAAGTTCTTTTGCAGAACAGCATTGTTTGCTGCCAGCCGGTAATACACGCTTCCCAGTATCGCCACAGCAAGTAACAGCACCAGGCCCAGCAAAAGCGTAGCCGGGCCGGGTATCCGACTGTCTACATGGTTGAAAACCAGCCGCTGCATCATGCCAGCCTCCTGCGTAACTGCTGGTGAAATGCTTCACCCAGCCATGTGCCTGGCTGCACATCCACCAGTGTGAATGGCAGCAGTGACTTGCCCGACACGCCGCTCCATTGCGCCTGCGGCAGGTATACCGGTAATGCTACCCATTCAGGATGCATGACTTGCTCACGCAGCAGATACTGATGCAGGCTGTCTCGCCAATCGATATCGACCGGCAGGTAGCGGACCTGCTGCCATTCGCCCTGCACCAGGCAGGCAATGGTCAGGCTGCCGGATTCGCGGCTGATGATCCAGCCATCCGCAGGCAGCTTTTGCTGTTGCATGCAGTGCCGGGCCTGGTTCACCGATAACATCCAGGCCGGCGCGATCACACCCAGGGGTAAACGGTGCCCGGCAAACAGCGCCTGCAACTTGTGGATGAACCCGCGCGGCATGGCATTGATCAAGATGTTCTGACCATATGCAGCACCCTGCGCCTGTACCTCCCAATCGTCGCCAGCGAGTATTTGCTGGCCGAAAGCCTGCTGCAAACCGTGGCTGTAATAAGTCTGTTTTTCTGCTGCACTACGGATGTCGGCCTGCCACGGTAACACCAGCCATCGGCTGTACTGGTCAGAAACCACGACCACCACATGCCAGCGCTGTCCTGCCAGCGACGCAAGTACATCGCCCAGGGTTTGCCATGATGCTTCAGGCGGCAGCACATCCTGCGGATCTCCCGCCAGCGGATACTGCTGGTGATCAAGTAACTTGCGTTGTCCGCCTGGCCACCATTGCCGCTCGAACATGAACACTTCCAGCGCATCACAGCTGATGACAATCCTCAGCTCAGGCGCACTGAGTGCCTGCCACCAGCGACGGCTGTCAGCGGATCCGCAATCGATACCCGGGTCAGGATAATGCTGTAACACGGTTGATCTCCTGCAAGGTGGTTTCGCCGGCCTGCACCAGTGCCATGCCTGCTTCACGCATGGTGCGGGTACCCGCTTTCGCCGCCAGCGCTTTGATCTGGCTGATAGGGGCTTTCGCGACGATCAATTCACGCATGGCATCATCAAACAATAACAACTCGGCAATCCCTTTGCGGCCTTTGTAACCAGAACCATGGCATTGCCCGCAGCCTTGGCCTTTCTTGAACTGGTAGTGAGCACTAGCCTTTTCATCAAGACCGGATTTCAGCAGCAAGTCCTGGTCAGGGCTATCGTCTACTTTGCAATACGGGCAGATCACCCGTATCAGGCGTTGCGCCAGGATGACATTGACCGCCGACACAAAGCTGTAGGCATCGACGCCCATATTGGTGAAACGGCCTATCACATCAAACACATTATTGGCATGCACGGTGGTCAGCACCAGGTGGCCGGTCAGTGCAGACTGCACCGCGATCTGCGCGGTTTCGCCATCGCGGATCTCGCCGACCATGATCTTGTCGGGATCATGCCGCAGGATAGAGCGCAGGCCACGGGCAAAGGTCAGGCCTTTTTTCTCGTTGACCGGGATCTGCAACACACCGGGCAACTGGTATTCCACCGGGTCTTCAATCGTGACTATCTTGTCTTCGCCCTTGTTGATCTCGGAGATCATGCCGTACAAGGTAGTGGTCTTTCCGCTACCGGTAGGGCCGGTGACCAGGAACATGCCATACGGTGCCTCGGCCTGCATGCGGATCTGGCTGAGCATGGCAGGCGCAAAGCCCAGCACTTCCAGGCTGATGCCCTGTGCCTCGCTCAGCGCCTTGCGGTCCAGCACCCGCAATACCGCATCTTCCCCGATCACGCTCGGCATGATGGATACCCGCAAGTCTATCTCCCGGCCCAGGGCATGCACCTTGCAACGACCATCCTGCGGAATGCGGCGTTCAGCGATATCCAGCTCGGACATGACCTTGATCCTGGAGATGGCCTGCTCAGCCTGCATCACGCCATTCAGGCCGCCGACTTCATTGAGCACGCCATCAATACGGTATTTCACGCGCAGGCCATGCACGGTGGATTCGAGGTGGATATCACTGGCACCGGCTTTCAGCGCATCGTACAAGGTAGAGCGCACAAAGCGCACCACCGGGCTGCTATCCTCGCTGATAGATTTGAGCGACAGTTGCTCGACAGGTACCTGGTCTTCATTGTCCATCCCATCTTCGGTATGCACATGGTCCAGCGCCCGCATCTGGGATTCGTGGAACTGCAGGCAGGTGGCGATATCATTGCGGTGCGCCAGGCACCATTGCACCGGCAGCCGCACGCTGTTCTGCAAGCGTAGCTGCAAACCGTGATCGAACGGGTCAGCGATCACCAGCCTGAGCTGCTGTATCTGTTCCTCCCTATCACTCTCTTGAGGAGCCTGCATCAATACCGCCTGCAAGGCTACGGATTCATTGAAACTCAAGCGGTCAAACAGCGGCTGCATGGCATTCAGATCCAGTGCATTCAACGCCGGATAATGCATCAGCCGCGCCAGTGCCAGTACAAAAGCATCGGGCACCAAACTGGAAAGCTCTTCCAGCACCTCAATCACAGGACGCCCGGTTTGCGCTGCCAGCGTGCGGGCTTCAGCCAGCAGCACTGGCGTCAGAGGATGCGCTTCTGCGTCAGCTATTGGTAGATCGTGCATATTCATACCACCGCTCCATCACGCCCTGTGAGCTTGTTATTCCATGCCTGTCGGGGATGCATTATTCGATCGCAACGCTTCAATTGTGAGGTGCTCATTACTCAATCGCTCCCGCCAACTCGAAGATGGGCATATACATCAGCACCACCACCAGGCCGACGATCAGACCGATGACGACCATCAGTGCCGGTTCCAGCAGCTTGCTCAACCACTCCACCCGCCGCGCTGTGTCTTCGTCATAGAAAATACCGATGCGGCCCAGCATCTCATCGAGCCGGCCTGATTTTTCCCCAACGCGTAGCATACGATTCGCAATGGAAGTGGTCAGTCCGTGCAGCTCCATGGAAGAAGACAGGGGTTTTCCTTCACGCACCTCGCCTATCACTTTCTGCAACGCTTGCTGCAACTCTAGCGGCAGCAAAGACTGCACCATGCCCAGGGCGGTCAACAAGGGAATTCCTCCCTGTAACAGCATGCCCAGGGTACGGTAAAAACGCGCCAGCTGGTAAATACGCAATGCCTCACCAAGGCTGGGAATTTTCCATATGCGCTGCATGATCCAGGCTTTGCTGGCCGGGCGCGAAAACACCAGCCACAGCAGCAAGATGATGCCTACGCTGCCCATCAATACCATTTCACCATGCCCTTGCAGCAACTGCCCCCAGCGCAGCAACATGCGGCTGGCCCATGGCAGGTTATCGCCGCCACTTTCATAGATGGCGCTGAAGCGCGGCACCACATAACCCAGCAAAAACAACACCACCATGCCGCCGACCACGATCAGTAACACCGGATAGATAGAAGCAGCAATGATCTTTTTGCGGATGGCTTCCACTTGCGCCTGGTAAGCGACATGGCGGCGCAAGGCCTGTGCCATATCGCCGGTGCGCTCGCTGGCGCGGATCAGTGCCACATATAGCGCACTGAATACTTCCGGTTGCAAGGCCAGCGCCTGCGACAGCGGCAGGCCTTCATACAGTGAAATCCGCAGCCGGTTCAGCACATAGCGCGACTGGTCATGCTGCTCTTTTTCCGCCAGCCCTTCGATAGCCTCAATCAGGCTGAGGCCGGATTCGAGCAAGGCCAGCAGTTCCTGGCTGAACAGGCTCAGGTTGAAACTCTGTTTATTGAACGGCCATTTCGGCAGCCAGCCACCCGTACTGGCCTGGCGCACCTGCAAAATGCCATACCCCTGGGCTTGCGCCTGCTGACGGGCAGACTGCAGGTCTGGCGCTTCCAGCGACAGCCAGCCGACCTGCGTGCCCTGCATGACTTTCAGTTCAAATTTCATGCCCGCTTGATTCCCTTACCGACACCCACACTTATCATTGCTATCACTGCTCAATCATGTCCGGCAGGATCAGCCATATCCTTCATTCTTCAGCCAGTAATTACCCTGGTAGCTTTACCAGTTACCCACATCACTATCGGCGTCCTGGCCGCCGGCAACGCCATCACTGCCCAGGCTCCATACGTCATAGTCGCCATGTTCGCCTGGGTAACGGTACTGGTATTGCCTGCCCCACGGATCTGCCGGCACACCTTTGGCCAGGTAAGGCCCCTGCCATTTGGTCTCGTTGTCGGGGTTACGGTTAAGCGAGGCCAGGCCCTGCTCGGTGGTCGGATAATGGCCGACATCCAGGCGGTAGGTATCCAGCGCACGTGACAGCGCTTCAATCTGTGCCTTGGCGGTCTTGGTTTCCGACTTGCCTATCTGCGCAAAATACTTGGGCCCGACATAGCCGGCCAGCAGCCCGATGATCACCATCACCACCAGCAGCTCCAGCAAGGTAAAGCCTGACTGTTTGATTACTTTCAACATGTTTCCCCTCATTTAAAACATTATTTTTTCGGTATGAACAACTGACTGACGCGGCTCAATGCATCCAGCGTCAACAAACCACTGCTGAACTGCAGGTTCACCCAGTCACTGATCAGGCTGTAGTAAGCCTTGGTCAGCGACAGCTGGTTGTTGAACAGTTTCTGCTGGGCATCCAGCACTTCATGGTTGGTTTTGAACCCGGCCACAAAGCCTTTCTGTGTGCCGTCCAGCGCTACTTTGGCTGACTGTACCGCCTGCTGGTAAGCGGTGATGGATTGCTGCTGGGCGATCAGGTTCTGGTAATACTTGCGCACATTGAATTCGATCTCACGCGACTTGGCGGTCATGGTTTCTTCACTGGCGGTCAGGCGGCTGGCGCTCTGCCGCACATTGGCGCTGACATAACCACCGGCAAACAGCGGCACATTCATTTGCAGGGCGATGGTGGAAGTATCAAAGCGTGAGCCCAGGGTGTTGTTACTGTCATTCTGGCTATAGGAGCGCACGCCGACCAGGTCCAGCGTAGGGTAATGGCCGGCCTGTTTCTTTTCGACATCTTTCCTGGCGACATCAATATCCAGCGTCGCCGCCAGCAATTCAGGATGATGCTGGCGCGCCATGTCTATCCAGCGCTCCACGCTGTATTCAGAAGCCGTCAATGTATTCAAACCACCCACCAGCAGCTCGGCTGACAGCGCATGCGTTTCGCCTGTCAGTATCTGCATGCTTTGCTGGTTGGAAAGCAAATCGTTGGCGGCCTGGATCCTCTCGACTTTGGCTATATCCAGGTTGGACTGCGCTTCATTGACCTCAACCACCGTGCCGCTGCCGCGCTGATAACGCTGCTCCGCCTGGCGTAATTGCTGGCCGACGGCTTCCAGCTTGTTCTGCTGCAGATTCACCCTGTCCTGCGCGTACAGCGTCTCCAGGTAAACCGAAACCAGTTTGAGGATCAGTTTGGCATTCTCCTGTTCAAGTAATGACTCCTGCGCACTGACATACGATTTGGCGCCGCCATAAATGGCAAAGGTTTCCTTGTTGTATAATGGCTGCCTGACGGTCAGGCTGTAGTTTTCCAGCTCATAGTTCAGCTCAGAACTCAGCGCACCGATAGCGGTCTGGGTGGTGCGGTCGGTATTGCCACGGCCGCGCATCAACCCCACCTGCACTTTGGGATAAAACAGCGCTTTCGCCTTGGTCAGCTCTTCGCGCTCGGCCTCGGTGTTGGCAAGCGCCGCGCGGAAATCCGCGTTATGCATGGCGGCTAACTGGTACAAGCCATTGAGGTCATCCTGCGCTTGTGTAGCTATGCAATGCGATAGCAAAACGCAGCTAATGAATACTTTCATCGTAACAATGCAACATATTTCGAGACTCACAATAAGTGATCGAGCGAGATGAAGTGCAAGGCGCACGGAACGGACGAGCCGAGACAGTACAAATAGTACGGCGAGGTTAGGAGTACCGCGCAACGCCGCAATTCGCCCGCGCAGACACTTATTCAGTGCTTCCATTACTCTTCCTTCATCGAGGCAGCCAACCGCTTACTCAGCGGATGCATCCAGTAATCCCACAGCGTGCGCTCACCGGTCTTGATGACCACCTGCACCGGCATACCGGGCTGCAATTCGCGTCCTTGCAAGGCTTTCATGCCTTTTTCGGTCAGCACTATCCTGGCCAGGTAATAGCTCTGGCTGCCTTCAACGGTGGCAGCAGGTTTGCTGAGCAAATCTTTGGAAACCGATTTCAGTTTGCCTTCCGCCAGCAGTTGCGGGCTATTGGCAAAGGTGGAGAAACGCACATCCGCCGCCTGGCCGGTATGGATCTTGTCGATCAGATGTGGCGGGATCTGCGCATCCACGATCAGCGCTTCCCCGGAAGGCACGATATCCATCAGCTTCTGTCCGGGCTGGATCACCGCACCCAGCGTATGCACCTGCAAACCGACCACCTGGCCGGAGGCTGGAGAGCGGATCTCGGTACGGCCAAGCTCATCGCGCAGCGCCAGTACCTTTTGTGCATCGGCTTCCACCTGCAGCTTGACCTGGGCCATCTCGGCATCGATCTCCTTGCGCTCCAGCTGGTTGCGCTGGTTGATCTGCTGCTGTAGCTCCATGATGGCGCGCTGTGCACGGATGATGTTCGCCTGCGTATTGGCACGTTCGCCATGCAGTGCCGCCACGCGCTGTTCCAGGTCATTCTGCTGGTTACGTGGCGCATAGCCTTCCGCCGCCAGGCCACGCACGCCTTGCAACTGGTCTTCAAGCAACGTCAATTGCGATTCATGGCTGGAAAGCATGCCCTGGTAACCTTGCACCATGGCCTGGTAACCGGCGATGGATTCCTTTTTACCGGCAATGTCCGCCGCCAGCGCAGAAGTCCTTGCCACCAGCAATTGGGTCTGGTTACGCATCTGCTGCTGGATCAGCGGGTCTTGCTGTTGTGCGACCAAGTCAGGATGAAAATCAATCACACTGTGATGAGTCTGCTCAGCGCGCAAGCGGTCTTCCTGCGCACGCAGGCCGGCATAACGCTGCCGCACTTCTTCATAGCGCGCCTTGCTTGCCATATCATCCAGCTTGAACAACAGGTCACCGGCCTTGACCTCCTGCCCTTCATGCACCAGCAAGGCACTGACAATCCCGCCGGTAAAATGTTGTACAACCTTATGGTTGCTCTCTATGCTGATCTGCCCTTCAGTCGGCACGCCTTCATCCAGCGGTGCATAGGCCGCCCAGATCACAAATCCGATCACACCTGCCAACAGGATCAGAGCGCCTTTGCGAGTATGGCTGGCATTCTGTGCATAACGCTCGATCGCATGCACATTGTCAGGCGCTGGGCTGGCTATGTTGGCGTTGAATGGGGCTGGATTTGAAGACACGGTATTTAATTGCATGGCACTGGACTCATGTGGATTCCGCAGTCATGCCGGAAGAGACGGATGAAGAAGCAGACTGTAATTGATTCAGGTAAGCGATACCGGCGTCGCGCGGGCCATGATGCACCACTTCACCGCGCTTCAGGATCAGCAGGTCATCAGTGACTTTCAGCACGCCGGAGCGGTGGGTCACGACCACGATGGTGGTGTTGACCGCTTTCAGTGCCTGCAGCAATTCCATCAGGCGTGCTTCGCCGAATTCATCCAGGCTGGCGTTCGGCTCATCCAGCACCAGCAATGGCGGCTCTTTATAGATGGCCCGTGCCAGTCCCAGCAGTTGGCGTTGCCCGCCGGATAATGGCAGGCCCTGTTCATCGAGGCGGGTATCGTAACCTTGCGGCAGACGCAGGATCGCTTCATGCAAGCCTACCCGCTGGCAGGCCTGGATGATGTGCTGGCTTTCCAGCTCGCCGAACCTGGCGACATTCTCCGCGATTGTGCCTTCCAGCAACGATACCTGCTGTGGCAGATAGCCGACATTGGTCAGCAGTGCGCGGGTATTATTGGCCTGTATGGCGGTCTGGTTGATCTGGTAGCTGCCGGTTTGTGGCGAGACCACACCGACCAGCAACCGTGCCAGTGTACTTTTGCCGGAACCGGATGGCCCCATGATGCACAACAGCCTTCCAGGAGGGATACTGAGGTGTAATCCCTTCAGGATGCTCCGGGATTGCAACTCCACACTGACGGCATCCAGCTGGATATGATAGGGGCGTTGCAGTGGTTGCACGGCCGGTGATGCACTGAGGGTTTTTTCACGGTGATCCAGGATCAGCTGCAGGTCAGCCGCAGCAGCATTCGCCTGCAACCACTGGCGCCAGCTATGCACGATCACATCGAATGGCTGCAAGGCCCGTGCGATCAGCACATTGGAAGCGATCATGGAACCAACGCTGATCTGGCCTTGCACCGTTAACCAGGCGGCAATCGCCAGCATCAGCGATTGCATGGTGTAACGCACCCACTTATTGACGAACTGGCTGCGGTCACTGGCCGCCAGCCAGAGTCTTTCAGCCTGGGATTGCTCGGATAACAATGACTGCCAGCGCTGACGCAAGGTCTGCGACATGCCCAGCACATGGCTGGTCTGCAAATGGCGGATCTTCTGCTGGATAAAGTTATCGGTCTGCTGTTTGGCCTGCTGTGCCTGTTGCGCAGGCCCGGCGATCACTTTCTGGTTCCAGAATGCCACCGCGCACTGGATCAGGCAAAACACGACTGCCGTCGCACCCAGCACCGGATGCAATACGAACAATACAGTGATATACACCATGCTCCAGGGCATATCCAGCATGGCAAACAGGCCCTGTCCGGTCATAAACTGCCGCACCATGGTCAGCTGCTGCAATGACTGCACCGCAGACTGGCGCTGCGATATACGCGTATCAAAAATGGCGGAAAATATCTGCTTGCCATAAGTGAGGTCAAAGCGCACACCGGTTTTGATCGCATACAGGTTGCGCAGCCAGTCCGCGCCGGCCATCAGCAGCAGTAAACCGGCTGCCAGCGCAGTCACCGCCACCAGCGTCAAGGTGTTACGGCTGAGCATGACCCGGTCATACAACTGCAGCATGTACAGGGTAGGCACCAGCATCAGCACATTGGTCAGCAGGCTGAGCCACGCCATCTGCACGAACTGCGCGCGGAACGGCCTGACCAGGCCCCATAACGGATGTTGGGTAGCCGGTTTCATGGTTGTGCTGCCTTGATGACTTGTGGCTTGACCGCCTGAGTATGCGCGGTGCGGGATTTTGTCGCTTGTGCCTGCATCGCGTCGGCTTTGGCGGCGTCTGCCTGGAAACTGGCCAACACATCATGCGGTTTGCCGTAACGTATCATCTGCCCCTGGAACATCACCAGCATGAAATCGGCGATATTCAGGATATGCTGCAAATGGCTAATGATGACGAAGGTCGTGCCCTGTTGCTTCATACGGGCGATGGCCTGATAGAAGATACGCTCAGAAGCCGTATCGAGGTTGGCATTCGGCTCATCCAGCACGACGATACGCGGCTTACCATACAGCGCACGCGCCAGCCCGAGCAGTTGCCGTTCGCCACCGGACAAAGGCATGCCGGCTTGGCCGATCACTGTGTCCAGCCCTTGCGGTAGTTGATTGATCCAGTCAGCCAATCCCAGCAGTTCTATCACTTCGGCCAATGCCTGCGGATCAGGGTTGTTGAAACGGCAGATGTTATCCACCACCTTGCCATCAAACAGGTCCACTTCCTGCGCCAGGTAACCGACATGCTGGCCCAGGCGGTTTTTATCCCAGCCATACACATCGACGCCATCGTAACGCACGCGACCGCTGGTCGGCGGCACCAGGCCCACCAGCAATTTCGCCAGCGTAGTCTTGCCGGATGCGGAAGCCCCGGCCACCACCAGCACGCTTTCGGCCGGCAGGTTGAACTGCACCTGGCGGATAAATAATTCTGCCTGCGCTTTACCGGCTTGTGGCTGCGCATAATTCAGCTGATCGACGGCAATGGCGCCGGTAGGTGGTGGCAGCACCAGGCCTTCAGACTTCTGCGCAGCACCGGCAAACAGGCTTTCAATCCGCTGCAATGCCGTCCACGCCTGCTCATAGGTTTTCCAGTGACCGACGCACTGTACCAGCGGTGCCAGCACCCGGGCAGCCAGGATGGAGGCCACGATCATCATCGCACCACCATTGAATAATTCGCCTTGAATGAACAGGTAGCAGGCCAGGCCAAGGATCAGGCTGGTTTGCATGGTCTGCAACCAGCGGGAGGCGGCCGCATTCTTGCCTGCCAGCTCGGAAGCCTGCGCCTGTTGCCATAAAAAACCATGCTGGCTCTGCAACCAGCGCTGTTCCACCGGCGCCGCCATCTGCATAGACTGCATCACATCCGAATGGCGGCTGATGCTGGCAAAGTAGCGGTGCGATTCCATCGCATGCTGGTTGGCCTGCTGCATCATGGGCGCCACGCGGGCCTGGTTCTGCAGGGTCAGCACCAGCTGGATCAATAATCCCAATAAAGTAAGTACGCCCAAAGCCGGGTGGATCAGGAACACCGCTACCAGGAAGATCAGGCAGAAAGGCGCATCCACCAGGTTGAGCAAAGCGGAAGAATGCAGCGTGCTCTTCAGGGTGGAGAAATCGGAAAACACCTGCTGTGCAGGAAATTCAGGCATAGCTAATTTGGCGGTGAACACACGCTCAAACAAACGCTGCTGCAAAGATTGTTCAAAATGGGTTGAAGCGGCCTGTAACAGGCGGCGGCGTTGCCACTCCAGCGCTTCCATCACCAGGTAGGCGAATGTAGCCATCAGGGTCAGCATCAACAGGGTAGACACGTTACGGCTGTTGATCACACGGTCATACACCTCCAGCATATACCAGGAGGGCACCAGGATAAGCAGGTTAGTCACCACGCCAAACAGCCACACTTTGCGCCAGATGGGCCAAAGCTCGGACGTGACTTGCTTGAGGGTTTCAGATTGCGACAATTATGTTCACCAAGTATTTCTTTAAACAAGACTGCGGATGGGGATTACCCATCCGCAGTTATCGCGATTAAACGATCACAAAGTCAGAAGTAGACAATGTGGTCACACCAGTCAACACGGCAATATCTACCTTCGCACCACTGCCATTACCATCAGCGTCATAGCTGAGTGTTTTGGTAGTTGTGTTGTAAACCAGGTAGTCATTGCTGTCCTGTGCAGTACCGGTTGCATTCACACGCAGCATGCTGGCATTGAAACCTGCCAGTTTGCTGTACTGGTCAAGATGCAATTCCAGCTTGTCAGTACCACGGGTGAAGTCAGTGATGGTATCTACACCGGTCAGGTTGAAACCAGTGTTGGTGTAAGTCTGCACAGAGGTTGCAGAACCTGTCACCACTTGCTCATACACTTTACCGAATACGAACTTGTCAGCGCCGCCGCCGCCAGTCAATGTATCGTTACCGCCATTGCCAACGAAAACGTCAGCCTTGCTGGTACCGATAAATGTCTGCTGGTTGGCATTGCCTTCAAAACGCAGGCCATTGGTCGTCAGGCCGGAAGCATCCACCACTACATTGTTGATGGTGCCGCCGTTGTTACCCAATGTGTTGGAAAGATCAGCTACCGTGCCGTTGGCCTTGAAATAGTAGTGGTCATTCAGCAGTTGCAGGTCAGTGTTTTCAACATTCAAGCGACCTACTGTACCGCCCACTTGCACAACTTCCATGGATTTGAAGTTGTCGTTGTTGAGCACCACAGTACCATTGGCTTTGGTGTTGGCACCGATACCGGTAGTGATGCGCAGTGTATCCACGCCGTCACCACCCACGATCACATCGTGCTTAGCGCCAGTAGCGATCCACTCTTTGTTACCGTCATCTGCTTTGGAAGTAGTGCCTTGCACACCGCTGCCGAAACCGCCAATCACAAAAATGTCATTGCCTGTGCCACCATCCAGGTAGTCAGCACCTCCATGACCGATCAACAGGTCATTGCCGCCGTTACCGTAAACAGTGTCATCACCCAGGCGCATAGTTGCGTAATCAACACCCTCGCTACCCAGCACGATCTCGTGTGCATCGCTGCCTTCGTTAGCGCCGTCGATACGGGTGAAGCTACCGGCTACGCCTTCAGATGCGTCGTAAGTAACATCAACATCGTGGTACAGGTGAGCAACTGAATAATCATCTACCTCAAACACTGCTTTATCGTAGGTAACTGGAGAAGCACCAACGATAGAGGCTGCTGGCTCAAACTCTTCTTCTTCGAACTCAAGTTCCAGAGTAACGTTTTCAACATCACCACCGGCAACACCGTAAATGTGGGTGCCTGGATTCAATACACCAACTTCCAAAGACTCACCGTTCTCTTCCAGTTGTTCTGCTTCCAAAGTGATACTTACACCACTTGAAAGCTCAATACGCTCAATACCTGAGAAAACGATTTCTTCAAACTCACCAGATTGGGTGAAAGCTAACGTATCTACTGCGTTATAACCAGCAATAGTAGTTGCGAAAGTACTGATTGCAGAAGAGCCTGGGCGAGTCACTATGTTCAGACGAACATCTGTTTCTGCCTGCTCAGACATTTCCTGATCTTCTAATTCAACCGCAAAACCTGTTTCAGTGTCGATAGCTAAGATTTCCTCAGTACCTTCATCTTCGGTTAAATCTACATACCGGGCTTCATTGCCAGCGTTATCAAGGTCAGAAACACCCGCATCAATATTCACACCAGTTGAGTTCTCTTCACTGCCAATGATGAAGGTATCATTGCCGCTACCGCCAAAAATTATGTCATCAGAGGTGACCAGATAAACGTTTCCATCTACCGTCTCATTACCTGCGGTACTTCCGTCACCCTGGATATAATCAATGCCGTCCCCACCAGTAAGAATATCGTCGCCAGCGCCGCCGTAAATTTCATCATTGCCAGAACCGCCACTTAAAATATCATTACCGTTACCGCCAAAAATATTGTCAGAGCCATCACCGCCATCTGCAATATTGTTGCCATTACCAACGTCAATGAAATCATTGCCAGCACCGCCGGAAATAATGTCATTTCCATCACCGCCTGCCAGAATATCATCACCAGCACCACCGGAAATAATGTCATTTCCGGCACCGCCATCAATTACGTTACCCAAATTATTACCAACAATATAATCTGCACCTGAAGTGCCTGTGTATTCTGTTTCTGTTGAATTAAATACCTTGTAAGCCATGTTGTTCTCCAAACTAATTTAAAGAGTGCAAGGGAAAATTACCCTTGCACTTAAATTGCGTTAACTACCTTAGAAAATTAAGGCAGGGTCGCTCCTGGAGGAGCATAGCCATCGATACTGATTTCTTTGAAAGTAGTATTTTCTTGAGCAGTTTGGCGCAGACGAATCGCGCCTGTTTTTACCCAGGTTGAGTTGATTGTGGAAGCGCTGTCAGAATTACAAGCAAACTCAACATAATTCATTGAAGAAACAGGATTAGTAGAACCGTCATCATCTGCATAAACACTGTCAGTTGTAAAATCAACCCAGTTACTATTAACCTGCGCTTGTTGCAAAGTAGCGTTACCGCCGGTTGTAGCCACAGCACCTGCTGCAATTCCACTATTCACGCCATTGATAGCTGGAGA